>Ga0114903_1001227_pt1 | contig 11072 bp, 9 predicted proteins | sample MalvirDeepMed_s2_FD_87289 | JGI IMG/M metagenome (GOLD analysis project Ga0114903, IMG submission 87289) | Marine viral communities from the Global Malaspina Expedition - Malaspina viral metaG DeepMed_s2 | ecosystem: Environmental > Aquatic > Marine > Oceanic | place: Mediterranean Sea... | reverse complement strand
GAGCCGCTGCGCCTCGTCGGCCCAGAACCCCTCCGGATCGCTGATCGAGCGGGCATACATCTCATCATATTTGGCCGCGTCCACATGCGCCTTGCTGACGAAATCGGATGATGGCGGGTAGGTCTCGGACATCTTGGCTCTCCTCCTCCTCGGAATGCGATGCACAAGGGAACCGCGCCACGGGAGCGATGGCAATAGGCATTTGGTGGAATGTTTCGGCAACCCGCGCCGAAATTCTGCACGCGTTGCCCTGACCGAGCGGCGCTTCCGGCGCGGCGGATAGGCGCGGCGGATCCAAGCCGCCGCGCGCAAAAGCCTGGAAACCCGCCTCAGATGGCGAGGTACTCGGCACGCAGGCTTTCGTTCTCGAGCACCTCCGCCGCGGTGCCGTCAAAGACGATCGAGCCGGTGTCTAGGATGATCGCCCGGTCGGCGAGCTGCAGGGCGCGCACCGCGTTCTGCTCCACGAGGATCGTCGTCATGCCCTGTTCCTTGACGTGGCGCAGGGTCTTTTCTATCTCGTCGACGATCACCGGGGCGAGCCCCTCATAGGGCTCGTCGAGCAGCAGCACCTTGATGTCGCGCGCCAGCGCCCGGGCGATCGACAGCATCTGCTGCTCGCCGCCCGACAGCGTCACCCCCTCCTGCTTGCGCCGCTCGCCGAGGCGCGGGAACAGATCGTAGAGACGCTCGAGCGACCAGCCGATGGGCGGGGCGATCTGCGCCAGCTGCAGGTTCTCTTCGACGGTGAGGCCGGGGATCACGCAGCGATCCTCGGGCACCAGGCCCAGCCCCGCCGCCGCCGCCTCGTAGGAGGCCATCTTGTGCAGCGGCTGGTGATCGAGCCAGATCTCGCCGTGGTTCACCTGCGGGCTGTCCATCCGCGCAATCGAGCGCAGCGTCGTGGTCTTGCCGGCGCCGTTGCGGCCAAGAAGGGCGAGGATCTCGCCCTCGTGGACGTTGAAGTTGATGCCCTGCACGATGTAGCTCTCGCCGTAGTAGGAGTGCATGTCCCAAACCGACAGGAAGGCCGGGGCGGTTTCCGCCTTGTTGCCGTGCTTGGAAAAATCCGGTCTGACGTTCATTGCCTGGTCTCCTTACGCATGTTCGCCCAGATAGGCTTCCTGCACCTTGGGGTGGCCCTTGATCTTCTCCGGCACGTCCTCGACGAGGGGCGTGCCCTGCGCCAGAACGGTGATCCGGTCGGCAAGGCTGAACACCACGTGCATGTCGTGCTCGATGATGCACATGGTGATGTCGCGGCTCGCCTTGATCTGCTTGAGCAGGTCGATGGTGTTGTTGGTGTCGGCCCGCGCCATGCCCGCCGTCGGCTCGTCGAGCAGCAGCAGCCGCGGCTCCTGCACGAGGCACATCGCCATCTCGAGCCGCCGCTTGTCGCCGCGCGACATCGAGGCCGAGTGCATGTGCCGCTTGTCGAGCATGTTGACGTCGTCCAGCATCTGCTCGGCGCGCTCGCGCAGCGCGCGCTCGCTCTCGACCGAGGTGATGGCGTGCAGCCGGAAGACCCCGTCGCGCTTGGCGAAGAGCGGGATCATCATGTTCTCCATCACCGTCAGGTCGCCGAAGATCTCGGGCGTCTGGAACACCCGGCTGATGCCCATCTGGTTGATCTCGTACGGCTTGCGCCCGAGCACCGACTGGCCGTCGAACATCACCGAGCCGGTATCGGGGATCAGCTTGCCGACGAGGCAGTTGAGCAGCGTCGACTTGCCGGCCCCGTTCGGCCCGATGATGGCGTGGACGGTGTTCTCGACCACCGAGAGGTTGACCTCGGACAGCGCCTTCAGCCCGCCGAAGCGCTTGTTGACGTCCTTGACTTCAAGAATGCCCATTCTCGCTCTCCTTATTCAGCGGGTTCGGTGCTGGCCGATTTGGTGTCGTCCTCGGCCGGTTTGCGACGCAGGCGGCGCGAGATGCGCTGGCCGCCTTCGACGAGGCCCCCGGGCAGGAAGATCACGATCAGCATGAACATCAGGCCCAGCGTCAGGTGCCAGCCCTTGCCCACGAAGGGGTGAATGAGGGCGACCACCAGATCCTCGAGCCCGTCGGGCAGGAAGGAGACCCAGCCATGCACGACCTGGTCGTTGATCTTCGAGAAGATGTTCTCGAAATACTTGATGAAGCCCGCGCCCAGCACCGGCCCGATCAGGGTGCCGGCCCCGCCGAGGATGGTCATCAGCACGACCTCGCCCGAGGCCGTCCACTGCATCCGCTCGGCGCCGGCCAGCGGGTCCATGCAGGCCAGCAGGCCACCGGCGAGCCCGGCATACATGCCCGAGATCACGAAGGCCGCGAGGGTATAGGGCCGCGCGTTGAGGCCGGTGTAGTAAAGCCGGTTCTGGTTCGACTTGATGGCGCGCAGCATCATCCCGAAGGGCGAGCGGAAGATGCGGATCGCGATGTAGAACGAGATCAGCATGATCACCGCGGCGACATAGTAGCCGACCGAGAACTGGAACGCCCAGGGCCCGATGTTGAGGGTCTCGTAGGCGCGCATCTCGAGCCCGAAGAGATTGGTGACCGGGATGCCGCCATCGGCGGTGGCCGAGACCCCGAGGATGCGCGGATCGTCGAGGGTGATCTGCAGGCCGGTCTCGCCATTGGTGATCGGGGTGAGCACCGAGTAGGCGAGGTTGTAGCTCATCTGCGCGAAGGCCAGCGTCAGGATCGAGAAGTAGATCCCCGAGCGACGCAGGCTGACATAGCCGATCACCACCGCGAACAGGCCCGAGACGATCATCGACAGCAGGATCGCCGGAATGACGTTCATGCTCAGCAGCTTGAACATCCACACCGCGGCGTAGGAGCCGACGCCGAGAAAGGCGGCGTGCCCGAAGCTGAGATAGCCCGTGAGGCCGAACAGGATGTTGAAGCCGATGGCGAGGATGCCGAAGATCACGAAGCGCTGCATCAGGTCGGGATAGCCCGCGTTGAACTGCGCCATGCCGCTGTCGGTGGGGAAGGGGTTGAGGATGAAGGGCGCGAACAGCGCCATCGCCGCAACGATGAAAAACAGGGTGAGGTCTCTTTTGCCGAGTCCGAACATGGGTCAGTCCTCCATCACGCCCTTGCGGCCCATCAGGCCTCTCGGACGGGTCAGCAGAATGATGATGGCGACGAGATAGATGATGATCTGGTCGATGCCGGGAAGGATGGACTTGATCTGGTTCATCGAGGCGAAGCTCTCGAGAATGCCGAGAAGGAAGCCGGCGAGCACGGCGCCCGGAAGCGAGCCCATGCCGCCGACGACCACAACCACGAAACTCAGTACCAAAAAATCCATGCCCATATGGTAGTTGGGCGAGTTGATCGGCGCGTACATCACCCCGGCCAGCCCCGCGACGGCGGCGGCGAGGCCGAACATGATGGTGAAGCGGCGGTCGATGTTGATGCCCAGCAGGCCCACGGTCTCGCGGTCGGCCATGCCGGCGCGGACCACCATGCCGAAGGTGGTGAACTGCAGGAAGGCGAAGACCGCGCCGATGATGATCGCGGCAAAGCCGAAATAGACCAGGCGCCAGTAGGGATAGATAATCACGTTGGGATCAAAGCCCAGCATGGTGCCGAAGTCGAACGAGCCGCGGAAGGCGTCGGGCGCCGGCGTGGGGATCGGGTTGGCGCCGAAGATCTGCTTGATGATCTCCTGCAGCACGATCGCGAGGCCGAAGGTCACGAGGATCTGGTCGGCATGCGGGCGCTTGTAGAAATGCTTGATCAGGCCGCGCTCCATCAGCACGCCGAAGCCGATCATGATCGGGATCGAGAACAGGATCGCCAGCGGCACCGACCAGTCGATGATCGCGGCCCCGGTTGCCTCGCCGAAGATGTCCTGCATGTAGGGCACGTCGACCTTGAGCGGGTTGCCGAGAAAGTCGGTGCGGGTCTCGTCGACGACCTGGTGCGACAGGGTGAGCAGCCGGTTGAGGGTGACGGCGCAGAAGGCGCCGATCATGAACAGCGCGCCGTGGGCGAAGTTCACCACACCGAGCGTGCCGAAGATGAGCGTCAGACCAAGGGCGATCAGCGCATAGGCCGATCCCTTGTCGAGCCCGTTCAGGATTTGAAGGATGATTGCGTCCATGATCCGTGGCCTTCGAGGTCAAAGAATGGGTGTGCGCTCCCGGCGCAATGCCGGGAACGCTGGGGATACGCCGCTGACAACGCGATCAGCCGACGTATTCTGAGATTTGGATCAGACGCCCGGGTTGCAGGAGCCGAGCGCGCCACCCGCGAACATCGGGTGATCGGGCGCGTATTCCACCTGACCGCGCGGGGTGATCTCGACCACCTCGAGCAGGTCGAACTCCGAGGTCGGGTTCTCCTTGCCGCGCACCACGAGCACGTCCTTGAAGCACTGGTGATCCTCGGCGCGGTAGAGGGTCGGGCCGTTGCCCAGACCGTCGAACTCGTAACCCTCGAGGGCCTCGGCCACGGCGCAGGGATCGAACGAGCCCGCACGCTGCACGGCATCCGCATAAAGCAGGGTCTGCACGTAGCAGGTGTGTGCCGCCTGCGAGGGCGGGAAGCCGTACTTGGTGCCGAAGGACTTCACGAAGGCCTTGGTGCCCTCGTCCTGCAGCGACCAGTGCCAGTTGGTCGAGCCAAGGATGCCCTTGATGTTCTCGCCGGCACCGCGGGCCATCAGGCGCGAGAACAGCGGCACGACGATCTCGAAGTTCTTGCCGTTGGCCTGCTTTTCGCGCAGGCCGAACTGCACGGCGTTGGTGAGCGAGTTCACCATGTTGCCGCCGTAGTGGTTGAGCACCAGAACGTCGGCGCCCGAGTTCAGAACCGGCGCGATATAGGACGAGAAATCGGTCTGTGCGAGCGGGGTCTTCACCGCCTCGACGGTCTCCCAACCGAGCGCCTCGGTGGCCGCCTTGATCGACTCTTCCTGGGTCCAGCCCCAGGTGTAGTCGGCGGTCAGGTGATAGGCCTTGCGGTCTTCGCCATAGGCCTTGGCCAGCACCGGTGCGAGCGCCGCGCCCGACATGTAGGCATTGAAGAAGTGGCGGAAGCCGTTGGCCTTCTTGTCCTTGCCGGTGGTGTCGTTGGAGTGGGTGAGGCCGGCCATGAAGATCACGCCGGCCTCCTGGCAGAGACCCTGCACGGCCACCGCCACACCGGAGGACGAGCCGCCGGTGATCATGATGGCGCCGTCCTTCTCGATCATCGACTTGGCCGAGGCGCGCGCCGCATCCGATTTGGTCTGGGTGTCGCCGGTGACGTACTCGACCTTCTTGCCGAGGATGCCCGAGCCTTCCAGCGCCTTGGACGAGAAGGTCTGCATCATGCCGCCGTCACCGCCGCCATTGAGGTGCTCGACCGCGAGCTCGTAGGCGCGCAGCTCGTCGGCGCCCTCGTCGGCATAGGGGCCGGTCTGCGGCACGTTGAAGCCGAGCGTCACGGAGCCGCCGGTGGGCTCGTTGGTGAAGGCGCGGGCCGACGAGGCGGTAAAGATCGTCGGCAGCGCGACACCGGCGCCGGCCACGGCACCCGTTCTCAGCACGCCACGGCGAGTCAGAGTCGTCTTGGACATGAAATCCTCCCAATTTTTAAAAGTGCGCGGACGGGCTCCTCTTCCCCTCGGCGCGTGCACCCCTGAGTGCAAATTCAGTATTTCGCGGTATAGGTAAACCGATCAACAACTCCCTTGTTGAGAACAATTTTTTTGTCAAAGACTGAACAGTATGCAAATATCTTTTGTAAATGAGTTTATATTGCGGCGCAGAAACGCGTTGAAAGGACAGGGAAAGGCCCAATGGCGCGCGATACGCTGACCGGCTCCAGAATTCGCGAAAGGCGAATTATTCTCGGAATGAAACAGGCCGAGCTGGCGAGGCGTGCCGATATCTCGGCCTCCTATCTCAATCTGATCGAACACAACAGGCGCAGAATCGGCGGAAAATTGCTGCTCGATCTGGCCGAGATCCTGGGTGTGGAGCCCTCGGTCCTGACCGAAGGCGCCGAGGCGGCGTTGATCGGGGCGCTGCGCGAGGCGGCGCTGCGCGCGCCCGAGGCCGGGCCCGAGATCGACCGGCTCGACGAGTTCGCCGGCCGCTTTCCGGGCTGGGCGCGGCTTCTGGCCGAGAGCCGGGCACGGATCGACACGCTGGAGCGCAGCGTCGAGGCACTGACCGACCGGCTGGCACATGACCCGCATCTCGCCGACGCGCTGCACGAGATGCTCTCCACGGTGACCTCGATCCGCTCCACCGCCTCGATCCTCGCCGAGCCGGGCGAGATCGACCCCGACTGGCAGCGCCGTTTCCACCGCAACATCTATGAGGACAGCGCCCGGCTGGCCGAGAGCAGCCGCAGCCTCGCCTCCTATCTCGAGGCCGAGGGCAAGGCGGCAGCCGAAAGCGGCACCCCGCAGGAAGAGGTCGACGCGCTGTTCGAGGCGGCGCAGCACCACATCGCGCCGCTCGATGCGGGCGAGGGGGCCGACGCGGTGGCCGAGGATCTGGGGCGCGCACTCTCGCCGATGGCCCGGGCGCTGCTGCGCCGCGCCTTCCGGCGCTACGCCGAGGATGCCGCGATGATGCCGCTCGACAAGGTGCTCGAGGCAGTGGTGGTGACCGGCACCGACCCGCTGGCGCTGGCGCGGCGCTTTGGCACCGATCCGGCGCGCGCCATGCGCCGGCTTGCCACACTGCCGGCGGATGCGCCCTGCGGCAGCGTCGGGCTGGCGATCTGCGATGCCTCGGGCGTGTTCACCTTCCGCAAGCCGCTGCCGGATTTCCCGATCCCGCGCTTCGGTGCCGATTGTCCGCTCTGGCCGCTCTTTGCCGCGCTCAGCCGGCCGATGTCGGTGCTCAGCCGGGTGCTGCAATCCGCCGGGCGCCAGAGCAGCGCGGTCACCGCCATGGCCTTCGCCCAGCCCTCGGGGCCGCCGCAGGTCAACCGCGAGCCGGTCTTCGAGGCGCACATGATGATCGCGCCCGCGGGTCCGCGTACCTCCGAGACGCCCGAGGACGTGGGCATCACCTGCCGCATCTGCCCGCGCGCCGCCTGTCCGGCGCGGCGCGAGCCGTCGCTGCTGGGGGACGGTCTGGCGCAGGGCTTTTGATCTTTTGACACCCGCCGCCACATTCGCGATAAGTTTTTTACAGGGGGAGGACGGTTCCGGCTCGGGGGAGGGCCGGGCTGCCCGGTGTCGGGAAGGGGACGTCATGTCGAAACGAGTGATGCTGATCGAGGATGAGCCGAATATCATCGAGGCGATCAGCTTCATCCTGTCGCGCGAGGGGCTCTCGGTCGAGACCCATTCCGACGGCACCACCGCCAATGACAAGCTGCGCGCCAGCACGCCGGATCTGCTGATCCTCGATGTGATGCTGCCCGGCAAGAGCGGTTACGACATCCTGCGGGAACTGCGCGAGGAGGCGGGCACCGCCGATCTGCCGGTGCTGATGCTGACCGCGCGCGGCCAGACCCGCGACCGCGAGATGGCCGAGCGCGCCGGGGTGTCTGCCTTCATGACCAAGCCGTTCTCGAACGCCGAGATGCTCGAGCAGGTCCGTGCCCTGATGGCCGAGACCTCATGACCGAGACCGGACCGCCGCGCCGGGGCAAGCCCCCGGTGTTTCTCGAACGGCAGCCCTATCGCCGCCGGCGGGTGATCGACGCGGCCCGGATGCTGCCCTTCATCGGCTTGCTGCTCTGGCTGATCCCGCTGCTGTGGCGCGAGGAGGGCGAGGTCGCGGTGCGCTCGTCGAGCGCGATCCTCTACCTCTTCGGCGTCTGGATCCTGCTGGTGGCCGGCGCCGCCGTGCTCTCGGCCAAGCTCGCCGCACAGGCGCGTGACGGAACGGCCGAGGCGGAGGCACGGCCCGGGGAGACGCCGTGACCATGCTCAACACGCTGGTCTTCGTCGGCAGCGCCTACGCGCTGTTTCTGTTCGCCATCGCCTTTGCTGCCGAACGCGCGGCGATGCGCGGGCAGGCGCGCTGGCTGCGCTCGCCCATCGTCTACACCCTGTCGCTGTCGATCTACTGCACCGCCTGGACCTTCTACGGCGCGGTGGGCTCGGCGGTGCGCTCGGGCTTCGAATACCTGACGATCTATCTCGGGCCCTCGCTGGTGCTGATCGGCTGGTGGTTGATCCTGCGCAAGCTGGTGCGCATCGGGCGCAGCCAGCGCATCACATCGGTGGCCGACCTGATCTCGTCGCGCTATGGCAAGTCCAACCTGCTGGCCGTCGGGGTGACCATCCTCGCGGTCGTCGGCACCACGCCCTATATCGCGTTGCAGCTGCAATCGGTGACGCTGAGCTTCGAGGTCTTCGGCGTCGGCGACATCGCCACCGGCGAGGAGCAGGGCCACACCGCGCTCTGGGTCGCCGCCGGCCTCGCGCTCTTCACGGTGATCTTCGGAACCCGCAACCTCGACGCCAATGAACGCCATAACGGCGTGGTCATGGCCATCGCGGTCGAGGCGGTGGTCAAGCTCGCGGCCCTTCTGGCGGTCGGGGTGTTCGTGGTCTGGGGGCTCTCGGGCGGTGTCTCGGGCGCTCTGGCCAAGATCGATGCTTCCAGCCTCGGCCAGTGGCAGATGGACGGCGGGCGCTGGGTCGGGTTGACCATGCTCTCGGCAGCCGCCTTCCTCTGCCTGCCGCGGATCTTCCAGGTGCTTGTGGTCGAGAACGAGAACGAGACCCACCTGCGCACCGCGAGCTGGGCCTTCCCGCTCTATCTCGGGCTGATGAGCCTGTTCGTGGTGCCGATCGCGGTGATCGGGCTCGAGATGCTGCCCGAGGGGTCCAACCCCGACCTCTTCGTGCTCACGGTGCCGCTGAGCCAGGGCCGTGACGGGCTGGCGGTGCTGTCTTTCCTCGGTGGCTTCAGTTCGGCCACCTCGATGGTCATCGTCGCTGCCATCGCGCTCTCGACCATGGTGTCGAACCACGTGGTGATGCCGCTCTGGCTGCGCTACGCCGGCGGCGGCGCCAAGGTTTCGGGCGACGTCCGCGGCGTGGTGCTGCTGGCGCGGCGGCTGTCGATCATCGGCGTGGTGATGCTGGGATACCTCTACTACCGCCTGTCGGGCGGCGGCGCGGCGCTGGCCTCGATCGGACTGGTGAGCTTTGCCGGGCTGGCGCAGATCCTGCCGGCAATGCTGGGCGGCATCTTCTGGCGCGGCGCCTCCCGGCTAGGCGCGCTGGTCGGGCTGACGCTGGGCTTCGGCTGCTGGGGCTACACGCTGTTCCTTCCGAGCTTCGGCGCGGGCGTGTTCCTGCCCGAGGCCTGGGGAATTGCAGGGCCGTTCGGCATCGGCTGGCTGCGCCCGCACGCCCTGTTCGGGATCGAGGGCATCGACCCGCTGCTGCACGCGGTGTTCTGGTCGCTGACGCTCAACACCGGCGGCTTCGTGCTGGCCTCGCTGGCAAGCTTTCCCGGCCCGCTCGAGCGGCTGCAGGGCGCGCAGTTCGTCAACGTCTTCGAGCATTCCGCCGCGCCGCGCAGCTGGACCGGCCGGGTGGCGCAGGCCGAGGACCTGATGATCATGGCGCAGCGCATCCTCGGCGCGCGCGATGCGCAGCGCCTGTTCGAGCGCGAGGCGCGGCGTCAGGGCATGGCCGACACCCTGCCGGCGCCGACCCCCAGCTTCCTCGAGACGCTGGAGCGCGAGCTTGCGGGCTCGGTCGGGGCGGCCACGGCGCACGCGATGGTCGGCCAGATCGTCGGCGGCATGTCGGTCTCGGTCGAGGACCTGATGGCGGTGGCCGACGAGACGGCGCAGCTGATGGAATACTCCGCCCGGCTCGAGGCGCAGTCGCAGGAGCTGGCGCGCACCGCCGCGCAGCTGCGCGAGGCCAACGCCAAGCTGACCCGTCTGTCGGTGCAGAAAGACGCCTTCCTGAGCCAGATCAGCCATGAGCTGCGCACGCCGATGACCTCGATCCGTGCCTTCTCCGAGATCCTGCGCGACACCACCGGTCTGGCACCAGAGGAGCAGCACAAGTATTCCTCGATCATCCATGACGAGGCGATCCGGCTCACCCGTCTGCTCGACGACCTGCTCGATCTGTCGGTGCTCGAGAACGGGCAGGTGAACCTGAACCTGCGCGAGGGTCTGCTCTCGGACGTGCTCGACCGGGCGGTGGCCGCTGCGGCGGCGGACGAGCATGGCGCGCGCCTGCGCATCATCCGCGATCCGGCGGCCGAGCAGGTCCGGCTCAACACCGATCTCGACCGGCTCAGCCAGGTGTTCATCAACCTCGTGGCCAACGCCCGGAAATACTGCGACGCCACGCGCCCCGCACTCGAGGTCCGGGTCCATAGCCGCGACCGGCTGGTGATCGACTTCGTCGACAACGGCACCGGGATTTCACCCGAGGCGCAGGACGTGATCTTCGAGAAATTCAGCCGGGTCAGCGACCAGAAGGCCGGCGGGGCAGGGCTCGGGCTGGCGATCTGCCGCCAGATCGTCACCCGTCTGGGGGGCGAGATCTCCTATCTCAAAGGGCAGCGCGGAGCGGCGTTCCGGGTCGTGCTGCCGGCGGATATCGCGATGGCCGCCGAGTAGGCGCGGACCCGGTTTCGCGGGCGCTCTAAATCCCATGGTAACCAAATCCCTCCATACACGTCGCTGAGTTTGCCCGAGAACAGGCTGCCCGCACGATGGGAGATCCCGCAAGACAGGATGAGGTTCTGGCCCAGAAGGCCAGCGCGGCCCGCCGCGCCCTTGAGGCGCGGTCGATGTCGCCCTCCAAGGCGCTGCGCCGGGCGCTGTCGCGCACCGCCGATGTGCTCTGGGATCTTGCCTTGGTGACCCACGGGGTCGAGCAGGCGCATCTTGATCAGGACGGGGTCGTTGCCGCGCTTGGCGGCGATGCGCTGCTGATCCTGCTCGACGGGCCCGATGGCGTGCCCGGCGTGGCCCGGATCGAGCGGCCGGTGATGACCGGGCTGATCGAGGTGCAGACCATCCTGCAGGTCACCCAGATGCCGGTCGAGGAACGTCCGCTGACCCAGACCGACGCGGCGATGATGGCGCCGCTGCTCGACAGCGCGCTCGAACGGTTCGAGCGTTACCTCGAGGACCAT
>Ga0114903_1001218_pt1 | contig 11169 bp, 9 predicted proteins | sample MalvirDeepMed_s2_FD_87289 | JGI IMG/M metagenome (GOLD analysis project Ga0114903, IMG submission 87289) | Marine viral communities from the Global Malaspina Expedition - Malaspina viral metaG DeepMed_s2 | ecosystem: Environmental > Aquatic > Marine > Oceanic | place: Mediterranean Sea... | reverse complement strand
GTGCAGCAGGATGCCGGGCCAGCCCGGGCCCAGCACGATGTCCATGACGCCCGCCGGCGCGGGTCGATCACCGTCGACGACGAGGGCACGCCCTCGGGCAAGAACGTGCTGATCGAGGACGGCATCCTCGTGGGCTACATGCAGGACCGCCAGAATGCGCGGCTGATGGGCGTGGCGCCCACCGGCAACGGGCGGCGGCAGAGCCACGCCCATGCGCCGATGCCGCGCATGACCAACACCTACATGCTCGGCGGCGACGCCGATCCCAAGGACATGTTGGCCGAGCTGAAGGACGGGATCTATGCCGTGGGCTTCGGCGGCGGCCAGGTCGACATCACCAACGGCAAGTTCGTCTTTTCCTGCACCGAGGCCTACCGCGTGAAGGACGGCAAGGTGGGCCACGCGGTCAAGGGGGCCACGCTGATCGGCGACGGCGCCACGGCGCTGCAGCAGATCCGCGCGCTGGGCAACGACATGGCGCTGGATCCGGGCATGGGCAACTGCGGCAAGCAGGGCCAGTGGGTGCCGGTGGGCGTGGGCCAGCCGTCGGTGATGATCGGCGGGCTCACGGTGGGCGGCGCGCAGGCCGGGTGAACGCGGCGGCGCCGGAATTCCCGAGAATTCCGGACCGTTTTCCTCGAGGAAAACGACGCGCACCACCGCCGGAACCTGGCGGCCCGGACATCTCGAGATGTCCGGTTCGTTTTTCTCGAGAAAAACGCGGCCCGCGGAGAGGTGTGTCTTTCTGTTGTTCCGTTCACCGCTCGTTAACCGGATATGTCCTATCCAGGGTTTGCAAGCGACGGAGTCAGGATGGCCGCGGATAACCAATCTTCCACTCACCCCTTACTCCCACCCACCTCGGAAGACGTGCGGTTCGACTGGCTTCGTCTCTTGCGCTCGCGCCGCGTCGGCATTTCCACCTTCTACCGCCTGATGGCCGAACACGGCAGCGCCGCCGCGGCACTCGCGGCCTTGCCGGATATCGCTGCCGCCGCGGGTGTCTCGGGCTACGAGACCTGCCCCGAGGGCGTCGTTGCCGCCGAACTCAAGGCGGGCCGGCAGGCCCGCGCCCGGCTGCTCTGCCGCGGTGACCCGGATTATCCCGCGGCGCTGCTCGACCTCGAAGACGCGCCGCCACTGCTCTGGGCGATGGGCGAGGCAGGCGTGACGTCCCGTCCGATGGTGGCGCTTGTCGGCGCGCGCAACGCCTCGTCGCTGGGGCTGCGCATGGCGAAATCCCTGGCCCGCGGGTTGGGAGAGGCGGGATGCGTCGTTGTCTCGGGCCTGGCGCGCGGGATCGACGCCGCGGCCCACGGCGCCAGTCTTGGCACCGGGACGCTGGCGGTCATGGGCGGCGGGGTGGACGTGTTATATCCTTCGGAAAATGCCGGGCTGGCAGAGGATATCGTGCGGGCGGGCGGTCTGCGGCTCAGCGAACAGCCCATGGGTCTGGCGCCGCAGGCACGGCACTTTCCGGCGCGCAACCGCCTGATCTCGGGCCTCGCGCAGGCGGTCGTGGTGGTCGAAGCGGCGCCGAAATCCGGCTCGCTCATCACCGCCCGCTGCGCGCTCGACCAGGGTCGCGAGGTGCTGGCGGTGCCGGGACACCCGTTCGATTCGCGCGCTGCGGGTTGCAACATGCTCTTGCGCGACGGCGCGCGGCTGGTCCGCAACGCCGAGGATGTGCTGGAATCGCTGCCCGACCGCGCGCCAGCCGCCACCGGGACGCAACCGGCGCTGGACCTGCCGCCGCCCGCCAGCGTCGCGCCCGTCCGGACCGGCCAGCCCGTCCCGAACGCCCAGCCGGCACGGGACCGCCGCAGTCCAGCCGAAACCTTCGACCTGCACCGCCAGATTCTTGCGCGGCTCGGGCCGTCGCCCCTGGCGGAAGATCAGCTGATCCGCGACATCGCCGCCGCGCCCGAGCAACTCGGCTCTGCCCTGGTCGACCTGGAGCTCGAGGGCCGGATCGCGCGGCAGCCCGGAGGGTTACTGGCGAAACTCTCCTGACGCCGGGCCCCGGTGCCCGGTCCGGCGCGCGCGGCGGCGCCGCCCGCGCCGCTGTCGGCACGGCCGCAGCCATGCCGATCCTTGGCCATTTCAGGCGCGGAGACCCGCCTGCCACGACCCGCGTTACGGCCTGGAATGCCGGCCCGACGCGGCCGCCGCCGGCGGCGCGTCAGCCCCGCGGCCAGACCTTGGCACCGGGGCATCACGGGCCGGTGTGATTGACAATTCCCCCTTGCACCCCACATGGCTGAGCGCCATACGCGCCTTGTAGCCAGCCTCGAAAGGGTCCGTTTTCATGCCAGTCGTCGTTGTCGAATCCCCGGCCAAAGCCAAGACAATCAACAAGTATCTGGGCGCGGGCTACACGGTTCTGGCATCCTACGGTCACGTCCGCGACCTGCCGCCCAAGGACGGATCCGTCGATACCGAGAACGGATTCGACATGACCTGGGAGATCGCCAACGACAGTCGCAAGCACGTTTCGGCCATCGCCGAGGCGCTTAAATCCGACAACGCCCTGATCCTCGCCACCGACCCCGACCGCGAGGGCGAGGCGATCAGCTGGCACCTGAAAGAGGCGCTGACCAAGCGCCGGTCGATCAAGAAGGATACCGAAGTCAGCCGCGTGACTTTCAACGCCATCACCAAGCAGGCGGTGACCGAGGCGATGGCCAATCCGCGCGACATCGACGCGCCGCTGGTCGAAGCCTATCTCGCGCGCCGTGCGCTCGATTACCTGGTCGGTTTCAACCTCAGCCCGGTCCTGTGGCGCAAACTGCCTGGGGCCAAGTCGGCCGGCCGCGTGCAATCGGTCTGCCTGCGGCTCATCGTCGAGCGCGAGATGGAGATCGAGGCGTTCGATCCCCGTGAATACTGGCAGGTCAAGGCGCAGTTCGCGACGCCGCGCGGCCAGGAATACGAGGCACGTCTGACGATGCTGGCGGGCAAGAAGCTCGACCGCTTCGACCTGGAAAACCGCACCCAGGCCGATCTTGCCGTGCAGGCGGTCACCAGCCGCGATCTGACGGTCACCAGCGTCGAGGCAAAGCCCGCGAGCCGCAACCCCTCGGCGCCTTTCATGACCTCGACCCTGCAGCAGGAGGCCAGCCGCAAGTTCGGCATGGGCGCCAAGATCTGCATGTCCACGGCTCAGCGGCTCTACGAGGCCGGGCACATCACCTACATGCGGACCGACGGCATCGACATGGCCCCCGAAGCCGTGCAGGAGGCCCGCGCCGCGATCAAGGACCGGTACGGCGACAAGTACGTGCCGGGCAGTCCGCGCATCTACAAGAACAAGGCCAAGAACGCGCAGGAAGCGCATGAATGCATCCGCCCCACCGACATGGCCAAGGATGCAGAGGCGCTGAAGCTGCGCGATGCGGATCAGCGCAAGCTCTACGATCTGATCTGGAAGCGCACGCTGGCCTGCCAGATGGAGGCGGCGCGGCTGGAACGCACCACGGTCGAGATCGGCAGCCGCGACGGCCAGGTCGGGCTGCGCGCCACCGGCCAGGTTGTGCTCTTCGACGGATTCCTAAAGATCTACGAAGAAGGCCGCGACGAGCCGCTGGACGAGGATGACAAGCGCCTGCCGCAGATCAGCGAGGGCGAGCCGGCGAAGTTCGGCAAGACCGGGCTGCGCGCCGAGTACGAGAAGGCCGCGACCCGGTCCGACGACGTGGTCGAGGCCAAGGACAGCGCCGCCGCCGTGCTGTCGGACAATGCCGCCGTGCTTGCCACTCAGTCCCACACCCAGCCGCCGCCGCGCTACACCGAGGCGACTCTGGTCAAGAAGATGGAAGAGCTGGGCATCGGCCGCCCCTCGACCTATGCCAGCGTGATCACCACGATCCAGGACCGCGAATATGTCCGCAAGGACAAGAACCGCCTGTTTCCCGAGGACAAGGGCCGGATCGTCACGATCTTCCTGCTGAACTTCTTCAAGCGTTACATCGAGTACGATTTCACCGCGGCGCTCGAGGACGAGCTTGACGACGTGAGCGCCGGGTCCAAGGACTACAAGGACCTGCTCGGCCGGTTCTGGCGAGATTTTTCCGCGGCCATCGCCGAAACCTCGGACCTGCGCATCGCCGAAGTGCTCGACGTGCTGGACGACGCGCTGGCGCCGCAGCTCTATCCGCCGCGCGAGGACGGGTCCGACCCGCGCATCTGCCCGCTTTGCGGCGAGGGCCGGCTGCACCTCAAGACCTCGCGGACCGGCGGGTTCGTCGGATGCGGCAACTATCCCGAATGCCGCTACACCCGGCCCATCGGCGGCGACGCCGCCGAAGCCGAGGATCGCGTTCTGGGCGAGGACCAGGGCGACGAGATTTCCCTGCGCACCGGCCGGTTCGGGCCTTACGTGCAGCGCGGCGAGGCGACCGAGGAGAACAAGAAGCCCAAGCGCGCCAGCCTGCCCAAGGGCTGGCAGGCCGAGGACATGACGCTGGAAAAGGCGCTGACCCTGCTCAGCCTGCCGCGGCACATCGGCATGCATCCCGACGGCGGCGAGGTGAAAACGAACTTCGGCCGTTTCGGTCCTTACATCATGCACCAGCTGCCCGACGAGCCGAAGCCGGTCTATGCCAACCTCAAGGACCCGCAGGACGTGTTCGAGATCGGCATGAACCGCGCGGTGGAGCTTCTGGCCGAAAAGCGCGCCAATCCCGGCGGACGGGGCAGGGCGGCGGCCAAGGCGCTGAAGGAGCTGGGCGAGCATCCCGATGGCGGCGGTGCCGTGAACGTGATGGAAGGCCGCTATGGTCCCTACGTGAAATGGGACAAGGTCAACGCGACCCTGCCGAAGGACACGAACCCGGACGACGTGACCATGGAAATGGCGGTCGCGCTGATCGCCGAGAAGGCTGCGAAATCCGGCAAGAAGGCCCCCAAGAAGAAAGCCGCCGCGAAAAAACCGGCTGCGAAGAAACCCGCCGCGAAGAAGGCGCCGGCCAGGAAGGCCGCAGCGAAAAACGACGAATGACCGGGCGCATGCCCGCGCTCATCACATAAACACATAAGAATTCAAGAATAAGTGACTGGCCTCTCCGGGCCGGTCGGGGCACCTTGCTGCCAAACAGAGCAGAGCACAGGTGCCCAGATGACCAAGACCTCCTTCACCCGCCGCGTTTTCCTGCACTCCGCTGCCGCGACGCTGGCGGCCCCCGCGCTTGTGCGGGCCGAACCGGCGGTGGTCCGCTCGAACATTTCGAGCTTCGTCTCGCAGAACTGGCAGGACCATTTCGACAGCCTCGGCAAGGGCGCCATCGTCTGCGACACCGCCAGCCGCGCGCTGCATTACTGGAACGCCGACGGCAGCGATTACCGCATCTACCCCACCTCGGTCCCCAAGACCGACGAGTTGACCAAGCGCGGCTACACGGAGATCGTGCGCAAGAAGGTCGGCCCCTCCTGGACGCCCACGGCCAGCCAGATGGAACGCTTCCCCGACTGGCGCCCGGTCGAAGGCGGCGCGCCCGACAACCCGCTGGGCAGCCACGCGCTTTACCTCAGCTGGCCGGCCTACCTCATTCACGGCACCCATGACACGCGCAAGATCGGACGGCCGTCGTCGGACGGCTGCATCGGGCTTTACAACGAGAAGATCGAAGAGCTGTTCGCCCTGGCCCCGGTCGGCACCCAGGTCCGGCTGATCTGAGGGCGCGCTGCGCTGCGGCATCCGCGTTGACTTATCGCTCCTTGCGCGCCACAACTCGGGCAATCAGCAAGGAGCGTTTCCATGAAGAAAGTATACGGCTCGGCGGCGGAAGCCCTCGACGGGCTGCTGTTCGACGGCATGTTCATCGCCTCCGGCGGCTTCGGTCTCTGCGGTATTCCCGAACTGCTGCTCCAGGCCATCAAGGAGGCCGGCACCAAGGACCTGACCTTTGCCTCGAACAACGCGGGCGTGGATGATTTCGGCATCGGCATCCTGCTGCAGACCAAGCAGGTCAAGAAGATGATAAGCTCCTACGTGGGCGAGAATGCCGAGTTCATGCGCCAGTATCTCAGTGGAGAGCTGGAGCTCGAATTCAACCCGCAGGGCACCCTGGCCGAGCGCATGCGCGCCGGTGGTGCGGGCATCCCGGGCTTCTACACGAAAACCGGCTACGGCACCCAGATCGGCGAGGGCAAGGAGGTCAAGACCTTCCCCACCGGTCCCGAAGGCGCTGAAGAGCACTACATTCTGGAAAAAGGCATCTTTGCCGATCTGTCGATCGTCAAGGCGTGGAAGGCCGACACCACCGGCAACCTCGTGTTCAACAAGACCGCCCGCAACTTCAACCCGCCAGCGGCCATGTGCGGCAAGGTCTGCGTCGTCGAGGTCGAGGAGATCGTGCAGCCCGGAGAGCTGGACCCCGACAAGATCCACCTGCCGGGCGTCTATGTGCACCGGCTGATCCAGGGCCAGCACGAGAAACGCATCGAGAAAACGACCACGCGCAGCCGGGAGAACGCATGATGGCTTGGGACCGCAACCAGATGGCCGCCCGCGCGGCGCGGGAACTTGAAGACGGCACCTATGTGAACCTCGGCATCGGCATCCCGACGCTGGTGTCGAACTACATCCCCGACGGGGTCGAGGTGACCCTGCAGTCGGAAAACGGCATGCTGGGCATGGGGCCGTTTCCGTTCGAGGGCGAAGAGGATCCGGACCTCATCAACGCCGGCAAGCAGACCATCACCGAACTGCCGCACACCTCCTATTTCGACAGCGCGACCAGCTTCGGCATGATCCGCGGCGGCAAGATCGCCATGGCGATCCTGGGGGCCATGGAAGTGGCCGAGAACGGCGATCTGGCGAACTGGATGATCCCCGGCAAGCTGGTGAAGGGCATGGGCGGTGCCATGGACCTCGTCGCCGGCGTGCAGCGCGTCGTGGTGGTCATGGACCACACCAACAAGGCCGGCGAGAGCAAGCTCCTGAAGGAATGTACCCTGCCGCTCACCGGCACCGGGGTGGTCGATCGGATCATCACCAACCTCGGCGTGCTCGACGTGGTCGAAGGCGGGCTGAAGATCGTGGAGACGGCGGAGGGCGTGACCGAGGACGAGCTGCGCGCCGCCACCGAGGCCACCATTGTCTGAGTTCGACATCACCCGCGAGGTCGAGGGATCGCGCGGGCGCTACGTGATCCGGCAGGCCGGGGCGGAGGCGGAACTGACCTATTCCGTCACCTCGCCGACGCTGGTAATCGCCGATCACACCGGCGTGCCCGACGCGCTGCGCGGCACCGGCGCAGGGCAGGCGCTGGTCGAACGGCTGGTCGCCGACGCCCGGGCCGAAGGCTTCAAGATCGTGCCGCTCTGCCCCTTCGTGAACGCGCAGCGCCGCCGGCATCCGGACTGGGCGGACGTCTTCCAGGTCTGACGCCGCGCGCGCTGCGACCATGGCTGGGGGCGCTGCCCCCGTCCGCGCGAGGCGCGCGAACTCCCCCGGAGATTTACCCGCGCGTTTTGCTCCGAAAAAAAACGCGCGGTGCAAGATGAAGGGGGATCGGCATCCCTTGTTTCATCTTGCCGATAAACTCCCGCCGGAGGCAAAAATCTCTTCCGGCGGACCGCCCGCCTCAGGCGCCATCGAAGGCGCAGAGCGCGTGCACATCCATCCCCAGCGCCTCGAGCTTCCTGCGGCCGCCAAGCTCCGGCAGGTCGACGATGAAGGCGCAGCCGATGATCTCGCCGCCCAGCCGTTCGACCAGTCTGATCCCCGCCTCTGCGGTGCCGCCGGTGGCCAGCAGGTCGTCGACCACGAGGATGCGTTCGCCGGGCTGGATCGCGTCGTCATGCACCTCGACCACCGCCGAGCCGTATTCCAGCGTGTATTCCTCGGAGATCACCTTGCCGGGCAGCTTGCCCTTCTTGCGGATCGGCACGAAGCCGGCCGAAAGCTGGTGCGCCACGGCACCGCCGAGGATGAACCCGCGCGCCTCGAGCCCCACGACCTTGTCGAAGCGCACACCGGCGTAAGGGTGCAGCAGCTGGTCGATGGCCATGCGGAATCCGCGTGGATCGGCGAAAAGCGTGGTCACGTCGCGGAACATGATCCCTTCGTGCGGGAAATCGACGATGGTGCGGATATAGTCGCGGACGGTCTTCATGCCGAGGCCCCCAGCATGCGCCCCGCCACGGCGTCGAGTTTCGCCACCAGCTCCGGGTTTCGGTGCGGCGGCTGGGTCAGGATGGCGAACTCCAGCGCCCGGTCGCAGCCATGCGGGCAGAGCGCGCGGTCGGGTCCGAGAAGCGCGGGCAAGCGCGCGACGAGGTCCCGCCCCTTGTCGGCATTGCCCATGAGCGTGGCGATGATCTGCGTGACATCGACCTCTCCGTGATCCGGGTGCCAGCTGTCGTAATCGGTGATCATCGCGACCGAGGCATAGCAAAGCTCCGCCTCGCGGGCGAGCTTGGCCTCGGGCATGTTGGTCATGCCGATCACATCCGCGCCCCAGCTTTCGCGGTACATCTTCGATTCCGCCAGCGTGCTGAATTGCGGGCCTTCCATGGCCAGGTAGGTGCCGCCCTCGTGCACGGTAATCCCGGCGTCGCGCGCCGCGGTGGCGCAAGCCGTGCCCAGACGCGGGCAGGTCGGGTGGGCGACCGACACATGCGCGACGCAGCCGGTGCCGAAGAACGACTTTTCCCGCGCGAAGGTGCGGTCGATGAACTGGTCCACCACCACGAAATCGCCCGGCGCCATCTCTTCGCGGAACGACCCGCAGGCCGAAACGCTGATCACATCCGTCACCCCAAGCCGTTTGAGCGCGTCGATATTGGCGCGGTAGGGCACGGTCGTCGGGCTGTGCACGTGGCCGCGTCCGTGCCGCGGCAGGAAGGCCATCCTGACCCCGCCAAGGCTTCCCGTGAGGATCTGGTCCGACGGCGCGCCCCAGGGGCCGGTGACAGTGATCCACTCGGCGCCGTCGAGCCCCTCGATGTCATAGATGCCCGATCCGCCGATCACGCCAATCATCGTGTCCGTCATGTCCTGTCCCCTTGCTGTGGCGGCAGACTGCACCGGTCGGCGCGCGATGAAAAGTCAAAGCGGTGACAAACTTTCGTCAATCTGCCGGGGCAGGGTGCCGCCATGGAACTCCTGCTGCACGCTGCCTCCCGAACCCCGTTGCCGAAGCTGCGGTATCTCCTGCCCAAGATCGTTCTTTTGCTGGTCTACGGCTGGACCGCGGAGTCCGCATGGCGCTTGCAGGACCCATCCGTGCCGCCACTTGTTCTGGCCGCGGTCGCCAGCACTGTCGTGCACCAGGCCCTTGCGATCCTCACCCATGTGCAAGAGCGGCCGCTGGCGTCGCATGCGGGTTTGGGGCCAGTCCTGGCCTTGCACGCGGTGGCCGCGGCGGCCTTGGCTTGGGCTTTGTTTCACGGCCGCGAAGCGGATGTGGTTCTGGTCCTGGTGGGGGCTATGGCGGCTTGCTCAATGGTCCTTTACGCGGCGCCCCGGATGATGGATTGCGCGACGCTCGACCGGTTGCCGGTCATGGGCGCGGGCTGGGGGATCGCCACGGACAAGATCCTGTCGCTTGCGGCGATGGTGTACGCCCTGGTGGCGCTGGTATTCGCCTGGCTGGGCGCCTCGGGCCAGGTGACGGCGCTGGTGATCTTCTGGGGGATCGGCCTGCCGGTGGTGACCTGGCTGCTGCGTCTCGCAACGATGATCACGGTCTGGACCGATAGGCCGGACTGACGGCACCATCGAAGGGCGAGGCCCGGCGGCACGTTCGCGGCGCGACGCCGGGTCTTTTGTGGCGCAAAGGCCGCGCCATGGGTGGCTTTTCATGCTGCGGTGCAGTATCAGCCCTGCAAGCAAGCCCACAAGGACGCCCCATGGCCGATAAACCCATCCTGGCGAGTTTCGCCGACCGTATCTCTTTGCCCGACCTCAGCCTCGCGCCCAACGACGCGCTGACGCCGTCGCGGATCAGGATCGAGCTGCTGTCGGGACTGACGGTGGCGCTGGCGCTGGTGCCCGAAGCGGTGGCCTTTGCCTTTGTCGCCGGGGTGCATCCGCTGGTCGGGCTTTATGCCGCCTTCATCGTCGGGTTGATCACCGCGCTCATCGGCGGGCGGCCGGGCATGATCTCGGGCGCCACGGGGGCGCTGGCGGTGGTGATGGTGGCGCTGGTGGCGCAGCACGGGGTGGAATACCTCTTTGCCACGGTGGTGCTGATGGGGCTGATCCAGATCTTTGCCGGGGCCATGCAATGGGGCAAGTTCATCCGGCTGGTGCCGCATCCGGTGATGCTGGGCTTTGTCAACGGCCTCGCCATCGTGATCTTTCTCGCGCAGATGAGCCAGTTCAAGGTCCCCGGCACCATGGAGGCCACGGGGCACGGCATGGGTGGCGGAGAGTGGCTCTCGGGACTGCCGCTTTATACCATGTTGGCGCTGGTGGCGTTGACCATGGCGATCATCTGGGCGCTGCCGAAACTCACCAATGCGATTCCGGCACCGCTGGCCGGCATCGGCGTGGTCGCGGCCATCGTTATCGCCTTCGGCATCGAAGTGCCGCGCGTGGGCGACCTCGCCTCGATCCAGGGCGGGCTGCCCGCATTCCATGTTCCGATGGTGCCGCTGACGCTCGAGACGTTGCAGATCATCCTGCCCTATGCGGTGATCCTCGCGGCCATCGGCCTGATCGAATCGCTTCTGACGCTGAACCTCGTGGGGGAGATGACCGGCACGCGCGGCGGCGCCTCGCAGGAATGCATCGCGCAGGGGGTCGCCAACACCGCCACCGGGTTTTTCGGCGGCATGGGCGGCTGCGCGATGATCGGCCAGTCTATGATCAACGTGAAATCCGGCGGGCGCACGCGCATCGCCGGCATCGCGGCGGCGCTGTTCCTGCTGGTCTTCATCCTCTTCGCCGCGCCGCTGATCGAGCTCATTCCGCTGGCGGCGCTGGTCGGCGTGATGTTCATGGTGGTGATCGGCACCTTCGCCTGGAATTCGCTGCGGATCCTGGCGCGGGTGCCGCGGACGGATGCCTTCGTGATCCTGCTGGTGACCGTCGTGACGGTGCTCGAAGACCTGGCGGTGGCCGTGGTCGTGGGGGTGATCGTCTCGGCGCTCGCCTATGCCTGGAACAACGCGCGGCGCATCCATGCCAAGACCTATGTCACGCCCGAGGGCGCCAAGGTC
>Ga0114903_1001204_pt1 | contig 11252 bp, 7 predicted proteins | sample MalvirDeepMed_s2_FD_87289 | JGI IMG/M metagenome (GOLD analysis project Ga0114903, IMG submission 87289) | Marine viral communities from the Global Malaspina Expedition - Malaspina viral metaG DeepMed_s2 | ecosystem: Environmental > Aquatic > Marine > Oceanic | place: Mediterranean Sea... | reverse complement strand
CTCATCCTGCGCGAGGTGCGCCTGCCGCGGGTGATCGCCGCGCTTGGCTGCGGCGCCGCGCTCGCGGTGGCCGGCGGCGTGATCCAGGGGCTCACGGGCAATCCGCTGGCCGATCCCGGCCTGCTCGGGGTCAATGCAGGGGCGGCGCTGGCGGTGGTCAGCGCCATCGCCTTTGCCGGGGTCGACGCCATGGGCGCGCTGGTCTGGTGGGCCTATCTCGGAGCGGCGGCCGCCGCCGGGCTGGTGCTGGCGCTCGGCTCGGCCGGGCGCGCCGGGGCGACCCCGGTACGGCTGATCCTTGCCGGGGTGGTGGTGGCCAGCTTCGCCGGATCGCTGGCGGCGGCGATCCTCGTGCTTGACGCGCAAACGCAGGACGTGGTGCGGCAATGGACGGTGGGAAGCCTTGCGGGGCGGAGCCTGGATGCGGTGCTGCCGCTGCTGCCGCATGTGCTTTTGCCGCTGGCCGCGACGCTGGCCCTGTCGCGGCAGATCACCGCGCTGAGCCTTGGCGGCACCGTCGCGCGGGGGCTGGGGCAGAACCAGGCGCTGTGGCGTCTGGTCGCCTCGGCGCTGGTGGTGGCGCTGGCCGGCGCCGCGGTGGCGCTGGCCGGCCCGCTGGGCTTTGTCGGGCTGGTGGTGCCACACATGGCGCGGCTGACCCTCGGCGCGGATTATGGCCGCATCCTGCCACTGGCCGCGCTGCTTGGGGCCGCGCTGGTGCTGTTGGCCGACACCCTGCCACGCGCGCTCTGGACGCGGGACATTCCCGTGGGCGTCACGCTGGCGCTGCTCGGCGCGCCGGTTTTCATCTGGCTGGCGAGGACGCGGCGATGATCTTCGCGGTGCTTGTTGCCGCGCTCGGGGCGGCTTGCCTGCTGGCGCTCGGCTCCGGGGATCAGCCGCTGCCGCTGCGCGAGGTGCTGGGCGCACTGACCGGCGCACCCGAGACATCGCCCGTGGCAACCACCATCGTCACCACGCTGCGCCTGCCCCGCGTGGCGCTGGCGGCGGCGGTCGGGGCGGCGCTGGGGCTGGCGGGTGCGGCAACGCAGGCGCTGCTGCGCAACCCGCTGGCCGAGCCGGGCCTGCTGGGCATCAACGCGGGCGCCGCGCTGGCGGCGATGCTGGTGATCGTGCAGATCGCCAGCCTGCCCGAAGCCGCCCTGCCCCTCGTCACCTTCGCCGGGGCGCTGGCGATGGCGGCGCTGATCCAGCTCTTCGCCTGGCGGCAGGGCGCCTCGACGCTGCGGCTGATCCTCGTGGGCGTCGGCCTCGGCGCGATGGCCGGCGCGGGCGCAAGCTTCGTCGCCGCCTTCGGTCCGGCCGCCGAGGTGCAGCGGGCGATGGTCTGGGCCGCCGGATCGCTGCAGGACGCGCGCTGGGTAAAGATTGTCTGGCTGGCACAGTGGGGGGCGCCCGCGGCGGCGCTGCTCTGGCTGATGGCGCGCGAGCTGGACCTGATCGCGCTGGGAGACCGGGTGGCCTCGGGTGTCGGGCAGCGGGTGCATCTGGTCCGAGGGCTTGGCGTGCTCGGCGTGGCGATGCTGTCGGGGGCGGCGGTGGCGGCCTCGGGGCCGATCGCCTTCGTGGGGTTGGCCGCGCCGCATATGGCGCGCAGGCTCGTCGGGCGCCCCCATGCCCGGCTGCTGCCCGCCTCGGCCCTTCTGGGCGCGTTGCTTCTGGTCCTTGCGGACCTCGCCGCGCGCCGGGTGCTGGCACCTGTGCAGGTGCCCGTGGGTCTGGCCACGGCGCTTCTGGGTGCGCCTTTCTTTGGCCTGCTGCTCTGGAGGAAACGGGATGGATGACCTGCGCGCCGAGAGGCTGAGCCTTGGCTATGACGGACTGCGCATCGCCGAGGGGCTGTCGCTGACGCTGGCGAAGGGGCGCTTCACCGCGATCCTCGGGCCGAACGGCTGCGGCAAGTCCACGCTGCTGAAGGCGCTCGCCCGGCAGCTGGCGCCGCAGGCGGGGCGCGTGCTGCTCGAGGGGCGCGACATCGCCGGCATGGGCAGCAAGGAGGCCGCCCGCGCGCTCGGCCTGCTGGCGCAGGGGGCCGAACCGCCGGAGGGGCTCAGCGTCGAGGCGCTGATGCGTCAGGGCCGCTATCCGCATCGCGGCCCGTTCTCGCCCTGGACCCCGGCGGATACCGAGGCGGTCGAACGCGCCCTGCAGCGCACCGGGCTGGCACCGCTGCGCCACCGCCCGGTCGAGGCGCTGTCGGGCGGCCAGAGGCAGCGCGCCTGGATCGCCATGGTGCTGGCGCAGGCCGCGGGGGTGCTGCTGCTGGACGAGCCGACCACGTGGCTCGACCTGCGCCACCAGATCGAGGTGCTGGGCCTGATGCGCCGCCTCGTCGACACTGAGGGCATGACGGTGGTGGCGGTGCTGCACGATCTCGATCAGGCGGCGCGCCACGCCGACGAGGTGGTGATGATGAAGGCCGGGCGCATCGTCGCCACCGGTGACATCGCCGCGACCCTGCGGCCGGACCTGCTGGCCGAGGTCTTCGGCGTGCACATCGACGTCTCGCCCGATCCGGTCACGGGCCGGCCACTGTGCATCCCGCGCGGGCTTGCGTGATATTCGTGTGACACTGCGCTGAGGCCAGATCGAGACGGATTGCGCGAAATCGGGATGTGGCGGTAATTTGACGCAAAGCCAGCCAAACGGGGCGAGCCACCGCATCTTGCGAGGAGAGCCCCCGAATGATCCGATCCACCACCCGGCTGACGCTTGCCGCCACCGTCTCCCTTGTTGCCGTCAGCGCCGCGCAGGCGCAGGACATCCCGTTCGACCTTGGCGAGCTGGTCATTTACGGCGACCGCACCACCGAGCAGGCGGATGAAAGCAATGCCTCGCTTGCGGTCGTGCCCGAAGAGGCGCTCGAGGACGCCACGATCAGCACGGTCCGCGACGCCTTCGGTCCTGTCGCCAACGTGCAGACCGGCGACTCTGCCCTGACCGGCTTCGTTATTCGCGGCATCAACTCCGAGGGCCAGACCCCCGGCCTTGGTGCACCGCTCGCCTCCTTCTATATCGACGGCGTGCAGCAGACCACCGAGGGCACCCGCCGCGGCGCGCGCGGCACCTTCGATGCCGAGCAGCTCGAGATCTACCGCGGCCCGCAATCCACCCTGACCGGGCGCGCGGCCCTTGCGGGGGCGGTCTACCTCAAGACCAACGACCCCGAGTTCGAGACAAGCGTCGACGCGCAGGCGAAATTCGGCAGCGACGACCGGCAGTCCTTCGGCCTGGCATTCGGCGGGGCGATCACCGACAGGCTGGCCTACCGGCTGAGCTATGAAAGCTACAGCAAAGACAACGACATCGACTACCCCTCCTACGAGGGCTACTCGGGTCAAGACGACATCAGCACCGACGAGTACGAGACCATCCGCGGCAAGCTTCTCTGGAAGCCGATGGGCGACGACAGCACCCGCGTGCTGCTGAGCTATTCGCACAGCTACGACAATCCGGTGCCCGACCTGGTGGCCGGGGATGATGGCGGCGCCGATGTGATCGCGGTGAGCGATGGCTACAGCGACATGCGCGGCGATATCAACGGCGCGCTCTCGACCAGCTACCCGCTGCTGGGCGCCTACGGCCCGACGCTGGAATTCCTCGGCATCCCGGCCTCGGCGCAGCTTGGCCTGCTCACGGTTCTCGAAGAGGTGCGCGACACCACCGTCGACAGCACCGGCCTCGAGATCACCCACGAGATCAACCCGAACCTGACCTTCACCTCGATGACCGGCTGGTCGCGGTCCGAGACCGACGTGCGCTCGATGAACCACGGCGATGATGGCGAGGTGACCTTTGCCGCCGCCGAGCAGGTCCAGAGCCTCGCCACGCAGGAATTCCGCCTGAACTACGTGAGCGAAGGCCTGACCTGGGTCGGCGGCGCCTATTTCGGCTGGGAGACCCGCGACACCTGGCGGGACGGCAACTACTTCAACTCGGGCTTCCTGTTCGACCAGACCCAGCCGATGTTCCTCGGCGTCGATCAGGAGACCGAGATCGAGACCTTCAACGCCGCGCTGTTCGGCGAAGTCGCCTACGACTTCGCCCCCGGCTGGACGGTCATCGCCGGCGGGCGGATCGACCATATCGACGAGACGACCGAGCAGACCATCTCGGGCGTGGATCAGGACTACGACTTTGACGACACGGTGTTCCTCGGCAAGCTGGGGCTCGGCTACGAGCTGGCCAACTCGGACCGCGTGACGCTGATCGTGCAGCAGGGCTACCGCCCGGGCGGCGCCGGCCTCACAGGCACCGGCGACAGCTATGAATTCGACGCCGAGACATCGCTGTCGGTCGAGCTGGGCTATCATGGCAGCGCGATGCAGGGCCGGCTTGGTTACAGCGCCAACCTGTTCTGGCAGCAATGGGACGATCAGCAGGTGGAGGTCGGACTCTTCCCGGACAACCGCATCGTCAACGCAGGCGAATCGGTGTCCTACGGGGCCGAGTTCGAAGCGACCTTTGCCGCGACGGACAACCTTGACCTGCTGGGCTCCATTGGCCTGCTGAACACCGAGTTCCGCGATTTCGAGACCGGCGGCCTCGACTACACCGGCGACAGCTTTCCCAACGCGCCCGAGGCGACGGCGGCGATCGGCTATCGCTGGGGCGGTGATACCGGCTGGTTCAGCTCCGGCGTGGTGAAATACACCGGCGCGCAGCTGTCGCGCTACGACAATGCCGATCCCGACAGGCTGGACAGCTTCACCACCGTCGACCTGTCAGTCGGCTACCAGTGGGAGCAGATCAGGCTGACCGCCTATGCCACCAACCTCTTCGACGAAGACTATCTGGTCTACGAGAACACGACCTCCGGCTTCGCCGGTCTCGGCGACCGGCGCGAGCTCGGCGTCCAGCTCGACTACCGTTTCTGACGGTCTCAGACGGCCCGAACGGCGAGGCGAACACCGCCTCTCCGGTCGGGCCGTCGCTTGCCATCACGGGCCAGGAACGCGAAGTGGCGCTCAGCCAGGCGGTGGCGCAACCCTTGCGAGACTGGACTGAGGGCCCCGCGTCGGAGACCCTGCCGCTCCCTCGCGGGCGTTCGCGCTAGCTTGGCCTTGGGCCTTACAGCCAGTCCACTGAGGGCCGGGCGCTGTCTCAGGGACCAGACCCGCAGACGAGTGCGCCGGCCTTACCGGCGCTACTGGTCTAAGACCGCCGGGCGCAGCGACCGCAGCCCCATTGCCAGCGACGAAACCTCTGCAAGGAAGGCGCTGGTGTCGTTGCCCTCGCAGAGCAGCATTGCATGGGCCTCGGCATCCTGCGGCCGCCCGCACATCATGGCGCGCAGGGTGTTCAGAAACAGACGCTCATGCCCGCTGATCCGCGCCGCGCAACGACGGCAGCCCGGGTTCGAGAACTCGAAGACGCTCTTCCGGGCGAGCCGCATTTCCTGCACGGCGCGCTGGACCCCGCAGACGAGCCCGGGCGCGACCTCGCGCCCGAACAGCCGGTCGGCATGAGGCAGCGCGCAGGTCCAGCTTTCGCTTTCGGGCGTGGCAAAGCTCTGGAACTGAAGCCGCGCGATGGTCAGCACGCAATGCAGAACCGGATCAAGCGTCGCGGCCCCGCGCAGATCATGCTGGGGACGGATCGTTTCGCGGCGTCGGCTCGGGCGTTCGGGGAATATCATGGCAACCCTTTCACATGCGGGATCGGACGGCCCCCACGCGGTTCGAAAAGGCGGGAGACCGGCCGATCCGGCCTCCCGCAAGTCGATACACATGAGGTCGGGCTTGCATGGCGGGAACCGGCTGGCGCTCCCCGACTTCCTGACAAAAAGACTTGGGAATAGCAAGCCCCTCCCGGCGCGCGCGTCACCTGTGCCACGTCACGAATCTGATAGCGCGCTATCAACTCGAGAGCCTCTGGCAGTTCGGTCGCGGCACGACGTCGGACGCCGAGACGCGTTTTGACGACGTCCGCGGGGTCGGCCATGTTGCGGCACACGCCTGCCGTTCAATGCCCCGCTCCGGATCGGGCCGCTCGGACACCGGAACGGCAGGCCAAGGCCCGCCCGTCGAAGATCTGTTGCCACAAAGATACAAACACGATGCCTCAATAGGGCGACGTTGGGGCAGATGGATTGAAGATATCCGATAAAAACTGTCAAGAGACACGAAAGGATGCCTCAGCCATGTAACAGCCAGGGCCGCCAGGATGGAGGCTCCCATGCTTGTTTCTCGAATTGCCCTGATCGCCGGCCTTGCCACGGCGTCGGCCACGGCGTTCGCCACCACTGCCATGGCACAGGATGGCACCGGGTTTGATCTCGGGACGCTCGTGCTCGAGGCGGAAAGCGACGACACGCTGGTGCAGAACGGCTATGTCGCCGAGAGCGGCCGGCAGGCAACGCGCACCGATACGCCGATCCGCGACATCCCGCAGAGCATCAGCACGGTGACGCAGGACCAGATCGAGGATCAGGAGCCGCGCACGCTGCTCGATGCGCTCGGCTATAGCTCCGGCGCCAGCACCACCAATTTCGGCTTCGACAGCCGCTACGACGCGGTCTACCTGCGTGGCTTCTCGTCGTACTACACCGGCCTGTTCCGCGACGGGCTGCGTCAGGTCAACGGCCCCTCGGCATGGTACCAGAACTACCCCTACAGCTTCGAGGCGGTCTCGGTGCTCAAGGGGCCGTCCTCGTCGATGTATGGTGTCAGCGGCTCGGGCGGCATCGTCAACATCGTCTCCAAGCGCCCCAAGCAGGACCCGTTCCGCGAGGTGCAGCTGACCTTCGGGACCGACGAGCATCAGGAGGCCAAGTTCGACCTCACCGGGCCGGTCGGCGATGGCCGCCTGAGCTACCGACTGACCGGGGTGCTGCGCGACGCCGAAACGCCGCTTGACGGCTACCGCGACGACCTTGCCATGATCGCGCCGGCATTGACCTACGAGCTGACCGACCGCACCACCGTGACCCTGCTCGGCGAATACGCCAAGTCCACGCGCGGCGGCACCGCCTCCTACTACAACCCCTCCCTCGGCGAGGCCTCCGACATCTATGTCGGCGATCCCGATTACAACGATTTCGACAACGAGCAGTGGCGCCTCGGATACGAGATCGAACACGAGCTGACCGACAGCGTGACCCTGCGCCAGAACCTGCGCTACTCCGAGGTCGAGGCCGATCTCGAGTTCAGCGGGCTCTACGCCGCGACCCCCGACCTTGGCCGTTACTGGGGGCACTATCTCGAGGACTCCGAAACCCTGGCCGTGGACACCAGCGTCGAGGCGTTCTTCACGACGGGCGCACTGAACCACACGCTGGTGACCGGGCTCGACTACAGCGATGCCTCCTATGACGCCTATTACGGCGGCGTTGGCTATGTCTCTGCGGAGGAAACCGACGCGATCGAGCAGCCCTATTCCGGTGGTCAGGATACCGAACAGCTCGGCGTCTACCTGCACGACCAGATCAAGAGCGGCGACTGGACGGTCTTCCTCAGCGGGCGCTACGACTGGGTCGAGACCACCACCTTCGATGCCGCGAAGAACGGCACCGACAAGTCCGACGAGGGCTTCTCGGGCCGGATCGGGGTCAGCTATGCCGTCAATGACGACCTGTCGCTCTTTGCCAACCTGTCGAGCAGCTTCGTGCCGACGACCGGGCTGGTCTTCGACGGGGCCGATGCGCCGAACAGCGGACGCCCGGGCGATCCGACCCGCGGCGTGCAGAAGGAGATCGGCTTCAAGTACCAGCTGCCCAACACCGAAAGCCTGATCACAGCCTCGCTCTTCGACATCCAGCAGGAGGACGGCGTGGTGTTCCAGACCGTCGACTCGACGGAGTTCGGCGGGCTCAACCAGGTGCAGGTGCCCTATGACCTGCGCTCGCGCGGGCTCGAGTTCGAGGGCCAGTTCAACTTCGAAAACGATCTGCGGATGACGGCGGCCTATACCTATCTCGACATGGAGATCGAACGCGGCGCCTCGGGCACCGAGGGCAACCAGCTTTCCGCAACCCCCGAACACACCGCCTCGCTCTGGGCCTTCTACGAGCCGAGCGCCGGCGCGCTCGAGGGCTGGGGCTTCGGCGGCGGCCTGCGTTATGTCGGCGAAAGCTGGGGGGATGACACCAACAGCTTCCGCAACGACGACCTGTTCTTCGCCGACCTGTCGCTGTCCTACGATTTCGGCCAGCTCGGATTTGACGGGCTCGGCCTGCAGGTCAACGTCAAGAACGTCTTCGACAACACCGACCAGACCTGCAGCGCGGGCAATTGCTACCGCATCGAGGGCCGCACCGCGACCGCCAGCATCGCCTACCGGTTCTGATGTCCGGACAAGGGGGACACTGGGGCGTCATCGGTGCCATCGGTGGCGTCTACGTGGCGCAAAGCGTCATCGGCGGCGTGACCTGGACCGGGCTGCCCGGTGTCCTGCGGGCGCAGGAGCTGCCGCTCGACCAAATCGGGCTGGTCTCGCTGCTGGTGCTGCCCTGGGCGCTGAAGTTCCTCTGGGCGCCTCCGGTGGAACGGTTCCGCCTGCCCGATGGCGGGCGCGACCGGTCCGCGATGATCGTGCTGTGCGGCGCGGCGGTGGTGACCGCCGCGCTGCTGGCGGTCGGGCTGATAGGTCCGTTCCCGGTGCTGCCGGTTCTGGTCATCCTGATGCTGGCCGCCTTCGCAACCGCCACGGTCGATATCGCCTGTGACGGCTATGCCGTCGCGGCGCTGCAGAACACGCGCTATGGCTGGGGCAATGCCGCGCAGGTCGGCGGTGCCTATCTCGGCTCGGCCATCGGCGGCGGCGTCTTCCTCATCCTCGTGGATCGGGCCGGATGGCTCAGCGCCACCTGGGCCATGGCGCTGGTGATCGCGGTGCTCTGCCTGCCCTTCGCGCGCCTCGCACGCAGCCCGAAGCCCCTGCCCCGCACGCATACACCGAGCCTCAGGGCAGCGCTGGAACGCCCCGAGGTCCGCAAGGGCCTGCTGATCGCCGCGCTCTACGTGGTGGCGCAGAAGACCGCGATGGGCATGTTCGGACCGTTCTTCATCGATGCCGGCTACGATCTGGCAGAGCTCGGCATCCTGAGCGGCGTCGGCAGCCTCACACTGGGCTTTCTCGGGGCGATGCTTGGCGGGGCCTTCGTGCGCAGCTTCGGGGCGCGGAGCGTTCTGGTCGGTGCCGTGGCGCTGCAATCGGCGATCCTCGCGGTCGTGGCGCTTTCGGCCGGCGACGTGATCCTGCCGGCGGCCACGGTGGCGCCGCCCGCGATGGTGGCGAGCGCCGCCGTGATGGCGTTCGGCTTCGTCGCGCTTTACGGTCAGTTCATGCGCTGGTCCGATCCGCGTCAGGGGGGCGTCGACTTCACCCTGTTTCAATGCATGGACGCCGCGATCTCGATGGTCGCCGGGACCGCCGCAGGCTTTCTGGCCGAGCATCTCGGTTACGGCGTCTTCTTCGGTCTCGCCTGCGCGCTCTCGCTCGCCGCGCTGCCGATGATCTGGCGCGTCGCCGGAGAGACCGCGAGGCGGCATGCCTGAGATCACCGCCCGCACCACCCCTCTCGGCCTCGCCTTCGCGCCGCTCCGACAGGCCGCGCTCGCGCAGGCCCGCGAGCATGACCTGTCCGTGCCGCAGGACGATGCAGACGGCCTTTCGCTCGACACCTATTATGGCCGGATCCGTTTCCTGCCGGGGGCCGAGGGGCTCGAGGTCGAGATCCGCGCGCCGCATGCGGAATATCTGCAGGTCCTGAAAGACACGATCGTGGCGCAGATCGCCGCGGCGGACCCCAAGCGCGCAGAGGCGATCCGCTGGCGCGATGCGCCGACCGAGGGGCGTCTGCCCGCGAATGCCGTGATCATGACTGTGCTCAGCGTCGCGCCTCTCGCGGGTGGCTTCCTCCGGGTGACGCTTCAGGGCGATGTGGCGCGCTTCACCGACACGGCGATCCACTTCCGTCTCGGCATCCCACCAGAGGGACGCGCGGCGCGCTGGCCAAGGGTCGCACAGAACGGCGCGACCGAGTGGCCCAAGGGCGAGGACCAGCTGCACCTGCCGGTCTACACCGCCCGCGCGGTCGATGCGGAGCGCGGGACGCTGTGCTTCGATCTCTTCGAGCACGCGGCGGGGCGCGCGACGCAATGGGCGCGAACGGCAGAGCCCGGGCAGGAGGTGCTCGTCACCGCCCCGGGCGGCGGCGGGTGCCTGGTGTCGGGCGAACTGCGGGCCTTCGCGGATGAAACCGCCTTTCCGGCGATCGCGCGCATTCTCGAGGCCAACCCAAAGGCCACCGGACACATCACGCTTTACACCGACACCAAGGGCACAGCCTATCCCTTGCCAGATCATCCAGCGGTGCAGATCGACTACGCGACGCCCGAACGTCGTGAGGAGATGGGACAGGACGCGAAGGAGGCGATTGCCGAGGAGAAGGATATCTTCCTCTGGTTCGCGGGAGAGCGGGAGCTGGCCACATCGGTGCGCTCCGCGTGGCGCGCCTCGGGCCGGCGTCCGAAAGACGCCTACGTCTCGGCCTTCTGGCAAAGGACATGAAAGCCCGCGTCTTCGCGCCACCCGGGGCGTGGCGTCGCATGTCGGCAGAGGCGATCCGCTCTCTGCGTTGATCGGCGCCCCCTTGCCCCTGGAGGCGGGGAACCCGGCGACGCTCAGCGCCTTGATTGCGGACGGGCGCCGCGCGGAGCGGCGCCCGAAAGGTCAGTCGAGGCAGCTTGTCAGGCTGGAGGCCAGGTTGCGCAGCAGCTCCGGGTAGAGGTTCGGGCCCGGCTCGAGATCCGCGCCCAGCGGGTCCATCACCCCGGTTTTCGCATCGGTGCCACGGAACACGGTCGCGACGAGATCCGGGTTGAATTGCGGTTCGGTGAAGGCGCAGCTGACACCCAGCTCGGACACCTTCTGCTGGATTTCCTCGATGCGCGCCGGGCTGGGATCAGAGGCATCGCCAAGCGTGATCGAACCGCTCGCGGGCACATCGAAGCGGGTCTCGAAATACTGGTAGGCATCGTGGAACACGATGAAGTTGGTGCCCTGCATCGGCTCGAGCTGCGCCGAGATCTCACCGATCAGGGCCTCGATATCGGCTTTGCCTGCCTCGGCATTGGCGCGATAGGTCTCGGCGTTCTCGGGGTCGAGCTCGGACAGCTCCGCCGCGATCGCGTAAAGCCAGACGCGCCCGTTCTCCGGGTCGAGCCATGCGTGCGGGTCGTTGCCGTCGTGATGATGGTGATGCTCATCGTGGGCATGCTCTTCGTGGT
>Ga0114903_1001202_pt1 | contig 11266 bp, 9 predicted proteins | sample MalvirDeepMed_s2_FD_87289 | JGI IMG/M metagenome (GOLD analysis project Ga0114903, IMG submission 87289) | Marine viral communities from the Global Malaspina Expedition - Malaspina viral metaG DeepMed_s2 | ecosystem: Environmental > Aquatic > Marine > Oceanic | place: Mediterranean Sea... | reverse complement strand
GGCCCGCGCGCCCGGCTGCCTCGGCGCCTATCTCGGCCTCACCGCCGCACGCATGGGCCCCGGCGATGCGCTGCACGCGGGGTTTGCCGATCTCTTCGTGCCCGAGGCACGCTGGGCGGCGCTCAAATCCGAGCTGGCCGAGACCGGGACCGTCGCCGCGCTCGAGGCGGAAGCCGAGGCGGCGCCCGAAAGCCCGCTGGCCGACGCGCAGGACGAGATCGACCGGCTCTTCGCCTCCGACAGCCTGCCAGAGATCAAGGCGGCGCTGGACGGCGCGCAAGGCGAGATCGCCACGCGCGCCGCCAAGGCGGTGGGCCGCAACGCGCCGCTCTCGATGGCCCTGACGCTGGCGATGCTGGCGCGGCTGCGCGCCGGAGAGGCCGACATCCGCAGCGCGCTAAAGCAGGAATTCCGGGTCTCGCACCGCATCGTCGAGGAGGGCGAGTTCCTCGAGGGCGTCCGGGCGCAGATCATCGACAAGGACCGCAACCCGCAGTGGCGCCTCTCCGTGGACGAGGTGACGGAGGACCGGATTGCCGCCATGCTGGCACCGCTCGGGGACGCAGAACTGGCGCTCTGACAGGCGCCGCGCGAGGGAGGAGAGACACCATGAAGATCGCATTTATCGGGCTCGGCAACATGGGCGCGCCGATGGCCGCCAACCTGTCCAAGGCCGGCCACGAGGTCACCGGCTTCGACGTGGCCGGCGCCACGGCAGAGGGCGTGGGCACCGCCGCCTCCGCCCCCGAGGCGGCCACCGGCGCCGACGTCGTCATCACCATGCTGCCCAACGGCCAGATCCTGCGCAGCGTCGCCGCCGAGGTGATCCCGGCGATGGCGCCCGGCGCGGTGCTGCTCGACTGCTCGACCGTCGATGTGGACAGCGCCCGCGCGGTGGCGGACCAGGCAAACGAGGCCGGTCTGGGTGCGCTCGACGCGCCGGTCTCGGGCGGCATCGGCGGCGCCTCGGGTGGCACGCTGACCTTCATGGTGGGCGGCTCGGACGAGGCTTTTGCCAAGGCGAAGCCGCTTTTCGACATCATGGGCCAGAAGGCGGTCCATTGCGGGCCCTCGGGCAATGGTCAGGCCGCGAAGATCTGCAACAACATGATCCTCGGCGTCACCATGATCGCCACCTGCGAGGCCTTTGCGCTGGCCGACAAGCTCGGCCTGTCGCGAGAGGCGATGTTCGACGTGGTGTCGACATCGTCGGGGTATTCGTGGTCGATGAACGCCTATTGCCCGGCGCCGGGCGTCGGGCCGCAATCCCCCGCCGACAACGGCTACAAACCCGGCTTCGCTGCCGAGCTGATGCTCAAGGATCTGGGTCTGGCGCAGCAGGCCGCCGAAACCGCGGATGCCGACACGCCGATGGGCCAGCGCGCGCTCGAGCTCTACCGCGCCTTTGTCGAGGACGAGGGCGGCACGGGGCGGGATTTCTCTGCCATGCTGCCACGCTTCGAGGCGCGCGGCCGCGGCTAGGATTGCGCAAGAGGGCACGCGGGGCACGGTCGCGCGCCCGCTTTTCTGCGCCGCCCGGCACGCGCGCGATGCCGAGCGCCAATGCGCGCAGCCCAGGCATGCGTTCGCCTGTCGATTCCCGGCGCGGGCCCTGCTAGAAGGGCCGCAAAAGGACATCGTACATGGTCACGCTCGACATCTTCTCCGACCCGATCTGCCCTTGGTGCTACATCGGCAAAGCCCTCCTCGACCGCGCCCTGCTCGACGAGCCGGATCACCCGTTCACCATCCGCTGGCGGCCCTTCATGCTGAACCCCGACATGCCGGCGGAAGGAATGGACCGGCGCGCCTATCTCGAGGCCAAGTTCGGTGGCAAGGAGGGCGCGGTGCAGGCCTATATGCCGGTGGCCGAGCACGCCGCCGAAGCCGGCCTGACCCTGAACCTCGACGCGATCGAGACCACCCCTTCGACCATCGATGCCCACCGGCTGATTCACTGGGGTGGCATCGAGGGCGTGCAGACCGCCGTGGTCTCGTCGTTGTTCCGGGCCTATTTCATCGATGGGCGCGATATCGGCGACCGGGAAGTTCTGGCCGACATCGCCGATGGCTGCGGGCTCGATGCCAGCCTGATCCAGCGTCTGCTCGCCTCGGACGCGGACCGGCGCGAGATCGTCGAGATGGATGCCACCGCCCGCGGCATGGGCGTGACCTCGGTTCCGACCTTCGTGGTCGCGGGCCAGCACGCGGTGCCCGGCGCGCAGCCGACCGAGCTCTGGTCCAAGGTGATTGCCGAGATCCGCGAAGGCGCCGCCTGAGCAGCCCCCCGCATCCGCAATGGCAGACCGACAAGGCGCCGCCGAGCCAGGCCCATGCGGGCGGCGCATGGCTGGCTTGCGCAAGCTTCGCCCCGTTCGGCGCTTGTGCCGGTATACCGTTTTCCGATAGCCCGACCGTAGCGGTAAACCGGCCCGCCGCCGGCAGCGGAGGCTGCACCGGCGTGGCCCTGCAAAACTCAGAGGTCACATGCGGTCTGTTCCTGGACGGGTCGAATTCATCGCGCTGCTTGCGATGCTCTTCGCCACCATCGCCTTCTCCATCGACGCCATGCTCCCCGCCCTGCCCGAGATCGGCGCCGAGCTGACGCCCGACGCGATCAACCGCGCGCAGCTCGTGGTGACAAGTTTCGTCTTCGGCATGGGCATCGGCACCTTCTTTACCGGACCGCTTTCGGACGTGTTCGGGCGCAAGCCGGTGCTGCTCGGCGGTGCCGCGCTTTATATCACGGCCTCGATCTTTGCTGCCTATGCCGAAACGCTCGAGCTTCTGCTGGCGGCCCGCCTGCTGCAGGGGTTGGGCGCCGCCGGGCCGCGGGTGGTGGCGCTCGCCATCGTGCGCGACCTTCATTCCGGGCGCGAGATGGCGCGCATCATGTCCTTCGTGATGATGGTCTTCACCCTGTTCCCGGCGCTGGCCCCCTCGATCGGCGCGGTGATCATCGATGTCACCGGCTGGCGCGGCATCTTCTGGGCCTTCGTGCTGTTTTCCAGCATCGCCTCGATCTGGCTCATGGTGCGCCTTTCCGAGACGCACCCGCGCGAAAACCGCCGCCCGTTCCGGCTCAAGACCTTCCGCGCGGCGCTTGCCGAGCTGTTCGGGCAGCGGGTGGTGGTGATCTCGATCGGGGTGCAGGCGCTGATCTTCGCGATGCTGTTCTCGATGATCTCTACCGTGCAGCAGATCTACGACATCAGCTTCGGACGCGCCGAGAGCTTCCCGCTCTGGTTCGGCGGCGTGGCGATCTTTGCCGCCTCGGGCAGCGTCCTGAATGCGGCGCTGGTGATGCGGCTGGGGATGCGGTTCCTGATCACCGCGATGCTGTCGGTTCAGGTGGTCATGGCCGGCGTCACGCTGGCGCTCTTTGCCTTCGGCCTGTCCGGCACGCCGGCCTTCGCGCTGTTTCTGGTCTGGCAGCTCTCGGTGTTCTTCCAGATGGGTCTGACGGTAGGCAACATCAACGCCATCGCCATGGAGCCGGTCGGACACATCGCAGGCCTCGCGGCATCGGTGATCGGGGCGACCGCCACGGTGGCCGGCGTGCTGATCGCGGTGCCGAACGGGCTGATGTTCGACGGCACCCCGGTGCCGCTGGCGGCGGGGATCTTCATCGAGGCGATCCTTGCGCTGCTGCTGATCCGCTGGCTCGTGCGGGCAGAGGCTGCCGAAGCGGCCTGACCCGCGCCCCGCGTGACAAGTCGCGCGGCCGTCCCGTGGCCGCCGGCGGCCACCCGCGCGCCCACAAGATGGAGCGCCTCTGCATCTGGTGGAGGCGCCCGCACCCGGCGTGAGGTCGAGCGCCGCGTCAAGCGTTGCGCCGGCCCCGGCTGGCTCAGTGCACGCAGACCCGCATCGAGAGAACGGCGCGCAACGGCAGACATGCCCCCCCTATCTGCCATGCCCTTTCCATTCCCTTATCGCCGCCCAGAATTCCGACACACATCGTCATATTTTGTATACCGATGCATACCATACTTCCCAAAGTTGCGAATCTCGGCTAAGGCCGCATGATGCTGCACGTGCACAACGGAAAGGGACCTGCATGTCGAAGATCAAGGTAGACAACCCGATCGTCGAGATGGACGGCGACGAGATGACCCGCATCATCTGGGACTTCATCAAGACAAAGCTGATCCTGCCCTATCTGGATCTCGACCTGCTGTATTACGATCTCGGGATCGAAAGCCGGGACGAGACCAACGACCAGATCACCATCGACGCCGCCGAGAAGACCAAGGAAATCGGCTGCGCGGTCAAATGCGCCACCATCACGCCCGACGAGGCCCGCGTCGAGGAGTTCGGCCTCAAGCAGATGTGGCGCTCGCCAAACGGCACGATCCGCAACATCCTTGGCGGCGTGGTGTTCCGCCAGCCGATCATCTGCCGCAACGTGCCGCGCCTCGTGCCCGGCTGGACCCGGCCCATCGTCATCGGGCGCCACGCCTTTGGCGACCAGTACAAGGCGACCGATTTCCACTTCCCCGGCGCCGGCAAGCTGACGATGAAATTCGTCGGCGAGGACGGCACGGTGATCGAGAAAGAGGTCTATGACGCCCCCTCGGCCGGCGTCTACCAGGCGATGTACAACCTCGACGCCTCGATCATCGATTTCGCCCGCGCCTCGTTCAACTATGGTCTGTCGCTGGGCTGGCCGGTCTATCTGTCGACCAAGAACACCATCCTCAAGGCCTATGACGGCCGCTTCAAGGACCTGTTCCAGAAGGTCTTCGAGGAAGAGTTCGAGGAGCAGTTCAAGGCCAAGGGCATCTGGTACGAGCACCGTCTGATCGACGACATGGTTGCCTGCTGCATGAAGTGGAACGGCGGTTTCGTCTGGGCCTGCAAGAACTACGATGGCGACGTGCAGTCCGACACCGTGGCCCAGGGCTTCGGCTCGCTCGGCCTGATGACCTCGCAGCTGATGACCCCGGACGGCCAGATCGTCGAGGCCGAGGCGGCGCATGGCACCGTCACCCGCCACTACCGCCAGCACCAGGCCGGACAGGCGACCTCGACCAACTCCATCGCCTCGATCTACGCCTGGACCGGCGGTCTCAAGCACCGCGCCAAGCTCGACGGCAACACCGCGCTGATGGCCTTTGCCACCACGCTGGAGAAGGTCGTGGTCGAGACGGTGGAATCGGGCTGGATGACCAAGGACCTGGCCCTGCTGGTCGGGCCCGATCAGAAATGGCTCACCACCATGGGCTTTCTCGAAAAGGTCGACGAGAACCTCAACAAGGCGCTCGGCGCGCTCTGAGCGCCGCCCCTCGCGGCAATGGCCGGCCCCCGCGCGGGGCCGGGCAGCGATCTTTGTGCATGGGCCCGCATCCGGCGCCCATGAAACGCGCGCCACGCGCTTTCTGCACCGCGTCGCGCCACGACCCATCTTGACCCCGCGCGAACCGCGCGTCATGGCAACCCCATGCTGCTGCTTCAATCGCCCCCGCCCGACCGTCACACTCTGTGGGAAGACCTGCAGGCCATCCTCGTCGGCACCACGCTCGTGGCTCTGTCGATCCAGTTCCTGCGCGCCTCCGAGCTCTTCACCGGCCAGATCGCCGGCCTGTCGCTGGTGCTGTCCTATCCCAGCGGCCTGCCCTTCGGCGCGATCTTCTTCGTTCTCAACCTGCCCTTCTACCTGCTGGCGATCCGGCAGATCGGCTGGCGCTTCACCATTAAGAGCTTCCTGTCGGTGGCGCTGATGTCGACCATCGCCGAGACACTGCCGCTGGTGCTGACGATCAACCACCTGCACCCGGCGCTCGGGGCGACGCTGTCGGGGATGCTGGCGGGCGTCGGCCTGCTGATGCTGTTCCGCCACGGTGCGACGCTGGGCGGCGTGGGCATCGTCGCGCTCTGGGCGCAGGACACCAAGGGCATCAAGGCCGGCCATGTGCAGCTTGGCTTCGACCTCTGCGTCTTCCTGCTGGCACTGTTCCTCTTCGACTGGGAGCGCGTGCTCTGGTCGCTTCTGGGCGCCGTGGTGCTCAACCTGCTGATCACCGTGAACCACCGCCGCGACCGCTATATCGCGCGCTCCTGAGCGACCCCTCTGAACGCACCGACGAGGCAAGAAAAAACGCGCCGGGTCAGCCCGGCGCGTTTTTCGTTTCCGACCGGCCCCGAAGGACCGCAGGCGTCGCTCAGAGCGAGGCCTGGTAGATCTTGTCGATGTTGCTGCCGAGCAGTGCGTTGAAGTCGCCATCCGACTGCTTCTTCGACAGGCCCTCGGCCAGCGCGCGGCTGAACGACGCGATCATCTTCGGCTGCTTGGCGAGCTTCTCGCAGGCCACGTCGGTCGAGTAGCCCCCCGAGAGCGCCACGACGCGCACCACGCGCGGGTGATCTGCAAGCTCGTCATAGAGGCCGTCGACGCTGGGGATGGTCAGTTTCAGCATCACGTCGTCGCCCTCGGGCAGCGCGTCGAGATGCTTGGCGATCTCGGCCTTCAGGATCTCCTCGGCCTCGGCCTTGGTGGCCGAGTTGATGTCGACCTCGGGCTCGATGATCGGCACGAGACCGGCGGCGACCACGGTCTTGCCAAGCTCGAACTGCTGGTCGACCACGGCCTTGATGCCCTCGGCATTGGCCTCGTGGATCACCGAGCGCTCCTTGGTGCCGAAGATGCCGAAGCTCTCCTTGGCTTCCTTGAGCAGATCCTCGATGCCCGGCATCGGCTTCATCAGCTGGACGCCGTTTTCCTTGTCGGCGAGGCCCTTGTCGATCTTCAGGAACGGCACCACGCCGCGCTTTTCCCACAGGTACTGTGCCGTGGGGATGCCCTCGATCTCGCCGCGCATGGTGCGCTCGAAGAGGATCGCGCCAAGCACCTTGCCGTCGGTGAAGTCCGGCGCGGTGATGATGCGGGTGCGCATCTTGTGGATCTCGCCGAACATCTCGGCTTCGCCGTCATATTCGCTCTCTTCGACACCGTATTGCAGCAGCGCCTTCGGGGTCGACCCGCCCGACTGGTCCAGCGCCGCGATAAAGCCCTGGCCGGTCGACATCTTTGTCTTCTGCTCTTCGAAAACGCTCATGAGGAACCCTCTCCCATGCTGAAAAATCCTTGTTGCCAAAGGCATATCGCAAGGAATTTGCGATGGGTAGACGAAAGACGGAGGGTTATCGCTAACGTCCGTCGTTAACGTGCACCGCTACCGATGTTCCACCTTGAGATGAATGCCGTCGCGGGCACGCACGGTGAGAAAGGCCACCGGCTCGGGCGCTTTTCCGGGCAGCGCGGTGAGTTTGAGATCGCGCAGGATCAGCGACAGCATCAGCACCCCCTCGACCATCGCAAAGCCCGCCCCGGTGCAGACCCTCGGCCCGGCCGAGAACGGCATATAGGCCTCGCGCGCGCAGCTGCGGCCATTCTCCGTGCCCCAGCGCGCCGGATCGAACCCGTCGGGATTGTCCCAGAGCCGCGCGTGGCGGTGCTGGTGCCACGGGCTCAGCACGATCTGCGCGCCCTCGGGCACGTCCCGGTCGCGGAACCGCTCGGGGCAGCTCGTCTCGCGCACCATCATCGGCACCGGCGGGTAGAGCCGCAGCGTCTCGCGGAAGACATCGCGCGAGAGCCTGAGCTTCGCGATGTCGGCAAAGTCCGGCACCGCGCCCAGAAGCTGCGCCTCCTCGGCCAGCCGCTCCTGCCAGTCGGGATGGGTGGCCACGAGGTAGAGCGCCCAGGCCAGCGCCGAGGCCGAGGTCTCGTGCCCGGCGAGGAAAAAGATCGCCACCTGATCGACCATCTCCTCGGTTGAGAAGGTCTCGCCAGTTTCGGGATCGGCGGTGGTCATGATCTTGGTGGCAAGGTCATCCGGCGCGGTGCCGGCCTCGATCTCGGCGCGGCGGCGCTCGCAAAGCGCGGTGATCAGCCCGCGGATGCGTTTGGCCGCGGCCTTGGTGTCAGACCGGAAGAAGCGCGGCATCCAGCGCGGCAATGGCAGGAAGGCCGCGAGGTTGAGGATCGGCTGGGTCCGCTGGTAGGCGCGGAACTCGTGAAAGACCTGCGCCGCGAGGTCGTCCTCGATGGGGATCGAGAACAGCGTTCGGAAGATGATGTCGGCGGCGGCGTGGCTGGTCTGCTCCTCGATCTCGACCGTCTCGCCGGCGCGTGCCGAAAGCCGCGCCAGCGCCGCCTGACTTGCCGCCCACATCGCCGGATAGGTCTCGCGCAGGCGCCCGCCCTCGAAGGCCGGGTCGATGATGCGGCGCTGACGCTGCCACTGCGCGCCGTTGGTCAGGAAGACCGACTCGCCCAGCAGAGGCCGCAAGCCTTCCGAGATCCGTTCCGACTTGGGGAAGTCGAGCGGCCGGTCCTTCAGCACGGTCTTCACCAGATCGGGCTGATTGACGAGGTAGGAGCGGAAGAACGGCGTCCGGAACTCGGCCATCCACGCCCGGTAGAGCCGTTCGGGCTGCGCCGAAAGCAGATCCTGCCGGAACAGCTTGAGATAGCGCCAGAGCGAGACCTTGTCGGGCCGCGAGGCGGGTTTCGGCGGCAGGGTCATGGCGCGGTCGAGGTGAATTTCGACACCGCCACGTCGATGCGGCTGGCCGAGGGCGGGCGCCCGGCGTAACGGGTGGCGAGGCTGAGCGGCCCGGCGGTGATCTGGAAATAATCGTAGTCGCGCGGGGCGTCGAAGGCGCAGAGATACTGGAAATGCAGCCGGAAGAAGCGCCAGCGCAGCGCCTTCCAGCGCTCCGGGCTGAGCGCCCGGGTGAACTGGGCCGAGAACACCAGCGGCCAGCGCTTGTTCTCTGGTGCCACGCCCGAGACCGAGACCGGATCGCAAAGCGCGAAGGCGCAGCCGTCTCCGGGGGCGGTGACGTCGACCCAGGTGAGCTCATGACGGGCGGAGAGAAAGGCGAGATCGGCCCGCAGCCGCCACGCGTCGCGCAGGAACGACACCATCGGCACCACCTGCCCGAGGCTCAGGAAGGCGAGACGCGGGCCACGCTCGGGCACCCGCCCCTGCCGGATCAGGTCCGACAGGATCGAGACCGCAAGATGCGCGCCCGAGCTGTGGCCGACCACCAGAACCTCGTCCACGTCATCGCCGAGCGCGTCGGCAATCGCATCGGTGAAGCTGGCCATGCGCGCCTCGAGCTCGGGCGGGTTGGCGCCACGATTCTGCGCCGAATAGGCGTAGTCGTGCATCAGGTAATAGGCGAAGAGCTTGCCGTCCCTGGCCTTGAACCAGCGCAGCAGCCAGACCGCAGCCGCCGCCCCCGCGACCAGCCCGCCGATTTCGGAGAGAACGCCCAGCCACGGGCGGAGGAGCCCCGCCGCCATGGCCACGACCCAGAGCAGCAGCAGCGCCAGCACAAGCTGTCCCAGCAGCATCCCCACCGGGTAGAGCGCCGCGATCACCGGCCCCTTGCGCAGCCGCATCAGCCGCCTGAGCGCCCCGGTGGAGATGTATTCCCACGCCGTGCGGATGAGCTGGAGATAGGTGGCGGGGATGCTCGTCGACATGCTGTTCCGCACGATGTCGGACCAGACCAGAACCTCGACCTCGGCCGCGACCTCCGCGCCGTCAATCTGCGCCGTCACTTGCCAGCCGTAGTTCCCACCGCCAGTGCCGGGGGTCAGCGCGATCTCGTAGCCCGAGATCCGCGCCTGCGCGGCGCCTTCCTTGCGATAGAGCTCACGGTAACGGCGGGGATGGATGGGATCGTAGCCCGGGATATAGAACACCCGGCGCCGCCGCACCTCCTGCGCCGGCTGCGGCGCGCCTCCTGCCTGCGGGTCGTTGCCCATCATCCCTGCCCTCTTTTCGCGATCCTGTCGCGAACCGCCCGCGAGGGCAAGACCAAGGCCGGATGCCGCGCTGCCTCAGCCCAGTTCGCCAAGCGCCGGGAAGGTCTCGAGCAGCCAGAACGAGAAGGCCGAGAAGGCCCCGGTGAGCAGCGCGAGACCGACGGCGATCAGCAGCACGCCCATCACCTTCTCGATCAGCCCCATGTGGCGCTTGAGCCGGTTCATCACGCCCATGGCGCGGCTCAGGAACACCGCCGCGAGCAGGAACGGCAGGCCGAGGCCCGCGGCATAGACCGCCAGAAGCGCCGTGCCGCGCGCCACCGAGGCCTCGGAGGCGGCCATCGACAGAATCGCGCCAAGCTGCGGCCCGATGCAGGGCGTCCAGCCGAAGGCGAAGGCCAGCCCGAGGATGTAGGCGCCAAAGGCCGAGCCGCCGGCCTCGCCGGTTTCGATCCGGGCCTCGCGGTCGAGGAAGGGAATGCGGAAGACATGCAGGAAATGCAGCCCGAAGACGATCACCACCACGCCCGAGATCCGGGCCAGAAGGATCTGGTTCTGCAGGAAGAACATGCCCAGCCACGACGCGGTGAAGCCCAGCAGCACGAAGACCGTGCTCAGCCCCAGCACGAAGAACAGCGCAGCGGTGAAGGCGCGCAGGCGGGCGCGGCCACCGGCCTCCATCTCGGCGATCGAGACGCCGGACATGAAGGCCAGATAGGGCGGCACGATCGGCAGCACGCAGGGGCTCAGGAAAGAGATGATCCCCGCGGCGAGCGCCACGAATATGGCCGGCAGAAGGCTGGCGTCGATGAGGTCGATTCCGAACATATGCCTTCGATAGAAGATAACCCGACCCGCGTCACGCGGCGCAGGGTCACATCCGCGTAGGCGTGCGGAAACGTCGCTGATACCCCACAACGGAAAACGGCCCCGAAGCATCTTCGGGGCCGTTTGTCTCATCAGTCCTGCGGGTCGGGCTCAGCGCCCGATCGACCACCAGCCGCGGCGCTTGGGCTTGTCGTCAGCCTCGGGCTCGGCGCTCTCTGCGGCCGGCTCGGACTCGGGCGCCGGCTGCGGTGCAGGCTCCTCGGCTGCGACCTCCTCGGCGGTCTCTGCTGCCACGGGCGCGGCCTCTTCGGCCGGCTCCGGTGCAGGTGCCTCGGCGGCAGGTTCTGCTTCGGGCTCCGGCTGGGCCTCGGGCGCGACAGGTGCAGGCGCTTCCGCCTCGACCGGTTCGGCTGCCGCTTCAACGGGCCGCGCTTCGGTCACCGCGGCGCCCTCGGCGTCCGGTTCGGGCGCAGCCGCATCCTCGGTAGCAGGGGCCGGCTCGGAAGCCTCGACCACGGCGGCGCCGCTGGCCTCTGCCTCGGTCGACGCGGCCTCGCCCTCGACGGTTTCGGTCACCGCGTCAGCCTTGGGCTTGCGCGAGCGCGACCGGGTGCGGGTCCGCTTGGGCTTGGCCGGAGCCTCGTCGGTTTCGGC
>Ga0114903_1001196_pt1 | contig 11303 bp, 8 predicted proteins | sample MalvirDeepMed_s2_FD_87289 | JGI IMG/M metagenome (GOLD analysis project Ga0114903, IMG submission 87289) | Marine viral communities from the Global Malaspina Expedition - Malaspina viral metaG DeepMed_s2 | ecosystem: Environmental > Aquatic > Marine > Oceanic | place: Mediterranean Sea... | reverse complement strand
GTCACCACCGGCGGCACGAGGTTCGGCATGACGATGGCGCGGGCGAAGTGGCGGGCGGATTCGGGGGCCACGGCGCGCAGCATGGCGCCGTCGCGCAAATGCAGGTGCCAGTCGTCGGGGCGGCGGAGGGTGAGGCTCTGGGTCATGCCCGAGCGGTTAGCATGGGCGTGACGCAAAGCGCCAGAGGCTTTGCGCCTCAGGCGTCGCCGGCGGGCGGCTCCGGCTCGGGGGCGGGCTCCGGTTCGGCGTTGCTTTGGGCCGCCTTGCGTGCGGCGCGCAGACCTTCGAGCTTGCGCTGGAAGCGCGGCGCATGCATCCGCGAGGTCACGTTGCGGCAGAGCATCTCTGCGAGGCCCGGCCGGTCGTGGGCTTCGAGCCGTGCCAGCAGCTTGCGCAGGTATGGCGCGTATTGCCGCCGGACGCGCATCATCGCGGCAAACCGTGCGGTGTCGAGCGTGCCGTCGGCGGCGGCCACGATGATCGGCGTCAGCAGGTCGAGTTCGATCAGGTCGCCTTGCAGGGCGCCGCCCATGGAGGGCAGGCGGAACCGGGTCACATTGCGCCGGGTGAAGAGCGCCGAATGCATGGCGTCGAGCGGCTCGCGCGGGTCGTAGAGGATGAAGGCGCGGTCGGCGGCGTCGATCATGTCGGGCGCATAGCCATAGCGGTCGGTGAAGCTGAGCCGGCGCATCCGGGCAAAGCGGTCGTCCCATTCGCTGACCCGCGGGTCGAGCGAGGCCTGCGGTTGCAGCGCCACCACACGCGCGCCGGGGGCGGCGACGGAATAGGCGGCGGCGGCATAGCCGCAGGACCCGGCGCCGAAGAAGATCACCCGTTCGAAATCGTCGAAGAAGCCGTCGTCGTTGAGCTGGTCGAAGAAGCCGTAAATGCGCTGGTCGCGGAACCAGGTGTCGCCGTCGGACAGGAGGCAGAGGTGCGACCAGCCCTGGCTGCGCACGAGATCGAAGCCCAGCGGCGCGCCGTCGTCGGACAGCGCCTGAACGCCGGGGATCGACTCGAAGCTGACCAGCAGCGTGTCGCCTTCGTCGATGAACAGCGCGGCGTGGCGCTTGCCCAGCTGTTCGAAAAAGCCTGTGCTCTGGCCAAGCTCCGACAGGGCTGCAAGCCAGTCGGCGGTGCGCAGGCCCGTCAGGTCAAGCGTCAGGGTCTCGTCGATGTCGGACATCCACTCGTATTCCTCATGGCAATGGCCCGCGGCGGGGCGCTTTGCGATGGCCCTCTGCGGGGCTCGTTTGAGAAAAACATGCCAAGGCTTTGCGGCCAAATTGCGCCGAATGCGCGAAATTCAGGGGGCGTTTGCCGTGTCCCTGGCGCGGGCGCGGGTGGCGTGGCCGATCAGCACCCGGGCCACGGCTTCGGGCAGGGGCTGCGACGGCGGGGTCATCAGCAGGCGGCCGAAGAGCGCGCGAAAGGGTTCCTCGGCCATCAGCGCCCGGAACCGGGCGTGCCGCCAGTCGACGGCGGTGTTGTGCAAGGCGGCCAGTGCCGGATCGGCGGCCAGCGTGGCGCGGATCGCGGCGGCGCGGTCGGCCAGCGCCAGAATCGTGTCGTCGGTATCTGTATTGAAATTCCGCTCCACCCAGTAGTCCAGTCCCAGCAGGTGATCGGTATGCACGGCGCGGCCCCGGGCGGCCTTGAGCACGTAGCTTTCCATCGCGCCCAGAGGGTAATGGTTGAGTTGCGCGAGGCGGTAGTTCGACCGGCCATAGGTGGAAAAGATGCGGCGCGTGGCGAACTGAGCTTCGAGCGGGCGACCCTCGCCGTCGAACCAGCGCGCCTCGGCCAGCCTGTCCTTGACCGGGTTGCGCGGGCGGTGCACGCCCAGGTTCCGGTAGGTCCTGTCGTTGCGGTAGAGCGTCTTGAACATCGCCGACCGCCAGGGCCAGTGCATGATGACGGGGGCGGCGCGGGTGAACTGCTGAGGCACCGGCCTGTCCTCGTAGCGCACCACGCCCGCATTGCCGAACAGCCGCCAGGTCAGGGTGATCGCCGTGGCCTCGGGCAAGGCGGCGAGCAGTGCCGGGATCGTGCGGTCGCCCACGTGGACATTCACGAATTCGTCGATGTCGAGCGGCAGGATCCAGTCGGCGCGCACCACGGCATCGGATTTGTCGGCCAGCTTCAGACCGGTGAACTGGATGCCGCCCTTGTCGTAGGGCCCGTCGTTGCGGATGTGGGTGACGTGGCCCAACTCGGCCAGCCGGTCGAGCATCGCGTCGGTGCCATCGTCGCAGTCGTTGCTGAGCGCCAGAACGTGGGTTACGCCGCAGGCCAGGTGATGCGCCAGCCAGTCCAGCAGGAACGCCGCCTCGTTGCGGACGCAGAGAACGACGAGGATGTTCAAAGGCTTACCAGCCTTTCCTGAAGGACACGACCTTGGCCTCGGAGGCCTTGGGGAAATACGTAAGACCAGCACGGTGCATGGTGTCGAAGACCGCCTGCACGCCCGTCTGGCCGATCCACTGCGGGTGCAGTTCCACGATGGCGACGCGCAGGCACGAGAGATCGGCGGCGGGCAGCAGATGCGCCTCGGCGCCTTCGATGTCGCAGACCAGCACGGTGGGTTTCAGCTCTGACAGCACAGCGTTGATGTCGCGCTGTTCGATCATTTCGGTGCTGACGATGCTGTCCTCGTCGATGGACTTGTCCATCGACGAGCCGAGGAAATTCTGCCGCACGTAGAAGGGCACCGGATCGCCGGGACCATCCGCCAGCAGGGCGTTGTGCACGGTGACGTTGGTCACCTCGTTGGCCTCGTGCACCGAGCGGATATAGGGAATGAGGGTCGGGTTGGCCTCGTAGGTATGGACCTCGCGCACCTTCTTGTGCGTGGCGATCAGCGTCGACATGTAGCCGATGCCGCCGCCCAGTTCGAGCACCACGTCATCGTCCTGCACCATGCGCATCACCGCGTCGCATTCCTTGCGCTCGTAGGTCTCGCCCTTGATGGCGCCGCGGACACGGCCGGTGGTGATCTGCGGATGCTTGGGGATCTTCATGCCGCGCGAGCGCAGGAAGGGGTCGCGGGGGGTGGGGGCGCCGTCCATGCTCAGCTCTCCATGTCGAGGGCGAGGGCATAGGCCACCCGCTCGGTTTCCGTGAGCCGCAGGCCGAGCGCCTGCTGGTAGAGGTCTTCGAATTCGGGGTTGGCGTGCAGCTCGTCGGCCTTGGCGCGGTGCCAGTCGAGGCCCGACCGGTGCCATTTCGCCAGCTCCGGATCGGCCATCAGCCGGTCGTACTCGGCGCGCAGGCGCGGACTGTTGCGCTTGATCGTGATGTCCTTGAAGTCGGACCAGTCCATGCGGATCCAGTAGTTGATGCCGATCGACCGGTCGACATGCAGCGCGCGGCCGCGCTGGCGCTTGATCAGGAAGGATTCCGCCGAGCGCAGGGCGTAGTGATTGAGCTGCAAGAGGTCGTAGCCGATGGATTTCTTGGAATTGCGCCAGCCGTTGGTCTTGACCTCGGACGTCATGTCGAGGCCCGAGCCGTTGACCCAGCGCACCTTGTCCTCGAACGCCGCGTCGAGCTTGTTCGGGCGGTGGCAAGAGATCTTCTCGTAGGCGCCGATGTTGCGGAACATGGTCTTGAAGCCCCAGACCGTGTGCGGCTTGGGGCAGTATTTCGGCGCGCAGGTGTCGAACTGGTCGATGACGAAGTCGTCCGACAGGGTGGTGACGCCGTTGTGCCCGAAGAGCCGCCAGGTCATGGCGACGTTGGTGGCATCGGGGACGCGTTCGAAGAAATCGTCCAGCGTGCCGTTGCCGCAGCGCACGTTCATGAATTCGTCCACGTCGATGTGGATGATCCAGTCGGCGTTCTTGATCACCGGTTCCTTGAGCGCCTGGTTGAGCGCGAATTGCTGCGGCGAATTGCCTTTCCAGCCGTCGTTGTTGCGGTGCTGGAGCACGCCCAAGGCCTGCAGGCGGTCGAGGATTTCCGAGGTGCCGTCCTCGCAACCGTTGGTGTAGATCAGGAAATTGTCGACCCCGATGGCGCGGTGATAGGCGACCCATTCGACGATATAGGGCGCCTCGTTCTTCATGCAGCCGACGATGACGTTGCCGCTGCTGCCAGAGGGCAGGGTGCGCGGCGGCATCGGGGTATAGGCGGCGGCCAGTTCCTCTTCGTTGACGCGGCCAAGGCGGTTGTGGGGGGCGAAGATCGAGCGCTGCAGCTTGGCGAAATTCTGCTTGGCCAGCGGCGGCATGACCTTTTGCGCAGAGGGCGACAGGCCGGCGTCGAGCGCGTCCATCGCGGCAGGCGTGGGGGGCGCCGTCTCTTCCGCCCGTGCGGGCGTCGTCGACCCGTTGAGGCGCGCGAGGTCGGCGGCCTTGTCGGCCAGCGCGTCCTTGGTGGCCTGCTTGATGCGCCAGCGGAAGGCCAAGAGGTACTGCGTGGCGCGGAAGCCGCGGGTCGGGTCGGGCTCGGTCCAGTCGGGCGCGGGTGCAGCGGGCGCCATCTGCGCCGGATCGAGGCCGGGATGCGCCGTGGCCAGCGCCGCGAGGTCGTCGGCGAAGCGCCGCGACAGGGCCGAGAGGGCGCCGGGGTCGATGGGATCGCCGCCGACCTTGATCTCGCCGAGGAACTTGCGCCAGAGCGGGCGCGGCAGGATCTGGTCGCTGCGCCCCAGGAGCCGCAGCACCGCGTCGTTGAAGAGCCGGCAGCGCGTCAGCCAGGCGGCGGAGGGATCGCGCGGCGGCGCTTTCGCCTCGGCTTTGCCGATGCTGTCGGCGATGCCGAAGCTCCGGCGCAACTCCTCCGGCCCCGCGTCAGACCAGAGAGTGGCCCGGTCGATGCTGTGCAGCTGCGTGGCGCCCGCGCCGAAGACCGCGTCCCATTCCCGCACCAGCCGCGCGAGGTCGAGCCAGAAACACGCGCCCTGTACCTCGTGGAATTGCCCTGCCGCAGGGTCGATCTGCGGACGGGTGGCCAGCGCGGCCTCCCACCAGTCGGGGGTGTCCAGCAGCCCAAGCTCCAGCGACAGGTCGCGCGACCGGCCTTCGAGCACCTGTGCCGCGTAGCGGCGCGTGAGCAGCCGGGCGGGATCGTCCACATGCGCCACGATGCGGATATCGTCCGAGAGCGGCAGCAGCAGCCCGCGCAGGCGCTGCAACTCCGACGCGGAGGCCAGCGAGACGCCCAGCTGATGCGCCGAGAGGATCAGCGTTTCGGGCTGCACCCGCGCCACCTCGGCCGCAAGGCCGCGTGCTACGTCGTCGTAAAGCACCTGCTGCTTTTCCGGCGCGATTAAGCCGCGGTTGAACCGCAGGCAATCGACGGTTTCGGGGTCCGTCACGGCCATGAAGAGCCGCGTGTGGTTCCGCGCGCCGGGGCTGCGGGCATAAAGCACACCCTTGGTCGTCAACTGGTCGCGCTTGGCGTCGAGGATGCGCTGCATCCGTTCGCAGGCGGCGGCGTCGAGGCCGATATGGAGGTAGATCCGCATCACGCCACGCCCTTGGCCCGGAAACCGGTGTTTTCGTTGGCGCGGCCCCACCAGGGCAGGTCGATGCCCAGAAAGGCGGAGAGCGTTTCGCGCGCGTCGGGGGCGGCGGTGTCGTATTCCAGGAACCGGTCGTCCCCGGCAAAGATGGCGCGCAGGAAGGCGTGGTGCGCCTCGATCCACTGCACACGCTCCAGCGAGGTGTCGCCGAAGCCGCGCGGAAGGCCCGGCACCTGGCCTTGCGGCAGCCGGTCGGTGCCCAGGTCGGACCAGCGCAACATGCTGCCCGACATCTCGCGCGCGTCGCGGCGCGAGGCGACGAACCTGAGCGTGGGATACCGGCGGCGCAGGGCGTCGAGGATGCCGTAATCGGTCTGCGGCCAGAGGCAGAGATCGCGGTTGAGCACGCTGATCTCGGTCAGCGCGTCGAAACCCTGCAGCCGGTCCAGCGGGTCGCCGGTGCGGAAGTAGCCTTCGTACATCTGCCGCGCCACGAAGGACCCGGCGATGTCGGGATCGGGGCTTTTGCCACGGCGGATCTTGAAATCGGCCACGGTCAGGCCCGCGCGTTCCAGCGCCACGCCCAGGGTCGTCGTGCCGCTTTTCGGCAGGCCGAGGTTGATCACGCGCAGGGTCACGAGGCCAGCCCCAGTTGCTCGATCAACTCCGGCTCGCCTGGCGGCAGGGCGGGGGCCGCGCGCAGCTGGTCATACATTTGCGCGTAGGCGGGCTGCGCCATCAGCGCGTCGCGCTTGGCGCGGTGCAGGCGCACCGCATCGACATGCAGGGCGGCGATCTCGGGGTCGGCCTTGAGGTCTGCCAGAGCCTCCTTCAGCGCAGGCAGGTGGCGCTGGATCGAGGTATCTTCCCAGGCGGGGTCGTTGCGTTCGCGCCAGTAGGTGTCGTCGAAGGCGCGGTTTTCGCGATTCACGTCGCCGCGGTCGTTCTTGACCAGGTAGCTGTCGAGCGACCGCAGCGCATAGTGGTTGAGCGTGGCGAAATCGCGCGCGCCGCCGCTGGGGAACTTGCGGATTCGGCGCGGGTTGGCGGCCACCAGGAATTTGTGCGGCACGTCGCGGCCCGATCCGTCGGTCCAGCGCGGGCGCTTGTCCGAGGCCAGGCTGTCGCGAAAGAAGGGACGGTGCGCGCCGTAGTAGTGCAGCGGAAAGTCCTGCCTCACCAGCGTCTTGACCTCGATTGCGGTCTCGGCGCACCACAGGTCGGGATTGTGCGAGCGGGTAAACTGCCCGATCACCGGCGCATCCTCGAAATCCGCGATGCCGTCGTTGGCGAAGAACTGGAAGGTGACGGAAATGGCCTGCGGATCGCCGCAGGCGTCGATCAGCGCCGGGATCCTGTGGTCGCCCGCGTGGATATTCAGGAACTCGTCCACATCCGCGACCCAGACCCAGTCGGCGGCCTGCACGACCTCTTGCCGCTGGCTGTGTTTCAGCGCCTCCATCTGGTAATTGCGCCCCTTGGCGGGATTGGGGAGGTGCACCACCATGCCGCGGGCCGCCAGCGCATCCAGCAGCGCATCGGTGCCGTCGTCGCAATCGTTGGAATAGAACAGGAAATCAGTGACCCCGATCAGCCGGTTGTAGGCGATCCATTCCAGAAGGAACGGCCCTTCGTTCTTGACGCAGGTCACCGCCGTTACGCGCATGGCCGCAGCCCTGTCGTTGCGTGGGTCATGAAATCGTCACCGCTCCTGGCTCGGGGTTTGCCCCGCGTAGCCGCTATTGTTGAACGAATCATCGCATCTTGGAGTCAGCCCGTCAATCTGTGGCGGCATTTTCGCCGGTCTGCGCGTCGGTGCGGGCACGGGACAATTGCGACCTATGCGCTATTGATTCACGCGGCCCTGCCGTGCAGCAAGGTCGGACCAAGCAAAGGAGCGCCCATGCAGTCCCCGCAATCCATCGACGCCGTGCAGACCATGCTGGCGGAGACAGGCTATGTCTGTGGCCGCGCCCTGGCGACGGTGGTGTTCCTGTCGCTGAAGCTGGGCCGGCCGCTGTTCCTCGAGGGCGAGGCGGGGGTCGGCAAGACCGAGATCGCCAAGGCGCTGGCGGCGGGGCTGAACCGCAAGCTGATCCGGTTGCAATGTTACGAGGGGCTGGACGCGGCCTCGGCGGTCTACGAATGGAACTTTCCCGCGCAGATGGTGGCGATCCGCACGGCCGAGGCATCGGGCGGCGCCGACCGCAAAGCGCTGCAGACGGAGCTTTTCTCGGACGAATTTCTTGTGGAACGCCCGCTGCTCGAAGCGATGCGGCCCGACGAAAACGGCGCCCCGGTCCTGCTGATCGACGAGCTGGACCGCACCGACGAACCGTTCGAGGCGTTCCTGCTCGAGGCGCTGTCGGATTTCCAGGTGACCATCCCCGAGCTTGGCACGATCAAGGCGCCCGAGCCGCCCATCGTCATCCTGACCTCGAACCGCACGCGCGAGGTGCATGACGCGCTGAAACGCCGCTGCCTGTATCACTGGGTCGACTACCCGACCTTCGATCGCGAGATCGAGATCCTGCAATCCCGCGCCCCCGAGGCCGCCGAGACGCTGAGCCGCGAGATCGTGGCCTTCGTGCAGATGCTGCGCACCGAGGACATCTTCAAGAAGCCGGGGGTGGCCGAAACCATCGACTGGGCGAAATGCCTGCTGGCGCTCGACGTGATCGACCTGTCGCCGGAGGTGATCAGCGACACTCTGGGGGCGATCCTGAAATACCAGGACGACATTCAGAAGCTGCAGGGCTCCGAGGCAAAGCGGCTTCTGGAAGAGGCGCGGGCCGGTCTGGCGCCGGCGTGAGGGAGACACCTTTCAAAAACGGACCGGCCCGGAATCAAGGCCGCTTGCGGCCGCCAGGCCAGCGCCGACCCGCCCCCCGGGGCGGCGCTTTGGCAAAGCCGGGTGCACAGCCGGTGCGGCGTGCGAATTTGGCGGGAATAAAGCGTGAAGCGGGCCGGTCAGAGGCGCCCCCCCGCGGGTCGGCGCTGGTCCGGACCGGAGGGGTCTGATGCCGGAATACCTGCCCCTCGAATTGCCAGAGAATCCGAAACTCGCCAACAACATCACCCATTTCGCCCGCGCCCTGCGGCGGGCGGGCCTGCCCATCGGTCCGGGACGGATCATCGACGCCATCCGCGCCGTCGAAGCCGCGGGCTTTACTGAGAAGCGCGACTTCTACTGGACGCTGCATGCCTGTTTCGTGAACCGGCCCGAGCATCGTGCCACCTTCAACCAGATCTTCCGGCTGTATTGGCGCGATCCGCGCTACCTCGAGCACATGATGTCGATGATGCTGCCCGCCGTGCGCGGCGTGCAGGAGGACAAGGTCGCCGAAGCCGCGGAAAAGCGCGCCGCGGAGGCTCTGCTCGACGGCAAGGCGCCCGAGATGCCCGAGCCGCCCGAAACCGAGCGCGAGGAAGAGACGGTGATCGAGGTCGACGCCTCGCTCACCATGTCCGCCGAGGAAAAGCTGCGGCGGCTTGATTTCGAACAGATGTCCACCGCCGAGATCGCGGCGGCCAAGAAGATGCTGGCTCAGCTTCGCCTTCCGGTGAAGCCGATCCCGTCGCGGCGCGGCATGGCGTCGCTCACCGGGCGGCAGACCGACTGGCGCCGCACCATCCGTGCGTCGATGCGTCAGGGCGGCGAGATGCGCAGCCTCGCTCGCAAGACGCCGCGCCCGCGCTGGCCGAACCTCGTGGTGCTGTGCGACATTTCCGGGTCGATGAGCCAGTACAGCCGCATGGTGCTGCATTTCCTGCATGCCGTCGCCAACGAGAAGGGAGCGGGTTGGGCCAAGGTCCATGCCTTCACATTCGGCACCCGGCTCACCAACATCACCCGGCACCTCGCCACCCGTGACGTCGACGCGGCGCTCAAGGCCGCGGGGGCAGAGGCGCAGGACTGGGAAGGCGGCACCCGCATCGCCAGCAGCCTGCACGCGTTCAATCGCGACTGGTCGCGCCGCGTCATGGGGCAGGGGGCGGTAGTGCTGCTCATCACCGACGGGCTCGACCGCGACACGGACGGCCTTCTGGCGAAAGAGATGGAGCGGCTGCACCTCTCGGCGCGGCGGCTCATCTGGCTCAACCCGCTGCTGCGCTGGGACGGGTTCGCGCCCAAGGCGACCGGCATCCGCGCGATGCTGCCGCATGTGGACAGCTTTCGCGCCGGCCATTCGGTGCAGTCGCTCGCGGACCTCGCCGCGGTGATCTCGCGCCCCGACGATGCAGGCGAAAAGCTGCGGCTTCTCAATGCGTTGGAGTAAACATTACAGCCATCGGCAAAGCTTCGCCAAACCGTGTTGAAACCCTGTGCGTCCTTCCGCGTTGCCTTGGCACACCGCTGCATGCGGAAAGGGAAGGATTTGACATGAAACACGGATTTCTGAAATCGACCACTGCACTGGTGATGGTCACCGCCATGACCGTCACACCGCCGCTGGCTTATGCCCAGGAAAACGGCGCTGACGTCAGCGCAGAGCAACTGCGCCAGCAACTCGAAACCGAGGCGCAGCAGGCGCAAGAGGAGATCGAGCAGGGCGCCGAGGCGCTGACGGGCGAACAGCCCGAAGGTGACGCGCAGGCCCAGGTCGAGAGCATGGCCGCCGAGGCCGAAGCCGCGGCGGCCGCAGAAGCCGAAGCCGAAGCGGAAGCGCAGGCTGAAGCGGAAGCGGCTGCGGAAGCCGAAGCGCAAGCGGCTGCGGATGCGGAAGCCGCCGAAGCCCAAGCGGCTGCCGAAGCAGAGGCCGCAGAAGCGGAAGCGGCTGCCGAAGAGGCCGCCGCCGAGGCGCAAGCGGCCACCGAGGCCGAGGCTGCCGAAGCGGAAGAGGCCGCTGAAGCCGAAGCCGTCGACGCCGCACCCGAAGCGGATGCGAACAGCGCCGCCGAAGTGACCGATGCGCCGACCGACGCTGAGGCGAATACCGCAGCCGAGGTTACCGACGTCCCCTCGGACGCCGAGGCCAACACCGCAGCCGAGGGTACGGACACGCCCGTCGACGCCGACAGCGCAGCCGACGTCGCCGAAGACGCACCGCAAGCCGAGGCCGAGGCCAACAGCGCGGCAGAGGTCGCCGACGAGACGCCGGGTGCCGAAGCGGACGCCGACACCGCGGTCGACGTGACCGATCCGGTGGAAGAGACGGCAGAGACCGAGCCCGCCCAGCAGCTTGAAGAGATGGAGCAGGCTGCGGAAGAGGCGGCCCAGAGCGATCCCGACGAGCAGCTTGAAGAGACCGAGCAGGCCGTGGAAGAGGCGGCGGATTCGGCGGCGTCCGAAACGGCGCAATCCGGTGAAGACGCGACGCCGATGGACAGCGAAGCGCAGGCCGCGGTACAGGCCGAAGCCGACGCGAACGTCACCGAATCCATGGCGGCCAGCGCCGAAAGCGGGTCCGAGTCCGAGGCGGAAGTCATCGAGGAAACCGTGACCGAGGAAACGGCGCGCAGTTCTTCGGAGGAGTTCGAGACCGATCTGCGGGACGCGATCAACCGCAATACCGAGACGCTCAATGCCCGCGGCAGCGACGATGACGACGACGATGACGAAGGGCTGAGCAACTTCGAGAAGGCGGCTCTGCTGGGTCTTGGCGCCGTCGCCGTGGGCTCGCTCTTGCGCAACAACGAAACCGTGGCTGCCAATACCGGCGACCGGATCGTGGTCGAGCGTGACGGCCAGTACCGCATCATCAAGAACGACGACGCGCTGCTGCGCCAGCCTGGATCGGATGTGCGCACTTACCGCTATGACGACGGATCGACCCGGACGGTCGTGACCCGCGCCGATGGCATCGAGGTGGAAACCGTCCGCGCCGCCGATGGC
>Ga0114903_1001192_pt1 | contig 11358 bp, 8 predicted proteins | sample MalvirDeepMed_s2_FD_87289 | JGI IMG/M metagenome (GOLD analysis project Ga0114903, IMG submission 87289) | Marine viral communities from the Global Malaspina Expedition - Malaspina viral metaG DeepMed_s2 | ecosystem: Environmental > Aquatic > Marine > Oceanic | place: Mediterranean Sea... | reverse complement strand
GGCGCAGGGTGGTCAGCGACACCCCGAGCGATTCCGCCGCGTCCTCTCCCAATGTCAGCGCGTCGAGCCCGCGGCCCAGCGTCGCCAGCAGCACCCAGCCCACGGCCATGACCGGCAGGGCCAGGGTCAAATGGGTCATAGACCGGTCCGCGACCGATCCCATCAGCCAGAACATGATCTCGTAGGCGGCGTAGGGGTTGGGCGACAGGTTCAGCACCAGCGAGGTGAGCGCGCCGGCGAGCGCCGAGATGGCGATGCCGGCGAGGATCAGCGTCAGCGACGCGCCACGCGGGCCGGCGAGCATCAGGATCAGCCCCACCGAGCCCAGGGCGAAGGCCAGCGCCATCAGCGGCAGCGCCAGGGTGAAAAGCGCGGCGATCCCGGTCTGTAGCGCGATCACCGCACCAAGGGCGGCGGAGCCCGAGACGCCGATCAGCCCGGGCTCGGCCAGCGGGTTGCGCAAGTAGCCCTGCATCGCCGCGCCCGAGAGCCCCAGCGACCCGCCCACCAGCGCCGCGAGCAGCGCGCGGGGCAGGCGGATTTCCTGCATGATGAGCACGGTCAAAGGATCGCCGAGGCCAAAGAGCGCGGGCAGGCTGTTCCACGGTGTCAGCGCGGCACTGCCGATGCAGAGAGACGCTGTGAAGAGCGCCAGCAGCAGGGCGGTGAGGCTCGCGAACAGCGTCATTGCGCCGCCTGCCAATTGCGGCGCAGGTCCCGCAGTTCGGCCAGCGCATCGAGCAGGGCCGGAGTTTCGCAGACCCAGTTGGCGCCGTCCGACAGCTGCCGCAGCGCGCCGGTGTCCCGAAGCGCCGGGTGGTCGAGCAGCGCCGTCGCCTCGGAATGGCCGCTGTAGGGCGCGCCAACGAGGATGAGATCGGGGTCGGCGAGGATCAGCTCTTCGAGCGGGAGCGTGCGACCGTAATCCTCGGTGACGATGTTGCGCAGGCCGGCGCGGGCGATGAGCTGGCCCGACAGGGTGCCCGGACCGGCGCTGGTGCCGCGCGGGCCGTAAAGCGCCGTGCGGGGCAGCGGTGGTTCGGCATCGGAGAGGGCGGAGAGGCGGGTGTCGAAATCGGCCAGCAGATCCGCAGCGGCCTCTTCGCGGCCCAGCAGCGCGCCCATGCGGGTGATGTTGGCGCGGGCGTCTTCGAGCGACGAGACCGGCGCGAAGCGGGCGACGGCGTAGCCCAGCCGTTCGAGCATCGACAGGCTCGCCTGCGTAGAGAACGTGCCCGCAAGGACAAGGTCGGGATCGAGCAGCACGACCTCTTCCGCCTTGCCGGTGTTGACCGGCACGTCCTGCGCGCGGTCGGCATAGGCCGAGGTGCGCGGGTCGCGGGCGAGGGAAGACACCGACACGAGCTGCTCCGGTGCGGCCAGCAGCAGCGCCAGCTGGTCGGTGCAGACGTTCAGAGACACGACACGGCGCGGCGCGTCGGCCAGCGCCGCCGCACCGGTCAGGACCAGCGCGGCGGCAAGCGTTATGCCCTTAGAAAGAGGCACGGAGACCGAAATAGGCGGCGCGTCCCGAGGTTTCGTAGCCCGGGATCGGCTCGTAATCGGTGTCGAACAGGTTCTCGACCCGGACATAGGCATCGACACCGTTGTCGAAGGCATAGCCGAGCTGTGCGTTGACCACGGTGTAGTCGTCCACTTCCTGCGCGGTGAACCCGGTGGCGCCGAAGGTCGGCGGCAGGTCGGCCCTGCGTTGCAGGCTGGCGGCGGCGCTGAGGCGGTTGGTGATGTCTGCCGAGACGCCCAGATCCAGCGCATAACGCGGCACGCGCTGCAGCGGGTCGTCATTGGAATCGCGCGCGTCGGTATAGGTGAAGGCACCGGTCAGGGTCACGCGGTCGGTGACGTGCAGGCTGCCCGACAGTTCCAGCCCCTTGGAGACCGAGGTGCCCGACACCTGGTTGTAGGCGGTGGTGTACTGGATCAGGTCGTCGATTTCTGTATAGAAGAATGTCGCCGTGACCGTGGCGCCGTTGGCATAGCTGTGCTCAACGCCGAAATCGAAGCTGCGGCTTTGTTCCGGGTCGAGGTCCGGATTGGCGCCGAACGGGCCGAACAGTTCGTTGAGCGCAGGCGCGCGGAAGCCGTTGGCGAGGCTCGACCGGACGGTCAGGCTGTCGGTCGCGCGCCAGCTGACGGCGGCCCGGCCGGTGGTGAAGCCGCCGAATTCCGAATTGTCGTCGTGGCGCACCGACAGGGACAGGTCGAGGTCGGGGGTTGCCGCGTATTGCGCTTCGGCAAAGAGGCCGCGCACGATGACGTCGTCATCGGTAAAGCTGTCGGCGGTTTCGCGCGTCCAGTCGGCGCCGAAGGACACGGTCAGGGCGTCGGTCGCCGTCCAGGTGCCGTTGTAGCCGATCTTGTCGCGTTCCCCTTCGAAATACGGGGTGAAGGACAGCGGCGCCTCGCGTTCGGTGGTGAAGCGCGAGATGTCGAATTCGTGGAACACCGCGCCGGTCTGCGCTTCCACATAGGCGCGCAGGCCGCGTTGCAGGGTGTCGCCGGTGTTGGCGCCGGGGTCGTAGTCGAATTCGGAATCGAAGGCAAAGCCGGTGAGGCCGACCTTCACATCCGGGGTGACCCGGTAATAGGCGTCGAAGGAATACTGCCCGCCGGCAAAGCCGTCCTTTTCGCTGTCGCCGGAAAAGGCGCTGATGCCGTCGGTGCGCACCCGCGATGCGGTGACCGCGATGCCGGCGTTTTCGTTGGCGGCGCCGAAGCTGAGCGTGGCGCTGGCGGTGCCGAAGGATCCGACCTCTGCGGCGACCGATCCTTCGCGGCCCGGCGCGTCGGGCGCGTCGGCGGCGGTGAGGGCGATCACGCCCGCGACCGCCTCGGAGCCGTAGAGCGCCGATTGCGAGCCCTTGACCACCTCGACCCGGCTGATGCCGCCGAGAAGGGTGTTCTTCCAGTCGAAACTGGTCTGGGTGGCCGAGGGGTCGGAGATGTCGATGCCGTTCAGCAGTACCGGCGCGTATTTCTGGTCGAGGCCGCGCAGGCGGACGTAGTTGGCGCCACTATAAGAGAGCCCAGCCGGGCCGTCGGGTTGGGTGAAGGTCACGCCGGGCGTCCGCGAGATGACCGAAGACAGCGAGGCGCTGGGGGTCTTTTCGATCTCGTCTTCGTCGATGATGTCGACGGAAGTGCCGGTGCGCGACAGCGGCGTGTCGGTCTGGTTGGCGAAGACGGTGATCATGTCGAGGTCCATGACCTCCTGCGCTGCGGCGGGCAGGGCGGTCAGGGCAAGGATCGACACGGAAGACAGGATACGATGCATGGGATGCTTTCCGGGCTTGGGCCGCGATGGGCGGCCCTGGACTTGATGGTGCCTTCGGAAAGGGACGGCCCCCTCCGCAGACGGTGAAAGAGTGCCACCACTACGGAGAACCGTTGCCCGGACGCGCCCCGCGTCCCGGAAGGGTGATCATCCTGGCAGGTCTCCTGACTTGCGGGTCGTCGCATGTGTCGGGCCTTCCCGGGGTTGTCCCCAGTGGCATGTTCCGACCACGCTCACCGCTCACAGTTGCGGGGGCAGTCCCGGAGTAGCGAAGCCAGGCCCCGCGCACCGATGTTCCCTTTTCACCGGACGTCGCCACCCGGAACCAAGATGCGCCGGGGGTAGACCTGCGCCGGATCAAAAGCAAGTGCGATTGCGACGGGATGGCGCACGCAGGCGGCGCGTGTGGTGCCATGGGATGCGATGGGACGGAATGGGCCGAGGCCATGGGAATGCATGGGAGCCACGTGGAGCGCAGTCGCGACGCGGCGGGAATCGCGGGGCGACTTGGCAGATTCGAATCGAATTTCGGGGTTTTTGTGCGACTCCCGCTCTGCTAAGCAGGGAAAACCGCCGGCAGTGGCAGATTTTTTTGGGAAACCGTGGGACTTTTTACGAAGCTCAGAAAATACTATATATAGATTAAATTCTTGTAATCTACGCTAGGTATTCCAAAAAGCCTGTGGATAAGCCCCCAAGATGTGGTTTTCAGGGGTTGCTCGAAACAACATCTCGTGCCGAATTCCCATAAAAAACAGTTGCCACCCATGAATTCCCATGGCATCCATAGTCCATCGAATGAGAGGCGGGAAAGACGAAGGGGTCCCCAAGAACCCCGACGGCAAACTCCCAAACCAAAAAAAGAAAACCGGCAGGTTTCATACAGGCCCCGACTTTCATCGAACCAAGAGATCCGGCGCGCGGGCGAGCAGACATCCCCCCAGGTGGCGCGCGCAGTCGGACATCCCCGCACAGCGGGACGAGGGCGGCGGGTTGATCAGTGGCAGCGGATCAACCCGTCGTTTTCATTTCAGGGGGACTAAACAAGGACTTACGGGACAGTGGGTCGCAGGTTCAGAGGTGAAAGCCACCACAAGGTGGATGCAAAGGGCAGGGTGTCCATCCCGGCCTCTTTTCGCCGTGTGCTGGAAGCGTCCGACCCGAACTGGACCGACGGGCTGAACCCCGAACTGGTCATCGTCTATGGCGATCACCGCCGCAAATACCTGGAATGCTACACGATGGAAGCGATCGAGGAGGTGGACTCCAAGATCGACGCCCTGCCGCGCGGCTCGAACGAGCGCAAGATGCTGCAGCGGCTTTTCCACGGGCAGAGCTTTCCCACCAACGTGGATGAAACCGGGCGGCTGGTGCTGCCGGCAAAGCTGCGGTCCAAGATCGACCTCGAAAGCGAGGCGTTCTTCATTGCCAACGGCGACACCTTCCAGATCTGGAAGCCCGAGACCTACGAGGAAGAAGAGGTCGCCAAGACCGAGGAATGGCTGGACGAGCTGCCGGAGGATTTCGATCCTCTGAGCTTCCTCGATGGCGTTCAGGGGGGCTAGGTCATGGCGACCGAGGCGAATACCCCGGACCGCAAACCCCATGTGCCTGTCCTGCTGCGCCCGCTGTTGCGGGCGGTCGCCCCTGTAGGGGGCACCTGGATCGACGGCACCTTCGGCGCGGGCGGCTATGCGCGCGGATTGCTGGAGGCCGGGGCGGAGAAGGTCATCGGCATCGACCGAGACCCGCTGGCGCACCGGATGGCCGCGGACTGGATCGGCGACTACGCCGGACGGCTGGAGCTGGCGCAGGCGAACTTCTCCGAGATGGACAAGGTGGCCAGCGGGGTCGACGGTGTGGTTCTGGACCTGGGCGTCAGCTCGATGCAGCTGGACCTGGCCGAGCGCGGTTTTTCGTTCATGCGCGACGGGCCGTTGGACATGCGGATGAGCCAGGACGGGCCGTCGGCGGCGGATCTGGTGAACGAGGCGGGTGAAGCGGAGCTGGCGAATATCCTGTACGTCTACGGGGAGGAACGCGCCTCGCGCCGGATCGCCAAGAGCATCGTCCGCGCGCGGGCCGAGGCGCCGATCACCCGCACGCTGCAACTCGCGGAGCTGGTGGAATCCTGCCTGCCGCGGTCGAAACCGGGCCAGAGCCACCCGGCGACGCGCAGCTTCCAGGCGCTGCGCATCGCGGTCAACGACGAATACGGCGCGCTCTACCAAGGCCTGATGGCCGCCGAGCGGGCGCTGCGCCCCGGCGGGCTGCTGGCGGTGGTCAGCTTTCATTCGGTCGAGGACCGGATGGTCAAGCGCTTCCTTCAGGTGCGGGCGGGCCAGACCGGCAATGCCAACCGCTACGCCCCTGTTCTCGAAACGGAAAAACCGCAGTTCGACCTGGTTACGCGCAAGGCGGTGGGACCGGACAAGGACGAGCTGGATGAAAATCCAAGGGCGCGGTCGGCCAAGCTGCGGGTCGCGCGCCGCACCGATGCGCCGGCCGGCGAGATCGACGCCGCCGCCATTGCCACGCCGCAGATTAAGGGGACACGCTGATGCGGACGCTGCTGTATATCGCCACCTTCATGGGGGTGATCGGTCTGGCCTTCTGGGCCTACCACGAGAATTACAAGACCCAGGCGACGCTGTCCAAGGTGGAGGATCTGCAACGCGAAATCGGCGCCGCGCGCGAACGGCTAGCGGTGCTGCGCGCCGAATGGGCCTACCAGAACCGCCCCGACCGGCTGCGCGACCTCGCGGAGATCAATTTCGAGCGCCTGGGCCTTTTGCCGCTGCGGCCCGACCAGTTCGGACGCATCGACCAGGTGGCCTACCCGGCCCCGCCCGAGATCGAAATCACCAACCCCGTCGACGTCTCCAGTTCAGGAGCCCTTGAGCCATGATCCGCACGCCTCTGCGCCCGCTGGCGCGCATCCTCGAAGCCCGCCGGAACGGCGAGAATCCCGATGCCATCGAACGCGAGAACCTGCGCATCCGCCACGAACAGATGCGCGACCGCGCGCGGATGCGGGCCGAGGGGCGACTGCTGGTCATGGGCATGCTGTTCTTCTGCGCCTTCGCGGTCGTCGGCCTGCGCATGGGAATGCTGGCCGCCTCCGAACCGCAGGAGCCGCGCGCCCAGGCCGCCGGCGCCTCGATCGTCGCGCAGCGCGCCGATATCGTCGACCGGCGCGGGCGGATCCTCGCCACCAACATGGAGACCCACAGCCTTTACGCGCATCCGCAGCAGATGATCGAACCCGAGCGCGCCGCGGCGGCGCTGGCGGCGATCTTTCCGGACCTCGACGAGGAAAAGCTGCTGAAGGATTTCACCGGCAAGCGCAAGTTCCTGTGGGTGCGCAAGAAACTCAGCCCCGAGCAGAAGCAGCTGGTGCATGACATCGGCGAGCCGGGGCTGCTGTTCGGGCCGCGCGAGATGCGGCTTTATCCCAACGGATCGCTGGCCGCGCATGTGCTGGGCGGATCGAGCTTCGGTCGCGAAGGCGTGCATTCCGCCGAGGTGATCGGTACCGCCGGGATCGAGAGGTTCTTCGACGAGGAGTTGCGCAACCCCGCCCGCGAAGGCGCGCCGCTGGAGCTGTCGCTGGACCTTACCGTGCAGGCGGCGACCGAACGGGTGCTGCTGGGCGGCATGAAGCTGATGAACGCCAAGGGGGCCGCGGCGGTTCTCATGGATGTGCATACCGGCGAGGTGATCTCGATCGCGTCACTGCCGGATTTCGATCCCAACGACCGCCCGCGTGCGCCGACCCAGGGCAGCCCCAGCGACAGCCCGCTGTTCAACCGCGCGGTGCAGGGCGTCTACGAACTGGGCTCGACCTTCAAGATCTTCGCCGCGGCACAGGCGATGGAGCTGGGTCTTGTCCATGCCAACACGGTGATCGACACATCGCCGCCCTTTTCGGTGGGCGGCCACCGGATCGGCGAGTTCAACGGCAAGAACTACAAGGACCAGACCGTCGAGGGCATCATCGTGCATTCGTCGAACCGCGGGACCGGCAAGCTGGCGCTCGCGATCGGGCCGACGCGGCAGCAGGCGTTCCTGAAATCGCTGGGCTTTTTCGAACCGACCCCGTTCGAGATCGTCGAGGCCAAGGGCGGCGCGCCGCTCTTGCCGTCGAAATGGACCGACCTGAGCACGGTGACGATTTCCTACGGCCATGGCATCAGCACCTCGCCTCTGCATCTGGCGGCGGGTTATGCGGCCATCGCCAACGGCGGGCGCGTGGTCAAGCCGACGCTGCTCAAGCAGCGCGGGCCGCAGCTGGGCGACCGGGTGCTGTCGGAAGCCAACGCCGCGGCGGCGCGTCTGATGCTGCGCAAGGTGGTGACCGAGGGCACGGCAAGCTTCGGCGAGGTGCCCGGCTACCACGTCGGCGGCAAGACCGGCACGGCGGACAAGCCCAAGGAGCGCGGCGGCGGCTATCACTCGGACAAGGTCATCGCGACCTTCGCCACGATCTTTCCCGCGCACGATCCGAAATACACCCTGATCGTGGCCCTGGACGAGCCGGTCGAGACCTCGGGGTCGAAGCCGCGGCGGACCGCCGGCTGGACAGCCGTGCCGGTCGCGGCCGAGATGATCGGGCGCATCGCGCCGCTTCTGGGCTTGCGTCCCGAGGTCGAACCGGGGCAAGTGGCGGGCATCGTCCTGACGGGAAACTGACTGGCGGTTTCCCCTGTCGGAGCGAGAAATTCGGGGCATAAGACCGCCATGGGGGCAGGATGCGCGATCAGGTGAAAACCTTGTCAGACCTGGGTCTGACGGCCCGTGCGGGCCGCGAGGCGCGGGTCACCGGCCTTGCGGTGGACAGCCGCGAGGTCCGGGACGGCTTTCTTTTTGCCGCGTTGCCGGGCACGCGGGTGCATGGCGGGGAGTATATCCAGTACGCCCTGCGCATGGGCGCGGCGGCGATCCTGACCGATGCCGAGGGCGCCGAGATCGCAAGGGCCGAGCTGGCCGCGTCGGACGCGGCGCTCGTCATCGCCGCCGATCCGCGCCAGGCGCTGGCCTATACCGCGGCGCTGTGGTTCGGCGCGCAGCCCGACACGGTGGTGGCGGTGACCGGCACCAACGGCAAGACCTCCGTGGCGACCTTTGTCCGGCATATCTGGCAGGAGCTGGGGTTGCGCGCGGTCAACCTGGGCACCACAGGGGTCGAGGGCGACTGGCAGGCGCCCCTGAAGCACACAACCCCCGAGCCGATCACCCTGCACCGGATGCTGGCGGGTGCCGCCGAGGCCGGGGTCGATCACGCGGCGATGGAAGCCTCGTCGCACGGGCTGGAGCAGCGGCGGCTGGACGGGGTGACGCTGAAGGCGGCGGGGTTCACCAATTTCACCCAGGACCACCTGGATTACCACGCCAGCTTCGACGACTACTTTGCCGCCAAGGCAGGGCTCTTTGCGCGGGTGCTGGGCGAGGATGGCACCGCGGTGGTGAACATCAACGACGCCCGCGGCGTCGACATCGCCGCCATTGCGCAGGCGCGCGGGCAGACGCTGATCACCGTGGGCGGGGCTGAGGGGGCGGATCTGTGCCTGATGGCGCAGCGCTTCGATGCGACGGGGCAGGAAATCCGCATCCGCTGGCAGGGCCGCGTGCGGCAGCTGCGGCTCAACCTCATCGGCGGCTTCCAGGGCGAGAACGTGCTGCTGGCCGCAGGGCTGGTCATCGCCTGCGGCGCCGAGGCGGATCAGGTCTTCGACGTGCTGCCGCTGCTGGGCACCGTGCGCGGCCGGATGCAACTGGCCGCGACCCGCGACAACGGGGCCGCGGTCTTTGTCGACTATGCCCATACGCCCGACGCGGTGAAGACTGCGCTCTCGGCGCTTCGCCCGCATGTGATGGGCCGGCTGGTGGCCATCGTCGGCGCCGGCGGCGACCGCGACGCGGGCAAGCGCCCGCTGATGGGGCAGGCGGCTGCGGAGCATGCGGACCTGGTAATCGTCACCGACGACAATCCGCGCACCGAGGACCCAGCCGCGATCCGCACCGCGGTCATGGCCGGGGCACCCGGGGCGACCGAGGTGGGCGACCGGGCCGAGGCGATCCTGCGCGGCGTCGACGCCCTGGAGCCGGGCGATGCGCTGCTGATCTGCGGCAAGGGCCACGAGACCGGGCAGATCGTGGGTGAAACGGTGTTTCCTTTCGACGACGCGGAGCAGGCCAGCGTCGCGGTGGCGGCGCTTGACGGGAAACTGGCGTGAGCGGGGCGGAGCGGTACGCCCGGTTGACGCGCCGGAGCCTCCGGCGGGAGGTTTATTGGCAAGATGAAGCGGGGACTCGGAGATGACCCTTTGGACGCGGGACGAGGCGGTGGCGGCGACGGGCGGCAGCTGTGGGCCGGACTGGCAGGCCTCGGGCGTGTCGATCGACACGCGGACCTTGCAGCCCGGCGACCTGTTCGTGGCGCTCACGGCGGCGCGCGACGGGCATGAGTTCGTCGCCCAGGCGCTTGAAAAGGGTGCGGCGGCGGCGCTGGTGAGCCGCGTGCCCGAGGGCGTGTCCGCGGATGCGCCGCTCTTGCTGGTCGACGACGTGCAGGCGGCGCTCGAGGCGCTGGGTGTGGCGTCCCGCGCGCGAAGCCGGGCGCGGGTGGTGGCGGTCACCGGGTCGGTGGGCAAAACCTCGACCAAGGAGATGCTGCGCACGGTGCTGGGCGCGCAAGGCAGGGTGCATGCGGCCGAGGCCAGCTACAACAACCATTGGGGCGTGCCGCTGACGCTGGCGCGGATGCCGCGCGACGCGGAATTCGCGGTGATCGAGATCGGCATGAACCATCCCGGCGAAATCGCGCCTCTGGCGCGCATGGCGCGGCCGCATGTGGCCATCGTGACCATCGTGGCACCGGCGCATCTGGCCGCTTTCGAAAGCCTCGAAGGGATCGCGCGGGAAAAGGCGTCGATCTTCGAGGGGCTGGAGCCCGGCGGCACGGCGATCGTGAACGGCGATCTGGAGACATCGGACCTGATGGTCGGCCTGGCGCGGGCGCGGGCGGGCCGGGTGGTGACCTTTGGCGAGGCGCCCGCCTGCCATCACCGCGCCACGGAGGTGCGTATCGGCGATGCGGTCACCGTGGTGCATGCCCGGGCCTGGCGCACGCCGCTTCTTTACAAGGTGGCGGTGCCGGGGCGGCATTTCGCTGTCAATGCGCTGGCGGTTATCGCCGCGGCCGGAGCGCTGCGGCTGGATCGCGCGCTGGTTCTGATGGCGCTGGGCCAGTGGCATCCGGGCGCGGGGCGCGGGCAGCGCGAGGTGATCACGCTCGACCTGGTCGACACGCGGATGACGCTGGAGCTGATCGACGATGCCTACAACGCCAACCCTGCCTCGATGGGGGCGGCGCTGGAGGTGCTGGCGGCGGCGGAAGTCACCAACGACGTGGGCCGCGTCAGCCGCGGGCGGCGGATCGCCTACCTTGGCGACATGCGCGAGCTGGGCAGCACCGAGGCTGACCTGCACGCCGCGCTGGCGGCGCTTCCGGCGATGGCGCGGATCGACCGGGTGCATTGCGCGGGGCCGCTGATGCGGCACCTTTACGAGGCGCTCCCCGAAGAAAAGCGCGGCCGTTGGGTTGAAACGGCGCGGGAGATGACCGATGGCATCGCGCGCGAGCTGGATGCCGGCGACGTGGTGCTGGTCAAGGCCAGCCTCAGCATGGGGCTGGGCGCCGTGGTTGACGCGATCCGCAAAATGGGCCAAGGCGCGGCCCCGTACGAGACCTGAAGGAACCCCGAGCGATGTTGTACTGGCTGACCGAATTGTCCGATGGCGGGGATGTCTTCAACCTCTTTCGCTACATCACTTTCCGGGCGGGCGGGGCCTTCCTGACGGCGCTGGTCTTCGGGTTCATCTTCGGGCCGCCGCTGATCAACGTGCTGCGGCGGCGCCAGGGCAAGGGCCAGCCCATCCGCAGCGACGGACCCGAGGGGCATTTCATCAAGGCCGGCACGCCCACCATGGGGGGGCTGCTGATCGTGGGCGCGCTGCTGACCTCGACCCTGCTCTGGGCGCGGCTCGACAACGCTTATATC
>Ga0114903_1001191_pt1 | contig 11361 bp, 8 predicted proteins | sample MalvirDeepMed_s2_FD_87289 | JGI IMG/M metagenome (GOLD analysis project Ga0114903, IMG submission 87289) | Marine viral communities from the Global Malaspina Expedition - Malaspina viral metaG DeepMed_s2 | ecosystem: Environmental > Aquatic > Marine > Oceanic | place: Mediterranean Sea... | reverse complement strand
GGCCATGGCCGGCGATCGCCTCGCTGGCCTCGGGCCGGCTCAGCGCGCCGGTGCTTGCGGCTTCCAGGGCCCGCGCGATCGGGTGCTCCGAGCCCTGCTCGGCGCTCGCGGCGAGGCGCAGCACCTCGGCGGGCGCGACCCCCGGAGCGACCACCGAGCGCGCCAGCGCGGGCTTGCCCTCGGTCAGGGTGCCGGTCTTGTCGAAGGCCACCACGCGGCTGCCCTCCACCGTCTGCAGCGCGTCGCCCTTGCGGAACAGCACGCCGAGCTCGGCGGCGCGGCCGGTGCCGACCATGATCGAGGTCGGCGTGGCAAGCCCCATGGCGCAGGGGCAGGCGATGATCAGCACCGAGACCCCGGCCACCAGCGCGTGGGTCAGCGCCGGCGCGGGGCCGAAGATCATCCACGCGAGGACGGTCAGCGCGGCGGCGGCGATCACCGCCGGTACGAACCAGATCACCACCTTGTCGGCCAGCGCCTGGATCGGCAGCTTGGCGCCCTGCGCGTCCTCGACCATGGCGATGATGCGCGCCAGCATGGTGTCGCGCCCGACGGCGGTGGCCTTGACGCTCAGCGCACTCAGCCCGTTCACCGTGCCCCCCACGACCGCATCGCCGGGGCCCTTGCCGACCGGCACGGGCTCCCCGGTGATCATGCTCTCGTCGATATAGCTGCTGCCGGAAAGCAGCGTGCCGTCCACCGCGATGCGCTCACCGGGGCGCACCTGCACCACGTCGCCAAGCTGCACTTCGTCGATGGCGATCTCGGTGATCCGGCCGTCGCGCTCGACCCGCGCGGTGGCGGGGCGCAGCCCGACCAACCGCTTGATCGCGGCGCCGGTGCGGCCCTTGGCGCGCGCCTCGAGGAAGCGGCCCAGCAGGATCAGCGTGACGATGACGCCGGCGGCCTCGAAATAGACCGCGCGGCTGGCCTCGGGCAGCAGCCCCGGCAGGAACAGCGCCACGGTGGAATATCCCCAGGCCGCGAGCGTGCCGAGCGCGACGAGCGAATTCATGTCGGGCGCGCCCTTGGCCAGCAGCGGCAGGCCGGTGCGATAGAAGCGGCGTCCGGGGAAGACCAGCACGGCGGTGATCAGAACGAATTGCAGCAGCCACGAGGCCTGCATGCCGATGCTGCTCATCACCAGCGCATGAAAGCCCGGGATCAGGTGGCCGCCCATCTCGATGACGAAGACCGGCAGGGTGAGGGCCGCGGCGACGATGAGGTCGCGCTTGAGCGCGCGATGCTCCGCCGCCTTGCGAGCCTCATTTGCGGCGCTGTCGTCGCCGGCAGGGCGCGCGGTATAGCCGGCCTCCGAGACGACACGGGCGAGATCGGCGCTGTCGGCGCTGCCGGCAAGCAGGGTCACGTCGGCGGTTTCGCTCGCGAGGTTGACGCTGGCCGAGAGCACGCCCGGCACCTCGCGCAGCGCCGCCTCGGCGCGGTTCACGCAGGAGGCGCAGCTCATGCCCTCGATGGCGAGCTTCACCTGTGCCTCGCGGGCCGGGTATCCGGCCGAGGACAGCGCGTCGCGCAGCGCCTGCACGCCCGCCGAGCCCTCGACCGTCGCCATGCGGTTGGCGAGGTTGACGCTCGCCTCCTCGACGCCGGGCACGCCCGAGAGCGCCTTCTGCGCACGCCCGGCACAGCCGCCGCAATTCAGCTTGGTGACTTCGAAACGGAGAGATTCCGCGGCCATGACAGACTCCTTTCGTCTGGTCTGGACGGGGATATAGTGCTTCCAGTCACTGGAAGGTCAAGGCCCGCGCCGGGGCTTGCGTCAATTCAGCACGCAGCGCTGCTGCAACCGGCATTCACCGCAGAGCAGCGGCAGCCCGACGCGCTCGGCGGTGTTGACCAGCGTCAGCACCTGCACCGGGGTGACCATCATGGTGGCTTCGAGAAGCGCCTGTTCGCGATCCTGTTCGGTGGCGGTCAGCACGAAGCGCGCGATGGCGCGCTCGTCCTCGCTGCTGCTGGCGGCCCCTTGCTGCAGAATCAGCGGGCTGTGCCAGCCGTGCCGGGTCAGCAGGTCGGCCAGCTCGCCAAAGGCGCGCAGGCAGGCGCGGGCGCGGGTGAAGCCAAGCGCATCGCGCAGCAGAAGCTGCGCCGCGGCCTCGTCATCGTCGCGCCAGAGGCGCAGAAGCTCGATGAGCCAGCGCTCGGCGGGCCGCAGGTCGACCCGGTCGAACCGTTCATGTCGCATGGAAACTCTCCCAGCCAGTGGCGTCGCGCGTCCGGGCTGCCCGGAGGCGGGCTGGCTGGGTGAGTTAATCCTGACCGTTTAGGTCGGGTAAGTCAAGCGGCGCCGCTCGCCCCGGTTTCGGCGGCGATCTGGGCGCGCGACTTGCGGGCGCGCTCGGTGGCGGATTTGAGCTGACCGCAGGCGGCCATGATGTCCTCGCCGCGCGGGGTGCGGATCGGGGAGGCGTAGCCGGCCTTGTAGACGATATCGGCAAAGCGCTCGATCCGCTCCCAGTCCGAGCGCTGGTAGGGGGCGCCGGGCCATTCGTTGAACGGGATCAGGTTGATCTTGGCCGGGATGCCCTTGATCAGGTTGACCAGACGGCGGGCATCGGCGTCGCTGTCGTTCACGTCCTTGAGCATCACGTACTCAAAAGTGATGCGCTCGGAGTTCGACAGGCGCGGGTATTCGCGCAGCGCGTTCAGCAGCGTCTCGATGTTCCAGCGCTTGTTGATCGGCACCAGCTTGTTGCGCACCTCGTCGGTGGTGGCGTGGAAGCTCACCGCCATCAGGCAGCCGATCTCCTCGGCGCATTTGGCGATCTCGGGAACAACGCCCGAGGTCGACAGCGTGATGCGGCGGCGCGACAGGGCGATGCCCTCGCCGTCCATGGCGATCTTCATCGCGTCGCGCACATTGTCGAAATTGTAGAGCGGCTCGCCCATGCCCATCAGCACGATGTTCGACAGCAGGCGCGGGCCGCCCTCGCCGGTGCCGGTGCCGGGCTCGGGCCACTCGTCGAGATCGTCGCGGGCCAGCATGATCTGGCCGACGATTTCGCCGGCGGTCAGGTTGCGCACCAGCTTCTGGGTGCCGGTGTGGCAGAACGAACAGGTCAGCGTGCAGCCGACCTGGCTCGAGATGCACAGCGTGCCGCGGCCTTCCTCGGGGATGTAGACCACCTCGACCTCGTGGCCGCCGGCGATGCGGACAAGGTACTTGCGGGTGCCGTCGACCGAAACGTTCTTCGAGACGATCTCGGGCAGGAGGATCTCGAAATGGGCGTCGAGCTTGGCGCGGTACTCCTTGGCGAGATTGGTCATCTCGGCAAAGTCGCGCACGCCCCAGTGATAGACCCACTGCCAGATCTGGTTGACGCGCATCTTGGCCTGCTTTTCCGGCGTGCCCATCTCGATCAGGGCAGCACGAAGCGCCTCGCGGGTCAGGCCCACGAGGTTCAGCTTGCCGCTCTCGGGCAGCTTGCGGGGGATCGTCATCACGTCCTGCGTGATCGGCGCATCTGCGGCCATCTCGGTCATCCTCTGTCTGAAGAAGACGCCCCTATACAGGATTCGGTGAAAAAAACAAAGGCCGCGCTTGCCGGGCAGGCGGGGCGCCTCACGCCGACTTGAAGCCAGCCCTAGCGCAACGGATGGAAGCAGGCGACCTGCCCGGTCTCGCCTTCGAGCTGCGGCACCTCTTCGGCGCAGCGCGGGCCCGCGTTGGGACAGCGGGCGCGGAAGGCGCAGCCGGTGGGCGGGTTCAGCGGATCGGGCAGCTCGGTCTCGCGGCCCTCGGGGGCGCTGAGCGCCCGGCCCACCACCGGCGCGCTGTCGGCCAGCAGCTTGGTGTAGGGATGGCGCGGCGCCGAGAACACGTCCTCGGCGCGTCCGACCTCGACCACAGAGCCGAAATAGAGCACCGCCACGCGGTCGCTCACCGCCTCGACAACCGCCAGATCGTGCGAGATGAACAGGTAGGTCAGCCCGAGCCGCGCCTTCAGATCCGCCAGCAGGTTCAGCACCTGCGCCTGCACCGACACGTCGAGCGCCGAGACCGGCTCGTCGAGGATCAGGATCCGCGCCTCCGCCGCGAGCGCCCGCGCGATGCCGATGCGCTGGGCCTGCCCGCCGGAGAACTCGTGCGGGTAGCGCTCGAGGAACTCCTCGCGCAGGTTCACCTGGGCGAAGATCTCCGAAATGCGCGTGTCGCGTGTCGCGCGGTCCATGCCGTGCAGGCGCTTCAGCGGCGCCTCCATGATCTGCCGGATGGTCTTGCGCGGGTTGAGCGAGCTGATCGGGTCCTGAAAGACGTACTGGATGCGCTTGCCGAACTCGGCCGGATCGGCGGTGTCGAGCGGCTGCCCCTCGATCTCGATATGTCCGCCCGAGGGGGCGAGCAGACCGACCAGCATCCGCGCCAGCGTGGACTTGCCGCATCCTGACTCGCCGACGATGCCCAGCGTCTCGCCCTCGGGCACGTCCAGCGTCACCGGGTGCACCGCGTGCACATGCCCCCTGGGCGCGCCGAACAGCCGCTTGCCCACGGCAAAACTCTTCGACAGGTTTTCAAGCCGCAATGCGAGGCTCATGTGGTGCCCTCCAGCTCGGTCTCGGGATAGAGGCAGCGCAGCCTGCGCCGGCCGTAGGCGTCGAGCGCGATCTCGCCCTGCCGGCAGGCCGGTTGCGCCTTGTCGCAGCGCGGCGCGAAAGCACAGCCCGGCGGCAGGTCATCGACCGCCGGCGGCAGGCCGGGGATGGCGTGCAGCCTACGCTTGCCCTCGCCAAGCTCGGGCACGCAGGCGATCAGCCGCCGCGTGTAGGGATGCGCCGGTGCCTCGAGCAGGGCGCCGGTCGGGCCTTCCTCGACGATGCGCCCGGCATACATCACCGCCACCCGGTCGCAGAGCTGCGCCACCACGCCGAAATCGTGGGTGATGAAGATGATGGCCAGCCCCTTCTCGCGCCGCAGCGTGTCGAGCAGCGACAGGATCTGCGCCTGCACCGTGACGTCGAGCGCCGTGGTCGGCTCATCGGCGATGATCACCTCGGGGTCGTTGGCCAGCGCCATGGCGATGCCCACCCGCTGGCGCATCCCGCCGGAGAGCTCGTGCGGGAAACTGTCGAGCCGGCTCTCTGCATTGGGGATGCGCACGTCGCGCAGCAGGCCGAGCGCGCGTGCCCGCGCCTCGCTGTCGGAGATGGCGTGATGCACCCGGAGCGCCTCGACCAGCTGGTCGCCGACCTTGTAGAGCGGGTGCAGCGTGGCCAGCGGATCCTGGAAGATATAGGCCACCTCGCGCCCGCGCAGGTCACGCAGCCGGCCATAGGGCGCGCCCACCAGATCCTCGCCCTTGTAGTGCACCGCCCCACCGGTGATCATGCCCGGCGGCGAGGCGACCAGCCCCATCACCGACAGCGCCGTCACCGACTTGCCCGAGCCGCTCTCGCCGATGATGCCGAGGCATTCCCCGGGCGTCACGCCAAGGCTCACCCCGCCCACCGCGCGGTAGACGCGGTGCTTCACGTGGAACTGCGTCTGCAGATCGCGCAGGCTCAGCACATCGTCGCCCTCAGGCTCTGGCACCGGCCCCTCGCGCCGCACCAGCGTCGCCGCCATCGGCCGGGTCAGCGCCCCCGAGCGCAGCCGCGGGTCGAGCGCGTCGCGCACGCCGTCGCCCAGCAGGTTGATCGCCATGACGATGATCAGGATCATCGCGCCGGGCACCACCGAGGTGTGCGGGCTGGTGATCAGCGCCGCCCGCGCCTCGCCCAGCATCGAGCCGAGATCGGCCTGAGGCGGCTGGCTGCCCAGTCCGAGGAATGACAGCCCGGCGGTCTCGAGGATCATCCACCCCACGGTGGTCGACATGGCGATGACGATCACCGGGATCACGTTGGGCAGCACCTCGCTCAGGATGATCCGGGCGTCATTCATGCCGGCCAGCCGGGCGGCATCGATGAACTCCCTGTTGGCGATGCCCACGGTGATGCCGCGGATGTTGCGGGCGAAGAACGGGATGTTGACGGCGGCCACCGCGATCAGCGCGTTGAGCAGGCCGGGCCCGAGGGCTGCCACGATGGCCAGCGCCAGCAGGATGTAGGGAAACGCCATCAGCATGTCGACGCCGCGCATGATCAGGTTGTCGACCCGGCCACCGTAATAGCCCGCGATGATCCCCACCGCCGCGCCCAGCACCGCGGCGATCGTCGCCGCGGCAAAGCCCACCGCGAGGCTCAGCCGCGTGCCCCACAGGAGCCGCGACAGCTGGTCCCGGCCGAGGTGGTCGGTGCCCAGAAGCGCGCCCTCGGAAAACGGCGGCAGAAAGCGGTTGCCGGTGTCGGTGACGTCCGGATCGGGCAGTGGCAGCAACGGCGTGACCAGCGCCAGCACCACCACCAGCCCCATGACGATCAGCCCGGCCAGCGCCAGGCGGTTGCGGGCAAGAAGGGCCAGCGTGCTCATGTCTTGATCCTCGGGTCGAGCAGGCTCTGGGCGACGTCCACGACGATGTTGAACATCACGTAGCAGGCCGCCACCAGCACCACGCCGCCCTGCACCAGAAGAATGTCGCGCTTGAGGATGGCGTCGACCAGCATCCGCCCGACGCCGGGCCACTGGAACACCATCTCGATATAGACCGCGCCCGACAGCACGAAGCCCGCCTGGATGCCCAGCACCGGCAGGATGCTGACCATCGCCGCGCGCAGCGCGTGGCGCCAGATCACCCCGCGCTCGGGCACGCCCTTGGCGCGGGCGGTGCGGATGTAGTCCTGCCGCAGCACCTCGAGCATGGCCGAGCGCGACAGCCGCGCCACCACCCCGGTGGCCACCACGGCGAGCGCCAGCGCCGGCATGGTCAGATGCGTCATCAGCACCGGCAGCGTCCGGTCGCCATAGATCGGCCACATGCCCGAGGCCGGGAACCAGCGCAGCTGCACCGCGAAGATCAGGATCATCATCATGCCGAGGAAGAAGGAGGGGATCGAGATCCCCAGCAGCACCGCGAAGGTGATCGCCCGGTCCGCCGGCCCGTATTGCCGTGCCGCCGAGACCACGCCGGCCGCCACGCCGATCACCGAGCACAGCACGAAAGACGTGCCCGCCAGCACCAGCGTGGCCCCGAAGCGGTCGAGCACCTCGTCGAGCACCGGACGGTTGAGCGAGAACGAGCGCCCGAAATCGCCCTGCACCATGTTCCACAGCCAGATGAAATAGCGCTGAACCGCCGGCTTATCGAGCCCGAGATCCCGATTCAGCTTCTCGACATTCTCCGGCGTGGCATAGCTGCCGAGGATCGCGGTTGCCGGATCGCCGGGGATCATCGCCATGATGGCGAAGACGATCACCGTGATGCCCAGAAGCACCGGCACCGCCGAGACCAGCCGTTTCAGAATGTAGCGACCCAAACCGCCCCCTTTCGGATCCTGGCAAGGCCCATCCACCCCGCACGATCCCGCATCTTCTCTACGTTCCAAATACTCCGGGGTGAATGCGCGCCTGCGCGCAGAGGGGCAGCGCCCCTCCTTCTTGCAGGCGCAGGCCCGCCCCCGTCTCGCGCGGGCCGCAGGCCCGCGCCGGTCGGACCGGGCAACGCCCGGTTCGAAACCCCCTCCGAGCAGGCTCAGTCCTTGCTCACCTCGTCCAGCAGCAGGAAGAAGGACGGCTGCAGCTCGAACCCCTCGACGCGGTCATTGGTCACCGCGTTCTGTTTCCAGTTCGCCACGAAGACCCAGGGCGCGTCCTCCTGCACGATCTCCTGCATCTGCTTGTAGAGCGCCGCGCGCTCGTCCTGATCGGTCGCCGCGCGGGCCTTCTCGAGCAGCTCATCGACCTCCGGGTTGGAATAGTAGCCCGAGTTGAAGCCGCCCTTGTCGGGCCAGGCATCGCTGCGCAGGGCGAGGAAGGGCAGGGTGTCGGGATCGTTGGTCATCCAGGCCATCTCGGCCATGTCCGCCTTGCCCTCGAGCCCGGGGTTCACCTGCCCCAGGAAGGTGTTCCACTCGTAGGTCTCGATCGTCGTGTCGAGCCCCACGGCGTTGAGATCGGCTTGGATCGCGGTGCCCATGGCCACCGGGTCGAGCATCCCCGAACCGCCCTCGGTGACGTAGAAGGTCAGATCCGCACCCTCGGCGCCGGCCTCGGCGATCAGCTCTTTCGCCGTCTCGGGATCGTAGGGGTAGGGCTCGAGCGCCTCGTTATAGGCCCAGGCGAAGGCCGGCGGGGTGGGGCCCGCGGCGACCTCGGCGGTGCCCTCGAGCACGTCGTTGACCAGCGCTTCCTTGTTGATGGCGTAGTTCGCCGCCTGCCGGACGCGTTTGTCGGCGAAGGGGCCTTCCTTGGCGTTGAGGATCAGGAACCAGACATGCGGTCCGGCCTGCTTGAAGACCTGGAAGGCGTCGCCCTGGAACTGCGACAGCGCCACCGGCGGCACCTCGACCATCATGTCGATGCCGCCCGCCAGCATCTCGGCGGTGCGGGTGTTGGCATCGGTGATCGGCCGGAAGACCACCGCCTCAAGATCCGGTGCGCCGTCCCAGTAATCGGGGTTGGCCTCGACGACGACGGCCTCGTTGCTGCGCCACTCGGCGAAGGTGAACGCGCCCGTGCCGGAGGGATTGCGGCCGAAATCGGCGCCGTGCTGCTCGACCGCTGCCGGCGAGACGATCAGCCCGGTCGGGTAGGCGAGGTTCGACAGGAACGGCGCGTAGGGCTCCGACAGGGTGAATTTCACCGTCAGGTCGTCCACCGCCTCGACGCTGTCGACCGAGGAAAAGAAGAAGGCCAGCGGGAACGGGCCGGTGTCGTGATAGGGGTGATCCTCGTTCAGCATGCGCTCGAAGTTGAACACCACCGCCTCGGCATTGAACGGGCTGCCGTCGTGGAAGGTGACGCCCTCGCGCAGGGTGAAGGTGTATTCCGTGCCGTCCTCGCTGATCTCCCACGCGGTGGCGAGCGCCGGTTCGACCTCGAGCGTGCCGGACTTGTAGCGCACCAGCCCGTCATAGACGTTCATCAGGATGCGGAAATCGTTCACCGCGGTCACCGCCGCCGGGTCGAGCGCCTTTGGCTCGGCGATCTGGCCGACGATCAGCACGCCGGGCGGGGTCTGCGCGGTGGCGGGCAGGCCAAGGCCGAAACCCAGGGCAAGCGCGGTGCCGGTGGCCAGCAGGCCTCTGCGGGTCCAGGTCAGCAAGTGCATTTTTTCATCCTCTCCGTTGGCTCTGTGCGGCAATTTATCATGATCAATTGAAGCAGGCCAAATTATCGTGATAAATTCAACGATGAATTTCGATGGAGTTGCCCATGACCTTCTCGCTTCTCGTTCATGACCGCGAAACCGGCACTTATGGTGGCGCGGCGGCGACGGGCAGCCTCTGTGTCGGAGGCTGGGTGCTGCGCGGCGGGCTCGATTCGGGTCTCTCTGCCAGTCAGGGGACCGCGCCTTCCACCTTCTGGGGGGAGGATGTGCTGCGCGCCATGCGCGACGGGTCCACCGCCGAACAGGCGGTGGCCGGGATCACCGGCGGCGATCCGGGGCGCGCGCATCGCCAGCTGAGTGCGCTCGATCTGGCGGGGCGGAGTGCGGGGTTCACCGGCGATGCGAGTGTCCCCCATGCCGGCCACATCGCCGAGCCGGGGCTCGTGGCGGCGGGCAACATGCTCGGCGGAGAGCGGGTGCTGCCGGCGCTGCGGCAGGGGTATCTCGATGCGGCGGGCAGCATGGCCGAGCGGCTGCTCGCGGCGCTGCGCGCGGCGGATGCGGATGCGTCCGACAGGCGCGGGCTGAAATCGGCGGCGCTTCTGGTGCTGAACCCCGAGGCCCCGCCGCTGACCTTGCGCATCGACTATGCCGAGGCGCCGCTCGACGCGCTCGAGGCGTTGCTCGCGCGTGCCACCGGGTCTCCCTACGCGGACTGGCTCGACGTGGTTCCGGTGGCGGTGGACCGCAGCCGCGCGCCCGGCTCCGCTCCGGACGTCTGAAGCCGCGCGCCGCTCACTCCGCGATGAAGCGGCGCAGCACCTCGGCCTCCTGCGCCTGCATCTGTGTCTCGGCACCGGCCATGTGATCGCGCATGACTTGGCGGGCGGTCTCTGCGTCGCCGTTTCGCAGCGCCTCGATCAGCTGCAGCTGGTGGCGGCGTCCGGCCTCCCACAGCGTGGGGTTGGGCGGCTCGTAGAGCCGGCGCCAGACCGTCAGCTCGGTCAGCATGCGCGCCATGAACCGCACGACGAAGGCCAGCAGGTCATTGTCGGAATAGGATGCGAGAAGGGCGTGGAACTGCAGCGACGAGACGTGCTGCGCGCGCTCCTGTTCGACGGTGTCCGCGGGCTGAGGGTATTGCGCCACCACCGCCTCGAGCGCGGCGAGCTGGTCGTCGCTGAGCTGGCCGGCGAGGGTGGCTGCGACCTCGGGCTCGAGCAGCTTGCGGATCTGGTAGATGTCCCTGATCGACAGGTCGCGGAAGTAGAAGAAATTCGCCAGCAATGACTGCGCGCGGTCGGGCGAGACCTCGGCCACGAAACTGCCGCCGCCGGGGCCGGTGCGGGTTTCGACAAGGCCCTGCGCCTCGAGGATGCGCATCGCCTCGCGCACCGTGCCCTTGGAGCGGCCGTAACGCGCGATCAGCTCGGTCTCTCCCGGCAGCCGGTCGCCGGCCCTGAGCTGGTGCTCGACGACCCATTGCTTGATCGTATCGGCAAGCTGCACCGGGCGCGAGCGCCTGGGCGCGACTGTCTTGGATCGTTGCGGCACGAGGTCCTCCGGCATCCTGTCACCTGCCGGTATGGCGGCTTGGCGGAATGATCATCCTAACGCTGGCAGGGGGGCATGGGCCAGCGCTGCGGCGCGGGTCCCGGCGCGCAAGGCAGAAAAAAATCCGCCGCGCGGGGCGCGGCGGAGTATGCTTGCGATGCTGTCGCCCTCAGGCTCAGTCGGCGGTGAGAAGCGGCGGCTTCTTCGAGGACAGGCGCAGCTTGTCCGGCCCCTCGATCGACAGCGAGAGCTTGTCGTCCTTGAGCCCGACCTTGACCACGCCGCCCTTGGTGAGCTTGCCGAACAGCAGCTCCTCGGCGAGCGGCTTCTTGAGGTTCTCCTGGATCACGCGGCCCAGCGGGCGCGCGCCCATGCGGTCGTCGTAGCCCTTGTCGGCCAGCCATTCGGCCGCCGGCTTGGTGAGTTCGATGGTGACGTTGCGGTCCATGAGCTGGGCTTCGAGCTGCAGCACGAACTTCTCGACCACCGACAGGATGACCTCCTTCGGCAGCGGCTGGAAGCTGATGACCGCATCGAGACGGTTGCGGAATTCCGGCGTGAAGGTCCGCTCGATGGCGGCGGTGTCCTCGCCCGTCCGGCGGTCGCGTGCGAAACCGATGGCCGCCTTGGCCTGCTCCGC
>Ga0114903_1001190_pt1 | contig 11366 bp, 10 predicted proteins | sample MalvirDeepMed_s2_FD_87289 | JGI IMG/M metagenome (GOLD analysis project Ga0114903, IMG submission 87289) | Marine viral communities from the Global Malaspina Expedition - Malaspina viral metaG DeepMed_s2 | ecosystem: Environmental > Aquatic > Marine > Oceanic | place: Mediterranean Sea... | reverse complement strand
GTGCCCATGTTGGGCGTGATGGATTCGATGGGGCCGGTGAAGCCCAGAATGACGCCGATGCGCACCGGGTCGCCATCCTGCGCAAAAGCGCCGGTCGCGGCAGTGGTCATCGCGGTCGCGAGAAGAAGTTTTTTCATTGATCGTTTCTCCCTGTTGCTCAGGATTTGACTCCTGGCGCGCAAGCTAGAACGCCCGTTCGGAAAAGAAAAGCAGCCCCCTGCGTCAGGGTTCGGCCTGGCTGCCACGTTCCCGGTACGGCGTGGTCTTGTAGTGCGCGCGGTAGCATTTCGAAAAATGCGAGGGCGAGGTGAAGCCGCAGGCCAGCGCGACGTTGATGACGCTCATATCGGTCTGAAGAAGCAGGTTGCGGGCTCGGCTAAGGCGCAACTCCATGTAGTAGCGCTTGGGGCTACGGTTCAGGTAACGGCGGAACAGGCGTTCCAACTGTCGGGTACTGAGGTCGACCTCGCGCGCCAGGATGGCGGGGCTGATCGGCTCCTCGATATGGCGCTCCATCTTCTGGATCACCTCGGACAGTTTCGGGTGGCGCACGCCGATCCGGGTGGGGGTCGACAGCCGTTGCTGATCGCGGTCCGTGCGGATCGCCGAATAGATCAGCTGATCGGCCACGGCATTCGCCATATCCTCGCCTTGGTCACGCGCGATCAGACGCAACATCAGGTCGATCGATGCGGTGCCGCCCGCGGTCGTCAGGCGGTTGCCGTCTATGGCGAAGACGCGTTTGGTCAGTTCCACGTCGTCGAACGCTTCGGCGAACCCATCGGCATTCTCCCAGTGGATCGTGGCGCGTTTGTCTTCCAGCAGCCCCGCTTTGGCCAGCGTATGCGCCCCGGTGCACAGTCCACCGATGACCGCCCCGCGCCGCGCTTCGCGCCGCAACCAGTTAAGCACCCGCTTGGTCGACGCCTGATCGACCTCAAGCCCGCCGCACACGATGATCGTCGCGTCGCGGGGCGGATCTCCCAGATCGTCGTTCAGTTGAAACACCACGCCGGCCGAGCATGTCTTCGCCGCGCCCCCGTCGCCGGTCAACGACCAGGAATAAAGATCACGCGCTGCAAGGCGGTTCGCGATGCGCAGGCAGTCGACCGCACCCGCAAAGCTTAGCAGGCTGAAGCGATCCAGAAGAAGAAAGGTATAGTGGCGTGCGACCCCGTCTCGCGGGGCAGCGCGCTCGGTCTTCGGCGTGGGGCGGACGGATTGTTCCATTGGCGGACCGAAGCACCATTTCCCGGCCCTTCGCAAGACGCGTAATTCGGCGGGATTGAGGTTTGCAAGCTGCGCCGCGCGCGCCTATACGTTCTCCCCGGTTTCTTTCGCAGGAGGATGGGCGATGCAAATGTCCGGGATTTCGAGCTGGCGCCAGCGTGAGCGGATCCAGATGCCCGTCTATACCGACGCTGCCGCGCTGCGCGCGGTCGAGGATCGGCTACGGGCATTGCCGCCCCTTGTCTTCGCGGACGAGGCGCGGCGCCTGAAGTCCGAGCTTGCCGCGGTCAGCCGCGGGCAGGCGTTCCTTTTGCAGGGTGGGGACTGTGCCGAGAGCTTCGAGCAGTTCGGCACCGAGCAAGTCCGCGACTTCTTCAAGGTCATTCTGCAAATGGCCATGGTTCTGACCTATGGCGCGAAGGTGCCGGTGGTGAAGGTCGGCCGCATCGCCGGGCAGTTCGCCAAGCCGCGCTCGGCCCCGACCGAGACGGTGAACGACGTCGAGCTTCCCAGCTATCGCGGGGATATCATCAACGGGTTCGACTTTAGCGAAGCCGCCCGCGCGCCCGACCCGAACCGGATGATCGAGGCCTATACACAGGCTGCCGCCACATTGAACCTGTTACGCGGGCTGTCGAAGGGCGGCTTTGCCGACGTCAACAAGGTGCATGCCTGGACGCTGGACTGGACGGCCGAGGACAAGGCGGCCGATTACCGCGCCATCGCCGGAGCGCTTCAGGACACGCTGGACTTCATCCGCGCCGCGGGCCTCAGCCCCCGCAAGGCGGAAGAACTGGCGACGGTCGACTTCTATAGCAGCCACGAGGCGCTGCTTCTGGAATACGAGGAAGGCCTGACCCGGGTCGATCCGCAGACCGGTGATCTGGTGGCCGGCTCTGGGCACCTGATCTGGATCGGCGACCGCACGCGCCAGCCCGATGGCGCGCATGTCGAGTTCTGCCGCCAGGTCATTAATCCCATCGGCCTGAAATGCGGCCCGACGACCTCGAACGAGGATCTGAAGGTCCTGATCGACAAGCTGATGGGCGGCAACCTGGACGACGCGGGGCGCCTGATGCTGATCACCCGTTTCGGCGCCGACAACGTCGAGGATCATCTGCCCCGCCTCATCGACACGGTCGAGGAGATGGGCGCAAAAGTCGTCTGGACCTGCGATCCGATGCACGGCAACACGATCAAGTCTGCCACCGGCTACAAGACTCGCCCGTTCGAGAACGTGCTGAAGGAAGTGCAGGAGTTCTTCCGTATCCACGCCGCGAAGGGCACCGTGCCCGGCGGCGTGCATTTCGAGATGACGGGGCAGGACGTGACCGAATGCACCGGAGGACTGCGGGCGCTGACCGACGAGGATCTGTCGGATCGCTACCACACGGCTTGCGATCCCCGCCTCAACGCATCGCAAGCCCTGGAACTGGCGTTCCTCGTCAACCAGTTGATGCGGAACACCAAGGGCGACGTCATGACGGCCGCCACCGCCTGATCCACATATCCCGCGGGTTTCGCCGGCGGGATTTTCGTCAAACGGGATCGACGATCCGGAACGATTGGCGGCGACGCAGGACGTCTCGCGCCCGCTCGGCATCTTCGAAGATCGGCGTGTTGGTTTGGACAGGTGCAGCCACCCGCGCCTTCAGGCGCCGGAGACGCGTATCCATAATGTCGAACCGAAGCGGGGCCTTGGTCCGGCGTTCGGGCAAGCTGGCATAGCAGATCGCACGGGTGATCTGATCTTCGCGATCACGCAATGGCAGAAGCAACAATTCCCCATGCATCCGCCTGCGGAATGGCGTCTTGGGGCCTGCAAGCTCCAGTTCCACCATGGACGGGCGATCGAACAGGGCTTCCATCGCATCCTCGAGCGCGCCACGCGACGCCGTCGAGATCAGCGATGTCATCGGCATGCCACGGGGTTCGATCCCGACGGCGTTTCCAATCGCCTGCCCTGCCAGACGGATCTTGGCTTGGCGGGGTGCGATGCGTTCGATCAGCACGATCTCGCCCAGAAGTCCCGAGATCCGCGCCGGGTCGATGGCGTCCCGCCCTGGCACGTCCAGCGCGCCCCCGATCTCGTTCCAGTAGGCGAGCAGTGCATCCTTGCCGGTTGGTATCAGCGCCTTGCGATGCGCTTCCAGATCGACAACCGTACTTTCCTGCGACATGACAAGACCCCTCATGCAAATTCGGAACGCTCCGGGTCGTCTTTCCGACCGCCTTGCGACACACTGTTCCGCAAACAAGCAAATACCACGGCAGTTTCTGAAAATCTGCTGCAATTTTAACGAGAGGTTAACGGATGACCGCTTCGATGACGGGGTTTGCCAGCGAAACAGGCGCTTGGGAAGGGTGGACCTGGGGCTGGGAAATGCGGTCCGTGAACGGCAAGGGGCTGGACTTGCGCCTGCGTGTGCCGGACTGGATCGGCGGGCTTGAAACCGGGCTGCGGCAACGGGTGCAGGCGGCACTCGCCCGGGGGAACGTGACCGTCTCGCTGCGTCTGACGCGCGAGGCGATCTCCGGCGGGGTGGACAGGGTCGCGGTCGAGACGGCACTGACTCAAATCTCCACGGTCGAGGCGATAGCGGCCGAGAAAGGGCGTCCTCTGGCCCCGGTGCGCGCGATCGACATTCTGCAGATCCGGACTGCGCCCGAGTCCCTGTCTCCCGAGGCCGAAGCCGGTCTGCGCGATACCCTGATCGCCCAGTTCGAGGACGAGGTTCTGCCGGCCTTCGTCACCTCGCGCCTGGATGAGGGCCGCGCCCTGGATGCCATCCTGATGCAGCAATTGGACCGGATCGGTGACCTGGTGGCGCAGGCATCCACGGCCGCACGGGACCGTCAGGCGGGGCAGGGCGACGCATTACGCGCCGCCATTGCCCGCATCGCGCCAGAGGCCAGCGTCGATCCCGACCGCCTGGCACAGGAGCTGGCCCTTCTGGCGGTCAAGCAGGACGTGACCGAGGAACTGGACCGGCTGTGCGCCCATGTCGCCGCGGCCAAGGCCGAGATGCGCCGGGACGGCCCCAAGGGACGCAAGCTCGACTTCCTGATGCAGGAGTTCAACCGCGAGGCCAACACTCTGTGTTCCAAGTCTCAGGATGCGGCGTTGACGGCCATCGGGCTTGACCTCAAAACCGTCATAGATCAACTCCGCGAACAGGTTCAGAACGTGGAGTGATCTCTTGTCCGTCTCCCGACGCGGTCTTCTCATTATCCTGTCATCCCCGTCCGGCGCGGGCAAATCCACGCTGGCGCGGGCGCTGATGGCCTGGGATCCCAGCATCCAGTTCTCGGTCTCGGCCACGACGCGATCGCCGCGCCCGGGCGAGGTGGACGGCAAGGATTACCTTTTCGTCACGGAATCCGAGTTCAAACGGCAGGTTGCCGATGGTGACATGCTGGAACATGCCCATGTCTTCGGCAATTTCTACGGCTCGCCCAAGGGGCCGGTTCAAGAGGCCATTCACGCGGGCCGGGACGTCCTGTTCGACATCGACTGGCAGGGTGCACAGCAGATTCGAAATTCCGAGCTCAATACAAACACGCTGTCGATCTTCCTGTTGCCGCCTTCGATTCCCGAACTGCGCCGCCGTCTGGAAGCCCGCGGTCAGGACAATGACGAGACCATCGGGCGGCGGATGCAGAAAAGCTGGGACGAGATCAGCCATTGGGACGGCTACGATTTCGTGCTGGTGAACGAGGATCTGGCCGAGACCGAGCAGAAGTTGCGTGCGATCATCACCGCGGCCCGTCTGCGCAGGACCCAACAGCCCCGCCTGACCGAGCATGTGCGCCATTTGCAAAGCGAGTTCGAGGAAACGACATGATCTACGATCTGGGCGGGGCCACGCCCCTTCTGGAAGACGGTGTCTGGGTGGCGCCGGACGCGAACGTCATTGGCCGGATTCTTCTGCGCGCCAAGGCGTCGGTCTGGTTCGGGGCCACCTTGCGCGGCGACAACGAAACCATCGAAGTCGGCGCCGGCACGAACATCCAGGAGAACTGCGTGCTGCATACCGACATGGGGTTCCCGCTGACCATCGGGCGCGACTGCACGATCGGGCACAAGGCGATGCTTCATGGCTGCACGATCGGCGATGAAAGCCTGATCGGCATGGGGGCGACGGTTCTGAACGGAGCACGGATCGGGAAGAACTGCCTGATCGGGGCAGGGGCCCTGGTCACGGAAGGGAAGGAGGTGCCCGACGGGTCCCTCGTCCTCGGCGCGCCCGGCAAGGTCGTGCGCGAGCTCGACGCGCAGGCGATCCAGATGCTGCGCGCGTCGGCCATCCATTATCAGGAGAACGCGGCCCGCTTCTCCACGTCGCTGAAAGCCATCTCATGAGCATTTTCGACCGCCTTTTCGGCACCTCTCGCCTCGTCGACCGTCCCGCGTTGCCCGCGCCATCGACCACGAATCCGATGGCCACACAGGTGCGCCGCACCCCATGGCCCGGGGGAACGGGGCGCGCCGTTGGCACCCCGATCCAGCCCTCGGTCGTCTATGGGGCCGAAAGCCCGGACGCGCTGGACGCGATCTATGAAGGGCGCGAGGAAGGGTTCACCTATGCCCGCGAGGCGCACCCGAATGCAGCACTTCTGGCCCAAAAGATCGACGCGATGGAGGGGCTGTCGGGCGGCATGATCATGGGCTCGGGCATGGCTGCGGTCAGCGCGGCGCTGATGGGAATTCTGAAGCAGGGCGACCACGTGATCGGCGCCGACCGTCTTTACGGCCGGTCGCTTCGCATGATGTCCGAAGAGCTGCCGAGGATGGGCATTGCGACCACCCTTGCCGATCCGACCGATGTCGAGGCCCTCCGTGCGGCGATCCGACCCGAAACCCGCATGATCCTGATCGAAGTTGTGTCGAACCCGACGTTGCGGATCGCGGACCTCAAGGGGATCGCCAAGATCGCGAAGGAAGCCGGTATCTTGCTGGCCGTGGACAACACGTTCACAACCCCCCGTGCCGTGAGGGCCCGCGATTTCGGCGCGGATATCGTGATCCATTCTGTCACGAAGCTGCTGGCCGGTCACTCCGACGCCACGTTGGGCTATGTGGGCGCAACGGATTCGGCGCTGATGGACCGGATGCGCGTGTTTGCCGTCACTCTGGGTCTGACGCCCAGCCCGTTCGACTGCTGGCTTGCCGAGCGGGGCCTGTATTCCTTCGACTTGCGGTATGACCGGGCCGAGGAGAACGCAGCGAAACTGGCTGCCCATATTGACGGTCTGCCCGGTGTGACGCGGGTGATCTATCCCGGGCGGGCCGATCATCCGGATCACGAACGGGCCCGGGACCTTCTGAAGGGACGCTTCGGCAACATGGTCACGTTCGAGATCGCCGGCGGGCGTGACGCGGCCAACCGCCTTGTTCGTGCGGCCCGGAACATCGCCTTCGCACCCACGCTGGGCGACGTTGGCACCACCATCAGTCATCCTGCGACCTCCTCTCACCGCGCGCTCAGTCCCGAGGATCGCGAGGCCAAGGGTCTGGGCGAGGGGACGTTCCGCGTCTCGGTGGGGGTGGAACCGGCCCAGCTTCTGTGTTCCGAGTTCGAGACCGCCATACGGTCGGCTGCGAACGGCTGACATGGCGCTGTCCGATCCCTCCGATCTGCTTCGGGCCTTGCCGCAGCCCGCATTGCTTGTCGGATCCTCGGACCGGATCACCGCGGCGAACCCCCAGGCGGAGACGCTTCTGGGCGCGGGGCTGGTAGGGCGACACTATGTCGTGGCGCTGCGCCAGCCCGGCCTGATCGAGGCGATCGAGAAAGTCCGGGGCGACGCGACGTCCGCCCGGGCGCGGTACCTTGCACGGCGTGACGGCGTGGACAGCACATGGCGGGCCCATGCGGGCAAGATCGGCACCTCTGCCCTTGTGACGTTCGAAGACCTGTCGGCGGCGGAAGATGCCGACCAGATGCGGCGCGATTTCGTGGCCAATGTCAGCCACGAATTGAAGACCCCTCTAACCGCGATGATCGGCTTTATCGAAACATTGCGCGGTCCGGCCCGCGACGATGCCGGCGCACGGGACCGTTTTCTGGGCACCATGGCGCAGGAAGCGAGCCGGATGAACCGGCTGGTCGAGGACCTGCTGGCGCTGTCCCGGGTCGAGGCAAACGAAAGGGTGCGCCCGCGCGAGGAAGTCGACGTCGCCTCGATCCTCGCCTCGGTCGTGCGCGTGCTTTCGATGCAAGCCGAAGCAAGGGGAATCGACGTTGTTTGCAATGCGCCTGAGCCGCCCGTCATCATACGCGGCGATGCGGATCAGCTTCGCCAGGTTTTCGCGAACTTGCTGGAAAACGCCATCAAGTATGGTGGGAAAACCGTTTCGCTGACGCTGACCGAACACGCGATGCTGGACGATCTGCGCCGGCCCGGTGTCGTGGTCGAAGTGCGAGATGATGGCGTCGGCATCGACCCTATGCACGTTCCACGCCTGACCGAGCGTTTCTATCGTGTCGACAGTCACCGGTCCCGCGAGGTTGGCGGAACGGGGCTGGGCCTGGCCATCGTGAAGCACATTGTTTCGCGGCACCGGGGACGTTTGCGCACGCGCTCTCAGGTGGGGCAGGGGACGTGCTTCACAGTAAGTCTGCCCCGCGAACCTTGACGCCGCGGAATTATGAACTTTGTCATCAAACTGTTACGTGAGCGTTACAAAAGCGACTCCGAACGCGCCTAGTCAGCCCTCCAAGGCCGCCTCGACGCGGTCTCAACGAAAGACAGACCAGGAGATTCCAATGTCCTTCGCAAAAGCCACCGCATCCGTCGCCATTCTGGCCGCGGCCGCGACCGCCGCGTCCGCCCAAGGCCGCGAGCAGGTCCAAGTCGCCGGTTCGTCCACCGTGCTGCCCTACGCCAACATCGTCGCCGAATACTTCGGCGAATCCACCGAGTTCCCGACTCCCGTCATCCAGTCGGGCGGCTCCTCGGCCGGCCTCAAGCTGTTCTGCGAAGGCGTGGGCGAGAACACCATCGACATCGCCAACGCCTCGCGCGCCATCCGCCCCGCCGAGGTCGAAACCTGCGCCGCGAACGGCGTGAGCGACATCATCGAAGTCCGCATCGGCTATGACGGCATCGTCTTCGCCAGCCAGACCGACGGCCCGGCCTTCAACGAGTTCGAGCCCGCCCAGTGGTATCAGGCTATGGCCGCCGAACTGCCCCAGGACGGCGAGATGGTGTCGAACCCGAACACCAACTGGACCGACGTCGACAGCGAATTGCCCGACGCCGAGATCCTGGCCTTTATCCCGGGCACCAAGCACGGCACCCGTGAAGTCTTCGAGGAAAAGGTCCTGCTGCAGGGCTGCGAAGACACGGGCGCGATGCAGTCCATGATGGACATGGGCATGGACGAAGATGCCGCGGAAGAGGCCTGCATGGCCGTTCGCAACGACGGCGCCGCCGTGGACATCGATGGCGACTACACCGAGACGCTGGCCCGCATCGAATCGAACCCGCAGGGCGTCGGTGTCTTCGGCCTGTCCTTCTACGAGAACAACACCGACGTTCTGAAGGTCGCCACCATGGGCGGTATCGAGCCGTCGACCGAGACGATCTCGACCGGCGAATATCCCGTGTCGCGTCCGCTGTATTTCTACATCAAGGGCGCGCATATCGGTGTCATTCCCGGCCTGAAGGAATACGCCTCGTTCTTCGTCAGCGACCAGATCGCCGGTCAGGGCGGCCCGCTTGCCGATTACGGACTGGTCCCCGACCCTGAGCTTGCCGCGACCCAGCAGAAGATCTCGGACGAGGAAACCATGTCGGCCGACGCGTCCTGAGCGACGATCTACCATTGCCGGGGGCGGCCATCCGGCCGTCCCCTTTTCGTACCTGAAACCCGGGGGGTTGAATGTCGGTGTTCTGGATCCTGGTCATCCTCGTGGGACTGGCTATCGTGGGCTTCGCGCTTGGACGGCGCCGGGCCATTGGCTCGGCCGGTGGCGATCCCAAGACCTTGCACTCGCGGCCGAACTATTACGGCGTCGGCGTCGCACTCGCCGCACTGATCCCGTCGCTTGCCCTGCTGGCGATCTGGCTGTTCGTTCAGCCCCTCTACATCGATGCGCAGGTCGCTACCCAAATTGCCGATGCCGCGATCCCCGAAGGTTCGACCCGCGGCCTGATGATGGGCGATATCGAGCGCCTGGCGGCCGGGTTCGATCAGCTTGAATCGCGCGGGCTTATGACGCCGGAGGAGATCGCGGCCCTCGGACCCGACGACGATATTCGCGGGCGCCTTGGCGAGGTCGGCCTTGCCCTCGGCTCTAACGTGTCGGCCGAGACCCTTGATGCCGCCCGTACCTTCCGCAGCCTGTCTGCCACCGGGGGCATTCTGATGACGGTGGCCGTCCTTCTGGCGGGCGCCGCGGGGTTCGCGATCAATCTGGCCCGCGTTCATCACAGCAAACGCGCCCGCAACCAGGTCGAAAGCGTCATACTTGCTCTGCTTCTGGCGGCGGCGTGTATCGCAATTCTGACGACGGCCGGCATCGTGCTGTCGATGCTGTTCGAGTCCATCAATTTCTTCCGCCAGTACCCGATCACCGAGTTCTTCTTCGGCCTGCAATGGGCGCCGAACTTCCGCGGCAACTCCGATCTGGGGATCATCCCGCTGCTATGGGGAACACTCTATATTTCGCTGATCGCGCTTCTGGTGGCGGTGCCCATCGGCCTGTTCTCGGCGATCTACCTGTCGGAATATGCCGGACGGCGGATGCGGGCCATCGCAAAGCCCTTGATCGAGGTGTTGGCCGGCATTCCCACCATCGTCTACGGCCTGTTCGCGCTTCTGGTCGTGGGCCCGATGCTGCGGGATTACTTCGCGCAGCCTCTGGGACTTGGCAATTCGGGGTCGTCGGTGATGACGGCGGGCCTTGTGATGGGGATCATGCTGATCCCGTTCGTGTCGTCGCTGTCTGACGACATCATCTCGGCCGTGCCGCAATCCATGCGGGACGGGTCGCTGGGTCTTGGTGCGACCAAGGCCGAAACCATCCGTCAGGTCGTCGTGCCAGCCGCACTTCCGGGTATCGTGGGCGCCATCCTGTTGGCCGCGTCGCGTGCCATCGGCGAGACGATGATCGTGGTACTGGGGGCAGGGGCCGCGGCCCGCCTGTCACTCAACCCGTTCGAGGCCATGACCACCGTCACCGTCAAGATCGTCAGCCAGCTGACCGGCGACACCAACTTTGCCTCGCCCGAGACGCTGGTGGCCTTCGCGCTTGGCCTGACCCTTTTCGTCATAACGCTGGGGCTGAACGTCTTCGCCCTGTTCATCGTGCGCCGCTACCGGGAGCAATACGACTGATGACCGCCATTCCCGACACCCCGTCCCGGCCCTCAAGCATCCTCGAAGCCGATGCGCGGACCCGCAAACGCAATGCCGCAGAAAAGCGGTTCCGCATGTACGGCCTGGGGGCGATCTTCGTCGGTCTGACCGCACTGGTTCTCCTGCTGACGTCGATTCTGATGCAAGGCCTGCCAGCGTTCCAGCAAAGCTATGTCACGCTGGAGGTGCCGCTTCTGGAGGACACGCTGGACCCCAGCGGCGAGAGGAATATCGACGACATCGCCGGCGTGATCTCGTTCGGCTACAACGGTTTGATCGAGCAGGCGGTGGAAGACGCCATCGAGACTCAGGGGATCGAGATCGAGGGGCTGGACGATCCGGCCGAGATCGTCTCGAACCAGGCCGCTGCGCAAGTGCGCAGATTCGTGCTGGCCAATCCCGAGCGGATCGGCACGTCCGAGACGTTCCGCTTCCTGACAACCTCGCGGGTCGACCAGTATTACAAGGGTCAGGTCACCATGGCCTCGGCCGAGCGGGACAGCCAGATCTCGCCCCAACAGTTGCAACTGGCCGAGGCCTTGGCCGAGGCGGGTCTTCTGGAGCAGTCCTTCAACTGGAACTTCGTGACTCAGCCTGATGCGTCGGACCAGCGCCCCGAGGCGGCCGGGCTTGGCGTCGCGATCCTTGGGTCGGCCTACATGATGCTGATCGTCCTGTGTCTTGCGCTGCCGATCGGGGTCGCCGCGTCGATCTACCTTGAGGAATTCGCACCGACGAACCGCATCACCGACATCATTGAGGTCAATAT
>Ga0114903_1001177_pt1 | contig 11459 bp, 13 predicted proteins | sample MalvirDeepMed_s2_FD_87289 | JGI IMG/M metagenome (GOLD analysis project Ga0114903, IMG submission 87289) | Marine viral communities from the Global Malaspina Expedition - Malaspina viral metaG DeepMed_s2 | ecosystem: Environmental > Aquatic > Marine > Oceanic | place: Mediterranean Sea... | reverse complement strand
CCGCAAGGCGAGCCGCCTCACGCGCGATTGACGGCGGCGGCGTATTTTCGGGGATTCTGTAACGAAGCGGCCCCTGGCGGCGTCCCGCCTGTAACGAAAACGGCCGCGACACGCGCCGTTGCCCGGCCCCGGCTTGAAGATTATGCTGTCTCTGTTCGCTCGTGGCCGAGGTTTCCATGCTCCGCCTGATCCTGCCGATTGCTCTGCTTGGGGCTCTGCCTGTCGCGGCCCAGGTCCAGGCCCCACGCCCGGTCGAGGGTCCCTGCATCGCCGATGGCAGCCCGCAGAACTGCGTAAAAAACCTTGCCTGTATCGGGACTCAAGGCCGCTGGTTCGCGGGGCGCGCCATCGGGTGGAACGAGGGGCAATTGCTGGGTCGAAACAGCGACGGGATGTCCTGCCGCGGCGAATGGCGGATCGACCGAAACGGGCTGGGCCGGTCCGAGCTGACCTGCAAGGACGGCACGACCGCCAGCGTGACCGCAGATTATCAGGACTACGAGACCGGGACCGCGATCGGCCGCGGCACCACCAGCGCGGGCGAAAGGGTCATCAGCTATTCCGGCGCGCACGTGGTCGAGTTCCTGCGCGAGGACGGCGTGCCGGTCCTGCCCTGCGGCGCAGACGGAATCGAGCTGGACGGGGACGGCGTTCCGATCAGCTGAAGCGCCGTTCGGGGTGTTGACATGACCCGGCGTCTTCCGTATCGGGCGGGTCTTATTCACACACCTGCGTCCGATGCGGGCCCCCTTCGGGGTCCCCGGATGCCCCAGACCGCGACCTACGGGAGAGACCGATGAAGCGCACGTTCCAACCCTCGAACCTCGTTCGCAAGCGCCGCCACGGCTTCCGCGCCCGCATGGCCACCAAGGCCGGCCGCAAGATCCTGAACGCCCGCCGCGCGCAGGGCCGGAAGAAGCTGTCCGCCTGATCTGCCCGAGATGGCGAATGACACGCCCGCCGCGCCTGCGCCCGGCGGGCTTTTGCCGTTGGAGCGTCTGAAGACTCGCGCCGATTTCCTGCGCGCGGCCCGGGCCCGTGTGCAACGGATGCCCGCCTTCATGCTACAGGCCCGCGATCGCGATGACCCCGATGGCCCCGTCCGCGTCGGCTTCACTTGTTCCAAGAAGGTCGGCAACGCGGTCGCCCGCAACCGTGCCAAGCGCCGCCTGCGCGAGATCGCGCGCCTGGACCTGCCAGCCCACGCGCGCCCCGGCTGGGACTACGTGCTGATCGGCCGGCGCGATGCGACCGCGAACCACGACTTTCTTGAACTCCGCGCCGATCTCATCCGGGCGCTAAGGCGCATTCACGGATGACCCTCGCGGCGCAGATCCTGGCGCTGCCGGTCCGCGCCTATCGCCTGATCTTCTCGCCATGGGTCGGGTTCAACTGCCGTTATCACCCCACATGCTCGGCCTACGCGCTGGAAGCGCTTGCGACCCACGGCGCGATTCGGGGCAGCTGGCTGAGCCTGCGCCGGATTGCCCGGTGCCATCCTTGGGGCGGGTCGGGCATCGACAACGTGCCACCCAAACCCTGACCTGCGCGTCCCACGGGCCACAAATCGCCCGTAAGCCGAAAAAACACGGATCCGTGAGCGTGAAACCGTGCTACGGTTCCGACAGCCACGATTCGTTCAGCACAAAGGGGGCGCTTATGGTCAGTTTGCATCGTCGTTCGCCCCAGTGTCGTGGCTGGATGGGATATCTTCTGTCTCGTCTAGGCTGACCCCGTCGCCTTAGGGCGAAACCCCACCGAACCCGTTCGCGAATTTCTCCCGACGCCAGAATTGCGTCCGGTGCAAAGCCGTGCGTGGGCCCCTTTCATCTTGAACCCCACGAAAGGCGGCCCGTCGCACGGGCCGGACCCCCATGATCCAGACTCTGCCCACCCCGACCCATCCGATCGACGCCCTGATCCGCGAGCATGGCGCCCTGCCCGTCCTGCGCCGGGCGCTGCGCGCCCTGATCCTGCGGCGCGCCGCAAGACCCGGCTCGGCCGATCATCTCACGCCGTATCTGCGGAAGGATATCGGCCTGCCGCCTGCGAACACCCGGGCCGATCCGTGGGAGTTCATGCGGTAGCCGCGGGCGCCCGGTCCATCGTGGGCCGGGCGCCGGGTCAGGACGTCGGCACCACCAGCGGCGTGTCGTAGACGCGGGCATCAAGGTCCGCGAAGATCGGATCGTTCCGCCCGATATAGGCGCCGCGCCCGAACAGCCGCACCGCCCCATAGATCGCGTTGCGCCTGATCGGCCCGATCCCGGCTGCACGCATCGCCGCCAGCATCAGCCGGTCGGCGAAGGCCCGATCGGCCTCGTCCGGCGCACGATCCACCACCTGCCACGCGACATACAGCCAGTCATGCACGATGGCCGCCTCCAGCCACGGGCCGACGCGGCCGACATACCACCGCAGAATCGCCGGAACCGAGGTCAGGTCGGTGATCAGCCCCCGCGGCACGGTCAGAAGCCGCCGCTCTCCGTCGATCTCGACGAGGATGTCGTAATCGTGCTGCAGGACATAATCGCCATCCTCACCCAGCCGCCCCAGCAGCCGCGCGGGCGGACGGATCAGCGACAGCGGGCTGATATAGCTGACCGCGCCGATTTGGCCGGCCCCCTGGGGATAAGGCGAGATGATGGTGCGCATGCGATCCCTCCTTTGCAGGGGCGAGGATATCGCATAATCGGCTCATATGCTTGACGAGACCGACGAAATCCATCCGCTGTTCCACGGCGCGCCCCGCACGACCGAATTCCGCAAGCTTCGCAAGCGGATCGTGCGCCAGACCCGCGAGGCGATCGAGGCCTTCGGGATGCTGGCCGATGCCGAAGTCACGCGGCCGAAATGGCTGGTCTGCCTTTCGGGCGGCAAGGACAGCTATACCCTGCTGGCCGTCCTGACCGAGCTTCAGTGGCGCGGGCTCTTGCCCGTCGACATCCTGGCCTGCAATCTGGATCAGGGGCAGCCGGGCTTTCCCGCGACGGTCCTGCCGGAGTTTCTGGAGCGGATGGGCGTGCCGCACCGAATCGAATACGCCGACACCTATTCCATCGTCATGGACAAGATCCCGCAGGGGCGGACCTTCTGCGCCCTGTGCTCGCGGCTTCGGCGCGGCAACCTTTACCGCATCGCGCGCGAGGAAGGCTGTTCGGCCGTCGTTCTGGGCCACCACCGCGACGACATCCTCGAGACGTTCTTCATGAACCTCTTCCACGGCGGACGCCTGGCCACCATGCCGCCCAAGCTGCTGAACGAGGACGGCGATCTGTTCGTGCTGCGCCCGCTGGCCCACGTGGCCGAAGCCGATTGCGAGGCGTTCTCGCGCGCGATGGGTTATCCGATCATCCCCTGCGACCTCTGCGGCAGCCAGGACGGGCTGCAACGCCAGCAGGTCAAGCAGATCCTCGACGGGTGGGAGAAGAACAGCCCCGGCCGCCGGCAGGTGATGTTCCGCGCGCTGACGAATGCGCGCCCCTCGCATCTTCTGGACCCGGCGCTGTTCGATTTCGCCGGCCTGGTGCGCGACGCGGACAGCTAAACTTGTTCCTTTAACGTTCCGATTACTTCTGCCGCCTAGGATGCCATCCATGGGATTACCGGGGGTATCGTCATGCATGGGCTGTGGGGCGCGCAGTTTGCCGGTCGGGCGGGAATCGTCGCTGCCCTTGCGCTTGTGGGATGGTCGGCCCCGGCCTTCATGACGCTGGCGGCGCCGTTGGCGGTCCTTCTGGCCCTCAGATGGCGGCGGACACCCGATCGGGACGCGGCCCGCGCGCATCTGGTCGACCTGTTGTCGAACCGTACCGAAGCCGCGCTTGCCCTGATCGAGGGGCCGAAAGCGGTTCCGCCGGCCCGGATCCATCACCAGCTGGACCAGACCCGCGAACCCGACGAAACGGTGATCCGGATCGGGGCGAGGGTCGCGATATTGAAGGAACAGCCCGGCGCCGACGCCGCCCTGGCCCGGCGGGCCTGCGTCTGGCAGGCGTCGTTGACCGCGCCGGGGGGCTGTGCGCGGATCGGCGTCGTACGTGTCCATCCGCAACTTTGGCCCGAGGATCACATCACCCGGGCCGAGGCGGCCCTGTTGCGCGCGGGCGGATCGCAGGACGAGTCGCTGGTCCTCGACCTCGACCGGCCGATGCCGACCGTGGCGGGCCCCAAACGCAAGCCGAAAGCGACGTTCCACCGCTTCGCCCGCCCTATCATCCGTGCCTCCGACCGCGGGCTTCATATGGTCGAGCCGATCTGCGGCCTGCCACCAAACGCCACCGCGAAGGACCGTCAACGTCTTGTTCTCGATCAGATCGACGCCGGCGCGGCCATCGTGGCGGGGCTGGGACAACCGGAGGTCGGCGTCGCGATCCGGCTCGACCCGGACCTCTCCCGGGATCCTGACCTTCCCCGGGCATTGTCCTTCGCGCTGGACACCGCGGAACTGCCCGCCTCGCGCCTGACCCTTCACGTGTCGGGCGACACGCCCATGCACGCGATCGAGGCGTTGGAGCGGACCGGGTGCCGCATCTGCGTCGCCGCGATCGATACCAAGCTCATCGGCCCCCACGATATCTGGCTGCCCGGTGAACTGACGCTGGGGATCGCGCGCGACGCGGGACGGCACGACCTGGTGTCGGACATCGTGGCCCGGGCGAATATCCGCGGAATCGAGGTGCTGGCCGTCGATCTGTCCGACGCCGCGGATGCCGACATCCTGTCGGGTATGGGGTGCGACACGCTTTCGGGCGGCGCGGTGGCCTCGATCATGGAAGAACGCGCCCTGGTCAATCTGTCGACCGCGCCGCGGCGTGCCTCGCACGCGGGCTGACGACCGGCCAAGGGTTGACAGCCCCGTGCGCCGGGCCGGAAACGGCTTGACTGTCGGGGGTCCCGCCTGTTGAACACGCGCTGACTTATCGGGGCCGAAAGGGGCGCGCCAGTTATGGACGAGCAGAATAGAAACCTGATCCTCGCGACGGTCCTGAGCTTCCTCGTGATCCTGGGGTGGATGTTCTTCTTCCCGCCTGCGGAATCGACGATGACCGACGATCAGGTCACCGACGCAAGCGCACCTGCCGATCCCGCCGCGGCCCCCGCGCCGCCAGCTTCGGGCGATGCCGCCTCGCTTTCCGGGCCCGAGGCCGTCAGCGCCGATGCCCCGCGCCTGGCTATCGATACGCCGTCGTTGTCGGGGTCGATCGCACTGACCGGCGGACGCATCGACGAACTTTCGCTGAAAAATTACCATGTCGAAGTCGACGAAAGCTCTCCCCTGGTCGAGCTTCTGAACCCGGTCGCCAGCGATACGCCGTACTATGCCCTGTTCGGCTGGGCCCCCGGCGGCGACCTGGCCTATGAGGACGTGCCCGGCGCATCGACCCCGTGGGAGATCGAGGAGGGAGAGACCCTGACCCCCGACTCGCCCGTCACCCTGTCCTGGGACAACGGCAACGGCCTGATCTTCCGCCGCACGATCTCGATCGACGAGGATTACATGTTCACCGTCGACCAGACGGTCGAGAACACCACCGACGGCACCGTCCGCCTGGCCCCCTACGGCACCGTCGCACGACACGGCGACCTGGACCTGACGGGGTTCTTCATCCTGCACGAGGGCGTCGTGCGCATGTCCGACAGCGAACTGCAGGAGCTTGATTACGACGACCTGCCTGACCTCGACCAGATCGCCCGCGAAGGCGCGCCCGCCGATGTCATCGAGGTGATCGAGAACGGCTGGATCGGATTCACCGACAAGTACTGGATGACCACGCTGATCCCGACGCCCGGGACCGCCTTCACCAGCGTCGCCAAGTTCGTCCCCGATGGCGAGATCTACCAGACCGAAGCGCGCCTGCCGACGCAGGAAGTCGCACCGGGTGAAACCTCCGGCACCTCCTTGCGCCTTTTTGCCGGCGCGAAGGAGTGGGAGACGATTCTCGACTATCAGCAGCAGGGCATCGAGCGCTTTACCGACTCGATCGACTGGGGCTGGTTCTTCTTCCTGACCAAGCCGATCTTCGTCGTGCTGCACTGGCTGAACGGTGTGATCGGCAACATGGGCTGGGCGATCATCGTCCTGACCCTGGGCATCAAGGCTCTGCTGTTCCCGCTGGCCTACAAGTCCTACGTCTCGATGGCGAAGATGAAGGAACTCCAGCCCGAGATGGAAAAGCTGAAGGAAAAGGCGGGCGACGACCGCCAGAAGCTTCAGCAGGGCATGATGGAGCTCTACAAGAAGAACAAGGTGAACCCCGCCGCGGGCTGCCTGCCGATCCTGATGCAAATCCCGATCTTCTTCTCGCTCTACAAGGTGATCTTCGTCACGCTCGAACTGCGCCACGCGCCTTGGCTCTTGTGGATCGATGATCTCAGCGCGCCCGATCCGACATCGATCCTGAACCTGTTCGGACTGCTGCCCTACGCGCCGCCCGATCCGACCTCTATTTTCGCGATCCTCAGCCTTGGCGTGCTGCCGATCCTGCTGGGCATCTCGATGTGGTTGCAGCAGAAACTGAACCCGGCCCCCGCGGACGCGACGCAGGCGATGATCTTCGCATGGATGCCCTGGGTGTTCATGTTCATGCTGGGCAGCTTCGCCAGCGGACTGGTCCTGTACTGGATCGCGAACAATACCATCACCTTCACGCAGCAATACCTGATCATGCGCAGCCAAGGGTACAAACCAGACGTTCTGGGCAACATCTTCCGGTCGTTCCGTCGGCAAAAATCGGACGCGAAATGAAGGTCACGGCGCTCTGGCGTCACCCGATCAAGGGGATCGGGCGCGAGCGTTTGGACAGCGTCGCGTTGACCGCCGGGCGCCCCCTGCCCAGCGATCGCGCCTGGGCCGTGCGCCATGACGGCGCTGCCGAAGGGGAGGGCTGGCAGCCGCGGGGCAATTTCGTCGTCGTCGCCTCCGGCCCCGGTCTGGCCGCGGTCGAGGCGGAAAGCGATGGCGACACGGTCACGCTCCGCCACCCCGAGCTGCCGACCGCGCGTTTCACCTTGCCGAAAGACGGCCACAGTGTGCTGGACTGGGTGCGCCCGATATGGCCCGAAGCGCGCCCCGCCCCTGCCGATATGGTCCGCGCCCCCGAAACGATCGGAATGGCCGACAATGGCCATGCCAGCCTGTCGATCCTGACGGAAGCATCGCTGTCCGCCCTCTCGGACGCGGCTGGACAGTCGCTGGATCCGGGGCGGTTTAGGGGCAACGTCCTTCTTTCGGGGTCCGAGCCGTGGGCGGAATTCGACTGGATCGGCAAGCGCCTGCGGTTGGGCGACGCGGTGCTCGAGGTGTTCGACCGCATCGAACGTTGCCGCGCGACTGAGGCGAATCCCGAAACCGGCACGCGCGACGTCAACACCCTGGCGCTTCTGCGCGACACCTTCGGCCACCGCGATTTCGGCGTCTATGCCCGCGTGATCGAGGGTGGATCCGTCGCCACGGGCGACGCCGCCCGGCTGGAGGGTTGAGCCATGGCCGGCACCCTGCCCTTCCCCGAAGCCGAACCCACGCCCGAGCAGATCGAGGCTGGCCGCCTTCTGTTCCGGCGCGAGACGCAGTTCCTGAAGGGCGTCGTCGCCATGGACGGCCTGCCCCCCGATGACCGGATCGAGATCTGCTTTGCCGGGCGGTCCAATGTCGGCAAGTCCAGCCTGATCAACGCCCTGACCGACCGCAAGGGACTGGCTCGTGCGTCGAATACGCCCGGCCGGACGCAGGAGGTGAATTTTTTCACGCTCGAACATCTCTATCTGGTCGACCTTCCCGGCTATGGCTTCGCCAACGCGCCGGTGAAGGTGGTCGAGCAGTGGCAGGCCCTGATGCGCGCCTACCTTGGCGGGCGGGCCAATCTGCGCCGGGCGTTCCTGCTGATCGACCATCGCCACGGCCCCAAACCCGTGGATGACGAGATCATGGGCCTTCTGGACAAGGCCGCGGTGCCGTTCCAGGCCGTGCTGACCAAGGCTGACAAGGTGAAGGCCGCCGACCGCGACAGGACTCGCGACAAGCTGCGGGAAACGCTGTCGAAACACCCTGCCGCCTTCCCCGAGATCGTCATCACCTCGTCGGAGACGGGCGCCGGAATTGATACCTTGCGCGGGGTGATCGCCGGGTTGAACTGACGCAGGGGCATATCCTTTCCCTTGCCTTCCCTGCATGCGCCTTATCATTCCCCTCATCTGCCAAGTGCCACGACCGGGGAGTGCGCAATGAAGATCTTTGGGTATAGTCTGAAAAGCCTGATCCCTGGCTTCGTGGCAACCGTCGCGTTGGCGGCCGTAGGCGGGGTCGTCGTCCTCGGCTTCGTACTTGCCGGTGCGATCAGTGTCGCGGCGACATGGCCTGACCCGAAGATTCTCTATTACACGCTGCATACGACCTTCAAGAACTCGGTCTGGTGGCGCGCCGCGGAAGACGTTCCCGGCGACCTGGACGATGAAGGCCGCATTGCCTTGGGCGCCCAGCATTATGCCAACGCCTGCGCAAAATGCCATGGCGGTCCGGGACTGGGGCAGAACCCGCAGGCCCTTGCGATGCGACCGCGCCCGCAGCACCTGCCGGCCGTGGTCGACCAGTTCTCGGACGGGGAACTTCATTACATCCTGAACTCGGGCGTGCGCATGTCCGCGATGCCCGCCTGGCCGACATATGGTCGCGAGGACGAGATTTGGAACGTCGTCGCCTTCATCCGCCAACTGCCCGAGATGACGGCCGAAGAGTATACCGGCCTTCTTCAGGACCGTACCTTGGCCGCCACGCCGGAGATTCCCTATGGCGAGCGCGGCCCGGTAATCGACAACGGCATCGACGACGCCCCCGGACAAGAACGCTGGCCCCGCGAGGAATATGGCTATTTCGCCCCCTCGACCGAGTGGCGCGACTTCGCGATTCAGGGCGACGTGGTCCAGCGCTGCGCCGCCTGCCATGGCGCCGACGGATCGGGCGAGGCGACGAACGGCCGAGCGCCGAACCTGACCGTGTTGTCGTCGGACTATATCACCGACGCGCTGACGGATTACGCCAGCGGCGCGCGCCGGTCCGGCATCATGCAGATCGTCGCCACCAACCTGTCCACCGAACAGCGCGTGCGGCTTGGCGAATATTACGACAGCCTGCCCGATGTCCGGGCTCCCGGCACGGTCGACGGCGACATCGCACTGGGGCGCGAGATCGCGACGACCGGCAAGGTTCTGGCGGCGGTACCGGCCTGCGTGACGTGTCACAACAATGACGAGGTCGGGTCCGGCCCGGTCGCCAGCCTGGACGTGCCGAACCTGGCGGGGCAATCGCCGATATATATCCGTCAGCAGCTCGAGCTGTTCGCCGCCGGGCAGCGGCAAGGCGGTGCGCCTTGGACGCCGATGACCTATATCGCGTCGAACCTGTCCACAGACGAGATGGACGCCGTGGCCTCTTATTTCGCCGCCGAGGAACCCGGCCAAGTGATCGAAGCGCAGGACCGGCTGGCCGACGCCAATATCGAGGCCGGACTCGACGTGGTCGAACGGGTCTGTGACGAGTGTCACACGGTCGCCGGGCTGGGCAGCCAGTCGGGCGACGTGCCGAACCTGACGATGCAGGGGCCGGACTATATCCACCAGCAGCTGGTCAAGTTCCGCGAGGACATTCGCCCCAACAGCCAGATGGGGCAGACCGCCAAGCAGCTTAGCATGGAAGAACTGTCGAACGCCGCGGCTTATTTCGGCAATTTGCCCGCCACGGGTGTCGGGCGAGACATCGACGCGGAACTCGCGGCCGCGGGGTCGGACATCGCGCAATACGGGATCGAGGATCAGAACGTCCCCGCCTGCCTGACGTGCCACGGTCCCAACCCGACCGAGGAGATCAGCATCCTGCCCCGCCTGCATGGTCAGAACTACGTCTATCTGAACGAGCGTCTGGACCAGTTCGCGGGCGATTCGGGGAACGATCTATATGCGCTCAGCCCCATGCACCGCATCGCCACCCGCATGACCGGCGAGCAGCGCGAAGCCGTGGCCGCGTGGTTCTCGGTTCAGGAGCCTCTGGTGAAGGACGTTTCGGCACGTTAAGCACGACGGACGGTGCGGGGGACGGCCCCCGTGCCCCCCTTTGCGACCGAAGGCTTCATGACCGAGACCGCCCAAGAAGACTGGCCCGCCACCGCCCATACGCTCAGCCAGGCCCTGCCGTTCTTCCAGCGCTATGCCGGTGCGACCGTCGTCATCAAGCTGGGCGGGCACGCCATGGGCTCGGACGAGGCGATGCGCAGTTTCGCCCGCGATGTCGTACTGATGAGCCACGTCGGCGTGAACCCCGTCATCGTCCACGGCGGCGGCCCGATGATCAACGCCATGCTGAAGGCACAGGGGGTCGAAAGCGAGTTCGTCGGCGGCAAGCGCGTGACCGACGCCGCGACCATCGAGGTGGTCGAGATGGTGCTGTCGGGACTGGTCGGCAAACGCATCGTCCAGGCGATCCAGGCCGAGGGCGGCACGGCTGTCGGCATCTCGGGCAAGGACGCGCGGCTGATGGTGTGCGAGCAGACCGACGCGCGGTTGGGCTTCGTCGGCACCCCGGTCGAAATGAACCCCGCCTTCCTGGAGCGGCTGAAAGACAGCAAGACAATCCCGGTGATCGCCCCCATCGGCATGGGCCGCAATGGCGAGACCTTCAATGTCAACGGGGACACCGCCGCGGGGGCCATCGCCGCGGCGCTGACGGCCGATCGCCTGCTTCTGCTGACGGATGTTCCCGGCGTGAAAGGCGCGGATGGCGAGGTCATCAGCGAGATCACCCCCGAAGCGATCCGCGAGCTGACCGATAGCGGCGTCATCGCGGGCGGGATGATTCCCAAGACCGAGACGGCCCTGTCGGCGATGGAAGGCGGTGTGCGCGCCGCAGTCATTCTCGATGGTCGCGTCCCCCACGCCTGCCTTCTGGAGCTTTACACCATGGGCGGCGCGGGCACGCTGATCCGGGGCAAGCGGTGACGCTGCGGCTGATCCTGACGCGGCACGCCAAATCCTCGTGGGGCGATCCCGAACAGCCGGATCATGCCCGCCCGCTGAACGATCGGGGCCGCCGATCGGCTGACCGGATAGGCCGGTGGCTGGCGGAAAATGGCCACGCGCCGAAGGTGGCGTGCCTGTCCACCGCCCTGCGTGCCGTTGAGACATGGGAGGGGATCGCGCCGCGCCTGGGGGGCAAGGTGGACGAAGTATGGGACAAGTCGCTGTACCATTCCTCGCCCGAGACGATGCTGTCGGTTCTGGGGCGTCAGGCGCCGGAGACCGTGATCCTGATCGCCCATAACCCGGGCATGGGATCCCTGGCGCAGCTTCTGGCGGAGGACCCACCGCAGCGGGCCGAGTTCGATTATTTCCCCACCTGCGCCACGCTGATTCTGGATTTCGACGCCGAAAGCTGGGCCGGGATCGAACCTCTGGGCGGGCGGGTCGTGGAT
>Ga0114903_1001174_pt1 | contig 11479 bp, 9 predicted proteins | sample MalvirDeepMed_s2_FD_87289 | JGI IMG/M metagenome (GOLD analysis project Ga0114903, IMG submission 87289) | Marine viral communities from the Global Malaspina Expedition - Malaspina viral metaG DeepMed_s2 | ecosystem: Environmental > Aquatic > Marine > Oceanic | place: Mediterranean Sea... | reverse complement strand
GTTCCGGGTACCCGGAAAAATGCCTGCCCGCCCAAGGGGCAAAGAGCCAAAAGCTCTGGCGGGTCAGCCTTGTAGAGCGCCTTGAACGCGCTACGCTCGCACGGGACGAGGTGGTGCGAAATCCGCCGCTTGCAGGCTTGCGTCACGTGTCAGCCTCCGTGCGGAGTTTTTTCGCCTGAGGTGAAACTTTTCTCTCGCCCGCTCCGTCTCTTGAGGCGTGACGACAAAAAGCGAGGCGAGTGTGACAAGCGCAGGCATGAAAACCGCCGTGATCGGCAGCGGCATCTCGGGACTGGCCACCGCGTGGCTGCTGGGGCCGCACCACGACGTGACGCTGTTCGAGGCCGATGCCCGGCCCGGCGGCCATGCCCGCACGGCGGAGGTTGACGGGGTCTCGGTCGATACCGGCTTCATCGTCTGCAACCGCCGCACCTATCCGCTGTTCATCCCGCTGCTCGAGCATCTGGGTGTCGAGCTGGCGCCGAGCGACATGAGCTTCGCGGCGAGCTTCGGTGGCGGCAGGCTGGAATACGGCACCACCCGCACGCGTGACCTCTTTGCCCAGCCGCGCCGGCTGGCCGATCTGTCGCACTGGCGGATGATCCGCGACACCCTGCGCTTCTTCAAGGGCGCGCCCGATCACGTCCATGCCGGCGCCAGCATCGGTGAGCTGATCGACGAGATGGGGCTGGGGGCAGAGTTCCGCGACCGCTTCCTGATGCCGATCTCGGGCGCGATCTGGTCGACGCCCACGCAGGACATGCTCGATTTCCCGGCCGAGAGCTTCGTGCGCTTCTTCGAGAACCATGGCCTGCTGACCGTGAACGACCAGCCGAAATGGCTGACCGTGAAGGGCGGTTCCGCCCGCTATGTCGAGGCGATTATCAAGGCCACGAAGGCGGATCTGCGGCTTGGCTGCCCGGTCTGGCAGGTGCGCCGCGACGGCGACGGCGTGATCGTGACCAGCGCGCGCGGCGAAGAGCGCTTCGACCGGGTGGTGATGGCCACCCACGCGCCGCAGAGCTTCAAGATGCTCGACCGGCCCGACCCGCAGGAGCGCGCCATCCTGGGTGCCTTCCGCACCGAGCCCAACCGCATGGTGCTACATTCCGACACCCGCCTGATGCCGCGCACCCGCAAGATCTGGTCGTCGTGGAACTATGTCACCGAGGCCGAGCAGATGCTCACCGACCGACCGATCAGCCTGTCCTACTGGATGAACCGGTTGCAGCCGCTGGGCACCGACCGGCCGCTGATCGTCACGCTCAACCCCGAGATCGAGCCGGTGAACCTGCATGACGAGGCCGTGCTCGACCACCCTCAATTCGACGCGGCCGCGGTCTCGGCGCAGGCGCGCCTGCCCGAGATCCAGGGCCGGGGCGGGATCTATTATGCCGGCGCTTGGACGCGCTATGGCTTTCACGAGGATGGCGTGCTCTCGGCGCTGCGGGTGGCGCAGGCGATGGGCATCGACTGGCCGCTGGGCGCGGACCCCTGGGGTGGCAGCGCGGCGGTCGAAACGGATGGAGCGCTGGAGGCGGCGGAATGACCGATCTCTGGCATGGCGCTCTGGTGGATTGCCGGATCTGGCACGCCCGCAAGGGCGATGTCGACCGGCAGTTCCGCTATCGCGCCAGCTATCTGGCGCTGCCGGTCGATGATTTCGAAGAGGGCCGGCTGCCGATCCGCCCGGACCGGCGCGGGCTCTGGTCGGTGCGGCCACGCGACTACGGCCACCGCGATGGCGCCTCGATGGGGACGTTCATCCGCGAGCGGCTCGCTCCGGTGGCGCTGGCGCATTGCGAGGTCACGGTGGTCACCATGCCGCGCTCGCCCTTCTACGGCTTCAACCCGGTGAGTTTCTGGCTGGCGCGCGATCACAAGGGCCTGCGCGCGGTGCTGGCGGAGGTGTCCAACACCTTCGGCGAGCGGCATTTCTATCTCTGCCACCACCCCGACAACCGCCCCATCGCGCGCTCGGACCGGATCACAGGGCAGAAGATCTTTCACGTCTCGCCCTTCCTGCCGCGCGAGGGGCACTACGTGTTCCGCTTCGATCCCGGCCCGGACCGCTTCGGCGCCTGGGTCGACTGGATCGGCGAGGGCGGAGAGGTCAAGCTTCAGACCTCGATGAGCGGTCCGACGCGGCCGCTGACCCGGTCTGCGCTGACCCGCGCCAAGTGGCGCCACGCGTTTCAGGCGCAGAAGGTGATCGCGCTGATCCATTGGCAGGCGCTGAAGCTTGTTCTCCGGGGCGTCCGCGTTATCTCGAAACCAGAACAGCTCGCGCAGCGAGGTTCGGAAGCGACAGGGGGTGCGGGGCACGATGTTTGAACGTCAGATTGAAAGCAAGCTGCTGAGTTGTCTCGACAAGATCGAGTGTGGCAGTCTCGCGCTGACCACGCCGGACGGCAAGGTCCGGCACTTCGAGGGGCCCCAGCCGGGGCCGGCGGCGGACCTGACCATCCGCGACTGGCGCACCGTGCCGGCGGCGGCGGCGAAGGGCGATATCGGCCTGACCGAGGCCTATCGCGACGGCTGGTGCGACAGCGATGATCTTGCCGCCTTTCTGATCTTCGGCCTGAAGAACGAGGAAGCGCTGGAGCCGTTCCTCTACGGCCATGCCTGGCAGTCGCTGCTGATCCGGGCGCTCTACCTCTTCAACCGCAACACCAAGCGCGGCTCGCGGCGCAATATCCAGGCGCATTACGATCTCGGCAACGATTTCTACAAGCTCTGGCTCGACGAGACGATGACCTATTCCTCGGCGATCTTCTCGCCCGAGGATGACGGCCACGCCGACCCGCTGGTCGCCGGCCAGCACCGCAAGTATGACCGCATCCTCGAAGGGCTGGGCGCGGAATCGGGCCGGGTGCTCGAGATCGGCTGCGGCTGGGGCGGCTTTGCCGAGCGCGCCATGCAGCGCGGCGATTTCGCCCCCAAGGGGCTGACGCTGTCGCATGAGCAGGCCAGTTTCGCCCGCGAGCGTCTGGGGCGCGAGGCCGAGATCGTGCTGCAGGACTACCGCGACGAGTATGGCACCTTCGACCACGTGGTCTCGATCGAGATGTTCGAGGCAGTGGGGGAGCGCTACTGGCCGACCTATTTCGAGAAGGTCGCCCACGTTCTGAGCCAGAAGGGCCGGGCGATGATCCAGACCATCACCGTGGCGGACCGCTATTTCGACCGCTACCGCGCCGGCGGCGACATGATCCGCAGCTTCATCTTCCCGGGCGGCATGCTGCCCTCGCCGCCGGTCTTCGAGTCGGTCGCGGGCAAGGCCGGTCTGCGGGTCGAAGACAATCACGCCTTCGGGCTCGACTACGCCCGCACCCTGCGCGACTGGCTCGACCGCTTCGACGCCAAGGTGGCCGAGGTGCGCGGCCTCGGCTTCGATGACGGCTTCATCCGGGTCTGGCGCTTCTACCTTGCCGCCTGCATCGCCTCGTTCGAGACCGGGCGGACCAATGTTCATCAATACCGGCTTGCCCATGCCTGAGACATCACGCTCCCCCCGCATCTGGATCATGGGCGCCTCGGACGGGATCGGCGCCGAGCTGGCCCGCGCCTACGCTCGCCGGGGCGCAAAGCTGGTGCTGTCGGCGCGCTCGGAGGAGCCGCTGCACGAGCTCGCCGACGAGATCGGCGGCGCCGAGGTGGTGACCGCGGATGTCTCGGACCTCGAGAGCCTGCAGGCAGCGGCCGACAAGATCTCGGAGGGCGGGCTGCTGGACAGTGCGATCACGCTGGCGGCGCTCTACGATCCCGGCAAGGTGATGGAGATCGATCCCGAGTTCGCGGCCAAGATCGTCACCGTGAACCTCACCGGCACCTTTCATTTCGCCCGCGTGGCCGAGCCGCTGCTGCGTGACGGCGGCGATCTGGTGCTGACCGGGTCGGTGGCGGGCTATATCGGTCTGCCGCAGGGGCAGATCTATTCCGCCTCCAAGGCCGGGGTGATCAACCTGATCGAAAGCCTGCGCGTCGAACTGGCGCCAAGGGTCAACGTCCGGATGATCTCGCCGGGCTTCGTCGACACCCGGCTGACCCAGAAGAACGATTTCGACATGCCGGCGGTGATCCAGCCCGAGGATGCTGCCAGCCGCATCGTCAAGGGGCTCGACGGCAAGCGCTTCGAGGTGCATTTTCCGCGCCGCCTGACGCTGTCGCTGAAGCTGATGCAGATCCTGCCCTACGCGATTTCGATGCGGCTGACCCGCAAGCTGGTGCAATGAACCGAGCGCTGGCGCCGCTGGTCCTGCTGCTGGCGATTGCCTTCGCGCTGTCGCCCACGCTCACGGGCGGGTTTCCCGGCTTTTCCCCGACGCAGTTTCCCGTGGTGCAGTCGCGCTGGCCGGTGCAGCCGGTGGGCTGGGCGTTCTCGATCTGGGGGGTGATCTTCCTCCTGCTGATCGCGGGCGCAGCCTACGGGCTCTGGCGGCATCGCGTGGACCCGGCATGGCAGGCGATGCGCGGGCCGCTCGCGGTGAGCCTTGGGCTGGGCGCGTTCTGGATCATGGCCGCGCAGTGGCAACCGCTCCTGGCAACGGCGATGATTCTCGTCATGGCTGCCACCGCCATCCTCGCGCTGTTACGCGCCCCGGGCGACCTGCGGGCTGGCGCGCCGGTCGGCCTTTATGCCGGCTGGCTGACGGCGGCGTCGGGTGTCGCCACCGGCGCAAGCCTCAGCGGTTACGGCGTGGTTTCGGCGCAGGCCGCGGCCTTGGTGATGCTCTCGCTTCTTCTGGTGATCGCGAGCGTCGTGCTCTGGCTGCGCCCCTCGGCCCTTGCCTATGCCTTCGGCGTGGGATGGGCCTGCATGGGGGTGATCGTTGCCAATCTCGAGATCTCCAACATGCCGGTCATCGCGCTGGCGAGCACGGGCGTTGCAGTGGTGGTGGCGGTCCCGCTGCTGCGGCGCGCGGGACCGGCCTGATGCTTGGCTCAGCCGTGGATCCAGCGGGTGATCATCAGCCCTGCCCAGGCCGAGCCGCCGGTCAGTGCCGCGCCCCAGAGCGAGTCGATGATCACCTGGTTGTAGGTCCAGCCCTTGAGCGTGGCGAGGTTGGTGAACTCGTAGGTGCCGTAGCACATCAGCCCCAGCAGCGCACCGGCGAGCAGCGCCTGCAGCGGGCGGCCGGCGGCAAGCGCCGGGACCGAAACGAAATAGAGCAGGCCGACGACGTAGAACGAGTAGAACAGCGCCGCCGGGCCGAGCCGCAGCGGATCGGCGAGCATGTCGCCCACGTGGCGCTCGAAGACGGGTTTGATGATCGTGGTGATGCCGATGATGTCGATCACCAGAAAGATGATCAGGGTCGAGGCATAGAGGGTGACAAGATGCATGCGCGTTTCTCCTGCGGTTTTCCAAGGAACGAGTGGCGGACGCGAAAAGTTGCGCATCACGCGCGAATGGCGCGCCGGGGCCGAGATCGCGATGTTGCAGGGGAGGGGGCCATGACGAAAGGTCTGATCCGGGGCTGCGTGACTGGCAGGGGCGGTTTCGGCGCCGCGAGGGGCTGAGCAGATGGCAAAGATGCGCAAGAAAGCCGAGCTGCCGCACAAGATCTGCGCCTGCTGCGGGCGCCCCTTCGCGTGGCGGCGCAAATGGGCGCGGGACTGGGAGGCGGTGAAATACTGCTCTGACCGCTGCCGCAGCGAAGCGAGGGCCCGGACATGACCGAAACGCTGCGATTTGTTCTGGGCGACCAGTTGACCCGCTCGCTCTCGGCGCTGTCTGATCTCGATCCCGAGGCCGACGTGGTGCTGATGGTCGAGGTCGGCGACGAGACCAGCTACGTGCGCCATCACCCGCAGAAGATCGCGCTGATCCTCTCGGCGATGCGCCACTTCGCCGAGGACCTGCGCGAGAAGGGCGTGACCGTCGAGTACGTCAAGCTCGACGACACGGACAACACGCACAGCTTCTCCGATGAGTTGGCCCGCGCGGTCAGACGGCTCAAGCCCAAGCGCATCGTGGCGACCGAGCCCGGCGAGTGGCGGGTCTGGGAGATGATGCGCGACTGGGAGAGCGATCTGGATCTGCCGGTGGAGATCCGCGAGGACGACCGCTTCTATTGCTCACGCGACGATTTCGCCAAGCTCGTCGACGACAACAAGACCGGGCGGATGGAGTATTTCTACCGCGAGATGCGCCGCCGCACCGGGCTGTTGATGAAGGACGGCGAGCCGGCGGGCGGCGCGTGGAACTTCGACGAGGACAACCGCAAGTCGCTGCCCAAGGGGCTCGAGACGCCGCACCGGATGCGGTTTCGCCCCGACGAGATCACCGAAGAGGTGCTCGAGCTGGTCGCCGCCCGCTTCGACAACCATTTCGGCGATCTCGAGGGGTTCGGCTGGGCCGTCACCCGGGAGGAGGCGCTGCGGGCGCTGCGGCATTTCCTGAAGGACTGCCTGCCCACCTTCGGCGATTATCAGGACGCCATGAAGACTGGCGAGGATTACCTGTTTCACGGATTGATCTCGCCCTATCTCAACATCGGCCTGCTGACCGCCCACGAGGTCTGCGAGAAGGCGGCGCAGGCTTATGCCGATGGCGAGGCGCCGCTCAACGCCGTCGAGGGCTTCGTGCGGCAGATCCTCGGCTGGCGCGAGTTCGTGCGCGGCGTCTACTGGACCGAGATGCCGGACTACGTGGAGAGCAATTTCCTCAACGCCAGGCGCGACCTGCCGGCGATGTACTGGGGCGCCGAGACCGACATGCGCTGCATGTCGGAATGCATCGGCGCCACCCGGCGCAACGCCTATGCCCACCACATCCAGCGCCTGATGGTGACCGGCAATTTCGCCCTTCTGGCCGGGGTCGAGCCGCGCCAGATCGAGCAGTGGTATCTCGAGGTCTATGCCGACGCCTTCGAATGGGTCGAATTGCCCAACGTGCATGGCATGGTGATGCATGCGGATGGCGGGCGGCTGGGCTCGAAGCCCTATGCCGCCTCGGGCAGCTACATCAACCGCATGTCGGACTACTGCAAGACCTGCGACTACAGCCTCAAGCAGAAGACCGGCAAGGAGGCCTGCCCGTTCAACTATCTCTACTGGAATTTCCTGATCGAGAACGAGGACAAGCTGGGCGACAACCATCGCATGGGGCTGATCTATGGCAGCCTGCGCAAGAAAAGCGAGGCCGAACGCGAGGAGATCACGCGCTCGGCCAAGGCCTTTCTCGATGGCGGCGACTGGCCCTGAGGACCGCGCCCTGCTGCGTCGTCACTCGGCGGCGATGCCGTCGGTGAACTGGAGCCGCGCGAGCCGGGCATAGAGCCCGTCCTCGGCCACCAGCGCGTCGTGGCTGCCCTGGGCGACGATGCGGCCCTGATCCATGACGACGATGCGGTCGGCCTTTTTCACCGTGGCAAGGCGGTGCGCCACGATGATCGTGGTGCGGCCCTCGGCCAGCCGGTCGACGGCGGCCTGCACGGCGCGTTCGCTTTCCGCGTCGAGCGCCGAGGTGGCCTCGTCGAGGAGCAGCACCGGTGCGTCGCGCAGGATGGCGCGGGCGATGGCGATGCGCTGCTTCTGGCCACCCGACAGCATCACGCCGCGCTCGCCCAGATAGGTGTCGTAGCCGTCGGGCAGGGCCGAGATGAAGCCATGTGCCGCGGCGGCCTTGGCGGCCTCCTCGATCTCGGCGTCGGAGGCATCGGGGCGACCGAAGCGGATGTTGTCGCGGGCCGAGGCGGCAAAGATCACCGGATCCTGCGGCACCAGCGCGATGTGCTTGCGGAAGGCATCGCGCGACAGGGTGTCGAGCGCCACGCCGTCCAGCGTGACCCGGCCGCCATCGGGGTCATAGAAGCGCTGGATCAGCTGCACGATGGTGGTCTTGCCGGCGCCAGATGGCCCGACAAGCGCCACGGTCTCGCCCGGCTGAATGGCGAGGTCGAGATCCGCCAGCGCCGAGACGCCGGGACGCGAGGGGTAGGAGAACTGCACCTGCTCGAAGCCGATCTCGCCGCGCACCGGGGCGGGCAGGGTCTTGGGCTCGGCAGGGTCGGTGATCGCGTCCTCGGTCTGCAGAAGCTCCACAAGACGCTCGGTGGCGCCGGCGGCGCGTTGCAACTCGCCGAAGATCTCCGACAGCGCCGCCACGGCACCGGCGACCATCACCGAGTAGATCACGAACTGCACCAGCGCGCCGGGGCTCATGGTGCCGGCGCGCACGTCCCACGCGCCCATCCAGAGCACGCCGACGATGCCGGTGAAGACGAGGAAGATCACGATGGCGGTCATCAGCGCCCGCACCCAGACCCGCCGGCGGGCGGCGTCGAAGCTCTTTTCGGTGACCTCGGCAAAGGCGCTGCGCGAAATCCCTTCGTGGGTGAAGGATTGCACCGTCTGCACCGCCTGAAGCGACTCGGCGGCGTTGCCGGACGAGGCGGCGATCCAGTCCTGGTTCTCGCGGCTGAGCTTGCGCAGGCGGCGCCCCAGCGTGAGGATCGGCACGATGACGATGGGCACCAGCAGCAGCACCAGCGCGGTGAGCTTGGCCGAGGTCAGCAGCATCAGCACGAGGCCACCGGCAAAGATCAGCAGGTTGCGCAGCGCGATCGAGACCGAAGAGCCGATCACCGACAGGATCAGCGTGGTGTCGGTCGTGATCCGGCTCAGCACCTCGCCGGTCATGATGCGCTCGTAGAACACCGGCGACAGGCCGATGACCCGGTCGAACACGCCCTTGCGCAGGTCGGCCACCACGCGCTCGCCAAGCCGCGTCACCAGCGCGTAGCGCGCCGCGGTGCCGATGGCGAGCAGCCCGGCGAAGCCGAGCGCCGCGAGGAAGTAGCGGTCGAGCAGCGCGCCGTCCTCGGCGTTGAAATTGTCGATCACCCGGCGGACCGCCATCGGCAGGGTCAGCGACACCGTCGCGGTGGCGATGAGGGCCAGCGTGGCACCGATGAGCAGCGCCTTGTAGGGCGCCATGTAGGGCCATAGCGCCGCAAGCGATCCGAGTTTGCGGGATTTGTCTCGCTCTTCCGCGACGGCGGATGCGGGGTTTCCGTGAGCCATTGCTCCTCCTGTCCTGCGCCGGGTCGTTTTGCCATGACAGGCGCAGGATTCAAGCCGCGCTTTGCCGCAGGGGCCTGTAATCGGGCAATTTCACCGATTCGGATCGGCTGGATTGGCCGGAATGGCAGGTGTGGGGGAGATCTGGAGCGGGCGACGGGAATCGAACCCGTATCTCTTGCTTGGAAGGCAAGGGTCTTACCATTACACAACGCCCGCTCGGCTGACTGGCTGGATATTTCATGGCGGCCAGAGCGTCAAGCCGGGTCTCGCGGGCGGTTCCAGAAACCGGCACCACGGTCTAGGCTCATGGCATGGAATTGCTGATCGTCTATCACAGCCGCACCGGCGGCAGCCGCCAGATGGCCGAGGCCGCGTTCGAGGCTGCCCGCGCGGAATGCGAGGTGCGCCTGCTGCGCGCCGAAGACGCGGGGCCGGAAGATCTCTTGCGGGCGCAGGGCTACCTGTTCTGCGCGCCCGAGAACCTCGCCGCGCTTTCTGGCGCGATGAAGGAATTTTTCGATATCTGCTATTACCCGGTGCTGGGCCGCATCGAGGGCCGCCCCTATGCCCAGATGATCTGCGCGGGCTCCGATGGCGCCAACGCGGCGCGCCAGACCTCGCGCATCGCCAAGGGCTGGCGGCTGCGCGAGGTGCATGAGGCGCTGGTCGTCTGCACCCATGCGCAATCGCCCGAGGCGATCCTCGCCGACAAGACCGTGCCCGAGGCTGATCTGGAGCGCTGCCGCGAGCTGGGCGCGGCCCTGGCGGCAGGGCTCGCCATGGGTGTATTCTGAGCGGCGCGTTCCGCTAGGGGGAGGGGCGTCACTCCCCGAGCGCGATGCCCTCGCGCCTTGGATCGGCGCCGCCCTGCAAGGTCTCGCCGAGGGCGATGGCGTGCAGCCCGGAGGTCAGCCCGCGCACATTGACCTCGTAGCCCAGCTCGGTCAGCGGTGTCTCCAGTTCGGCGGCGGTGGTGCCTTCCTCGAGATCGAAGGCGCCGAAGCGGTTGACCAGATGCGGCATCGACACGGCCTGCTGCAAGTCCATGTCCCAGTCGACATGCGCGATGATCGCCTGTGCCACGTAGCCGATGATGCGGCTGCCGCCGGGGCTGCCGATCACCAGCGAGGGGGTGTCTTCGGACATCACGATGGTCGGTGCCATCGACGAGCGCGGGCGCTTGCCGGGTTCGATCCGGTTGGCGATGGGCACGCCGTCGCTGTGGCTGCGGAAGGAGAAGTCGGTCAGCTCGTTGTTGAGCAGGAAGCCCGCCGCCATCAGCCGCGAGCCGAAACCGTTCTCGATGGTGGTGGTCATCGACAGCGCGTTGCCTTCGGCGTCGATGATGGAGATATGCGAGGTCGATGGGAACTCGATGCTCTCGTCATCGGCGAGGCGCATGGCGTGGTCCCATTCGGGCGCGCCGGGCGCGACCTCGGGCAGGGCATCGTCGCCCGCGAGCAGCTCGGCGCGGGAGGCGAGGTAGTCCGGTGCCACCAGCCCCGCGACCGGGACCGGTACGAAATCGGTGTCGGCCATGTAACGGCCCCGGTCGGCAAAGGCGAGCCGCGAGGCATCGCCGATCAGGCGCCACGCCTCGGCGCTGTCGGGGCCGAGCGTGGCAAGGTCGTAGCTGTCGAGCATCCCGAGGATCTGCCCGACGGTCAGCGCCCCCGAGGAGGGCGGCCCCATGCCGCAGACCTCACGCGCGCGGTAGCGCGCGCAGACGGCAGGGCGCTCCTTCACCCGGTAAAGCGCCAGATCGCCGGTCGAGAGCCGTCCGGGGTTGCCCTCGGCGCCGCGCACGGCGGCGACGATCTCTTCTGCGATCCGGCCGGTATAGAAGGCCTGCGAGCCGCCCTCGGCGATCAGGCGCAGGGTCTCGGCGTAATCGGAATTGGTGAGGATGTCGCCGGCGGCGATGGCCGCGCCCCCGGGGAAGAAATAGCCGGCGGTGTCGGGGAAGCGTTGCAGCCGCTCGGAATCGCCCGCGACAAGCTCCGCCAGCCGGGGCGAGACGGTGAACCCGTCTTCGGCCAGCGCGATGGCCTCGTCGAAGAGGCCGGGCCAGTTGGCGCGGCCCCAGCGGCGATGGGCCTCCTCCATCAGTTTCGGGGTGCCCGGCGTGCCGACCGAGAGCCCGCCGACCACGGCGTCGAAAAAGCCCAGCGGCGCGCCGGCCTCGTCCTGAAACTGGCGCGGGTCGGCGGCCAGCGGCGCGGTCTCTCGCCCGTCGAGCGTTATCAGCTCGCCGCTTTCGGCATCGTACCAGACGAGAAAAGCTCCACCGCCGAGGCCAGAGGATTGCGGCTCGACCAGCCCCAGCACCGCCTGCACCGCGACCATGGCATCGGCCGCACTGCCGCCCTCGCGCAGAACCCGCGCACCGGCCTCGACCGCCAGCGGGTTGGCCGCGGCGATCATCCAGTCCGCGGCTTCGGTGGGCGTG
>Ga0114903_1001167_pt1 | contig 11531 bp, 12 predicted proteins | sample MalvirDeepMed_s2_FD_87289 | JGI IMG/M metagenome (GOLD analysis project Ga0114903, IMG submission 87289) | Marine viral communities from the Global Malaspina Expedition - Malaspina viral metaG DeepMed_s2 | ecosystem: Environmental > Aquatic > Marine > Oceanic | place: Mediterranean Sea... | reverse complement strand
GTCCAGAACCAGGCGAACGGCACGCTCGCGCACTTCGGGGGAATACTTGTTCGTCGTCTTGCTCATGATGCTCCGTCCTACTCACGAGTTGGAGCCTCCGGCAAACCCGGCGCGGTTCAACCACTTCAGTGGGGGCACTCCACAGACCAGGTTGATGCCTTCGGAAGTGCGGCGGCTGAAGCTGCTCGAGGACGAGAACGCGCGACTGAAGCAGATGGTCGCGGACCTCTCGCTCGACAAGGCCATGCTTCAGGATGTGCTGTCAAAAAAGGTGTAGCGCCTGCGAAGGCCCGGCGATTGGTCGACTATGTTCAGGGCGTGTTCCAGGTCTCGATCCGGCGAGGCTGCACAGTGCTGGGCTTGCAGAAGTCGACCTACTTTTACAAGGCGCGGCGGCCATCGCAGGCGGCACTGAGAAAACGGATCCGGGAGATTGCCGAGACGCGTGTGCGCTATGGCTATCGCCGGATCCACATCCTGCTCCGTCGGGAGGGTTGGGAAGTGAATGCCAAGCGTGTCTACCGGCTATATGTCGAGGAAGGCTTGCAGATTCGGAACAAGAGACCAAAACGCAAGGTTGCGGCCAAGCTCAGGGAGGACCGCAAACCGCCGGTCGCGCCGAACGAGGTTTGGGCGATGGATTTTCTATCCGACCAGCTCTTCGACGGGACAAAGATCAGGGTCCTGACCATCGTCGACACGTTCTCGAAACTCTCACCCGCGATTGATGTCCGGCCGAGATACACCGGTGCAGACGTCGTGGCGACGCTGGAGCGTGTGACACGGGATCATGGCTTTCCCCGATCGATACGTGTCGACCAGGGCCCGGAGTTCATCTCGAAAGACCTTGATCTCTGGGCTTACATGAATGGCGTCGTCCTGGACTTCAGTCGGTCGGGAAAGCCTACCGACAACGCATTCGCCGAAGCCTTCAACGGCAAAGTCAGGGCAGAGTGCATCGACCAGAACTGGTTCTTGTCGATCGAGGATGCTCGGGTAAAATGCGAGACGTACTGCCACGAGTACAACACTGAACGACCACACAGCTCGATCGGCAACAAGACCCCGATCGAATTCATGAAATCCATTGGGGCAACCTGCCACCCAATGGCTTAAAATACGAGAAGACGCTCAAGACAGCGGTCCAGTGTTGGGGGCAAGTCCAAGCCGACCATGCACTAACATTCAAACTGGACCACTCGATGGGGGCGGACCAGGCAGGCCAAGCTCTTCGACGGGCGGTCGTTCCGGATCCTGACGATCGTGGACTGCCATACGAGAGAGGCTCTCGCGACCTTTGCGAGAACGAACTTCCGGGCGTATCAGGTCGTCGAGGAGCTTGACCGGATCGCCCGGCTACGCGGAAAGCCCAGGAGCATTCGGGTCGACAATGGTCCGGAGTTCGCCGGCCGACTACTCGATCAATGGGCCTATCTGAACAAGGTCGAGCTCGACTTCTCCCGCCCAGGAAAACCCACGGATAACGCCTTCATCGAGGCGTTCAACAGCCGGCTGCGCCAAGAATGCCTCAAGCCGCAGCTGTCGGCTGACATGGCGTTCGGCAAGCCCCACGGCTTTTGCCAGATCGGTAACCGTATTGAATTCACCAGCTTCTATGCGCCGCCGCCAGCCCCACGCCCGGCCGATGGCGCGCAGGGTGCGCGGATCCTGTGTCCGGTCTTCGCTGGGCAGATAGGTGGAGGGCGGCATGATCTTCGGCCGCCCGTTCTGTTTGCGGACCTTGAGCGGCACGAAGATCTGGATGGATTCGTCGGGTTTCATCATTCCGCCGCCACCTTCTTTCGTGGGGCCATCATGTCGCGCATGACGCCCGAGACGCCGTCGGTCCGGACATCGATCACCGACCAGCAATTGAGATTATACATGACCGACCTCCAAAACCACAGTCAGCGCACATCGGCCGCCCGCGCCGGGTTCAGCGAACGGAGCGCCCGGCGTTTCGATGTCGACCCGACCCCGCCTTCGAAGCGCAAGATCGTTCGCGGACGCACAGCCTCCAACAAGAATGCTCGGGCCGAAGCGCCAGCGACAACCAACACCGACAACCAAAACGAAGGAGAACTCTGAGCCAAGACATCGAACCACACACCAACCCCAGCGGCTTCAAAACCGGCCAAGGTGGTTGTCGGTCAAGGACAAGGTGGTTGACGCTCTACACGGGATCGACAGCATCATCGAACGCTTCGATCGGCTTGCGAAGAAATGGGCCCCGCGGCCACGCAAACCCAGGGCCGAGACGTAAGCGAAGCCAGCGCCCGCGGCCTACGCCGGATGGTTACCTACAAGATCGGGGAGGCTTGGCATGAGTTGCCATAGACGATGTCGGGCGTCTTGCACGTTCTTCTCGACCTGTCCCTTCTCTCACCCAGCAGCCGGATTGCAGAACGCGGGTTCGAACACGTAGTGGTTTGCTATGACAAGGAACCACATGTTGACCTGCCGGTCCTTTCCTCGACCGACGCGGTCATCCACACTTACAACGGCTTGGCCGAGAATGCCGGCTGGGACCGGGAGTTGGTGGCGCAGGAACTTGGCGACCCGCCAGAGCTTGGGGTGGATCTCGGTGAGATCATATTCGTTGGAGCGGAGCTGGATGCGCTGCTGAGTCTGACCCGACCTCAATGATTCCGGCCCTGGCGGCTTTTCGCACTTCCAGAGCTCTCCGCTCCGAAGCATATTGATGAAGAAGCATATTGATGAATCTGTTCGGAATTGTTCGCTATAAACCGCTAGAAGCCAGAGAATGTGTGCGGCCCACATGCGGCCCGTAGCACAGCCGTAGCGAGTATTTTTCCGTAAGTTTTTGTATAAGTCATTGATTTCAGTGGTGAGCCGTGCAGGATTCGAACCTGCGACCCACTGATTAAAAGTCAGTTGCTCTACCAACTGAGCTAACGGCCCACTAGGCGCGGTATCTAGAAAGAGGGCCAATCGCGGTCAACCCCAAAAAGCATGGTTTCTGCGGCAATGACGCCGCGGTCTTCCGCGGGGCGTCGCTTGCCCTCTGGAAAGCCCGGCGAACGCGGCGTATATGCGCGCCATGACACCTGGTGCACATAGCGATCTGCCGTTCATGAAGATGCACGGGCTGGGCAACGACTTCGTTGTGCTGGACGCGCGCGCCTCTGCGGTGGAGGTGACGCCGGCGCTGGCCATCGCGCTGGCAGATCGGCACCGCGGCATCGGCTTCGACCAGCTTGCGCTGATCGGGTCCGGGGCAGGGGATGCGCACCTGACTTTCTACAACGCCGACGGGTCGACCTCGGCTGCCTGCGGCAACGCCACGCGCTGCATCGCGCGGCACCTGATGGAAGAGACCGGCTGCGACCGGCTGACACTCACGACCGACCGCGGCACGCTCGAGGCGGTGGACGCGGGGCAGGGGTTGACCTCGGTCAACATGGGGCAACCGCAGCTCGACTGGGCCGAGATCCCGCTGGCCGAGCCGATGGACACGCTGGAGCTGCCGATCGAGGGCGCGCCCGTGGCCACCGGCATGGGCAATCCGCATTGCACCTTCTTCGTCGCCGATGCCGAGGCGATCCCGCTCGAACAGTTCGGTCCGCGCTACGAACACCACCCGCTCTATCCGCAGCGCACCAATGTGCAGGTCGCGTCCCTGATCGGTTCCGATCACCTGCGCATGCGGGTCTGGGAGCGTGGCGTCGGCGTCACTCTGGCGTCCGGTTCCAGCTCCTGCGCCACAGCCGTGGCCGCGGCGCGCCGGGGCCTCACCGGGAGGTCGGTGCGGATCGACCTCGACGGCGGCACGCTGACGGTGGACTGGCGCGAGGACGGTGTCTGGATGACCGGGCCGACGATGCATGTGGCCAGCGGCACGCTCACTGCCGACTGGCTGGCACAGCTATGACCGCGCCCAAGTTCACCACCCTGGGCTGCCGGCTGAACGCCTACGAGACGCAAGCCATGCAGGACCTTGCCGGGCAGGCGGGGCTGTCCAATGCCGTCGTCGTCAACACCTGCGCTGTGACCGCCGAGGCGGTGCGCAAGGCACGGCAGGAAATCCGCCGCCTGCGCCGGGAAAACCCCGGGGCGCGGCTCATCGTCACCGGCTGCGCGGCCCAGACCGAGCCCGAGACCTTCACCGCCATGACCGAGGTCGACGCGGTCATCGGCAACACCGAAAAGATGATGCCCGGGACCTGGGCAACCATGGCGGCGGATTTCATCGGCGAGACGGAAAAGCTGATGGTCGACGACATCATGTCGGTGACCGAGACGGCCGGTCACCTGATCGACGGCTTCGGCACCCGCAGCCGCGCTTACGTGCAGGTGCAGAACGGCTGCGACCACCGCTGCACCTTCTGCATCATCCCCTATGGCCGCGGCAATTCGCGCTCGGTGCCCGCGGGCGTGGTGGTGGACCAGATCAGGCGGCTGGTGGACCGCGGCTTCAACGAGGTGGTGCTGACCGGGGTGGACCTGACGAGCTGGGGCGCCGACCTGCCGGCGGCGCCGAGACTGGGTGACCTTGTGATGCGCATCCTGCGGCTGGTGCCGGACCTGCCGCGGCTGCGCATATCGTCGATCGACAGCATCGAGGTGGACGAGAACCTGATGGCCGCCATCGCCACCGAACCGCGGCTGATGCCGCACCTGCACCTGAGCCTGCAGCACGGCGACGACCTGATCCTCAAGCGCATGAAGCGCCGCCACCTGCGCGACGACGCCATCCGCTTTGCCGAGGAGGCGCGCAAACTGCGCCCCGACATGACCTTCGGCGCCGACATCATCGCGGGATTTCCGACCGAGACCGAGGCGCAGTTCGAGAACTCCCTGGCGCTGGTCGAGGCGTGCGACCTCACCTGGCTGCACGTCTTTCCCTACAGCGCACGCCCCGGCACGCCCGCCGCGAGAATCCCCAACAAGGTCGACGGCGGCACCATCAAGGCGCGCGCTGCCCGGCTGCGCGCGGCCGGAGAGGCGCAGGTCACACGGCACCTCGCCGCGCAGGTCGGGCGCACCCACCGCATCCTGATGGAAGCGCCCGACATGGGCCGGACCGAGCAGTTCACCGAGGTCCGCTTCGCCCGGTCGCAGCCCGAAGGCGACATCGTGACGGCACGGATCGCCGGGACCGCGGATCAGACCCTGCTGGCGTGAGTTGCCACCGGACGGCCCGGGGCGGACCCCGCCCGGCCGGTCTTTGCAAAATCCCCACAATCGACGCCCGGGCCTTGCGTGTCGCTCTGTTCCGGTTTGCAACGGCGGGGAAAATTCGCCATGACGGATCAATGACAGATCACGGCAAGGCCCTTTTCGTCCATCTTCTGACCGCCACCGGGGCGGTCTTTGCAATGCTGGCCCTGCTGGCCGCGGCGCAGGAGGAATGGTCGATCATGTTCCTCTGGCTCGTGGTCGCCTTTGCGGTCGACGGCATCGACGGGCCGCTGGCGCGCAAATACGACGTGAAGACCAATGCGCCGCGCTTTGACGGGGTGCTCCTGGACCTGATCATCGACTACCTCACCTACGTCTTCATCCCGGCCTTCGCTCTGTTTCAGTCGGGGCTGCTGCCGGGCTGGACCGGCTGGGTGGCGATCATCGTCATCACCTTCGCCTCGGCCATGTATTTCTGCGACAGCCGGATGAAGACGACGGACAATTCGTTCCAGGGCTTTCCCGGCTGCTGGAACATGATGGTGCTGGTGATGTTCGCGCTCGAGCCGAATTTCTGGGTGATCCTCGGCCTTGTCGCGGTGCTTGCCGTGGCGATGTTCCTGCCGCTCAAGTTCATCCACCCGGTGCGCACCGAGCGCTGGCGCGGGCTGTCGCTGCCCATCGCCCTGGCCTGGACCTTCTTTGCCGGCTGGGCCGCCTGGGTCGATTTCCATCCGCAAAGCTGGGCGCATTGGGGGCTGGTCGTGACGTCGCTCTACCTTGTCGCTGTCGGCATCGTGCAGCAGATCGTGCCGCCGCGCGCCTGATCGGGCCGCACCGACTTTCGCAGGCGCCGGAGCCTCCGGCGGGAGGTTTAAAGGCAAGATGAAGCAGCGGGCGCGGCGCCTTGCCTTCATCTTGCCCATAAACCTCCGGGGGTCCGGGGGCTGGCCCCCGGTCTTGCCTGCGTTCCGCCCGGCTTCACGCCTTGAGACGGTAGCCGCGGCGGAACATCAGCCAGGCGACGACCAGCACAAGCACGGTGGCGCCGCCGGACACCAGGAAGGACCGCAGCGGCGGGCTGTCGCTGACACCGATGATGCCGAAACGCACCCCGTCGATGATGTAGAAGACCGGGTTGGCATGGGTGATCTCGCGCAGTCCCGCGGGCAGCGCCTCGACCGAGTAGAAGGTGCCCGACAGGAACGCCAGCGGCGTCACGATGAAGTTGGTGATCGCGGCCATCTGGTCGAACTTGTTGGCATAGATCCCGGCGATCATCCCGAGGCCGGACATGAAGGCGCCGCCGATGACGATGAAGCCGAGCGCCAGCAACGGATGCGCCGGCACGATCCCGAGGAAGATCAGCAGCGCCAGCGCAATGGTCACCCCGACGAAAAGCCCGCGCGCCACCCCGCCCGCGAGGTAGCCCAGAACCATCTCGGCGCCCGACAGCGGCGGCATCAGCGTGTCGACGATGTTGCCCTGAACCTTGGAGATGACGATCGAAGACGAGGTGTTGGCGAATGCGTTCTGGATCACCGTCATGGTCAGGATGCCGGGCGCGATGAAGGTGGTGAAGGCGACGCCCATCACCTCGCCGCGCTGCGGGCCGATGGCGATGGTGAAGATCACCAGGAACAGCCCCGCCGTCACCAGCGGCGCCAGCAGCGTCTGGGTCCAGACATTGGCAAAGCGCAGCACCTCGCGTTCGGCGAGCGTGAACAGCCCCAGCCAGTTGACGCGGCCGAAGCGGCGCTGCTCGGGTGGGAAAGGGGCGGAATTTGACATGGGGGAAGGCTCCGTTTTCGCGTTGCCCCGCTTGTAACTCGGGGTGGAGTGATTAGAATAGGGCCGTGCACAGAATTTTCAGGCGGCCCGCCCTCGCGGCCGCTTTTTCACTGGGGAATATCCATGTCCTGGACCGATGAACGCGTCGAGACACTCAAGCGCATGTGGGGCGAAGGCCAGTCCGCGAGCCAGATCGCCAAGGAGCTGGGTGGCGTGACGCGCAATGCCGTGATCGGCAAGGTGCATCGTCTCGGGCTGTCGAACCGCGCGGGAGCCGCCCCCGCGGCGGCCCCGGTCGCCGCCGCGCCCAAGGCCGAGGCGAAGCCGGCGGAAAAGCCCAAGCGGGCCGAAGCCAAGCCGCAGCCCAGGACTGAAAGCGCGCGCCCGCAGGAATCCGAGGAGCCGGTGCTCGAGACCAAGTCGGCGCAGCCTCCGGCGCGCCGGGCGATCATCCCCGCCGGCCAGCCGCTGCCGCCGCAGCCCTCGGCCAACGAAATCAGCCCCGAAGCCCTGGCAAAGGTGAACGAGATCGAAAAGAAGGCGAAGAAGCTCAGCCTGATGGAACTGACCGAACGGACCTGCAAATGGCCCGTCGGCGACCCCGCGACCGAGCATTTCTGGTTCTGCGGCCTGCCGGTGCAGCAGGGAAAACCCTATTGCGAAGCGCATGTGGGCGTGGCGTTCCAGCCGATGTCCTCGCGCCGCGACCGCCGCCGCTGATCCCGGCGCCGGGCTGGGCTCTGCCCGAACCGTGCCGGGACCCTGGATCCGAGACGTGCCTGTCGCTGGGGATCCTGCACCGCCATCGAAGATCCGCGCACAGCTGTCTCGCGTCGGTCAGGCCGCGTGGGGTCCGGTGGTCTACGCGGGGGTCTTTCCGTAGGTGACAGCTTTCGTTATAGGCAGCCAATGTCCCAGAACCCTCCGAATCTGCGTCCCGATCTTGCTCCGAAGCCGACGCTGGCATCCGACCGCCGGGCCGGCCAGCCGACCGTCGGCATGGTGTCTTTGGGCTGTCCCAAGGCGCTGGTGGATTCCGAGCGAATCCTGACGCGCCTGCGGGCCGAAGGCTATGGCATCAGCCCGGACTACAGTGGCGCCGATGCGGTGATCGTCAACACATGCGGCTTCCTCGACAGCGCCAAGGCCGAAAGCCTCGACGCCATCGGCGAGGCGCTGAGCGAGAACGGTCGCGTCATCGTCACCGGATGCCTGGGTGCCGAGCCCGAGTACATCACCGGCGCGCATCCCAAGGTGCTCGCGGTGACCGGGCCGCACCAGTACGAACAGGTGCTCGACGCGGTGCATGCCGCGGTGCCGCCGGATCCCGATCCATTCATCGACCTGATGCCCGCTGCAGGCGTCAAGCTCACGCCGCGGCATTACAGTTACCTCAAGATTTCAGAGGGTTGTAACCACAAGTGCAAGTTCTGCATTATTCCCGACATGCGCGGCAGACTACAGTCGCGCCCGCATCGGGCGGTGATGCGCGAGGCGGAAAAGCTGGTCGAAAGCGGTGTCCGCGAGTTGCTGGTGATCAGCCAGGACACCTCGGCTTATGGCACCGACTGGAAGGACCGCGACGCCAAGGCGCCGATCCTCGATCTTGCGCGGGATCTTGGCAGTCTCGGCGCCTGGGTGCGGATGCATTACGTCTACCCGTATCCGCACGTGCGCGAGCTGATCCCGCTGATGGCGGAAGGTGGCGTACTGCCCTATCTCGACATTCCGTTCCAGCACGCCCATCCGGATACGCTCAAGCGCATGGCGCGTCCGGCCGCCGCTGCCCGCACCCTGGACGAAATCGCCGCCTGGCGCGACATCTGCCCGGACATCACGCTGCGGTCGACCTTCATCGTCGGCTATCCCGGCGAGACCGAGGATGAGTTCCAGACGCTGCTGGACTGGATGGACGAGGCGCAACTCGACCGCGTCGGCTGCTTCCAGTACGAGAATGTCGCCGGAGCGCGGTCCAACGCTCTGCCGGATCACGTGCCCGATGAGGTGAAGCAGGACCGCTGGGACCGCTTTATGCAGAAGGCGCAGGCCATCTCGGAGGCGAAGCTGGCGGCCAAGGTGGGCCGGACGCTTCGGGTCATCGTCGACGAGGTGGACGAGGACGCCGCCACCTGCCGCACCACCGCCGACGCGCCCGAGATCGACGGCAACCTCTTCATCGACGAAGGGTTCGAGGCGCTGAAACCCGGCGACATGGTCACGGTGACCGTGGACGAGGCCGGCGAATACGACCTTTGGGGCCGGCTGGCCTAGGCGTCCTCGATCTTCTTGCCGAGGTATTTCTTGCGGGGCGGAGCGGGCAGGTCGGCGATGTCGGCATTGCCCTGCGCGAGGAAGGCAAAGGCGATCTGGCATTCGATCCCGCAGGCGAGGATATCGTCGTACCAGGCTTCGTTCAGTGCCCGGACGCGCGGGTGTGCCGTGTCGCGCAAAGAGAAATTCGTGGTAAAGAGCCGATCCGTCTCCAGCGTCTTGCCGGCCTCGATCCGGGCCAGCATGAATTCGGTGATCTGGTGGGCCTGCAGGCGGTAGCGTTCCTGGAACATCGCGTCGGTGAATTCCCGCAGGATATTGCCCGACACATGCGGGCTCAGCCGCGTGGCCATGGCCGCGCCTGTGGCCTGCAGGACGGCGATGCCGCGGTCGATATCGTCGAATGGCACCGCCTTCTTGTCGTCGATATAGGCCAGGTGCCGGTGCCGGTTCAGATCGGGAAAGAGATGCGGCATGGCCTTGGCGATCTTGGCCTGTTGGGCCGACAGGATCGGATTGTCGCTGACCGGCAGGTCGAGCGGGATCGGATGCCAGCCCAGGGCCTCTGCCGCGTCCAGCGCATGGGGATTGTTCGACACGAAGTAGTGTGGAAACCGCCGCGCTGTGTTGGACAGATCGAAAGTGAACGATTTCAAGGTGCCGCAGTAGGTCGAATAGACCGCCATGTCGCCGGTAACCTCCGGATAGAGCGGCGTTTTCGAGACCATCTGCTCGAGCTGGGCGCGCGCCATCGGGGCGCGGTCGAAATCGTTGGACATCGGTTCCAGCCAGGCATTGAGCTGGCCAAGCATCTTTTTCCGGGTCCGGGTGAACTTGCGGTACCGGCGGGCAGTCTGGAGCTTGAGGCGACCGAGGTCCAAGAGCGTGTCCTTTGCAAGAATGCGGTCCGGGCCCGCCCCTTGCGCACTATCGCGATTTGCCACAGAACTGCAACGGGCCGCACGGGCCTGCCGACCGGGAAGGCCATCGCCATGCAAAGCCGTTCGATCTGCTGTTTCTGGGCGCAGGGACGGGACGCAGCACCTGACCTGGTGCGCCGCTGCTGGGATGCCTGGGCGGCGCTCAATCCCGACTGGACGCTGACCGTCTATGACGAAACCGATGCGGCAACGCTCTTCGAAGAGATCGGCCTCGCGCATGTGCCGCGGACCATGCAGGGCCAGGCGGACATCTTCCGCGTGGCGCACCTGGCGCGGTCGGGCGGCGTTTACGTGGACGCGGCGACGGTGCCGATCCAGCCGCTGTCGGACTGGCTGCCGGACTGGGCCGGCGAGGGATTCTTTGCCTTCCACGATCCCTATCGCAAGCGCGAGGTCGAGAACTGGTTTCTCTATTCCGACCCCCACCATCCGATCGCGGAGGCCTGGATCGAGGCGATGCTCGACTACTGGCAACAGCCGCGCCGCCCGCAGATCGCCCGTACCGAGCTCGACCCCGGCGCGGGCGGCGCGCTGGCACATCGCTGGGCGAACCTGAAATGGCGTCTTTTCGACGATGGCGCGCGCGCCAAGAAGGTGATGGAACCGCGCCGCCGTGGCTGGTCGGTGGACCGGGACGGCGGTGCCGCGCGGGCGGTCTACCCGTATTTCTGGCCGCATTACCTTTTTGCCGACATGTTGTCCCGCCGTCCCGACGCCGCCGCCCGCTGGGACCGGGTGCCCAAGATGCCGTCCTACAAGCAGCTGATGGTCCGGCACTGGAAACGGCGCTTCGGCAGCATGAGCGACGCGTCGCTGAAAAGCCTGATCGTCGGCTCGCAGATGCAGAAGCTGCCGCTTTACACGCAACCCAGCGACGCGCAGGCGGATCTGATCTTCGACCAGATCGCCTGGCCCTGAACCGTGCGGTTCGCATTCAAGCGACTCAATTTGACCTTCCAGTAAAACTTTCGGCAAATGCGCAGCTTCTACCTGTCATAATCGACAGGTTTTTGCGCAATTCCTGTTAAAATTGACAGGCGTTCGAGGCACAGGTTGACGCCGCGGCATGCCCCGAAGGCCTCATCCTGCGCTAACATGTCGGTGTTGGGTCGGTTTGATTGAGGGGGGAGCCCAAGACATACCAGCAACTTGTCAGATGACAGGACGCTTTTATCTCTAATAAGCGCGCTTTCTTCTGTCAGGAGCCCATCTTCTCACCCGGGTAACGGGTCAACTCCTATTGCGACGAAATTTGATAAGGCGAAGGTGCCCTCGATCGAGGGCACCTTTTTTCATTGCAGTTGACCGGGCCGGTCAGGGTGGACTGTTCTGGGACGACCTCAGGATCCGGGTGCCGGCATTGTCCATCTCGACCAGCGTATCCGC
>Ga0114903_1001158_pt1 | contig 11577 bp, 8 predicted proteins | sample MalvirDeepMed_s2_FD_87289 | JGI IMG/M metagenome (GOLD analysis project Ga0114903, IMG submission 87289) | Marine viral communities from the Global Malaspina Expedition - Malaspina viral metaG DeepMed_s2 | ecosystem: Environmental > Aquatic > Marine > Oceanic | place: Mediterranean Sea... | reverse complement strand
GGCGGCACGGGGCAGGGCTGGTTTTCACGGAAATGGTGGCGAGCCGTGAACTGGTGATCGACCATCCCGAATCACATGCCCGGCTGCGCGGCGACGGCATTGATCCGCATGTGGTTCAGCTCGCCGGCCGTGAAGCCCGCTGGATGGGCGAGGCGGCGAAGATCGCCGAGGATGCCGGCGCCGCGATGATCGACATCAACATGGGCTGCCCGGCCAAGAAGGTCACCGGCGGCTATTCCGGTTCGGCGCTGATGCGCGATCCCGATCATGCGTTGGGTCTTATCGAGGCGACCGTCAAGGCGGTCTCGGTTCCGGTCACGCTGAAGATGCGGCTGGGTTGGGATCATGACACTCTCAATGCGCCGTTGATCGCTGCCCGCGCGGAAGCTGCCGGTGTGCAGATGATCACCATCCACGGCCGCACCCGGATGCAGTTCTACAAGGGAAGGGCCGATTGGGACGCTATCGCCCGGGTGCGTGAGGCCGTGACGGTACCGCTGATTGCCAATGGCGACGTCACCTCCCGCGCCGACATTGCCGAATGTTTGCGGCGCTCGGGCGCGGATGCGGTCATGGTCGGTCGCGGAGCGCAGGGGCAGCCCTGGATCTGCGGCGAGCTGGCGGGATCGCCGGACGTTCCCGTCGACCGCAAGGCACGCAACGCCGTGGCGCTCGAACATTACCGCGCGATGATCGCCCATTATGGTGACGATGTCGGTGTCCGCCACGCCCGCAAGCATATCGGCTGGTATCTCGAGACGCTGGCGCCCGAGACGCCGGCTGACCGCAAGGTCACGATGATGACCTCCCACAGTCCCGATGAAGTTATGCAAATTTTCGCCGAAGTGCTCGAAACCGCAGCCGGTTTGCCTTCGATGATGGAGAGTGCCGCGTGAACGAGAAACTGGCGAAACAGGTCGCAGCCCTTGATGTCCAGACGGCCGGCATGGTGCTCAACGCCATCCAGCATCCGGTGATCATGGTTGATGCCGAAGGCATCGTGTGTTTCGCCAACTGGGAAGCGGAATCCTTTTTCGCCGCCAGCGCAGCCCATCTCGGCCGTCACACGCTCGATACCTTCATTCCGTTCGGAAGCCCGCTGCTTGAACTGATCGAGCAGGTGCGCGAGCGCCGGGCTGCGGTCAACGAATACCGGGTCGACCTGAGTTCGCCACGGCTTGGCAGTGACAAGCTGGTCGATCTCTATGTAGCACCGGTCGCGGGCCTGCCGGGCAATGTCGTCGTCGTGTTCCAGGAACGCTCGATGGCCGACAAGATCGACCGTCAGCTGACCCATCGTGCTGCCGCGCGCTCCGTGACCGGGCTCGCCTCGATGCTGGCGCATGAGATCAAGAACCCGCTCTCGGGCATTCGCGGTGCTGCGCAACTGCTTGAAATGTCGGTCGGAGACGAGGATCGCGCCCTGGCGCGGCTGATCCGCGACGAGACCGACCGCATTGTCTCTCTCGTCGACCGCATGGAGATCTTCTCCGACGAGCGCCCGGTCGACCGCACGCCTGTCAACATTCACTCCGTGCTCGACCATGTCAAAGCCGTGGCCAAGGCCGGGTTTGCGCGCAAGATCAAGTTTGTCGAACTCTACGATCCATCGCTGCCCTCGGTCTATGCCAACCGCGACCAGCTGGTTCAGATCTTCCTCAATCTGGTCAAGAACGCCGCAGAATCGATCGGCGACGATCCCAATGGCGAAATCGTGCTGACCACGGCCTATCGGCCGGGCATCAAGCTCTCGGTTGCAGGCACCCGCGAGAAAATCTCGCTGCCACTCGAGTTCTGCGTTCAGGACAACGGCCCCGGTGTTCCGGCGGATCTCGTCTCGCACCTGTTTGATCCCTTCATCACCACCAAGACCAATGGCTCGGGTCTGGGGCTTGCGCTGGTGGCAAAGATCATCGGCGGTCATGGCGGCATCGTTGAATGCGAGAGCCAGAACCGCAAGACCACCTTCCGCATTCTGATGCCGGTTTCGCCCGACGGCCGGCCACCGAAACCGTTGCCTGCTCCCATGGGCGGCGCATCCGGACAAAAGGACTGAACTGATGGGCAAAGCCACCATTCTTGTCGCCGACGATGACGCGGCGATCCGCACCGTTCTCAACCAGGCCCTGACCAGGGCCGGCTATGAGGTCCGCATCACCTCCAATGCGGCGACACTCTGGCGCTGGGTCTCGGCCGGCGACGGCGATCTGGTCATCACCGACGTGATCATGCCCGATGAAAACGCCTTCGACATGCTGCCCAGGATCCGCCGTGCCCGGCCCGATCTGCCGGTGCTGGTGATGAGCGCGCAAAACACCTTCATGACCGCCATTAAGGCATCCGAAGGCGGGGCCTATGATTACCTGCCCAAGCCGTTTGATCTCACCGAGATGATCGGCACCATCAGCCGGGCGCTGGCCGAGCCGCGCAAGCTTGCCGCCCAGCCCGAGGAAACCACCGAGGGCATGCCGCTGGTTGGCCGCTCCGCCGCCATGCAGGAGATCTACCGGGTTCTGGCGCGGCTCATGCAGACCGATCTGACGCTGATGATCACCGGTGAATCCGGAACCGGCAAGGAGCTTGTTGCCAAGGCGCTGCATGATTACGGCAAGCGCCGCAACGGCCCCTTCGTTGCCATCAACATGGCCGCAATTCCGCGCGATCTTATCGAATCCGAACTGTTCGGCCACGAAAAGGGCGCCTTTACCGGTGCCCAGAACAAGTCCACCGGCCGCTTCGAGCAGGCCGAGGGCGGCACCCTGTTTCTCGACGAGATCGGCGACATGCCGATGGACGCCCAGACCCGGCTGCTGCGCGTGCTGCAGCAGGGCGAATACACCACCGTGGGTGGCCGTACCCCGATCAAGACCGATGTGCGCATCGTTGCCGCCACCAACAAGGATCTCAAGATCCTGATCAACCAGGGCCTGTTCCGCGAGGATCTCTATTATCGTCTCAACGTCGTGCCGCTGCGGTTGCCCGCACTTCGCGACCGGGCCGAGGACGTGCCGGATCTGGTGCGCCATTTCGTGCGTGGCGCGGTGGGCGAGGGGCTCGACGCCAAGCGGTTTGACGGTGAGGCGCTGGAACTGCTCAAGGCCTATCCATGGCCGGGCAACGTGCGCGAGCTCGAAAATGTCGTCCGCCGCGTCATGGCGCTCTATCCGCAGGATGTCATCACCCGCGAGATTATCGACAACGAACTCCGGATCGAAACGCCCGAGCCGGCCTCGCCGCAGGGCTCGACCGCCATGGGCCCGGCAACGATTGCCCAGTCGGTGGAAGAGAACATGCGCCGCTATTTCTCCGGTTTCGGCGAGGAGCTGCCGCCTTCCGGACTCTACCAGAGGGTGCTCGAGGAGGTGGAATACCCGCTGATCCTGGCCGCCCTGACGGCGACCCGCGGCAATCAGATCAAGGCCGCAGACCTGCTCGGGCTCAACCGCAACACTCTGCGCAAGAAGATCCGTGAGCTTGGCGTGACTGTCTATCGCTCGCCGCGCCCGGCGTGACCGCACCCGGCATCCGCTTGGCCAGACGGGGGATCAAAGCTGCCGCTTGACAGGGATTGTTCACACGTTGCATTTTCGCCACATTCTGTTGCTTGTTCGCAACGGTAGTCCGAGCGCAACTGAGGTGGCACGCAGCACATGGCAATCGACACGGCGTCCGGACTTGCACAAGCGGGTCTGACAAGATCTGGCCGCGACATCCCCGGCAGTGAAAACGGTGCCAGCGTTTCCGGTCACGCAGGCGCGGCCGGCGGGCCGGGTGATGCCGGCCAGATGGTCGGTGCCGCAGGCAGCCGCCGCAACCTGTTTACGCTGCCCGGCATTGCGCTGGTCGTTTCCGCCTTCCTCAGTGCCCTGATTTCGTTTGCCATTCTGCTTGGCCTGACGCCCATTGACCCGGTCGATAAGGTCGTGCTCAGCGCGGTGGTGATCAATCTTGTCTTTGTCATCGGCCTGGTGACGCTGGTGTTTCTTGAAATCCGCACGCTGCTCAGGGCGCGGCGTCGGGGCAAGGCGGCGGCGAAACTCCACATTCGCATCGTCGCGCTGTTTTCGATCGTGGCCATTCTTCCGGCCATTCTGGTTGCGATCGTGGCGTCGATTACGCTCGATGTCGGGCTGGACCGCTGGTTCTCGATCCGCACCAAATCCATCGTCAATTCGTCGCTCTCCGTGGCTGAGGCCTATGTGCTTGAAAACGCACGCTTCCTGCAGGGGCAGACCGTGTCGATGGCCAATGACCTGGACAACGCCCGGTCGCTTTATTCGCTTGACCGGGTCGGGTTTTCCCAATTCATGACCCGCCAGGCGATCGGACGGGGACTGCTTGGGGCCTTCCTCATCCGGGAGGATGGCAGCGTCATCCTGCAAGCCGACATCGAAACGGAGCGGCCGCTGCCCGCGGTTCCGGAACAGGCGCTCAGGGATGCGGTCAAGGGACAGCCGACGCTGATACCACCAGGCGTCACCAACCTGGTGGGCGCGTTGATGCCGCTGCAGCAGATCAGCGGGACGATGCTCTACACCGTCCGCGTGGTCGATGCCGAGGTGATGCGCTCGATGCGGCTGATGGAAGAGGCGACCCAGGAATACCAGACACTTGAGCAGGGCCGGGCGTCGCTTCAACTGGCCTTCGGCATTCTCTATCTCGGATTTGCCCTGATTGTGCTGCTTTCGGCAATCTGGACAGCGATCGCGGTTGCCGACCGGCTGGTTCGTCCGATCCGTGTGCTGATCGGGGCCTCCGATGATGTCGCCAGCGGCAATCTCGATGTGGTGGTGCCGGTCCACGCCTCCGATGGCGACGTCGGATCGCTGGCGCAGACCTTCAACAACATGATCGTGCAGATCCGGACCCAGCGGGACGAGATCCTCTCGGCCAAGGACCAGATCGATGACCGGCGGCGCTTCACCGAGGCCGTTTTGTCCGGCGTATCCGCAGGCGTGGTCGGCGTGGATCACAATGGCACGGTGACCATTGCCAACCGCTCGGCCTGCGAAATCCTGGCCGGCGGCGAAGCCGAAGTCATTGACCAGCATTTCACGCAGCTGGCGCCGGAATTCGAAACCGTCATGGCGGAGGCCTCTATGCGGCCACGCTCTGCGGCAATGGCGCAGGTGACGCTCTATCGCGGCGGCAAGGAGCGTACGCTCAACGTCAAGGTGACCCGCGAGGAGAGCCATGACGGGCTTGAATCCTTCGTCGTGACGCTGGATGACATCACCGACCTCGTCATTGCCCAGCGCTCGACCGCCTGGGCGGATGTCGCCCGCCGCATTGCCCACGAGATCAAGAACCCGCTGACGCCGATCCAGCTCTCCGCCGAGCGCATTCGCCGCCGTTACGGCAAGCAGATCCCCGATGAGGATCGCGCGGTCTTCGACCAGTGCACCAACACGATCGTGCGCCAGGTCGAGGATATCGGCCGAATGGTCGACGAGTTTTCTTCCTTCGCCCGCATGCCCAAACCGTCCAAGGTGCGTACCGATCTGCGCGAGATCCTCAAGGACGCCGCATTTTTGCGCGAAGTCAGCCGGTCGGATATCGATTTCAGCAGCGATTTCCCGGATGAGCCGCTGGAAGGCGAATTCGATCCGCGCATGCTGGGCCAAGCCTTTGCCAACCTGGTCAAGAATGCCACCGAGGCGATTGACGCCGTGCCATCCGATCAGGAACGGTCGGGCAAGACCATTCTCGTGCGCGCCGCGCGCTCGCCCGACGGGCGTGAATATGTGGTCGACATCATCGACAATGGCCGCGGTCTGCCGGGCGAAAACCGGCATCGCCTGCTCGAGCCCTACATGACGATGCGCGACAAGGGCACCGGCCTCGGTCTCGCCATCGTCAAGAAGATCATCGATGACCACGGCGGCACTATCCAGTTGCGCGATGCGCCGGTCGAGGTCGACGGAGGCAAGGGTGCGATGATCACCGTCCGCCTTCCGGTCGAGGCTCCGGCCAGCGACGAACAAGAAGAAAACGAAAGGGAACCGGCAGATGGCGTCTGACATTCTGGTCGTGGATGACGAAGCCGACATACGTGAAATCGTATCCGGCATACTGGATGACGAGGGGCATGAAACCCGCACGGCGGCCGACAGCGATTCGGCCCTGGCGGCGATTTCGGACCGTGTCCCGCGCCTGATCTTTCTCGATATCTGGCTGCAGGGCAGCCGCCTGGACGGACTGGCATTGCTCGATGAAATCAAGGCCCGCTACCCCGATCTGCCGGTGGTGATGATTTCCGGTCACGGCAACATCGAGACCGCGGTTTCGGCGATCCAGCGCGGCGCCTATGACTTCATCGAAAAACCCTTCAAGGCCGACCGGCTGCTGCTGGTCGCCGAACGGGCGCTTGAAACCTCCAATCTCAAGCGTGAAGTCACCGAACTCAAGAAGCGCTCCGGCGACCCGGTCGAGCTGATCGGCACATCGGTCGCCGTGTCCCATCTCAAGCAGTCGATCGACAAGATCGCCCCGACCAACAGCCGGGTGATGATTCTCGGCCCCTCTGGATCCGGCAAGGAACTGGTGGCGCGCCTGATCCACCGAAAGTCCACACGGGCCGGCGGGCCGTTCGTCGTGGTCAACGCGGCCGCCATCACACCCGAACGCATGGAGGTGGCCCTGTTCGGCACGGAAAGTGCGGCCAGCCACGAGCGCAAGGTCGGCGCGCTGGAAGAAGCCCATGGCGGCATTCTCTATCTCGATGAAGTTGCCGACATGCCGCGCGGCACCCAGAGCAAGATCCTGCGGGTGCTGGTCGATCAGCAATTCGAGCGCGTCGGCGGTACCAAGCGGGTCAAGGTCGACGTGCGCATCCTGTCATCGACGGCACGCAACCTGGAAGAGCTTATTGCCGCAGGCGAGTTCCGCGAAGATCTCTATCACCGGCTCGCGGTGGTCCCGGTGCGGGTGCCCTCGCTCAGTGAACGGCGCGAGGACATTCCCTTCCTGGTCGACATGTTCATGCGCCAGATTTCCGAGCAGGCCGGCATCCGCAACCGGCGGATCGGTGACGATGCGCTGGCCGTGATCCAGGCCCATACCTGGCCGGGAAACATCCGGCAGTTGCGCAACTATATGGAAAGGCTGATGATTCTGGCCCGGTCCGATGGGCCTGAGACTGCCATCAGCGCCGACATGCTGCCCGATGACGTCTCCGACATGCTGCCCAAGACTTCGGCGGCCGGATCGGACCACATCATGACCCTGCCGTTGCGCGAGGCGCGCGAACTGTTCGAGCGCGATTACCTGATCGCCCAGATCAACCGCTTTGGCGGCAACATTTCCCGCACCGCCGAATTTGTGGGGATGGAACGGTCCGCCCTGCATCGCAAATTGAAGTCGCTTGGCGTATAAGCGGCGCGAAGCGGTCATGGCCGCGCAAACGGATTGGCGCTTAAGGGGTCGGCAATGAAGGTTATCATTTGCGGAGCGGGACGCGTGGGTTACGGCATCGCCGAGCGCCTGGCGGCCGAGGACAACGACGTCTCGGTGATCGACACTTCCGCCACGCTGGTGCAGGCGATCCGCGACACGCTCGATGTCCGCAGTTATGTCGGTCATGGCGCCCATCCCGACGTGCTGGCTCAGGCCGGTGCCGATCAGGCCGACATGATCATCGCCGTGACGCTCTATGACGAGATCAACATGGTGGCCTGCCAGGTTGCGCACTCGATCTTCAACGTGCCGACCAAGATTGCCCGCATCCGCGCCCAGTCCTACCTCAAGTCGCACTGGGCGGATCTGTTTTCCCGCGACCACATGCCGATTGACGTGATCATTTCGCCAGAGGTCGAAGTCGGTCAGATGGTGCTGCGCCGTATCGCGCTTCCCGGCGCCACCGACGCGGTGCGCTTTGCAGACGACAAGGTGGCCATGGTCGCCATCGAGTGTCTCGAGGATTGCCCGGTGGTCAACACGCCGCTGGTGCAGCTCAGCGAATTGTTTCCCGACCTTCTTGCCACCGTGGTTGGTGTCTGGCGCAACGAGAAGCTGTTCGTTCCGCACTCCACCGACCAGCTTGAAACCGGCGACCTGGCCTATGTTGTCTGCGACAAGGATCATGTCCGCCGCACGCTCGGCCTGTTTGGCCATGAAGAGCAGGAAGCCGGGCGCATCGTCATCTCCGGCGGCGGCAATATCGGCTACTACGTCGCCGCGGCCATCGAGGAGCGGCAGCCCAAGACCAAGGTCAAGATCATCGAAGCCGACCGGGGCAGGGCCGTCTCGATCGCCGATTCGCTCGCCCGCACCGTCGTGCTCAACGGCTCGTCGCTGGATCAGAACATCCTGGTCGAGGCCGATATCCAGAACGCCGACCTGATGGTGGCGCTGACCAATGACGACCAGGTCAATATCCTGTCATCGGTGATGGCCAAGCGGCTTGGCTGCAAGGCCAACCTCGCTCTGATCAACAACCCGTCCTACCAGTCCTTCACCAAGACGCTGGGGATCGACGCGCATATCAATCCGCGCGCCGTGACCATTTCGAAAATCCTGCAGCACGTGCGCCGCGGCCGCATCCGGGCGGTCTACTCGGTGCAGAAGGGGGCGGCCGAAGTCATCGAGGCGGAAGCGCTCGACACCTCGCCGCTGGTCGGCAAGCCGTTGCGCAATCTGGACCTGCCCGACGGCGTGCGCATTGGCGCCATCTACCGCGACAAGCAGGTGCTGCGTCCCGACGGCTCGGTCAAGATAAAGGCAAAGGACAGGGTGGTGATGTTCTCGGCGCTCGAATCCGTGCGCCATGTGGAACAGATGTTCCGCGTCAGTCTCGAGTTTTTCTGAAGCCATGCTTGGCATCCTGCATGTTCTGGCAGTTGCGGTTGCGGGGCTCTTCACGCTCCTCGTGCCAGCCGTGCTGTTTGCCATTGCAGACGGTATGCGGGACCTGGCCCTGTCGATGCTGCTGGTCGGCTCGCTCGGTGTCTTTGCAGCGCTGATGGTGCTCGGTGCAATCGCGGGCTTCCAGCGAACCCTTGGCCGGGCATCGGGTTATGTGGCGCTGGTGGCCATGTGGGTGCTGGTGCCGATGTTCGCAGCCGTGTCGTTCAAGACACTGGCCGGGCTGAACTGGATCGATGCATGGTTTGAATCCGTGTCGGCGCTGACCACATCCGGCGCCACGCTCCTGTCCCGCGAAACCGCGCCGCAGGCGATATTGTTCTGGCGCGCCTCGATCGAGTGGTACGGCGGCTTCCTGACACTGCTGTCGATCATCCATGTGCTGGCGCCCGGCGGCTTTGGCGGTTTGCCGGCCGGCGACCGCCGGGTGATCACCGGCAGTGCCAGCAACATGACCATCGACCTCGGCGACTTTCGCGAGGTGCTCGGCCAGTACGTCCTGATCACCTTCATCATCTTTGTCGGGCTGATGCTGGCCGGCGTCAATGGCCCATACTCGGCGATGTTGTCCATGGTCGTGATCGCCACCGGCGGCTTCCTGCCATTCGAGGGCGCGCTGGAAAGCCAGGCCGGCCCGATGGCCCAGCTGGTGCTCAGCTTCGGGCTGCTGCTTGGTACGGTGAGCGTATTCTGGCGAAGGCGCTTGCTGCGCACGCCGAAGCAGTTCCTGACAGGCAATCCGGAAGTGCTGGTGATCATGGTCGTGGTTCTGGGGGTGGCCGTGCTCTACGCCGCTCGCCTGTCGGCCGTGTCGGGCGGTGCCGATCTCGGACCGATCTTCGTCGAGAGCCTGCTTGCGTCTTCCTCGCTCGTCGCGACCAGCGGCATCGAGAGCCGACCCGGCGTCATCGCCCTTTGGCCCGACCTGATCGTCTTGATGATCGTGCTGATTGGCGGCGGGATCTACTCCACCACCGGCGGGTTCAAGATCTACCGGATCGTCGCCATGGCGGTTCATTCAGCCCGCGAACTCAATCAGCTGATCTATCCCAGCAGCGTGACAAATTTGCATTTCGGCCGCCAGATCATCGAAGAGCGCAGCATGCGGGCAATATGGACCTATTTCTCGCTGTCGCTGCTCATCGTCGCGTTCGGCGCAATGGCTCTGACCTTCGAGGCCACTGATTTCGAGGGCGGCGTCACCATGGCGATCGCATTCTTCTCCAACGCCGGCCCTGTCTACGAAGCCCTGATTCCACCGTCCTACATCACCGCGCCGGACAACCAGGTATGGCCGCAGTTCCAGGCCATGCCGGTTTCTGCCAAGATCACCGCCATCGTGATCATGACGCTGGGACGGTTGGAAGTCATGATCATGTTCGCCGTATTGAATGTTCGTTACTGGATGAGCCGCTAGACCGGTTCATGCCGGTACGAAACCGGCCGTGCGCGAACCAAGAAAGCGCGCGCAGCCGGCTTCGGCGCAGCTCCAGGCGGGGACTGGCGCCCGGCAAGCACGCGGGTGTAAATCCCCGGCAGCGAGAACAATTTCCACTTTTGCGCGACAGTGAAATTCCCGCAACCTGCTGCCCGTGTAAAAACAAGTGTTTACAAAACACCGCAACAATGGTCTTCTCTACATCGTTCGGACGAGCGAATTTCTGTCAGCGGCGAGACTACCATATCTGTCGGTCAGAAGGAGTGGGATTGTTCGGAACTTGACGTTGCGTAAGCTTTTTGGGCTGCGCTGCGCCTTTTTTCATCTCTGGGGAAGGCGAATGTCATAGGGATTGGACACGCGTGGTAATGACCTGCGGTTAGCGGGCAAGAAAAAGACGGATAATAGGCGCAATGGCGGAGCGTTCACAGAACCTGCAGGATCTCTTTCTCAACACGGTTCGGAAACAGAAAATCTCCCTGACGATCTTCCTGATCAACGGGGTGAAGCTGACCGGTGTGGTCACTTCTTTCGACAATTTCTGCGTCCTGTTGAGACGCGATGGGCATTCGCAGCTTGTCTACAAGCACGCGATTTCCACCATCATGCCGAGCCAGCCTGTGCAGATGTTTGAAAATGAGGACGCCGCAAGCGGCGCCTGACAGGACAACGCAAATCGAAACTGTAGACAGCTCTGGTAATTTCAACGACCCGGACAGCAAGTCCGGTGTCATGCGCGCGATTGTGCTGGTTCCCACCTTGCGCACGCGCAATGCCGCGCCCGGAAGCGGCGAGCCGGAAAAGCGCCCCGACGCCAATCGCCTGGCTGAAGCAGTCGGTCTGGCCGGCGCCATCAATCTCGAGGTTGCCGAGGCGCTGATCGTGCCGGTGTCGGCCCCGCGGCCATCGACGCTGTTCGGCAAGGGCAAGATGCTCGAGATCGAGGCCCTGATCCATTCTACCGATGCGCAGCTGGTCATCGTCGACCATCCGCTGACCCCGGTGCAGCAGCGCAACATGGAAACCGAGTGGAAGGTCAAGGTGATTGACCGCACCGGTCTCATTCTCGAGATTTTCGGCCGCCGCGCCTCCACCAAGGAAGGCGTGCTGCAGGTCGAGCTTGCGCATCTCAACTACCAGAGAGGCCGGCTGGTCCGCAGCTGGACCCACTTGGAACGCCAGCGCGGCGGCCGAAAATCTCGAGAATGAGACCGGTGCGGTCAATCACCTTGACCTTCCACTCGGTTTCCATGTTGCGCTGCTGCACCGGGGTCAGC
>Ga0114903_1001157_pt1 | contig 11585 bp, 10 predicted proteins | sample MalvirDeepMed_s2_FD_87289 | JGI IMG/M metagenome (GOLD analysis project Ga0114903, IMG submission 87289) | Marine viral communities from the Global Malaspina Expedition - Malaspina viral metaG DeepMed_s2 | ecosystem: Environmental > Aquatic > Marine > Oceanic | place: Mediterranean Sea... | reverse complement strand
TATTCGACCCGGATGGCCCAGCCTTTCTGATTAGCGAGGCGGTGCGCGGTGAAGGCGGCCACCTGCTTAACGAAGCTGGCCATCGTTTTATGCCCGACCTCGATCCACGTGCCGAGCTAGCGCCTAGAGATGTGGTGGCCAGAGCCATTGATGCACAGATTCAGCAAGGCACGCTGGGGCACGTCTGGCTAGATATACGCCACTTAGGGGAAGCCTCTATACGCCATCACTTCCCTACAATTTTGGCTCATTGCGCCTCGCGGGGAATGGATATTACGCGCCAACCGATCCCCGTTGTGCCCGCCGCCCATTATAGCTGTGGCGGCGTCGCTACCGACCACGCTGGCGCTACCGACGTTGCCAACCTTTATGCCATTGGCGAAACGGCCTACACCGGCCTCCACGGCGCAAACCGTATGGCTAGCAATTCGCTGCTTGAGTGTTTGGTTTATGCGCGTAGCTGCGCCCGGCATCTGCTCTCCTTGCCCTCGCCACCCAATGAGCCGCTGAATACAGGGGATGATCATCAAGCACCTATCATCCAGCCCAACATTAACGTGGAACTAGAGGCACTTAGAAAGCTCCGCTTTAAGATGCGCAGCGTCATGAGTCAATACGTATCGATAGTAAGAAGCGACCAAGGCCTTGCTGCCGCCAGTGAAGCACTGGCAGAAATCAAAAAAGAATTGGAAAAGCTAGATAAAGCGATGTCGCACCCAGAAAGTATGCGACTAAGGCAAGCCATTATGCTTGCTCAACTCACTGTGCTGGCCGCCTCTCAACGCCACGAGTCTCGGGGCTTGCATTACTCTATTGACTGGCCAGAACATCAGGCCACCTCCGCCCCTTCTCAACTGACACTAGATAGTTTGCGTTTAGCAGGGCTTCCGCACTAACGTCCTGCCAAACTATCGACCAGGCCGATGGAAACATCGGCGCAGGGCGCGCTGACTGTCACCTGGGAGACTGTCTGGCCATAACCAGAGACGCTGTGATCCCATACGAAGCCCTACTAGCCAAGGCCCTAGATAGTCACAGCTAACTCCTAATGTCGGCCCCGCCTCTCCAGTGGCTAGCAACCAGCATCCCTCTATCTGGCTGCCGTTCTTGGTGAGCTGCAGCGCCCCACATGGCTGCGCACTATAGGAGCAATACACCAGCGCCATCCCAATGCTTAGCGTTAATCCCCCTAACCAATGGCCTATCGCCCAACCTGCTAATATCGCCAGCCCCAGCACCAACGCCCCGCAAAGCCCGCCTGCCAGCTTAGAGCGTGCGATAAGCAGTGTTATCGGTGGTTTCAGCATGCTCAACGATCATTTGCACAAGATGGCGCAAGTCCGGATCTTCAGGCCACTCACGATGCATCAGCCAAACGAACAAATCTTGATCCTCTTCTTCAATCAAACGCTGATACGTCAACTGCTCCTCTTCGCTCAGCGTGTCGAAGCGTTTTTCTAAAAAGGGAATTAACAGCAGATCCAGCTCCCACATACCGCGCCGGGAGTGCCAGTAAAGCCGCTTACGAAGCACAGCGGCGGGGGAAGTATCGTCGCTCAACGTCAGCCTCTCCGAGTAGATGAAAATGAAAAGCCAGTATACCGAAGCTGTGGGGTCGCGCCAGGGCCAAGCTTCGCCTATGCTGTTAATCAGCTTCGTACTAACTTGCCTAGTACCTTGTTTTATCTGAATTGTTTTATGCGGTTATGCGCAGTATGCTGATTTCAAAGTTATCGAGGTCGCATGTGCATTACGGCCTTTAAACGCAGGGAGCCAACCGATGACCAAGTCTGAACTAATCGAACAAATTGCGATGCGTCAACCGGAGCTATCCGCCAAGGATGTCGAAACAGCGGTGCGTATTATCCTAGATGATATGACCGATGCTCTCGCCACTGGAGGACGAGTAGAGATCCGTGGTTTTGGCAGCTTTTCGCTTCATTATCGCAAGCCGCGCACGGGGCGTAATCCTAAAACCGGCGACCCGGTAGATTTAGACGGCAAATACGTACCGCACTTTAAACCGGGCAAGGAGCTGCGCGAACAAGTCGATGCGAGCCGCGCTTTAGGTTACTAAAGCGAGTTAATAGCGCCATCCGACCTTCTGCGGGATGACGTCGCGCCCAGACTCAGACACAATAGCATCATCGTGAACGTCACTGATTAGGAAACTCTCATGCGTTGGATCAAAGGGCTGATTCTGGCCGTCATTTTATTGGTAGTGATGCTGGTGGGCATTCTGTTTGCTGTGAATAACCAGCAAGCCATTGCCTTAAACCTAATTTGGGCTGAACTGCCTGCCGTATCACTCTCCGTATGGCTACTAGCCACCCTAGCGGTGGGCGTCATTGTCGGCATGCTGGCCATGCTGGGTGTTTATGTTCGCCTGAAAGCACGGCTTGCCCGCAGTGAGCGTCACAATAAACAGCAGCGCAAAGAGCTAGACCGGTTACGCACTCAGGGGTTGAAGGAACTGGCGTAAATGCATGATGCTGTGCTGCTAGGCGTACTCTTGGCAGCCATTGCCATCGGCTTTGGCCTAGGCATCCGTTACGCCTACCGCCGCCAGCAGCACTCCCCCGCCTCGCGTACTCCCGGCTTATCACGGGAATACTTCGTCGGGCTGAACTATCTGCTGAACGAGCAGCCCGACGAAGCGATTAACACCTTTATCCATGCATTGGATGTTAATAGCGACACCATTGATACTCATATTGCCCTTGGCAAGCTTTTCCGTGCCCGCGGTGAAGCAGATAAAGCCGTTAGCATTCATCAAAACCTGCTAGCCCGCCCAGCACTCTCTACCACGACTAATGAAATCATTCAGCTTGAGCTCGCCCGCGACTTTATCGCCTTGGGTGTGCACGACCGAGCCCAGCGGCTACTGCGCAGCCTGCTAGAACACTCGGTGAACGAAGCGCTCCGTCTAGAAGCGAAGCGGCTGCTGATTGATTTACTTGAGCGAGAAAAAGAGTGGCAAGACGCGCTAGACGTCGTTCAACCGCTGATTAAGCAGCAACCCGCCATGCGCCGCCCTGCATCACACTGGCTCTGTGAACTTGCCCAACAGGAAATTGATCAATCTAGCCGCGCAATGGCGCGTAAGCACCTCAAAAAAGCGCTCCAGTTGGATGAGCGCTGTATTCGCGCCACCTTAATGCTGGCTGAATTAGAGATGGATAATGGTCACTATGCAAAAGCTATCGAGCGGCTTAATCATATACCCCAGCAGGATATCGCTCACGTACCGACCATGCTACCAGCGCTCCAGCGCGCTTATACCCGCAATAACAACTTACCCGGTCTGGAAAGCCACCTGTATAAACTACTAGGCCAAGCGCCGTATACCAGCGTCATTGTGACGCTAGGGGAACTCGTTCATCAAAGAGATGGAGTAGACAGCGCTATCGAGCGAACCGGCGAGTGGCTGAGTGAAGCGCCCAGCCTAGGAGGGCTTGATTACCTAGTTGATCTCTACCTGGAAAGTGAACGGCTCGCTGGTAAAGCCACACCGGATACCCGACTCCTCTTACTAAAACACCATACCGATGCCCTGCTGAAGGGACGCCCCCGCCATCGCTGCCGCCGCTGTGGGTTTAGTAGCGACAGCCTGGCTTGGCAGTGCCCCAGCTGCCGCCGCTGGGGCACTATTAAACCAATTACCGGCGTCGAGGGCGAATAGCTATTGCCCACCTACCAGCTCGGCCTCAATAGCCGCTAATGCTGCCATAGGGTCTTCTGCTTGCGTGACCGGACGACCTACCACTAAATGCGTGCTACCCGCCTGCATTGCGTCAGCAGGCGTCATGATGCGCTGTTGATCGTTCGCCGCCGCAAAGCTAGGACGAATACCGGGCGTTACTTTTAAGAATGCGCTGCCGCACTGCGCCTCGATCTGCGCCGCCTCCTGCGCCGAGCACACCACGCCGTCTAATCCGCTTTGCTGGGCCAGGGCTGCCAAGCGCATGACGTGCTCAGCAGGGCTTGCAGTAATGCCCACATCCGCCAAGTCTTCCGCCTGCATGCTAGTCAGCACCGTGACCGCAATTAAGTGCGTAGTAAGCTGATGGTCGGATAAGCGCTTTGCCGCTGCCTCCATCATTTTGCGCCCGCCAGAGGCGTGAACGTTTACCATCCAAACACCCTGCTCTGCCGCCGCCTGAACAGCACTGGCCACGGTATTAGGAATATCGTGAAATTTAAGATCCAGGAACACATCGAAACCACGTCCATGGAGCGCTTCCAGTACGGCAGGGCCACTTCGCGTAAACAGCTCTTTACCGACTTTGAGACGGCACCGAGCAGGGTCAAGCTGGTCTGCCATGCACAGAGCTGCATCAAGCGAAGGGTAATCCAGGGCAATAATCAGTGGGGAATCGGTGGACACGCGCTTACTCCGTGTTCGTGAACGCTTAAAGGGAAATTGCGCCATTGACGCGATGGGTATTGATTAGTGTACCAGCCCCACAGAGCTTGCAGTGTAAGCGATTGGCCATTTCCCTGTAGCAAAAGGCTTACAAAAACCATCGTCGATGACTTACAGCATTCACTGTTCTAAATGCTAATTTCAACTAAGGCGGCGAATAAAGCTTCACTCCTATCGCTGCGCTCATGGCCTTTCGTGCTGAGTACGCGACTGGCTCAATGGAAAAAACAGAAGGATGTTAACGATGCAGACAACGTTTAAGCGTATCGCAGCCGCACTACTTATTAGCCTCAGCCTTGGCCTATCAGGAACAGCGATGGCTCAAGCCATTGCGCCGATTAACGTCAACAGTGCCGATGAGGAACTGCTTGCTGAGCTGCCCGGTATTGGCCCAAGCCGCGCGACAGCGATTATTGAAGAGCGCGAAGCCAACGGTGCCTTTGAAAATGCCGATGACCTGACCCGCGTGAACGGCATTGGGCCAGCCACCGTTGACCGTATGCGTGATCAAATCAAATTTGAAGAGTAAATTTAAAAAGCAACCCACCACATGCCACCGCACGGTTACACATCGGCGGTGGCGGTGCTGACAAGCCGCTTAAATTGTATCGCCGGGCACTCGCACTCGCCCTTCCATTAACACTCGTGCACTGCGGCTCATTACCGCCTGATCAATCTGCCAGCGCCCGTCTACCAGGCTGGCTTTCGCCCCAACCCGAAGTGACCCTGAAGGATGGCCAAACGTCACCGCTTCACGCTCAATGCCACCGGCCGCTAAATTCACCAACGTACCCTGAATCGCCGCTGCCGCGCCAATAGCGACCGCCGCCGTGCCCATCATGGCGTGGTGTAGCTTGCCCATCGAGAGCGCCCGCACCACTAGGTCAATATCTTCAGCATTGACGGCTTTCCCACTCGATGCCATATAGCTAGCTGCGGGGGCCACAAAGGCCACTTTGGGAGTATGCTGACGGCTGGCAGCCTCCTCCACATGGCTAATCAGCCCCATGCGGACGGCCCCGTGGGCGCGAATCGTTTCAAACATCTCCAGCGCCTTGGCATCCCCGTTAATCGCCTCTTGCAGCTCACACCCGGTGTAGCCCAGCGCCTCAGCATTGACGAACACCGTTGGAATACCGGCATTAATCAACGTTGCTTTCAGCACACCAACACCCGGCACCTCTAGGTCATCGACCACGTTACCGGTGGGAAAAATCGCGCCCTCACCATCGGCAGGGTCTATAAACGCGACGGGGATTTCTGCCGCCGGAAAGGTCACGCCATCCAGCTCGAAATCACCGGTCTCTTGCACTTCACCCTCCGCCATGGGTACTTGGGCAACGATGGTTTTCTGAATATTGGCCTGCCAAATACGCACTTCCGCGATGCCGTTTCGAGGCACCTTAGCGGGATCGACCAAGCCATTGGCGATAGCGTAAGGCCCTACCGCCGCGGATAGGTTGCCACAGTTGCCGCTCCAATCCACAAAGGGTTTATCGATCGAGACTTGGCCGAATAGGTAATCCACATCGTGATCGGGCGAGTCACTCTTCGAGAGAATCACCGTTTTGCTGGTGCTGGACGTGGCGCCCCCCATGCCATCAATTTGTTTTTCATAAGGGTCGGGGCTGCCTATCACCCGCAGCAGCAGCTTATCCCGCGCTTCACCCGGCACCTGAGCGGCGGTGGGCAGGTCACTCAAAGTGAAAAACACCCCTTTACTGGTGCCGCCCCGCATATAGGTGGCGGGAATACGCATTTGTGCTTGATGAGCCATGACGCACCTCTTAAACAATAGCCTGGCTACGGCCAGGCTATTCGCTATTCATTACCCCCTTACCATCGCGCTGAGACGACTAGGCAACGGAGGATTCCAAAAAGTCCTGAGCAAAACGCTGCAGCACGCCACCGGCAGAATAGATGGTCACTTCTTCGGCCGTATCCAATCGGCAAACCACTGGCACGCGCTCGGTGCTACCACTGGTGCGGTGAATGACTAGGGTGAGCATGGCGCGCGGTTCGGGCGTGCCTTCCACATCGAAGACTTCCGTGCCGTCCAACTCTAGGGTTTTCCGCGTGGTCCCTTCCTCGAACTGCAGCGGCATAACACCCATACCGATCAGGTTCGTGCGGTGAATACGCTCAAAGCCCTCGGCGACGATGGCCTCTACCCCCGCAAGGGCAACGCCTTTGGCCGCCCAGTCACGGGATGAGCCTTGGCCGTAATCCGCTCCGGCAATAATAATCAGCGGCTGCTTGCGGGCCATATAGGTCTCGATGGCTTCCCACATGCGGGTCACTTTACCCTCCGGCTCGATCCGCGCCAGCGACCCCTGCAGCACCTTGCCCTGCTCGTCGTGGACCATTTCGTTGAACAGTTTCGGGTTCGCCAACGTTGCCCGCTGGGCGGTCAGGTGATCACCGCGGTGGGTGGCGTAGGAGTTAAAGTCCTCCTCCGGCAGGCCCATTTTGTGCAGGTACTCCCCCGCTGCGCTATCGAGCATGATGGCATTGGAGGGCGAGAGGTGGTCGGTGGTGATGTTGTCCGGCAGAATCGCCAGCGGGCGCATGCCCTTCAGCCCACGCTCTTTCGCCATGTTGCCTTCCCAGTAGGGCGGGCGGCGAATATAGGTGCTCTGGGGCCGCCATTCGTAGAGCGGGCTTACCTGCGTGCGCGCACTCTTATCCAGATCAAACATCGGGATATAGGTTTGGCGGAACTGCTCGGGCTTCACCGACGACTTCACGATGGCATCGATTTCGCTATCGTCGGGCCAGATGTCCTTGAGGGTGATCGGATTACCCTGCGTGTCATACCCCAGCACGTCTTTTTCGATATCAAAGCGAATGGTGCCTGCGATGGCATACGCCACCACCAACGGCGGTGAGGCCAAAAACGCCTGCTTGGCGTAGGGGTGGATACGCCCGTCAAAGTTTCGGTTGCCGGAGAGCACTGCCGTGGCGTACAGGTCGCGGTCAATGATTTCCTGCTGGATGTGCGGCTCCAGCGCACCAGACATCCCGTTACAGGTGGTACAGGCGTAGGCCACCACACCAAAGCCGAGGTTTTCCAACTCATCCATCAAGTGCGCTTCTTCTAAGTACATCTTGACGGTTTTGGAGCCAGGGGCCAGCGACGACTTCACCCACGGTTTGCGGGTCAGCCCTAACCGGTTGGCGTTGCGAGCAATCAACCCAGCCGCCACCATATTGCGCGGGTTAGACGTGTTGGTGCAGCTGGTGATGGCGGCAATAATCACCGCACCATCCGGCATTCTGCCTGCCTGCTCATCGGCCCGGGCTTTATCCAAGTCGATGGCGATACCCCGCTTTGCCAGCTCGGAAGTAGGCAGGTGGGCATGGGGGTTAGAAGGGCCAGCCAACGTGCGCTCCACGCTTGAGAGATCAAACGTCAATACCCGTTCGTAATAGGCACTCTTGAGATCATCTGCCCATAGCCCAGTATGCTTGGCATACGCTTCCACCAGCGCGACTTGCTCATCTTCACGCCCAGTGAGCTTGAGATACTCAATGGTTTGGTTATCGATGTAGAACATCGCCGCCGTAGCACCATACTCCGGCGTCATATTGGAAATCGTGGCGCGGTCGCCCACGGTCAGCGCGTCAGCGCCTTCGCCGTAGAACTCTAAGTAAGCGCCCACTACGCGCTCTTTACGCAGAAACTCGGTAATCGCCAGCACCATATCCGTGCCGGTAATCCCCGGCTGTAGTTTGCCGGTAAGCTCGACCCCGACAATATCCGGCAGGCGCATCATCGAGGCGCGGCCCAGCATCACGCTTTCCGCCTCCAGGCCACCCACCCCCACAGAGATTCCCCCGAGCGCATCTACCATGGGCGTATGGCTGTCGGTACCCACACATGTATCTGGATAGGCAATACGCACGCCCTGCTCATCAGGGCGGCACTGCACCACTGGGGACATCTTCTCCAGGTTGATCTGGTGCATGATGCCGTTGCCGGGAGGAATCACGTCGACGTTTTCAAACGCCAGCTTGGTCCAGTTAATAAAGTGGAAGCGGTCGTCGTTACGACGATCTTCCACTTGGCGGTTTTTCTCGAAGGCATCCTTCTCAAAGCCCGCATGTTCGACGGCCAGCGAGTGGTCGACGATAAGCTGAGTGGGCACAACCGGGTTGACCTTGGCCGGATCACCGCCTTTGTCGGCAATGGCATCACGCAGACCAGCTAAATCTACCAGCGCGGTTTGGCCAAGAATGTCGTGACATACCACCCGTGCCGGGTACCAGGGAAAATCTAAATCCTGCTTGCGCTCAATGAGCTGTTTTAGAGCATCGGTGAGCAGCTCAGGGTCACAGCGACGTACCAGCTGTTCGGCCAATACGCGCGAGGTGTAGGGCAGTTTGGCATAGGCGCCGTGCTGGATATCCTCGACCGCTTGGCGTGCATCGAAGAACTCTACCGGCTCGCCCTCTACCAGAACGCCCGGTAGCGGCTTGCGATAATTCGTGTTCATAACGCCTCTCACTTAGTCACCTCGCAACCGATCAGTCGCGCGCTTCGATGGGTACCCATTCGTTCTTCTCAGGGCCGATATAATCAGCACTGGGGCGAATAATTCGATTATTGGCACGCTGCTCGAACACATGCGCTGCCCAGCCAGTCACCCGGGACATCACGAAAATCGGTGTAAACAGCTTGGTCGGGATATCCATGAAGTGGTAAGCGCTGGCATGGAAGAAGTCCGCATTACAGAACAGCTTCTTCTCCCGCCACATTACCTCTTCACAGCGAACGGACACCGGATAGAGCACCGTGTCGCCTACATCTTCAGCTAACTTTTTGGACCACTCTTTGATAATAGCGTTGCGCGGGTCCGACTCACGATAGATGGCGTGACCAAAGCCCATGATCTTCTCTTTACGCTCCAGCATACCGAGCATTTCCCGCTCTGCTTCCTCTGGCGATGCCCAGTTCTCGATCATCGCCATGGCAGCTTCGTTGGCACCGCCATGCAAAGGGCCGCGCAGCGAGCCAATCGCGCCGGTGATACAAGAGTGCATATCGGAAAGCGTAGAAGCGCATACCCGAGCGGTGAAAGTTGAAGCATTGAACTCGTGCTCGGCATAGAGAATCAGCGAGACGTTCATCACGTGAGCATGAAGCTCAGAGGCTGGCTCGCCGCGCAGCATATGTAGGAAGTGGCCACCTACCGAGGCATCATCAGTTTCGGTATCAATACGCACGCCGTCATGGCTGAAGCGATACCAGTAGCAAATAATCGAGGGCAGCACCGCCAGCAGACGATCCGCCACATCCTGCTGCTCGTCAAAACTCTCCTCGGTTTCCAGGTTACCCAGCATGGAGGCCCCCGTACGCATCACGTCCATCGGGTGAGCGTCTTTAGGAATCTGCTCCAGCACGGTTTTCAGCGCATCAGGCAGGCCACGCAGGCCTTTTAGCTTGGCAATGTAGTGGTCAAGCTCCGCCTGGTTGGGCAGTTTGCCTTTCAACAGCAGGTAGGCGACTTCTTCAAATTTGGCTTTTTCAGCCAGCTCCTTAATATCAAAGCCGCGATAGGTGAGGCCGGAACCGGTTTTACCCACGGTACATAGGGCCGTCGCACCTGCGCTCTGCCCCCGAAGTCCTGCGCCTGCTAGCGGTTTATCAGCCATGTTATCTCTCCTGACGTACTTATTAGTTTTATAAGTGTTGTTAGTAAATTAGCGCTGTTAGCTAAAGAGCTCGCTTTCGTTAAACGTCTTTTTGCTCGGCAAACAGCGCGTCAAGCTTTTGCTCAAAGTCGTGGTAATTCAAAAAGCCGTACAGCTCATCGCGGGTCTGCATGGTGTCGACCACCTCACGTTGATGACCGTTATCTAGAATGCTCTGGTACACCTTCAACGCGGCGGCATTCATGGCCCGGAACGCCGAGAGCGGGTAGAGCACCATGCGGCAACCCACTTCACCCAGCTCCTGCTGGCTAAACAGCGGCGTCGCGCCGAACTCGGTAATGTTGGCCAAAATGGGAGCATTTACTCGCTGGCAGAATGCCTTATAGTCATCCAGCGTATGTACCGCTTCGGCAAAGATAGCGTCGGCACCTGCTTCCACGCAGGCGTTCGCCCGCTCGATGGCAGCGTCCAGCCCCTCTTTTTGGAACGCATCGGTGCGTGCGATGAGGTAGAAATCGGGGTCCAGCTTGGCATCGGCGGCGGCTTTGATGCGGTCTACCATTTCCTGCTGCGAGACAATGGCTTTGTTCGGCCGGTGGCCGCAGCGCTTTTGCGCTACTTGGTCTTCCAAGTGAACAGCCGCCACGCCTGCCCGCTGCATCTCTTTCACAGTGCGGGCAATATTAAACGCACCGCCCCACCCTGTATCGATATCCACCAGCAGCGGCAACTCAGTGGCGCCACAGATGCGGTGTGCATCTTCCACTACGTCGTTCATGGTGGTCATACCTAGATCCGGCAGGCCAAACGATGCATTCGCCACACCACCACCCGAAAGATAAATGGCTTGATGGCCTACACGCTCAGCCATCATGGCCGTATAGGCGTTGATGGTGCCTAAAATCGGCAGCGGGCGATTGGCTTCAAGCGCGGCACGAAACCGTGCCCCAGGGGTAAGCTTGGATGATGGTGTGGTAGACATGGGCGTTAGCTCCTTTAGTCGGCAGATGTTGTTGATTGTTGTTCGAGAATGGCGGCATAGCGGTCAGCGACATTGGCACGAGAAGCGCTGACATGGCGGCGCATCAATAGCTCGGCAAGTTCAGCGTCACCGGCTTCAATAGCGTCCACAATACGGTGGTGCTCTACAAATGCCCGCTGGGGGCGCGTACCGCTGGCACTAAACTGGGTACGATAGAGGCGCACTAGGTAGTAAAGGTCATCGCAAAGCAGGTTCATCAGCATCTTGTTGTGGCTGCCTTGAACAATGCAATAATGGAAATCCAGGTCGCCTTCACGCTGGTAATAGGCTTCACCGCGCTTTAAGTCGCCCTGGCTTTCATGCACCGCCAGTACATCGCGTAAGCCCTGAATCTCCTCAGGCGACATATGCTCGGCGGCCAAGCGGGCAGCCATGCTCTCTAAGGCTTCGCGTACGTCGAAGAGCTCCAGCAGCTCTTTCATGGAGAGTTTGACCACCCGCGCGCCTACGTGGGGCACGCGT
>Ga0114903_1001149_pt1 | contig 11644 bp, 11 predicted proteins | sample MalvirDeepMed_s2_FD_87289 | JGI IMG/M metagenome (GOLD analysis project Ga0114903, IMG submission 87289) | Marine viral communities from the Global Malaspina Expedition - Malaspina viral metaG DeepMed_s2 | ecosystem: Environmental > Aquatic > Marine > Oceanic | place: Mediterranean Sea... | reverse complement strand
TCTCCGGGTCGAGCCATGCGTGCGGGTCGTTGCCGTCGTGATGAGGGTGGTGCTCATCGTGGGCGTGGTCTTCGTGGTCGTGGTCGTCATGCGCGTGGTCGTCATGGTCATGCTCTTCGCCATGCGCATGCTCGTCGCCATGCTCATGGTCATGTTCTTCACCATGCCCATGCTCTTCATCATCGCCATGTTCGTGGTCATGATCATGCTCGTCATCATGCGCGTGATCGTCGTCATGGTCATGCTCGTGGCCGTCATGATCCTCGTGATCGTGGCCTGCGTGGTCATGGTCCCCGTGGTCATGGCTGTGCGCCTCGAAGGTCGCACCTTCGCGGAACGCCAGCGTGGTGGTGCCGTCGGCTTCCAGCAGTTCGATCACCTGCGCGTCGCCGGCCAGCGCCTCGATCGAACCCTCGAGCCAGGGCTCCAGCGCTTCGCCGATCCAGAACACCGCGTCGGCATTGTTGAGCGCCGCGGCCTCGGACGGGCGCAGCGAGTAGCCGTGCGGCGAGGCGCCGGGCTGCACCAGCAGGTCGGGCGTGCCGACACCGTCCATCACGATCGACACCAGCGAATGGACGGGCGGTATGTCGGCGGCCACCGAGGGCACCTCGGCGGACACGGCGCCGGCGAGACCGATGGCGGACACGGTCCCAAGGATCAGTTTTCTGGACATGTCGGACTCCACGTTATGTTGTAACATCATGCAAAGCATTATATGCAATGTTATTACATTGCAACTCCACGAGATGGGAGAGGGACATGAAAACCATCGGGTTCTCCGATCACGATCATGCCGCCTGCATGGCAGAGCGGGTCGCGGTCGCCGAGGCGTTTTGCGCCGAAAGGCGGCTGCATTTCACGCCGGTGCGCCGCCGGGTGCTCGAGATCCTGCTGGAAGAGCACAAGGCCCTCGGAGCTTACCAGATCCTCGACCAGTTGAAACAGGAAGGATGGGGCTCGCAACCGCCGATCGCCTACCGCGCGCTCGACTTTCTGGTGACGCACGGATTCGTCCACAAGGTCGAGCGGCTCAATGCGTATGTTGCCTGCCTGCATCCGGGACGGTCCCACTTTCCTGCCTTCATGATCTGCCGTATCTGCGACTCGGTGGCCGAAGCGACCTCGGCCCCCTCCAAGGGGCTCCTCGGCGCGGCGGCGCGCGACGCCGGCTTCCGCATCGAACAGACCGTCGTCGAGGCCATCGGCGTCTGCCCTGCCTGCGTCGGCACCGAGGCCGCGCAATGAGCCTTTTCGAACTTTCGGACGTAAGCCTCCGTATCAGCGACAGCCAGATTCTGTCGCATGTCTCGATCGGAATGCAACGCGGCGAGATCGTCACCATCGTCGGGCCGAACGGCTCGGGCAAATCGACCCTGCTGCGGATGCTCATCGGCTCGCTTGCGCCCAGCGAGGGCCGCATCACCAAGGCGCCCGGGCTGCGGATCGGCTATGTGCCCCAGCGCCGTGCGCTCGACCCGACGCTGCCGATGACCGTGGCGCGGCTGCTGGGCCTGCGCCGCAAGGTCACGGCGGCGCAGATCGAGCAGGCGCTCGAGGAGGCCGGTGTCGCGGGGCTCTCCCGCCGACAGGTCAGCGCGCTTTCCGGCGGGCAGCTGCAACGGGTGATGCTGGCCCGCGCGCTGCTGGCCGAGCCCGACCTTCTGGTTCTCGATGAAGCGACGCAGGGCCTCGACCAGCCGGGGGTTGCGGCGTTCTACCGCCGGATCGAGGAGGTCCGGCAGAGCCGGGGCTGCGGCGTGCTGATGGTCAGCCACGATCTGCACGTGGTGATGAGCGCCAGCGACCGCGTCATCTGCCTCAACGGACACGTCTGTTGTCAGGGCGCGCCGCAGCAGGTCGCCTCGGCCCCGGAATACCGCGCGCTCTTTGGCGAAGGCACGCGCGGGGCGCTCGCGCTTTACACGCACCACCATGACCACCGGCACGACCAACGGCACGACCCGATAGCAAGCGAGGCTGCGGAATGACCCTGCTCGACACGATCCTTGACGATTTCATCCTGCGCGCCGTGCTTGCGGGCCTCGGGCTGGCACTTGCGGCAGCGCCGCTCGGCTGCTTCGTGGTCTGGCGACGCATGGCCTATTTCGGCGACGCCACGGCGCACGCGGCGATCCTTGGCGTGGCCCTGTCGCTGACCTTCTCGGTATCTATCTTCGCCGGAGTGCTGGCCGTCGCTCTGATCATGGCGCTGACCGTGTCGTCGCTGAGCGGACGCGGCTTCGCCATGGACACGATGCTGGGGGTGCTGGCGCATTCGGCGCTGGCCTTCGGTCTGGTGGCGGCCTCGTTCCTGAGCGGCATCCGCATCGACCTGATGGCCTATCTCTTCGGCGATATCCTCGCGGTGATGCCGAAGGACCTTGCGGTGATCTGGACCGGGGCGGCGCTCGTGCTGGGCCTCATCGGCTGGCGCTGGTCCGGGCTGCTGACCGCGACGCTGAACCCGGACCTTGCCCGGGCGGAAGGGGTCGATCCGCGGCGCGAACAGCTGGTGCTGACGCTGGCGCTGGCCATCACGGTGGCGGTGGCGATCAAGGTGGTGGGCGCGCTGCTGATCACGGCGATGCTCATCATCCCCGCCGCCACGGCGCGCGCCTTCAGCCGCACGCCCGAGGTGATGGCGTTTCTCGCGGTGGTGATCGCCGGCGGCTCGGTGGTCGGCGGGATCGAGTCGTCCTATCGGCTGGATACGCCCACCGGACCGACCATCGTCTGCGTGGTGGCGATCCTCTTCGCGCTGACCGTCTCGCTGTCGGGGGTGGCGAGGCGCATCTGAGACGCGCCTCGCCGGAACGGCACACGGACAGCCGCCGTCACGCCGCCTGCGGCGCGCGGCGCCAGCCGGGGAACGGGTCCGGCAGGTCTTCCCACTGGTGGGGCACGAAACTGGTCTCGTCTCCGACCAGGGCCGCGTCGAGCTTGGCGGTGATCGCGGCCTTGTCCATGCCCGCGCCGATGAAGACCAGTTCCTGCCGGCGGTCGCCATAGGGCTCCTGCCAGTGATGCGCGAGGTATTCACGCGCCTGCGGGTGATCGGGCCAGCGCTCCTTCGGCACCGTCGCCCACCAGTTGCCCATCGGCTTGATACTGCTCAGCGCCCCCGCCAGCGAGAACTCCGCCAGCCAGTCGGGGCGCGTGGCGATCCAGAAATGGCCCTTGGCCCGGATCACGCCCGGCAGATCGCCGTTGAGCACATCGTGGATCTTCTGAGGGTGGAACGGCCGCCGCGCCCGGTAGACGAAGGACGACACACCGTATTCCTCGGTCTCGGGCACATGGTCGGCAAAGCCGTAGAGCTCCTTGGCCCACATCGGGTGCAGATGCGCCTTGTCGAAGTCGAACAGGCCGGTGCCCATGATGCGGTCGGCCGGCACCTTGCTGTGATCGGTCTCGATAATCTGCGCGTCGGGGTTCAGCGACGCGATGATCTTGCGCGCCGCATCCAGCCGCTCGGGCCCGGCGTCGGACACCTTGTTGAGCACGACGACATCGGCGAATTCGATCTGGTCGACCAGCAGATCGACCAGCGTGCGCTCGTCCTCTTCGCCAAGGCTCTCGCCGCGGTCGCGGATGAAGTCATGACTGGAATAGTCGTTCAGAAGGTTCACCGTGTCGACCACCGTCACCATCGTGTCGAGGCGCGCGGAATCAGACAGGCTTTCGCCGTACTCGTCGCGGAAATCGAAGGTGGCGGCCACCGGAAGCGGCTCGGAGATGCCGGTGCTCTCGATCAGCAGGTAATCGAAGCGGCCCTCCTCGGCCAGCCGGCGCACCTCGATCAGCAGGTCGTCGCGCAGCGTGCAGCAGATGCAGCCGTTGGTCATCTCGACCAGCTTCTCCTCGGTCTGGCTGAGGTCTGCACCACCGTCGCGCACGAGGTCTGCGTCGATGTTCACCTCGGACATGTCGTTGACGATCACCGCGACGCGGCGGCCCTCGCGATTGTTGAGCACGTCGTTGAGAAGCGTGGTCTTCCCGGCCCCGAGGAAGCCCGACAGGACGGTGACAGGCAGGCGGGTGTCGCTGGCTGGCATGATGGTCTCCGTTCTTGGGTTGTAATGTTATAGCATTACATTCTATGCATGCCGAGCGGCGTCCGCAACCCGGCTCTCGCAAGAGGGCAGAGACGGCACGGAATGGCCGACCGGAAACGAGACAAGGAAGGACAGATTTCATGCTGAGGACACGTATGGCCCAAGGCGCTATGGCACTGCTCGCGCTCGGCGCCGGGCACGCGGCGCTTGCGGACGAAGACCGGACCGCATGGCGGCTCTTCATCGCCGATCAGGCGGATGGCACGGTGACCGTGGTGGACCGCGATGCGCCGGACAAGCGGTGGAGCTTCGACTTCGCCGGACCGTCGCGGCTTTATGCCTCGCCCTCGGGGCAGGCTGTGATCGCGGTGCAGTCGGATGACGACCGGGTCGATTTCCTGCGCAGCGGAATCGCGCTGGAGGGACATGGCGACCATTCCGACATCTCGGTCAGCGATCCCGCCGCGATGGATGCGAACCTGACCGGGCCGCGCCCGTTCCACGTCGTGACCCACGGCCACGAGACAGCGATCAACTTCGACCGCGGCGGCTATGTCTCGTTCCTGGCCGAGGGCGCGCTGCTGGACGGCACGCTCGAGGTCGAGGACTTCCAGCAGAACCGCGCGCATCACGGCTTCGCAGCCGCGCTGGGGGACGTGATCATCAGCTCCGTCGCCTCTGACGCAGAGGTCGAGGACGGCAGCGCCCCGCCGCGTGTCGGCATCGCCGCCTATGACGCGGGCGGGGATCGGATCGGCGAGGTCGAGACCTGCACCGACCTGCACGGCGAGGCGTTCTCCGGCAGCTACCTTCTGGCAGGCTGCAAGGAGGGCGTGATCGCGGTGTCCGAGGCCGATGAGGGTGCCGATTTCACCATGCTGCCCTACCCCGAGAGCTTCCCCGAGGCGAAGACCGGCACGCTGCTGGGCTCTTCGGCGATGCAGATCTTCCTTGGCGATTACGGCCGCGAGTCGGTGGTCATCATCGACCCGACGACCGAGCCCTATTTCACCCGCGTCGAGCTGCCGTTCCGCCGCGTGGACTTCGCCCTCGATCCGGCGAAGCCGCAATATGCCTATATCCTCACCGAGGACGGCACGCTGCACCGGCTCAACATGCTCTCGGCGGAAATCGAGGCTTCGGCCAGCATCACCCAGCCCTACTCGATGGACGGCCACTGGCGCGACCCGCGTCCGCGTCTGACGCTGGCCGGAGATCGCATCGCGCTCACCGACCCGCTCGAGAGCGTTGTGCGGCTGGTCGATCCCGTGAGCCTTGAAGAGACGGCAAGCTTCCCGGTCGACGGCCTGCCCTACAACATCCTCGCGGTCGGCGGCAGCGGCCTGACGCACTGACCCGCGACGCGCTTTGCCCAAGGCATCGAGGGCCCGCCAATGGCGGGCCCTCTTCTTTCACGTTCCGGGCGCAGGCCCGGCAGCCGCGATCAGGCGGGGACGATCACGCCGGGGAGCGAGTTCGTCAGCATCGTCTCGTTGGGCTGGAAGTGGATCACCGAGCGGATCGACTTGCCGGCATGAAGCAGGTCGAAGGCGGTATTGATCTGCTCGTGGGTCATGTTGTGGGTGATGTAGGGATCGACGTCGAAATCGCCCCGCAGCCATTCATCCACCATGCCCGGCAGCTGGCTGCGCCCCAGCACGCCGCCGAAGGCCGATCCGCGCCAGACCCGGCCGGTGACCAGCTGGAAGGGGCGCGTGGCGATCTCTTCGCCCGCACCGGCCACGCCGATCACGGTGCACTCGCCCCAGCCCTTGTGGCAGCATTCCAGCGCGGCGCGCATGACGTTGACGTTGCCGATGCACTCGAAGGAATAATCGACGCCGCCATCCGTCATCTCGACGATGACATCCTGAATCGGCTGGGAAAAGTCGCTCGGGCTGATGCATTCATGCGCGCCCAGCTGCTGCGCCAGCGCGAACTTGTTGGGGTTGGTGTCGATGCCGATGATGCGCGAGGCCCCCTGCATCTTGGCGCCCTGGATCACCGCCATGCCCACGGCACCGAGGCCGAAGACCGCGACGGTCGCGCCCGGCTCGACCTTGGCGGTGTTGCGCACCGCGCCCATGCCGGTGGGGATCGCGCAGCCCATCACCGAGGCCTTGGCCAGCGGGGCCTCCTTGGAGATCTTGGCCACGGCGATCTCGGGCAGCACGGTGTACGCCGCGAAGGGCGAGGTGCCCATGTAGTGGTGGATCTTCTTGCCCTTGTAGCTGAAGCGCGAGGTGCCGTCGGGCATCACACCGGCCCCCTGGGTCTTGCGGATGGTCTGGCAGAGGTTGGTCTTGCCGGACTTGATGTAGGGGCAGTTCGGGTCCTCGGGCGTGTAGAGCGGGATCACGTGGTCGCCGGGCTTGAGCGAGGTCACGCCGGCGCCCAGCTCTTCGACGATGCCCACCGCCTCGTGGCCGAGAACGGCCGGAAACAGCCCTTCGGGATCGGCACCCGAGAGGGTGAACATGTCGGTGTGGCACAGGCTGGTGGTGACGATCCGGATCAGGACCTCGCCCTCCTTCGGACCATCGAGGTCGATTTCCTCGATCTCGAGCGGGCGGTTGGCTTCCCAGGCGACGGCGGCGCGGATTTTCATCGGCTCATTCCTCTTGTTGCTGTCTGGGAGGGTGTTACACAGTAACGCCTCTGGGCGCGACGGAGCAGACCCACGCCATCTGGCCAATCACCGCGCCATACTGGCCACTGCAGGATTTGAAGATGCCGACAGAGCAACACCGGGCCGAGACCTCCGATCACCTGCGCCGGGTGACGCTGATCCTCTACCCCGGCTTCAAGACACTCGAGGCCACGGGGCCGCTGAGCGTGCTGGGCTATGCGACCCAACACCTCGCGGCGGTGGGGCGTCCCGGCGGCTACGACGTGCAGATCGCCGCACCCGAGGCCGGCCCTGTTCCCTCGGACACGCTGATGTCGATCGAGGCCACCGTGGCCCTGCGCGATCTCGGCGTGCCGGACACCGTGATGATCGCCGGCGCCGCACGGATCGAAGAGGCGCTCGAGCGCGAGGCGGCGCTGGTCGACTGGTGCCGGACGAGCGGCCCCAAGGTGCCACGCTGCGCGGCGCTTTGCACGGGGTCGTTCTTTCTGGCCGAGGCCGGCCTGCTGGATGGCAAGCGCGCGGCGACCCACTGGAACTATGCCGACCGGCTCCGCCAGCGCTTTCCGCAGGTCGAGGTCGATGCCGACGCGATCTTCCTGCGGGCGGGCCAGATCTGGACCTCGGCGGGGGTCACGGCGGCGATCGACCTGACGCTGGCGTTCGTCGAACAGGATTGCGGCCGCGACATCGCGCTCGCGGTGGCGCGCGACATGGTGATGTATCTCAAGCGGCCCGGCGGGCAGTCGCAGTTCAGCACCCTGCTGACCGGCCAGATGTCAGACCCGGCGGGGATGCGCGACGTGCTCGACTGGATGAACGCCCGGCTCGACCAGCCCCTGACGCTGGAAGAGATCGCCTCTGCGCAGGGCATGAGCGTCCGCAGCCTCAGCCGCGCCTTCACCGCCGAGTTCGGCGCCTCGCCCATGGCCACGCTCGAGCGCCTGCGCTGCGACCGGGCAAAGGCGCTGCTGCTCGACACCGACCTTCCGCTGAAGGTCGTCGCATTCCGCGCCGGCTTCCGCACCGACGAGCAGATGCGCAAGACCTTCCGGCGCCGCTTCTCCCTGTCGCCGCGCGACTACCGGGCGCGCTTCGCGACCTCCGGCACGCAGGTGGACTGAGCGGCGCGCGCGCCGGGACAGCATCCGCATCCCCGGGGGCGCGGCGATCAGTGCATATAGCCGCTGCCGTTTGCCTTTTCGGGATCTTCCACCGGGTCGAGCACCAGCAACAGGCGTGTTTCTCCTGTCCCGGCGATCGGGGGCGACCGGTGCAGCAGCCCGGACAGCGGCGTTTCCGGCCAGCGCGTCCCGCGCAGGATGATCGGAGACCCTGTCGGCACGGTCAGGATCTCGGCAGGATCGGTGCCATCCCCGGAGATCCCGTATTGCGTGCCGGTCCCGCGATAGGTGCAGATCAGCCGCGCACGCACCGCGTCGATATGGAACTTGCGGCAGGCGTTGCTCTGGATCACGTCGAGACGCAGCTGCAGAAGCTCGCACGCCATCACATCGGCGAAAATCAGCGCCAGCGCCGAAATATCCTCGATCAGCAGGTTGCGCTCCGGGCAGTCCGGGATGCCGTGGAGGCGGGCAATCTCGAGCAGCGCATCGCACACCGCTTCGGGCCGCAGGATGACACGGGCGCGGGGCAGTTGCTCGGGCGGCAACGCGTCGATCCAGCTCTGGAACCCGCTCAGCGGCGTCCGCTCCCAGACCGTCGCGGCCGTGCCGGGCTGGTGGATGGCCGACAGACCCGAGGGCCCGGAGGCACGTTCGGTGCAGTGTTTCAGCTCCTGCGCCGTCTCGAGGATCATGAGCGGGCCTCCGGCGGCTGGTAGGGCAGCGACGAGTGGTGCAGGACGATGCGCAGGGTGCCGGCTGCGTCCTTCTTGTAGCCGAAGCTCTTGTCGACCGTGGTGACCGAGCCGTCCTTGTTGGTGAGCCGGATCCAGCCCATCCACATCGCGATATCGCCCTGAAGGAACGTGGCCGAGGTGGTGCTTTCGCACGCGCGCCAGCCCATGATCGCGAAGCCGTTGTCGAGCGGGTATTCCTCGGAGTGGCCGCAGAAATAGGCCAACGCGCCGGCCTTTGTCGGGCGGAACGTTTGGGCGCCGCTGGCCATGGTCGGCTTGAACAGCACCGGGCCGAGATTGTAGCCGTAATAGGCGTCGAGGTTGTCCGAGGCGACGGCGCGGGCGGCCTCGATGCCGCCCTCTTCGAACGCCTTGGAAATGGCGATCTTGCCATTGCCCCACGTCACGAGGGCCTGCGCGATCTCGTCTTGGGTGATGTTCATTCGGTGCTCCTTTTCTTGTCCTGTCTCGCCCATCACGCGGCGCCGGGCGTGCGGGCCTCGGCCACCAGCGCCTCTACGGCCTCGTCCAGCGTCATGGTCTGCGTCTGCTGCGCGCCATGACGGCGGATCGTCACCATGCGCTCGTCAGCCTCGCGCCCGCCGAGGGCGATCTGAACCGGGATCTTGGCGAGCGCGTGCTCGCGAACCTTGTAGCCGATTTTCTCGTTTCGCAGGTCATTTTCGACCCGCAGCCCGGCGGTCTTGAGCGTCTGCGCCACCTCTCTGGCCCAGTCATCCGCGGCCCCCGTGACGGTGGCGACCACCGCCTGCACCGGCGCCAGCCAGAGCGGCAGGTGCCCGGCGTGATGCTCGATCAGGATGCCCGTGAAGCGCTCCAGCGAGCCAAAGAGCGCGCGGTGCAGCATGACCGGCGCCAGCTTCTCGCCAGAGGCGGCGACATAGGTGGTGCCGAAGCGTTCGGGCAGGTTGAAATCCACCTGCAGCGTGCCGCATTGCCAATCGCGGCCGATGGCATCGCGCAGCACGTATTCGAGCTTCGGACCGTAAAACGCGCCTTCGCCCTCGAAGATCGTGTAGGGATGGCCGGCCTGGTCAAGCGCCTCGCGCAGCGCCGCCTCGGAGCAATCCCAGCTTTCGTCGCTGCCGATGCGGTTCTCGGGCCGGGTCGAGAGCTTGATGCGCACGTCCTCGAAGCCGAAGTCGCGGTAGATCGACATCACCAGGTCGTTGACCTTCAGGCATTCCTCGGTGAGCTGATCGGGCGTGCAGTAGATATGCGCGTCGTCCTGCGTGAAGCTGCGCACCCGCAGCAGGCCATGCAACGCGCCGGAGGGCTCGTAGCGGTGCACCTTGCCGAACTCGGCGATCTTCAGCGGCAGGTCGCGGTAGCTCTTCGTGCCCTGCCCGTAGATCATCATGTGGCCCGGGCAGTTCATCGGCTTCAGGGCATATTCGCGGTCATCCACCGTCTCGGCGAGGAACATGTTGGCGCGGTAGTTCTGCCAGTGGCCCGAGGTCTCCCACAGGGCGCGGTCCATGATGTCTGGCGAGTTCACCTCGACATAGCCCGCCGCCTCCTGCCGGTCGCGCATGTAGCCGATCAGCGTCTGGAACAGCCGCCAGCCCTTGGGGTGCCAGAAGACCGAGCCCGGCGCGACCTCTTCGAAATGGAACAGGTTCATCTCGCGCCCAAGCCGGCGATGATCGCGCTTTTCCGCCTCAGCCATCATCGTCATATGCGCGTCGAGCGCCGCCTTGTCGGCGAAGGCCACGCCGTAGATCCGGCTGAGCATCGGGTTGTTGCTGTCGCCGCGCCAGTAGGCCCCCGCCGTGCGCGTCAGCTTGAACGCCGCACCCGCATCGCCGGTGGTGCGCATGTGCGGCCCCCGGCAGAGGTCGAGCCAGTCGCCCTGCCGATAGATCTTCACAGGCTCGCCCTCGGGGATCGCGTCAAGCAGCGCAAGCTTGTAGGTCTCGCCCGCGGCCTCGAAATGCTGGCGGGCCTGCGCGCGGGTCCATTCCTCGCAGGTGAAGGGCTGCTTCGCGGCAATAATCTCGCGCATCTTGGCCTCGATCACCGGCAGGTCTTCGGGGGTGAAGGGCGTCTCGCGGTCGAAATCGTAGTAGAAGCCATGCTCGATGGCGGGGCCGATCGCGGTCTTCGTTCCGGGCCAGAGCGCCTGCACGGCTTCGGCGAGTACATGCGCGAGGTCATGCCGGATCAGCTCCAGCGCGCGTGGATCGTCGCGCGAGAGCAACTCGACCGCCGCGCCATCCGGAAGCGGCGCCGACAGGTCCTGCACCTTGTCGTCGACGACAGCGGCCACGGTGCGCTTCGCAAGGCTGGGGCTGATGGAGGCCGCGAGATCGGCTGCGGAACTCTCGGACGACAGGGCGCGGGTCGCCCCGTCGGGCAGGCGGATATGGATCATGTCTCGGTCTTTCTCTGGCGAAGCGGCGGCACCGGATCATATCCGGCGCCGCCCCATGGATTGCAGCGGACGAGGCGGCGCAGGGACAGCCACGACCCGCGCAGCGGCCCGTGGCGCTCAAGCGCCTCGATGGCATAGGCGGAACAGGTGGGTTGGAAGCGGCAGGCCTGTCCGACCCAGGGCGACAACAGCAGCCGGTAGGCGCGCACCGGCAGCGTCAACAGGCCGACGGCGCCACGGGCGACCGGGCCGCGCCGGGGCGACTGCCCGTGCCGGTCAGCGGGACGGGGGCAACACGGCGGCATCGGCTCAGAACGGCATTTCTGTGGCTTCGACGAACATGCCGGCGATCGGCACGCCATCATCGCCGTCGTCGCTGTCGTCCGGCTTCAGCAACAGCATATCGAGGCTGCGCCTGAGCTCTTCTTCCGTCATGTCGCGGGCGATCACCACGACGCGGCTGATCGTATCCTCTCCGGTCCAGCTCTTGAACGGCACCGGCGCGTCGAAGATGTGCTGCACCCCGTGGAAGACGAAGGGATACTCGAGCCCCTCCACATGCAGGATGCCCTTCATGCGCAGGATGTCGGGGCCCTTGAGCGCGATGAGCGTATCGAGCCACAGATCGAAGGTCTCTGCAGGGATGGGCTCTGCCACCGCGATCGAGGCCGACGCGATGCGATGGTCATGCGCGGCGCCGG
>Ga0114903_1001146_pt1 | contig 11670 bp, 7 predicted proteins | sample MalvirDeepMed_s2_FD_87289 | JGI IMG/M metagenome (GOLD analysis project Ga0114903, IMG submission 87289) | Marine viral communities from the Global Malaspina Expedition - Malaspina viral metaG DeepMed_s2 | ecosystem: Environmental > Aquatic > Marine > Oceanic | place: Mediterranean Sea... | reverse complement strand
CGGCGACGTGGTGCTGAAGATGGAGGACCTCAAGAAATACTACGAGGTCAGCGCCAATGCGCTCTTCGGCAAATCCGGTGAAACCAAGGTGGTCAAGGCCAACGAAACCCTGAGCTTCGAGGCGCGGGAAAGCGAGACGCTGGCCATCGTCGGCGAATCCGGCTGCGGCAAGTCGACCTTCGCCAAGGTGCTCATGGGGCTCGAGACCGCCACCGAGGGGCAGATCCTGCTCGACAACCGCAACATCGAATCCACGCCCATCGAACGCCGTGACACCAAGACCATCGCGGACGTGCAGATGGTGTTCCAGAACCCCTTCGACACGCTGAACCCGTCGATGACCGTGGGCCGGCAGATCATCCGGGCGCTGGAGATCTTCGGCATCGGCAAGACCGAGGCGGACCGCCGCGAGCGGATGCTGCAGCTGCTGGACCTGGTGAAGCTGCCGCGCGCCTTCGCCGACCGGATGCCGCGCCAGCTGTCCGGAGGGCAGAAACAGCGCGTCGGCATCGCCCGGGCCTTTGCCGGGGATGCGCGGATCGTGGTCGCGGACGAGCCGGTGTCGGCGCTCGACGTCAGCGTGCAGGCCGCCGTGACCGACCTGCTGATGGAGATCCAGCGCGAAAAGAAGACGACGCTGCTCTTCATCTCCCACGACCTGTCCATCGTGCGCTATCTCAGCGACCGGGTGATGGTCATGTATCTCGGTCACGTGGTCGAACTGGGCACCACCGACCAGGTCTTCTCGCCGCCGTATCATCCTTACACCGAGGCGCTGCTGTCTGCGGTGCCGATCGCCGACACGCGGGTGAAGAAGAAGCATATCGTGCTCGAGGGCGACATCCCATCGGCGATGAACCCGCCGCCGGGCTGCCCGTTCCAGACCCGTTGCCGGTGGAAATCGCAGGTCCCCGGAAACCTTTGCGAGACGGAGGTGCCGCCGGTGCGCAGGATGGCCGACGGTCATCAGATCAAGTGCCACCTCTCGGACGCGAAATTCGCCGAGATGGAGCCGGTGATAGAGATCGCCGCCGAGTGACGGGGGGATCGCGCGTGCTGCACGATGCGGCCGAGTGAAGGTGGATCGCCCGTGCCGGGCGATGCGAGAGGCCAGCCTCTCGCGCTCTCCGAGGGTTATTGAAAACCGAAGAAGGGGGGACGCGGGCGCGATGGGAGCAAATGCGCGGCGCGGATTTCCTGTCTCACGGTCGGGCAGGACGCCGGCGGCAGCGACCTGCATTTCCCAATCTTCGCTGGCGCGGTGCCAACTTCAGGGTGTGAATGCAGAGCGTGCGATCAGCCGCCCCAGATTACCTTCACGTAGTTCTTGGTCTCGCGGTAAGGCGGGATGCCGCCGTGCTTTTCCACCGCACCGGGGCCCGCGTTGTAGGCCGCCAGCGCCAGGGGCCACGACCTGAACCGCTGGTATTGCAGTTTGAGGTAGCGCGCGCCGCCTTCGAGATTCTGCTGCGGATCCTTGGGATCGACGCCGAGCGTGCGCGCGGTGGCGGGCATCAGCTGGGCGAGGCCCAAGGCGCCCTTGTGGGACTTGGCCGAGGGATTCCAGCCGGATTCCTGCTGCACCAGGCGCAGGAACAGGTCTTCGGGAATGCCGTGCTGGCGCGCGGCAGCGCGGGCCATGGTGGCGTAGATGCCCTTGTAGCGGCCGCGGTAGGCCGGCGATGTCCCATCCTCGGGCGTGCCCCATTTCGTCGGCGTGACCACCTTGGGCGGCTGCAGGCGGACGGAGTTGTTGTATTGCTGCGCCGCGCGGGTATCGAGCACCTTGGTCTGGGAGGAAAAGAGCCTGACCCGGTTCTGGCTCGACAGGACATCCGCAAAGGCCGTTCCGGCCATGGACAGTCCGATTGCGACGGCCCCTGCCGCCCAAAGCACACGCGTTTTCCGCATTGTTACACCGTCACTTCCCTCAGTCCGCGGAACTATACAGGATTGAGCGGATTCGCCTACCCCGGACGGCCATGAAGCATTTATTAACCCTGTAGCTGTGGTGTAGGGTCCGATGAACCGAGACTGATAGATTCGAAAGAGGTCCCCATGGCAGGCTCCGTCAACAAGGTCATCCTGATCGGCAATCTGGGCGCCGATCCGGAAACCCGCACGTTCCAGAACGGCGGCAAGGTGTGCAACCTGCGCCTGGCGACGTCCGAAACCTGGAAGGACCGCAACACCGGCGAACGGCGCGAACGCACCGAATGGCATTCGGTCGCGATCTTTTCGGAGCCTCTGGCGCGGGTGGCCGAGCAGTACCTGAAGAAGGGCTCCAAGGTCTATATCGAGGGGCAGCTGGAAACCCGCAAGTGGCAGGACCAGTCCGGCAACGACCGCTATTCGACCGAAGTCGTGCTGCGGCCCTACCGGTCCGAGCTGACCATGCTGGATGGCCGTGGCGACGGCGGCGGCGGTGGTGGCTCCTATGGTGGCGGCGGTGGGTCCTACGGCGGCGCATCGGGCGGTTATGACGACAGCCGCGACGGCGGGTATTCCGGCGGCGGATCGGGTCCCGCACGGGCGCCGTCACGCGATATCGACGACGAAATTCCGTTCTGATCCGTCAGCGCTCGGCTAAAGCGCGCGGGTGCGCACCGTCTCTCCGGCGGTGAGGGTCAGACCGTTCACGGTGACCTCGGCGTTCAGCGCCCAATGCGGTCTGTACCGCACGCCCGGACCGGGTTCGAGGATGGCATCCGACACCTCGCCCGGTGCGGGCATCTCCAGCGCAAGGTCCCAGCCCGCTGCTTCGCCCTTGGCAAGAGTCCGGTTCAGCTGAAGATCGGCGCTGCGGCGGAATTTCCAGTTCTGGGTCGCGGGCCGCGCGGCGTCGCGGGGATCGGTGCTGAAACAGGTCAGGGTGACGCGCGCCAGGTCCACCTGGCAGGGACGCAGCGCCTCGATCGTCAGACGCCCAGGCACCACGTCGCCGGGGGCATAGGGGCCGCCGGGCACGTCGACCGTGACGCGGGCCGTGCTCCGCGCGCGCAGCCGCACCGCCACGACAAAGACCACCCCCGCCGCGATGACGGCGAGGGCGATGGCGGCGGGCAGGTTCACGGGCGGGCGCTCACAGGATCTCGATGCTGAAGAGCACGTCCTGATAGTCCCGGTCGCCGCCGCCGACAAGATCCTCGAAGCCGATGATCAGCGCGCTGCCATCCTCCGACAGACCCGAGATCGCGTGCTGCACACCGTCGGCGTTGAGCTCTTCCGCGTAGCTGTGGAACACCGGCGCATCCACCGCGGTGCCGTTCACGTTGAGGATGATCGGCGCGCCGGCATCGGCATTGGCCGCCGCCCCGGTGTCGTCGACGAAGATCAGCGTGTCGGTGGGCAGCAGATCCTCGGCGATGTCGGCACCGTCCTGGATGATGAAGAAGCCCAGGGTGTTCCCCGCCTCGACCCCGCCGATCGCCAGAGCACCGGTGGTGGCACTGGCGTCGTTGGCAAGGATCCGGACGTCCGAGATGTTGCCGGAGGCATCGACCTCGTAGACGCCCAGCACGTTGTCGAAGGCCGCCGCGGCGCGGGCGTCGATGGTCGCCTCGAAACTCGCCGTGCCGTCGCCGGTCAGCAGATCCTGGTTGGCGATGCCGTTGACGTCTTCGGCGGCCAGCGCCCTGGCCTCGCCGATATCGGCCAGCCGTTCCTGGAAGCTCAGCCGCGTGTCCGAACCGCGCTGCCAGGCGAGGAAGCCGCCCGGCCCGTCAGGCGCGCTGCCCAGCAGGATCGTCGTGTCCGAGGTACCGTCGCCGTCGGTGTCGATCTCGATGGCGGGCGGCGGGCCGTCGACCAGCGTCACGTCATCGGCGCCGAAGGTCACGCCTTCGACCACCAGAGTGTCGTTCGGCGTGAGGTCCTGGATCGTGTCGCCGTTCAGGTCCTGCGGCCGCCCGACGAACTGGTCCTGGCCCGGCCCGCCGGTCATTTCGTCGATGCCGCCTCCGGGCCGGAGGATGTCGTCGCCGTCACCTGCGTTGATCGTGTCGTCGGTGCCGACGGCCGTCAGAACGTCGTCGTCCTCGGTGCCCTCGATCAGGCCCGAAAGCCCGCCGAAGAGACCGTCGATGGTGGCGAAATCGTCGCCCTCGCCATCGCCCGGCGTCGAATCCGGGTCGGTCTCGGACACCGCGACCACCTCGGCGGTGATCTCCTGCCCGCCGAGGCCCGCGATGGTCAGGCTCAGCGTCCGGGTCAGGTTGTCGCGCAGGTTGCCCAGCGACCAGATGCCCGTGGTGGCGTCATAGCTGCCCTGCACGGCGGAACTGCTGTCCACGGTGGCGCCCGCAGGCAGCGAGAGCTGCACCTGAACGTCCGAGGCGACCCCCGGCCCGTCGTTGGTGATATCGACCTCGAGCACGTTGGTCGTGCCCGCGGTCACCGTCGCGTCACGCAATGCGACCGACAGGTCGGCCTCGTCGGGCGTGGCGCCCTGCACCGTGCCGACGTTGATCTCCTCGTTGTCCGCGATGCCCTGGTCGAACCCGTCGGCAGAGATGCGCGAGGTGGTCAGCAGCAGGCCCGCCGAGGCCGGGGTCGCCGTGATCTCCACGTCGATGCTGGCGCCCGCGGCAATGGTCCCCAGCTGGATCCGGTAGGCGCCGCCGCTGAAGAACCCGTTGGTGGGCGTGGCCGAGAGGTTGGTCAGGCCCTGCACCGCCTCTTCGAGCACCACGTTGGTGGCATCGGTGGTGCCGTTGTTGCTGACCGTCACCGTGTAGGTGAAAGGCGTGTTGATGGTCAGGTTCGACGCTTCGTCGATCTTGCTGTCGACCGACAGGTCGATGATGCCCGACACCGGCGCGTTCGGCACGATGACCTGCGTTGCTGCGCCGTCGTTCACGGTTTCGGGGTCGTAGGTGTCCGACAGCACGTAGACATCCGCGGCGAACTGGTCGCCCGGCGCAGCGCCGCCGCCGACGGTCGTATCCACGGTGATGGTCCGTTCTTCGCCCGGGGCCAGGTCGCCGACGTCGATCTCGTACTGGGCCACGTCGGACGGGTTGAGCGGTTCTGAACCGCCGGTCGCGGTGACCCCGGCATCGACGTTCAGAAGCGCCCGCGTGACGGTGGCGGTCGTGTCGGTCGAGGTGTTGGTGACCACGATGGTCAGCGTGACCTGGTCGCCCGCCTGCACCTCGGGGGCCGAGGCTTCGATGGTGACCGAAAGGTCCGCCTCGGCGCCGACATCCACCGCCGTGGCAGTTTCGGCAAAGACGATGGGCCCCTGCCCGTCATCCACCATGGCGTAAAGGAAATAGCTCCCCGGCACGACGGTGTTGGCATCCCAGGTGAACTCGCCCGATCCATCCGCCAGAACCTGAGTGCCGGCCAGAAGGCCGTCCATCTCGGTCAGGTCGTCGTCGTAGAAAAAGCTGACGTTGGTCACGGGCGTCGTGGTGCTGGCATCGAAGGCGAAGGTGACGGTGCCGTCGGCATTGACCTGCGGCGTGCCGGTGAAGTCGAATTCCGGCACTTCAACGGCGCCGGTGGCCTCGTACTGGACGTTGCCCAGGCCGGTGGTGTCGACGATCTCGAGGTCCCAGGTGCCCTCCTCGGGCGCGTCGATGATCACGCTGCGGCTGTTGTTGCCCGAGAACTCGTCGATCACCATGATCTGGTTGGCGGCGAAATCCGCTTCTTCGATGATCGTGCCGTCCGGCTTGATCACCCGCACCGCGACGTCGCTGTCGGCGTTCTCCCAGATCGCCGAGAGGATCACGAACTCCTGCCCGTCCTCGATGAACCAGGACGAGGTTGTCGGGATGTTGTTGGCGCCGATCCGGGCGATGGAGCCGTCGAAATTGATCCGCAGACCCAGGGTGATGTTGTAGCTGTCCCAGGGCGTGTTGACGGTGTACTGACCCCAGCCCGCGGCATAGTCATCCGACGAGGTGCCGTTGTTGGTGTAGTTGATCGCGAGGTTCGAATTGGCGATCTTGGCGCCCCCGTAGACCGGCACGAAATTCGGCAGCGACAGCTGGCCCGAGCGCGCCATGGAGAAGTCGAAATCCGCGTTGGCCTTGAAGCTGCCGGTGGTGACGAAGAAGCCGTCGAGCACGTTGGTGGTGCCGGTAAAGGACAGCTCGCCCTTGTTCCAGTCGAGCTTGGCGGTGGACACGTCCTTGACCAGGGTGAACACCCCCAGATCGACGTCGAAGAGCCCGGCGTCGATGGTGAAGTTGGCGGTCAGGATGTCGGTGGTCATCTGGCCCTGGAAGAACTTCGACGTCACCTTGGCGTCGAAGGTGGCCTTGGCCAGCGACGTGCCGGCGATCTGCGGCCCGAGCGAGGCGCCGATGGTGAAGTTGCCCTCCACATCCTTGTTGTTCGAGGGCGCGAAGTTGTCCACCGACCCGCCGATGCGCTGGAAGAAGAACGCAGGATACGCCGGGATCGGCTTGTTGAGGTTGTCGAGGATCAGCCCGATCTTGTCGAGCTCGAAGGGATCGTAGACGAATTCCACCTCGGCCCGCGCGGTGGCACCCTCTCCGAACTTGACGCCGAAAGGCGTCCCCAGCGTGCCGGCGCCGCCGACTTCGCGGGTGGTGGTGTTGATGTTGAACTCCAGCCCCTGGATCGACCAGCCGCCGAACAGCGGCACGTTCCCGGCGGCCTTGAGCACGCCGATCACGTCGACGTCGCCATCGGTGTTCACCTGGATGTAGTTCATCCCGCTCAGGTCGGCCTCGACCTTGCTGATGCCGGTGCTGCCCTTGGCAAAGTTGGTGTTGGTGAATTCCAGCTTGGCCTGGAACCGGAACGCGTCCTCACCGGCGCGGTACTCGATCGCCATGTTCGACGCCTTGACGTCGATGAAGCCGCCCAGCTTGAATTCCTGCGACCCCGGAGGTGCGATGCGGAAGCCCAGCACCGGCGCCGCGCCGTTGTCGGTGATGCGGATCGCCTGGCTGAAGAAATCCACCGTCTCGATGATCAGGCCGCTGGCCGGGTCCGGCATGATGAACCGCGCGTCGAAGGCCAGCTTGTCGCTCAGGATCGCCATGCCCTTGAATTCGATCTCGGTGCCCGCGAGCTTGAAATCGCCCTTGGTCACGTTCGAGAGCGACGCGATGCCGTTGTTGAGGTTGAGGTTGAAATCCGCGGTGAAGAGACGCTCGCTGACGCCGCCGATGCCGGAAAAGACCTGGCCGCCCTTCACCTCGAGCACATCCTGGTCGTAGGCCGCCTTGCTGGTGCTGCGCGCCGTGATCAGGGTCGTCGCGCCGTCGATCCGCCCGACGCGCACGTCGCCGGTCGTCTCGCACTTGTCCGTGTCGTCGTTGTGTTCGAACTCCTGATCGGCGGTGATCGTCCAGGGCCGGACGTCGTCGCATTCGATCGGCTCTGCGGTCACGGAATAATTCCAGGCCGTGCCCGCGTCGTCGGTGGCGACGATCACCTGTACCGTGTCGGCCGTGCCCGCGGGCAGCTGCACCGTGCCGCTGCGCGATCCGCCGGTGAAGCCGGTGTCGACGATGTTGCGCCCCTCGTAACGGATGATGAACCGGTCAGGGATGGTGAAATGGGTATAGGAATAGCTGATTTCGCTGCCGTTGGTCGATTCGAGCTGAAGCGTCTGGGAACTGCCTTCGAAGCCGCCGCTGTCGGACACGCTGGTGGTCTGCTCGATCGCCGTGTCTCCGCCGCCGGACAACACCAGCACGCCGCCGTCGTCCTCGGTCTGCGGCACCGGTTCGCCGCGCAGCGCCACCGCCAGCGCCTCGCCTTCATCGCCCGGACCGTCACCGCCCAGGGCCGCGTCCAGCCGGTGGCCCAGCTCTTCGATCAGCACGTCCACCAGCCGCTCCATCGACGCCCCGGCAACCATCGCGTCCGAGAGGTAGATCACATCGAGATCGGCGCTGTAGCCCGCATCGGCCCCCGGCAGACGGCTGGCCGGAACCACGTCGATGCCATGGGTCGGCACACCCGAGACGGCCCAGCTGCCCAGAACGGACTCAAGGGCGGCGCGGGTCCCGAAGACCTCGGCGAAAAGCTCCGGACGTTCGGCGATGGCGGTGGTGATCCTGTCGGCAGCTTCCTGAGATGCAAAGGAAATTTTCGCGGCGAAATCCTCGTCGAACATGGTAATACCGTCCCGTTCTTAAAGTTTATTGCTGAAAAATGATCCGAAACAAAAGATCGTTAACAGAACTTCGGTAGCACACCGCCCGTTCTGCGTCCAGACTTTCAACCGGAGCGGGAAACGCGTTCGATACCTGGTTGCCGGGCGGCCCATGCCCCCTTGCGGGAACTCCGACCGCGTTCAGACCGCGGCGATATCCAGATCCGCCGCCTTAAGCGCCGCGCGGCTTACCGGTCCCTGCCCCAGCCGCTTGCGCGTCTGCATGTGGGTCTTGGCGTTGTTGATCGTCTCGACCGAGGACAGCCGGTCCCCGGCAAAGCGGAAAACGGCTCCGTCGGCGCGCACGGCGGTGTCGTCCCCGGGTGCCGAGAGCCCCGCGATCTGCAGTTTCCAGTCGGCCTGGTCGGACCAGAACCAGGGCACGGCGCCGTAGCCATCGCTGTCTCCCTTGACCAGCCGCCGGGCAATGAGCCGGGCGTGATCCGTCGCCGCCTGCACCGATTCCAGCCGCACGGCACGGCCTGTCGCAGGGTCGGGAAAGACCGCGCAATCCCCGAGCGCCGAGATCGCCGGATCGCCCGTCAGCAGCTGCGCATCGACCACCACGCCGTTGTCCACCGCCAGCCCCGCCTCGGCTGCAAGCTCGGTGTTGGGGCGCACGCCGGCGGCCAAAAGCACCACGTCCGCCGCCACCTCGCTGCCGTCCGCCAGATGCATGGCGTCGCGGGTCACCCCCTGCGCCGCAGCCCCCAGATGCACCGCCGTGCCCAGCCCATGGTGCAGGTCCAGGAACCGCTGCGACATCTCGGGTGACACGACCCGCGCCATCAGCCGGTCCGCCGCCTCGGCCACCGCGACCTCGTGGCCCAGCCCGCGCGCGACCGCGGCGAACTCAAGCCCGATGAACCCGCCGCCGATGACCGCGCAGCGCTGCGGCGTGGCCAGGACCTCGCGCAGCTTCTTCGCATCGTCGAGCGTGCGCAGATCCAACGCCCGTTCGACGCCGTCGATGGGCGGGCGCAGGTTGCGGGTGCCGGTGGCGAGGATCAGGTGATCGTAGGCAAAGACCTCGGCCCCTGCATGGACCGTGCGCCCCGCCCGGTCGATCCGGTCGACCCAGAGCCCGCTGCGCAGGGTGATGTCGCTTTTCTCGAAAAACGTCTCGGGACGCAGACGCAGGGCATCGGCATCGCCTGACTTGAGATAAGCCTTGGAGAGCGGCGGGCGCTGATACGGCAGCCCGTCCTCTGCCCCGATCAGCGTGATCGTGCCTTCATAGCCTTCTTGCCGCAGGCTGATCGCGGCCTGCAACCCGCCCTGCCCGGCGCCGACGATCACGATGCCTGCCATGGCTCAGACCTGGTCTTCGGGCAGATGCACAACGAGGCCGTTCAGCTCCGGCGTCAGCTGGATCTGGCAGGACAGGCGCGAGGTCTCCTTCACCTCGTCGGCGGCGCAGTTCAGCATGTCGTCCTCGCCGTCCTTGCGCGGGCCGGTCGCGTCGGTCCAGGCGTCGTCCACGTAGCAGTGACAGGTGGCGCACATCATCGACCCGCCGCATTCGCCGACGATCCCCGCCACGTCGTTGTCGAGCGCCGTCTGCATTACCGTGTCGCCGACCTGCGCCTTGACTTCCGTCCGCGTGCCATCCTTGGCCACGTAAATCACCTTGACCATGCGGTCCTCCCTTTGGCGTCTCTGCCCTGTCAGTTCAGCGTAATAGGCATGTTGATCGGCCCGCGAAACCCGAAGCCGCGCCATTTCACGGCATCGGGATCGGGCAGCGACATGTTCGGGAAACGCTCGAACAGCGCCGGGATCATGATCTCGCCCACCGTGCGCCGGGCGATATGGGCGCCGGCGCAGTGGTGCGGTCCGCTGCCGAACGCCTGGTGCACGTTCTTGTCGCGAAAGACCACGTAGTCCTCGCCGTTCTCGAACAGGTCCTCGTCGCGGTTCGACGACGCCTGGATCGTCATCACCGTGTCGCCCCTCGGGATGTCGAAACCGCCGATCTGCACGTCCTCCAGCACCAGCCGGCTCGACGCCTGGATCGGTGCCACCCAGCGTATGCCCTCTTCGAACGCGGCCCCCCAGGCCTCCTGCCGCTTCACCTCTTCGAGTTGTTCGGGATTGGTCAGCAGCCCGAAAAGAATCGTCGCCATTGCGTCGCGCGGCTCGTTGATGCCGCCGCCGATGGCGATCTTGAGGTTGGCGTAGATCTGGCTTTTCGGGATCGGATCCTTGGCATTCAGCATGATGGAAAAGGCCGAATTGTTGGGCTCGGCAAGGTGCCGGTCCTCGAGGCTGGCGAAATGCGCGTCCATCTCGTCATTGGCCTTGTCCGAGACCGCGAAGGGCTCTGGCTTCCAGCCGAAATTGCCCGCGCCGTCGATCAGATTCTGCGACCAGCGCTGCATCTGTTCGGTCGTGGCGCCCTCGAGCCCGAGGATATGCGTCAGGATCGCCGCCGAGACCGGGCCGCAGATCTCGGAGAACATGTCCACCGTCTCGCCCCTGGGCAGGCGGTTCAGGTAGTCGTCGACGATGCCGCGGTAAAGATCGGCCCAATCCTGCTTGATGACCTTGGGCGTGTAGGCCATCTGCATCGCCATGCGCTCGCGCCGGTGCTCTGCCCCGTCCTTACGCATCAGAGTGTGCGCGCGGAAGGCAGGTTTCATCGGGGTGTTGGGATCGTCCGAGCTGAAGATCTCGGGCGTGTCCTTGACGTACTTGGTGAAGGCCGCCTTGGTCAGGAAGGTCCGCTTGACCGACGTCACGCGCACCACCGGCGTCTCGGCCCGCATCCGGCGGTAGATCGGATAGGGATCGCGCGTGAGCTGATCCATCGTCACGTGGTCGTTCACCGGGGCCAGCGGCATGGGGTCTCCTCTCTCTTATGCATTCGCGACCCGGTCATAGCGCGAAGGCCGGCGAAACACACGGGGTCGCCGCAGCGGCAGTTTCGGTCGGCAGACCTTGCCGGTCCCGTACTCTCATCAACGCGCCGCCAGCGCGTCGGTCAGCAGATCGCGAACCGCGTCGCGGGGCACGTCCGAGGTGACGAAGGCCTGCCCGATCCCCCGCGCCAGGATGAACCGCAATTGCCCGTCGATCACTTTCTTGTCCTGAGCCATGTGGTCAAGCAGAACATCAGCATTTGGCAAATCCCCTTCGATATCAGAGAGATCGGTCTTGAGGTTCATCTGTTTCAGATGCGCCCGCACCCGGCTAGGGTCCTCCTGCGCGCAAAGCCCCAGTCGCGCCGACAAGTCGAAGGCCATGGCACAACCGATGGCCACGCCCTCACCGTGCAGCAAACGCGAGGAATACCCCGTAACTTTCTCCAATGCATGACAAAACGTGTGACCGAGGTTCAGAAGCGCGCGGTCGCCCTGTTCGGTTTCGTCGCGGGCGACGATCTCGGCCTTCATCTCGACCGAGCGTTTCACCGCGTGAATGCGCGCGCCGCGGTCGCCTGCCGCCATGGATGAGGCGTTGCCTTCAAGCCATTGAAAGAATTCACTGTCTCCAAGCAGGCCGTACCTGCTTGGAGACAGTGAATT
>Ga0114903_1001139_pt1 | contig 11756 bp, 10 predicted proteins | sample MalvirDeepMed_s2_FD_87289 | JGI IMG/M metagenome (GOLD analysis project Ga0114903, IMG submission 87289) | Marine viral communities from the Global Malaspina Expedition - Malaspina viral metaG DeepMed_s2 | ecosystem: Environmental > Aquatic > Marine > Oceanic | place: Mediterranean Sea... | reverse complement strand
GTCGAGAACCGCAGGCTCTATGCCGAGAAGTTCGACATGGCCGACCGCATCTTCGGCAACGTGGCGGGATATGCGCCGCCGCAGGCAGGGTTCTTCCTCTGGCTGCCGGTCGAGGATGGCGAGGCGGCAGCGCTGAAGCTCTGGCAGCAGACCGGGGTGCGGGTGCTGCCGGGCGCCTACCTGTCGCGCGACACCGAGGCGGGCAATCCGGGCAAGGGATATATCAGGGTCGCCCTCGTGGCGGACCGGGAGCAGACCGAACAGGGACTCACGCGGATCCGTGACTGTCTCTATGGGCAATAAGAAAAAGACGAGGCGAGCGATGGCGTATCAGGCACGGGGGCGCGACCCCCTCTTCGACAGCAATGTGCAGGCGGCGATCGAGAAGCGCGGCAAGGAGCTTGCCGGTCTGGCCCTGATCGCGCTCGGCGTGATGGCGGCGATGATGATCGGCTCCTACACGCCGGATGATCCGTCTTGGCTGTCGGCCACGGATGCGCCGGTGCAGAACTGGCTGGGCCGGATCGGCGCCTCGATCGCGGCGCCGCTGTTCATGATCGTCGGCTGGGGCAGCTGGGGGCTCGCGCTCGTGCTCATGGTCTGGGGGGCGCGCCTCGCCCTTCACCAGGGCGAAGAGCGCGCGCTGTCGCGCATCGTCTTTGCCCCGATCTGGATCGCGCTTTCCGCCGTCTACGCTGCCGGCCAGACCGTGGGGCCGGAATGGACCCACAGCTTCGGGCTCGGCGGCCTCTTCGGCGACATGATGATGGGCACCGTGCTGGGCATCCTGCCGGTCGGTGCCGGGCTGGGCCTGAAGCTCGTGATGCTGGTGCTGGGCGTCGGGATCGTCGCCATGGGCGCTTTCGTCCTGGGCTTCACCAAGCCCGAGCTTGGCGCCATCGGGCGCTTCCTGCTGGTTGGAACGGTGATGGCCTATGACACGCTGCTGCGCCTGCTGGGCCGCGGCGCGAGTTCGACCATGTCGGCGGCGCAGCGCATGCAGGCGTCGCAGTCCGAGCGCCGCGAGCGGCGCCGCCAGGAAGACGCCGAGGCGGCCGCCTGGGCCGCCGAGCAGGAGGCCGCCTGGGCCGCGGAACAGGGCCACCGGCCCGAGGCCCCCGAGGCCCCCGTGGCGCCGCGGGCGCCTGCCGCGCCGCTGGTGCGCCGCCCGGCCGCTGCCGCGGCGCCCGAACCGGTGACCTATGCCGAGCCGGCCTACGAGGCACCGCAGCCCCTGCCGCAGGAGGCCGAAGCCTCGTGGCCCGAGCCGCAGGCGATGCCGGCCCCCGAGCCGCGCCCCGAGCCCAAGAAGCCCGGCCTGCTGGCCCGTGTGCCCTCGCTGATCAAGCGCCACGAGGTGCTGCCGGCGGCCGAGATGATCGAGGTCGACGAAGACGGCTACGTCATCGAGGAAGAGCCCGGCGAAGAGCGCATCCGCGCCAAGATCGCCGACGTGATCCGCGCCCGTCGCCGCGGCCCCGAACCCGAAGAGCCCGCCTTCGTGCCCGACCCGGACAAGCCGCTGACCAAGGGCCGTGGCCGTCGCCCCGAGCCGCTGATCTACCGCACGCCGGGCGCCGCCCGTGCCGAGCCGCCGCTCACCGCCGCCCATGCCGCCGCGCAGGGCCGTCCGCCGGAGCCGCCGCTCTCGGCGCCACGCATGGAAGCTGCTCCCGCCGCCCCCGCTGCCCCCGCTGCGGCCGCGGCCCGCGCCGCGCAGGCAGCCCTGGCGCCAGAGGCCCCAGCTGCGCCCGCCGAGAGCGGCGCGCGTCTGGTGAGCCGTGGCGGTGCCACGCCGCCGCCCTTCGAGCTCGAGCCCGAGCCGGAAGAAGCCGTCACCGATGACAGCGACGATTTCGCCGATTACCGCCCCGCGGGGGGCTCCGGCTACGCGGCCGAGGAACGGGGATACGACGATCGATACGCCCCGGCCGAGGATGACGGCTATGATCGCGATTACGGCTATGACGATGCGGCCGGGAATGTCTTTGCCGATGATGGCCTCGGCGCGGACGGCGCCGACGATTACGCCGACGAGGACAATTACATCCCCGAGATGCCCGCCGAATACGCCGATCGGCGTCCGGCGATCCCGGTGGTGCAGCCCAAGAAGGTGGTACAGCAGGCCGAGCGCAAGCCGGTGCAGCCGTCGCGCCGCGCCCGGGAAGAGGCGCAGCCGAAGCTGAGCTTCGAGGAGGCCCATTCGGATTTCGAATTCCCGCCGCTGAGCCTGCTGGCCAGCCCCGACGCCATCGAGCGCCACCACCTCAGCGACGAGGCGCTCGAGGAGAACGCCCGCATGCTCGAGACCGTGCTCGACGATTACGGCGTCAAGGGCGAGATCGTCTCGGTGCGTCCCGGCCCTGTGGTCACCATGTACGAGCTCGAGCCCGCCCCGGGCCTCAAGGCCAGCCGTGTCATCGGCCTGGCCGACGACATCGCGCGCTCGATGTCGGCGCTCTCGGCCCGGGTCTCGACGGTGCCGGGCCGCTCGGTGATCGGCATCGAACTGCCCAACGATCACCGCGAGATGGTGTCGTTCCGAGAGATCCTGTCGTCGCGCGACTATGGCGACGGCAACCAGAAGCTGCCGCTGGCGCTCGGCAAGGATATCGGCGGCGACCCGGTGGTCGCCAACCTCGCCAAGATGCCTCACCTGCTGATCGCCGGCACCACCGGCTCGGGCAAGTCGGTGGCGATCAACACGATGATCCTGTCGCTGCTCTACAAGCTCAGCCCCGACGACCTGCGGCTGGTGATGATCGACCCCAAGATGCTCGAGCTCAGCGTCTATGACGGCATCCCGCACCTGCTCTCGCCGGTGGTGACCGACCCCAAGAAGGCCGTGGTGGCGCTCAAGTGGGTGGTGGGCGAGATGGAAGACCGCTACCGCAAGATGTCGAAGATGGGGGTGCGCAACATCGACGGCTACAACGGCCGCGTGGCGGAGGCGCTCAACAAGGGCGAGATGTTCAAGCGCACGGTGCAGACCGGCTTTGACGACGAGACCGGCGAGCCGGTGTTCGAGACCGAGGAGTTCGAGCCCAAGAAGATGCCTTACATCGTCGTGATCGTCGACGAGATGGCCGACCTGATGATGGTGGCGGGCAAGGAGATCGAAGCCTGCATCCAGCGCCTGGCACAGATGGCGCGGGCCTCGGGCATCCACCTGATCATGGCCACCCAGCGCCCCTCGGTCGACGTCATCACCGGCACGATCAAGGCGAACTTCCCGACCCGGATCTCGTTCCAGGTGACCTCGAAGATCGACAGCCGCACCATCCTGGGCGAGATGGGTGCCGAGCAGCTTCTGGGCATGGGCGACATGCTCTACATGGCAGGCGGCGCCAGGATCACCCGCTGCCACGGGCCGTTCTGCTCGGACGAAGAGGTCGAGGAAGTGGTGAACCACCTCAAGGCCTTCGGTCCGCCGGAATACGTCTCCGGCGTGGTGCAGGGCCCGGATGACGAGAAGGCCGACAACATCGACGCGGTCCTGGGGCTCAACACCGGCGGCAATACCGGCGGCGAGGATGCGCTCTACGACCAGGCGGTGGCGATCGTCATCAAGGACCGCAAGTGCTCGACCTCCTACATCCAGCGCAAGCTGGGCATCGGCTACAACAAGGCGGCGCGCCTCGTGGAGCAGATGGAGGACGAGGGCGTGGTCTCGGCCGCCAACCACGTCGGCAAGCGCGAGATCCTGGTGCCCGAGCAGGCCTGATGGCCTGCCGGGCCCCCTCCCCTGCCTGGGGAGGGGGCATTGGATGCCCGCCCGAACGGCGCGCGGGATGTCGAGGGGATGAGGGGGCCAGCCCCCTCTTGGCCCTGCGGGCCAATTCACCCCCGAGGTATTTCAGAACCAGAGAAGACCGGGAGGGCGTGGCGAGGCTGCGCGCTTTTCCGTGTCCGGAGGCCTTGCGGGAACGGAGCGGCGAATGGGGCGTTGGGCTGGGCCGAAAGGAGAGCCCCACCATGCCGTCAGACCAGTCCGTCAATGCCCTGCTCGATACCCTTAGCCGCCGCGCCGACCGCGAGCGTGAGGTCTCGGTTGCCGACGTGGTGTCGGATGTCGGGGACCGCGGCATCGGCCCTCTGCTCTTCGTTCCGGCGCTTCTGGTGATCTCGCCGCTCGGAGCGATCCCGGTGGTGCCGAGCCTCTTCGCGGTGGCGCTGTTCCTGATCGCGGTGCAGAGCCTGTTCGGCGAAAGCCGGATCTGGCTGCCGCGGGTGGTGCGCGAGCGCGCGGTGGAGGAGGACAGCCTGCGCAAGGCCACAACCCGGCTGCGGCCCTGGGCGGACCGGCTCGACCGGCTTTTCGGGCCGCGCCTGAAGGTGCTGACGACCCAGCCGGTGCAGAAAGCGGCGGCGGGTCTCGCGGCGATCCTGTGCCTGAGCGTGCCGCCGCTCGAGTTGGTGCCGTTCGCGGCGCTGGTGCCGATGCTGGCGATCGCGCTCCTGGGCCTCGCGATCACGCTGAATGACGGGATTCTCATGGCCGTGGCGCTGACCGGTGCCGGTGCGGCCTTGATCGGCAGTGTCTGGCTGCTGATATCAGGTTGAAGAGCCGCTGCTATCGCTTAACCGCGCCCGACATGCCATGTCATCGAAAGACCCGAGCAGGACGAAGGACCCAACATATGCTCCGAATTCTCACCGCCGCGCTGACCGCGCTGATGCTGACCGCGCTTCCGGCAGCGGCGCAGCAGCTCTCGCTGAACACGCTGTCGACCTATCTCAACTCGATCCAGTCGGCCGAAAGCCCGTTCACCCAGGTCAACAGCGACGGCTCGATCTCGACCGGCAAGATCCTGATCAAGCGCCCGGGCAAGGTTCGGTTCGAGTACAACCCGCCGGAGCAGGCGCTGGTGTTGGCGTGGTCCGGGGCGGTCTACGTCTTCGACAAGAAGGTCGGCGGTCAGCCCGAGACCTATCCGCTGAGCCAGACGCCGCTGTCGATCATTCTCGACCGCAACGTCAACCTCGCGCAGGCGGGCATGGTGATCGGGCATGATTACGACGGCACCGCGACCACCGTCACCGCGCAGGACCCGAAGCGGCCGGAATACGGCTCGATCCAGATGAAGTTCACCGGCAACCCGGTGGAGCTGCGCCAGTGGATCATCCGCGACGGCAATGGCAGCACCACCACCGTTGTGCTGGGCGGGCTCGAGAAGACCAGCCTGCCCAACAGCGTGTTCGACGTGAACCGGGTGCGCTGACGGCACCCGGTGGCCGCGTGGCGCCTCAGCGCGCCGCGCGGCAGTTCGCCAGCTGGACCTCGTAGACCACCGCGCGGTTGCCGACATCGTCGGCCACCCGCAGCAGCCAGGCCTTGTTGTTGTAGGTGCCGCGTTTGAAGCCGCCGCGCCCCTCGTGATAGGCGAGGTACTGGTTGCGGGCATCGCGCATGCTGATGCCGAGGCTGCGTGCCGTCTCGGCCATGTACCAACCCATGAAATCGGTCGCGTCACGGATGTCGTCGCGACGGGCGCGGCGTGTACCGGTGGATTCGAGATACTCGTCCCAGGTGCCGTCGAGCGCCTGGCTGTAGCCGAAGGCCGAGCTCTGCCGTCCGTAGGGGATCACCCCCAGCGAATAGCGGAACGGGGTCCGGGCGTCGGACTTGAACTTGCTTTCCTGGTAGATCGTCGCCATCTGGACGTGCACGGGCACGCCCCACTTGCGCTCTGCGGCGCGGAATGCGCGGGTGTAGTGCGGGCGCTCCTTGAGGATCGCGCAGGCATCCTCGAGGTTATTGGGCGACCGCCCGCTGCCACCGCCCCCGCAGGACGCGGCCAACAATACGATCACCAACGCGCGAAGCCATCTGCTCATCTGCCTCTCGCTTTTTATGTGGTTTTATGTTTCTTGCCTCACTCCAGTTTAGCCGATCAGCGGCCGGGTGGGAATCACAATTCCGATGGGAGCAGGCGGCGGCGACGCCACGCCGATGCGTTTCGTATCAAAATGCGAGTGCGCCTTCTGCGCCGGAATTGTTCACTGTCTGTCCGGTGTTCACAGAGTGTTTCCGCGTTAAATGCCGGTGAAGTTGGACAACTTGCCACGAAAATGTCAAAACTCGGACCAAGAGGTCTTTATGCACACACAGCGCGCCAAATATCATCTGGGCCAGGTCGTCCGGCATCGCAAGCACCCGTTCCGCGGCGTGGTGTTCGATGTCGACCCCGAGTTCAGCAACACCGAGGAGTGGTACGAAGCGATTCCCGAGGATGCCCGTCCGGTGAAGGATCAGCCGTTCTACCACCTGCTGGCCGAGAACGATCAGAGCTTTTACGTGGCCTATGTCTCGGAACAGAACCTCGTCGCGGATTACTCCGGTGAGCCGGTGGACCATCCCGATATCCCCGATCTGTTCGGGGCGTTCGAGGATGGCAGCTACGCGCTGCATTTCCAGATGAACTGAGCCGGCGGGGCGTGGCCCCCGTGCCGGTGATCGATGTTTGTGAGAGGCGGCCCGTGCCGCCTCTTTGCATGTCGGGGCCGGTCGCGGCTCAGGCCGCTGCGCGCACCAGATCGAGGAATTGCGCCACCTGCTCGGGGCTCAGCGACCAGTCGCAGACGAGGCGCGCCATGGCGGTCTCGTCATCGGGGCCCTCGGGGGTGTCGAAGAGGTGATAGTCGGCGCCCTGCGCCATCACCGCCTTGTGCGCCCCGCGCGACATCTCGAAGAACACCATGTTGGCGTGGCTGTCATTGGCCACGCGCAGCCCGGCGCCTTTCAGCCCCTGCACGAGCTGGTCGCAGCGCGCGTTGGCGCGGCTGGCGAGGTCGTGCCAAAGGTTGTCGGAGAGGTAGGCGTCCATCTGCGCGGCGAGGTAGCGGTGCTTGGAGAACAGCAGAGCCCCGCGCTTGCGGCGGTATTCGAACTCCGCGGCCTTGTCTTTAAGCGCTACCGCTTCGCTGCTTGAGCGCGCGGCCGTGTCAAAGATCATCACCGCCTCGACGCCCATCAGCCCGTTCTTGGTGCCGCCGAAGACGCAGATGTCGACGCCGGCCTTCCAGCTCATCTCGGCGGGGGTGACGCCGAGCTTCACGGCGGCATTGGCGAAGCGCGCACCATCGAGATGCACCGGCAGGTCGTATTCTTTCGCCACCGCGGTCAGGGCGTGCAGCTCCTCCATGGAATAGACGTTGCCGCGTTCGGTGATCTGGGTGATCGAGACCGGCCCGCGCTTGGGGCCGTGCACGCCGCGCGTCTCCTCGCCCTCGATGGCGGCGCGCAGGGTCTCTGGCGTCATGCGGTCACTGTCGCCCACCAGCGAGAGCTTGGCGCCGCCGGTGAAGAATTCGGGCGCATTGCACTCGTCTTCGTGGATATGCGCGGCCGGGGAACAGAATACCGTGGCGTAGGGTGGGCAGAGGCAGGCCAGTGCCAGCACGTTGGCGGCGGTGCCGGTGGGGACGAGGTAGACCGCCGCCTCTGGCGCCTCGAAGAGGTCACGCAGCCGCTGGGTCACGGAAAGGCTCAGGTCGTCGGCGCCGTAGCCGGCCACGTGGCCCGCGTTGGCGCGGGTCATGGCCTCGAGTACCTGCGGCGGGACCGGGCCGGAATTGTCGGAGGCAAAGAACATCAGACGGGCTCCTCGATGATGTGGTCTTCCCAATCGTCCTCGTCGATTTCGAACTCGGGCACGGTGCTGTCGCGCATCGACACGCCGGCCCGGTGCACGGTCTCGGGATCGCCCGAGATCAGCGGGTGCCAGTCGAACAGTTTCTCACCGGCCCAGAGCAGGCGATAGGCGCAGGTCTGGGGCATCCAGTAGGCGTGTTCGTCGATATTCGAGGGTTTGAGGACGATGCATTCCGGCACGAACTGATGCCGGATCGGGTATTGGGCGCAGCGGCAGGTGCCGTCGTCGAACAGGCGGCAGGCGACATCGGTCAGCGCGACTTCGCCGCTTTCCTCGTCCTCGAGCTTGTTCAGGCAGCACTTGCCGCAGCCGTCGCAAAGCGCCTCCCACTCACGCTCGGAGAGGTCCTTGAGGGCCTTGGTTTCCCAGAAGCGCGGGGCGAGGCCGCTGCGGTCGATGGGATCGCTCATAGCGCCTCCAGGATGTCGCGGGCGCGTGCGCAGTCGGCATCCATCTGCTCGATCAGCGCGTCCAGGCTGTCGAATTTCAGCTCCGGGCGCAGGTACTCGACCAAGCCGATGGACAGCGTGGCACCGTAGAGGTCGCCCTTGAAGTCGAAGATGAAGGTTTCGAGATTCGGGCGGTTCTCGCCGAACATCGGGCGCACCCCGATGGAGGCGGCGCCGTGGTAGTGGCCCTTGTGCTCGCCGGTGAGCACCTCGACCAGCACCGCGTAGACGCCGAGCTTCGGCGGGTGCAGCCCGTCGATCGACATGTTGGTGGTGGGATAGCCCAGCTCGCGGCCGCGCTGCTCGCCGCCGATCACCGTGCCCTCGATGCGGTGCCAGTGGCCAAGCTGGGCGGCGGCGTCGCGCGGGCGGCCATCGGTAAGCGCTTGCCGGATCGCGGTCGAGCTCACCTGCCCGCCCTCGTGTTCGAGGATCGGGGCCACGGTGACGCCAAAGCCCATCTCCTCGCCGAAGCGCTTCAGGTCATCGACGGTGCCGGCGCGCTTGTTTCCGAAGCAGAAATCGGCGCCGACGACCACGTGCTTGAGGCCCAGCCCGTCCTTGATCACCTTGCGGGCGAATTCCTCCGGGGTGAGCGCGGCGAGGGCGGCGTTGAAGTTGATCTCGTAGAGCCGATCGATGCCGAGCTTCTCGAGCCGCGAGGCGCGCGCCTTGGCCGACATCAGCCGGAAGGGGGGCGACTCGGGGGCGAAATACTCGCGCGGGTGCGGCTCGAAAGTGAGCACGCCGAGCGGCGCGTCGCCACCCGCCGCGCGCGCGAGGCCGATCACCGCCTGGTGACCGCGATGCACGCCATCGAAGTTCCCGATGGCCACGCTGGCGCCCCGGTCCTGGGGCTCGACATACTGGTAATCCCGGATGATCCGCATGGGCGAAGGCCTAGCCCCGTCCGCCGGCGGGCGCAAGACGGGGCGATGCGGGGAGGGGGGATCAGGGCGGATCTGGCTGGGTGGTTGCGCGCCGACGTGTCATCGCCGGCCCGCGGGATGGCGATGTCCCTCTGGAACCTCTTGTTTTATCCCGGCCAAGTCCGAAGGACCTCAACACACGGTGCTTGCGTCACAAAATCGCCAGCCCGGTGGGGCGGGCCGGCGATGGCGCGGCGGCCTTCGGCCTTGATTCCGCGCCGAGGTCTTCGCTCAAGCCACGGTGTGCGATGCGGAGTCAAAGCGCATCGCGCCCCCGCCGTCACCTCACCCGTAATCGCGCTCCCCGAAGATCGCCGAGCCGACCCGCACGTGGGTCGCGCCGAGCGAGATCGCCTGCTCGAAATCCGAGGACATGCCCATCGACAGCCCCTCGAGCCCGTTGCGCTCGGCGATCTTGGCCAGCAAGGAGAAATGCAGCGACGGGGTGTCCTCGACGGGGGGGATGCACATTAGCCCCTTGAGCAGCAGGTCGAGCCCGCGCACCTCCTTGATGAAGGCATCCGCGTCGGCCGGCAGGATGCCCGCCTTCTGCGGCTCCTCGCCGGTATTGACCTGCACGAAGAGATCCGGGCAGTGGCCGATCTCCTGCGCCAGCCGCGCCAGCGTGTTGGCAAGCTTCGGCCGGTCGACCGCGTGGATCGCCGAGAACAGCTCCATCGCCTGCCGCGCCTTGTTGGTCTGCAGCGGCCCGATCAGGTGCACGTCGACGCCGTCGAAACGCTCCTTCAGCGCCGGCCATTTGCCCTGCGCCTCCTGCACCTTGTTCTCGCCGTAAAGCCGGTGGCCCTGCTCGAGCACCGCCTCGACGCGCTCGATCGGCTGCACCTTGCTCACCGCGATCAGCTCTACCGAGCCTTCAGGCCGTCCGGCCTTTGCCTCGGCCTTGGCCACGCGCTCGCGGATGTCGGTCAGTCCCATGGTTCGTCTCCCCACGCCTCGATGAAGGGTTGCAACTCGCGCTCGTGTTTTCTCCAGGCCTGCGCCGAGCCGGTATAGATCGGCTGGCGCGCCTGGCTGACGCTGAGGGTCTTCACGGCGCCGCTCGTGTTCTTGTGGAAATCGAGGCAGGCGTCCTGCCAGTCAAGCCCCGCCGCGGCGATCAGCGCCCGAGACTGCGGCTCGGGATCGGCGACGAGCGCCTCGTAGCGGATCTCGTGCACGACGCCGGGCAGCGCCTGCTTCCAATGCGCGACAAAGCCGCGGAAGCGTTTGATGGCATGGGCGATGTCGGCGAGATCGTTGCCGTAGCGATGGCTGCCGGTGTTGAAATAGTTCTTGTAGATCGACAGGGCGATGTCGCGCGGATCGCGCTGCACCACCACGAAGCGGGCCTGCGGCAGGGTGCGGTGCAGCAGACCGATGATCAGGTAGGAGAGAATCGACTTGTCGGTGATCACCGGCCTGTCGCCGGGCACGTCGCGCCGGGCCAGCGTGGTGTAGCGCCGGGCAAAGGCCTCGAGCTTGGCGGCGTCGGTGATCGGGCGCATCTGCTCGCCGGCACCGAAAATGCCGTAGGCGAGCTTCAGCGCCAGCCCCAGCTCGTTGCCGGCGCTGACGTCGCTGTGCGCGGCGAGGATGCGCTCGACCAGCGTGGTGCCCGAGCGCGGCATGCCGGTGACGAAAACCGGGCGCGGGGTGAGGGCGGGCTCTGGTGCGGGCGCGGGCAGGGCGGAAAGGTCGTCCTGCGCGGTGCGCACGGTGGCGAACTCGCGATCCTGTGCGGCGTTGTCGAAGGGCGCGGCCTTGCGTTGCAGCGCGTTGGCGCGGGCGACGCAGGCAAAGCCCTTCTCGGGCTGCCCGGTCTCGTCCAGCGCCTTGCCGAGCGCATAACCAAGCTGGATGCGGGCGGGCTCGGGCAGGTCCTTGCGGGCCCAGAGCTTCTCCATCGCGGGCAGCAGCGGATCGCCCTTGGCGAGCGTCTTGCCGCCGAGGAAGATTCGGTAGAGCTGCGCCTCTTTGGGGTGTTGCTTCAACAGCTTGCGAAAGATCGTCTCGGCCTCGTCGAAGCGTCCGAGATGTTGCAGGTAATGCGCCTTGTCCGCCTGCGCGCCAAGGCTGTTGCCGGGGGCGGCGATCAGCCGGTCATAGGCGGCGAGCGCCTCCTCGCTGGCGCCGAGATGGCGAAAGCGCTCGGCGGCATGCCGGGTGAGCTGCGGATTGCCGGGGGCGAGTTTCACCGCCTTGCGCAGCTCGGCGAGGCAGGTCTCGCGGTCGCCCAGTTCGAAGGCGATGCGCGACAGCTGGTAGGGGATATCGGCCCGCTTGGGGTCGGCGAGGGCGAGCTGTTGCAAGGCGCTGCGGGCCTTGACGAGACGCCCCTGCGCCATGTCGTCGGCGGCCTGTTTCATCAGCCGGGCCTTGGTGTCGGCGGAGAGCGGCAGCATGGCGGGCTCCTTTCGGTCGGACAAAAAGAAAAGAGCGGGCAAATGCCCGCTCTTCCCTTATCCTAATCTCAGAGGAGATTAGAAGTTCATGCTGAGACCCAGCGAGTAGGTGTCGTAGTCGTCGCTCGACGCGCCGTCCGGATCGATGTCCGAGTAGCCGTAGCCGAAGCGAGCGGACAGACCGCCGCCGAGGTCGTAGGAAGCGGCCAGACCGAAGCCGGACAGCTTGTCGTCCTCTTGGGTGTACTCACCGTAGTTCATGCCGACTGCGATGGCGTTCATCTCGTAGCCGAAGCCAACGCCCCAGTGCTCGATGTC
>Ga0114903_1001138_pt1 | contig 11759 bp, 9 predicted proteins | sample MalvirDeepMed_s2_FD_87289 | JGI IMG/M metagenome (GOLD analysis project Ga0114903, IMG submission 87289) | Marine viral communities from the Global Malaspina Expedition - Malaspina viral metaG DeepMed_s2 | ecosystem: Environmental > Aquatic > Marine > Oceanic | place: Mediterranean Sea... | reverse complement strand
GCCGATGGGCCGGTGGTGAAGCTCGCGATCACCAGGTCGTCGAGCGACAGGGTGAAGGCCAGCAGCCAGCCCGAGATCACCGCGGGCGCGATGAACGGCAGGGTCACCAGCCGGAACGCCTCGAAGGGCGAGCAGCCGAGATCGAGCGCCGCCTCCTCGAGCGAGCGATCGAAGCTGGTGAGCCGCGACGACACCACCACCGAGACGTAGCACATCGAGAAAGTGGTGTGGGCCAGCACGATGGTCAGCACGCCGCGGTCGAGCCCGATGCCGATGAACAGGAGCAGCAGCGACAGACCGGTGATCACCTCGGGCATCACCAGTGGCGCATAGATCATCCCCGAGAACAGCGTGCGCCCCCGGAACCGTCCCGCGCGCACCAGCACGTAGGCCGCCATGGTGCCGAGCACCGTGGCGATGGTCGAGGAGAACACCGCGACCTTGAGCGTCACCCAGGCGGCGTCGAGGAACTCCTCGTTGCGCAGAAGCTCGCCGTACCACTTGGTCGAGAAGCCGGCCCAGACGGTGACCAGTCGGCTTTCATTGAAGCTGTAGACCACCAGCAGCACCATCGGGAGATAGAGGAAGGCGAAGCCGAGCGTCAGCGATGTGACGTTGAACCAGGAAAAGCGTCTCATCCTTCGGCCTCCCGTGCCTTCTGCTCGTTGCGCTGGAACAGGATGATCGGGATGATCAGGATCAGCAGCAGGATCACCGCCACCGCCGAGGCCACCGGCCAGTCACGGTTCGAGAAGAACTCCTCGAACAGCACCTTGCCGATCATCAGCGTGCCGGAGCCGCCGAGCAGCGAGGGGATCACGAATTCGCCGATGGCCGGGATGAAGACGAGGAAGCAGCCGGCGATGATGCCGTTGCGCGAGAGCGGCCAGGTCACCAGCCAGAAGGCGGCGAGCTTGGAGCAGCCGAGATCCTCGGCGGCCTCGATCAGGCTCTCGTCCATCTTCTCGAGCGCCGAGTAGATCGGCAGCACCATGAAGGGCAGGTAGGTGTAGACGATGCCGATATAGACCGCGGTATTGGTGTTCATGATCTGCAGCGGCGTGTCGATCACCCCGAGCCAGAGCAGCACGCTGTTGAGCGTGCCCTCGTTCGACAGGATTCCCATCCACGAGTAGACCCGGATCAGGAACGAGGTCCAGAACGGCAGGATCACCAGCATCAGCAGCGTCGGACGCCATTCGTTCGGGGCGCGCGCCATGCCGTAGGCGATGGGATAGCCCACCAGCAGGGTCAGCAGGGTCGAGACCAGCGCGATCTTGAGCGAGCTGACATAGGCCTTCCAGTAGAGATCGTCGGTGGTCAGGAAGACGAAGTTCTCGAGATCGAGATCGGAGAAGAAGGCGCGCAGCCCCTCCCAGCCGGCACTGATGTCGAATTGCGGCGTATAGGGCGGCCGGGCCAGCGCCACGTCCGACAGCGAGATCTTGAGCACGATCACGAAGGGAACGAGGAACAGGATCAGCAGCCAGAAATACGGGATTGCGATCAGCGTGAAGCGGCGCATGGCTTACTCCTCGAGCACGACGCCGGCGGTCTCGGTAAAGCCGATCCAGACCGCGTCTTCCCAGGTGATGTGCCGGTTCGAGATGCGCCGCGCGTTGACCATCTGCGCCTTGACCATCTGTCCGCTCGCCAGCTCGACATGGTAGGTCGAGATGTTGCCGAGATAGGCGATGTCGATGACCTTGCCGGGCAGCACGTTGGGCCGGTCGGGCTTCTCGAGGTCGATGGTGACCTTCTCGGGACGGATCGACAGGGTCACCGGCTTGCCGTCGAGCGCCGGATCGCCATTCGCGGCGATGATCGGCGGCTGGCCCTCGGCCCAGTCGATGACGATGCCGCCGGGCTTGATCGAAGGCTGTGCCGCCGGGGCGGGGGCCGGCGCGGGTTTTGCGGCGGCTTTGGCCTCGGCCTTGCGGGCGGCGGCGAGCTCTTCGGGGCTTGGCGGGGGCAGTTGCGGCGTTGCGAGGTCGCGCTGGCCCATGAAGCGGGCGAAGACCTTCTTGTAGAGCCACTCGCCGCGCGCGTTGGGCGCGGGCAGGCGGGCATCGGTGAGGGGCACGGCCTGCGCGGCGGGGTCCGGTGCCGTCTTCTCGGCCACGGGCGCCGGGGCTTCGGGCGCCTCGGGGGCCGTAACGGGTTCCTCGGGGGCGGCCTGTCGCGCCTTGGCGGTGCCGGCGATGAGGTTCACGTCGCCGATGAAGTCCGCCACGTAGACCGAGTTCGGCGCCTCGTAGATCACGTCGGGCGTGTCGACCTGCACCAGCCGGCCCTCGTCCATCACCGCGATGCGGGAAGCCACCGTCATCGCCTCTTCCTGATCGTGCGTCACGATCACGAAGGTGGTGCCGGTCTTTTCCTGAATGTCCATCAGCTCGAACTGCGTTTCCTCGCGCAGCTTCTTGTCGAGCGCGCCGAGCGGTTCGTCGAGCAGCAGCAGTTTCGGCGCCTTGGCGAGACTGCGCGCCAGCGCCACGCGCTGCCGCTGGCCGCCGGAGATCTGGTGCGGCTTGCGCTTGGCGAACTTGGTCAGGCGGGTGAGGCGCAGCATCTCCTCGACGCGCTCCTCGATCATCGCCTTGTCCTTGCTCTCGCGTCGCAGGCCGAAGGCGATGTTGTCCCAGATCGACAGGTGCGGGAACAGCGCGTAGCTCTGGAACATCATGTTCACCGGGCGCTTGTTCGGCGGCACGCTGATGATGTCCTGCCCGCCCAGCCAGATATGGCCCTCGGTCACGCTCTCGAAGCCGGCGAGCATCCGCATCATCGTGGTCTTGCCGCAGCCCGACGGGCCGAGCAGGGCGAAGAATTCGCGCTCGTAGATGTTGAGCGAGAGGTCGTCGATCGCGGTGAACTCGCCGAAGCGCTTGGTCACGTTGCGAAACTCGATGAGGGGCTTCTGCTCTGGGTCTTCCCAGGGGGCAAAGACGGTCTGGGCCATGTGGGGGATACGTCCTGTCAGAGAAAGGCCCGCGCCCTGGCGGGGCGCGGGCCGGTCAGTCGCGGATCAGGTGCCGGACTTGATCTTGGTCCAGAGGCGCGTGACGGTGCGCTGCACGCGGGGCTCGTAGGGCGTGGTGGTGAAGGTGTTCTCCATCGCCTCGGGCGTCGGGTAGATCGCCGGATCGCCGATCACGTCCTCTGCAAGATACTGCTGCGAGGCCTCGTTGCCGTTGGCGTAGTAGACGTAGTTCGACGCCGCGGCCATGTTCTCGGCATCCATGATGAAGTTCAGGAAGGTGTGCGCCGCCTCGGGGTTCGGTGCGTCGACCGGAATGGCCATCTGGTCGAACCACATCTGTGCCCCTTCGTCGGGCGCATAGTAGGACACCTCGACGCCGTTGTCGGCTTCGGCGGCACGGTCGCGGGCCTGCAGGATGTCGCCGGACCAGCCGACCGCGACGCAGACATCGCCGTTGGCCAGTGCGTTGATGTATTCCGAGCTGTGGAATTTCTGGATGTAGGGGCGGATCGGCATGAACACCTCTTCCGCCTTGGCGATCACGTCGGGATCGTGGCTGTCGGGATCCTCCCCGATGTAGTTCAGCGCCGCCGGGATCATCTCGGCCGGGGCATCGAGGAACATCACGCCGCATTCGGCGAGCTTTTCCATGTTCGCGGGGTCGAAGACGAGATCCCACGAGGTCACGGGGGCGTCCTCTCCGAGGATCTCGCGCACCTTGGGCTCGTTGACGCCGATGCCGGTGGTGCCCCACATGTAGTTGATGGCGTATTCGTTGCCGGGGTCGTATTTCGACGTCCGTTCCGAGATCACATCCCACATGTTGTCGATATTGGGCAGCTGCGACTTGTCGAGCGGCTGGAACGCGCCGGCCATGATCTGGCGCTGCAGGAAGGTGCCGGTGGGCACCACCACGTCATAGCCCGAGCCGCCGGCGAGCATCTTGGTCTCGAGCACCTCGTTGCTGTCGAACACGTCGTAGATCAGGTCGATGCCGGTCTCTTCCTCGAACTTGGCCAGCAGGCTCTCGTCGATATAGTCGGACCAGTTGTAGACCCGGACCTCGTCGGCCTGCGCCAGTCCGGCGGTCAGGGCGAGAGTCGCGGTGAGGGTCAGAAAGGGTGTCTTCATGATGTGCTCCCGGTTGGTCATGGGGTCTTGTCGCCCCGTGATCCCTGAATTTGATCAAATGTTGCACCCGTTGGCAACATGAGAGATGTTTCCACGGCCCAACCTGCCGTGCAAGATGGCTTTGCGGGCGGTTTGGTCAAGCAGGAGGCAGATGGTGAATAGGCGGGCAGACAGCGCCGGGCTCCCGACGCACGAGGTGGTCTATCGCCGCCTGCGGGAGATGATTCTCTTTGGCGAGCTCGCGCCCGGGCAGCCCGTGACCATCCAAGGGCTGGTCGAGCGGCTCGAGGTTGGCATGACGCCGGTGCGCGAGGCGCTGCGGCGGCTGATCGCCGAGGGCGCGCTTGTGTTCCAGGGCAACCGTCGGATCACCGTGCCGGTGCTTGATGCGGCGGCGGTGGAGGAGCTGACGCTGGCGCGCGTGGCGCTCGAGCCGCAACTGGCGCGGCGCGCGGCACAGCGCTGCGGGTCCGAGGGCGTGGCGCGGCTTCGCGCCACGGACGCGCGGCTCGACGCGGCCATCGGCAAGGGTGATGTCACCGGCTACCTCGTCGAGAACCACCAGTTCCACACCGAGCTGAACGAGATCGCCGGCGCGCCGATCCTCACCGATCTGGTCGAAGGGCTGTGGCTGCGCTTCGGTCCGTCGCTGCGCGTGGTCTGTGGCCAGTTCGGCACCCGCAACCTGCCCGACCTGCACAAGGCGATCCTCGACGCGCTCGAGGCCGGCAATGCCGAGGCCGCGGCGGAGGCGATGGAGCAGGACGTGCGGCAGGGGATGGAGCAGATCGCGGCGGCGCTGGAGAGCTGAGCGGCGCTGCATATCCAGCCGGTTTGCGCCGAAGCGCCTTGATAGCGGTCGCGGGCGTCGTGCCATCGTCGGGCCGCGCGCGGGCCGGCCATGCCGAAGACATGCCCCCGGCATGACCATCGCGCGGCGCATCCGGTCGCGATCCTGCGCTCGGCAACGCCTCGAAAGCCGCGATTCGATTGACAGGAAATAATTTGATCATATTCTGCGGCCAAACCCGGATTCCCCAAGGAGGCTCGGCCATGACGCTGATTTCCACCAATACGCCCACCGCCGAGCTTCAGGCGCTGGACGCCGCTCACCACATGCACCCGTTCACCACCGGGGCCGATCTTGCCCGCAAGGGCGCGCGGGTGATCACCCGCGCCGAGGGCTGCTGGCTCACCGACAGCGAGGGCGAGCGTATCCTCGACGGCATGGCCGGGCTGTGGTGCGTGAACCTGGGCTACGGCCGCAAGGAACTGGCCGCCGCCGCGGCGCGCCAGATGGAAGAGCTGCCCTATTACAACACGTTCTTCCAGACCACGCATGTGCCGGCGATCCAGCTCTCGGCGCGCATTGCCGAGCTGGCGCCGGACGATCTGAACAACGTGTTCTTCGCGTCCTCGGGCTCCGAGGCGAACGACACCAATATCCGCCTCGTGCGCGCCTACTGGCACGAGAAGGGCCAGCCCGAGCGCAAGGTGATCATCTCGCGCTGGAACGCCTATCACGGCTCGTCGGTGGGCTCGGGCAGCCTTGGCGGCATGAAGGGGATGCACGCGCAGGGCGGCATGCCGATCCCCGACATCCACCATATCGACCAGCCCGACTGGTGGGCCGAGGGCGGCGACATGACGCCCGAGGAGTTCGGCCTCGAGCGGGCGCGCCAGCTCGAGCAGGCCATCGAGGAGATCGGCCCCGAGAAGGTCGCGGCCTTCGTCGCCGAGCCGGTGCAGGGCGCCGGCGGCGTGATCATCCCGCCCGAGAGCTACTGGCCCGAGATCCAGCGCATCATCGACAAGTACGGCATCATCCTGATCGCCGACGAGGTGATCTGCGGCTTCGGGCGCACCGGCCATTGGTTCGGCTCCGAGACCATGGGCATCAAGCCGCATATCATGACCATCGCCAAGGGCCTGTCCTCGGGCTACCAGCCGATCGGCGGTTCGATCGTCAATGACGAGATCGCCGGCGTCATCGGCAAGACCGAGTTCAACCACGGCTACACCTATTCCGGCCACCCGGTGGCCGCCGCCGTGGCGCTGGAAAACCTGCGCATCCTCGACGAGGAGGGCATCGTCACCCAAGTCCGCGAAGAGACCGGCCCTTATCTCAAGCAGAAATTCGAGGCGCTGGCCGATCACCCGCTCGTGGGTGAGGCCAAGATCTCGGGCTTCATGGGCTCGCTGGCGCTGACCCCGGACAAGGCCAGCCGCGCGCCCTTTGCCGCCGATGCCGGCACCGTGGGCTATATCTGCCGCGAGCGCTGCTTCGCCAACAATCTCGTGATGCGCCACGTGGGCGACCGCATGATCATCTCGCCGCCGCTGGTGCTCTCGAAGGACGAGATCGACACGCTGATCGACCGCGCCACCCGCTCGCTCGACGAATGCCATGCCGAGCTTGAAAAGCAGGGGCTGATGGTCGCCGGCACGCGCTGACCGTAACCGCCGGGGCGCGCCCCCCCCGACACGAAAGAAGAGCCCGGCCTCCGCAACAGGGGGGCCGGGCTCTTTCACGTCATGACGGCCGCATCGGAACGTTTGCTGGCTCAGCTCACCTGATGCGGGGCGCCGGTGGCCATGTTGGTGCCGATATAGGGCTTCTTGGCGCCTTTCCACGCGCCGAACCCGCCTTCCATATGGGCGATCCGGGCGAAGCCTGCCTCGATCGAGGCCCGCGCGACCTTTTCCGAGCGCACGCCCGAGCCGCAGTGAAACACGATGCGTTTCTCGGCCTGCCCCGGCAGCTTGGCGGCCTTGAAGAAGGCCAGCGGCATCAGCAGCGCCCCCTCGACATGCTCGAGCATGTACTCCTGCGGCGTCCGCACGTCGATCAGCACGATCTCGTTCCTGTCGAAGGCCTCCTGAACCTCGTCCACGGTCCAGGTCTCGAGAATGCTGTCGCCGACCTGTTCGGTTTTCATGGCGTCTGTCCTTTCGAACGTTGGGAACGGTTCCATTCGATAATTGGGATGTATCGCGTCGCTGGCAAGGGCAAGTGCGCGGATCCGGCAATGCCACGGGCAGAGCCGCGGCATCTGCGCTGGTGCCGCGCCAGGCCCGGGATCGCGCGGTGCAAGGCCCGGAGCATGGTCTTCCCGCGCAAAGGTCGGGCCGCGCGCCTGCGGCCGCGTGGGCGTCGTGAGCCTGTCGTTTAAGGGACTTAGCCGGCCACCGGCACCGGGGCGCGGGTTTCCTTCACCGGCAGGTGGATGATCGCCGAGAGCGCCCCGACACCCACACCGATCCACCAGACCAGCGTGTAATCGCCATAGGCGTCATACATCCGCCCGCCGAGCCAGACGCCGAGGAAGCCGCCAAGCTGGTGCGAGAAGAACACGATGCCGTAGAGCGTGCCCATGTAGCGCAGCCCGTAGAGATGCGCGACGAGGCCCGAGGTCAACGGCACCGTGGCAAGCCAGAGCGAGCCCATCACGGCCGAGAACACGATCACGGAGGCCGGCGTGATCGGAAACATGATGAACAGCGCCGCGGCGATGGTGCGGCCGGTATAGATCAGCGCCAGCAGGTACTTCCGGGGGAAGCGCTTGCCGGCCCAGCCGGCGGCCAGCGTGCCGGCGATGTTGGCGATGCCGATCACCGCGATGGCCCATGCGCCGAGCGCCGAGGTCGTGGTGATGCCCACCGAATGCAGCACGCCCCCGGGCTGGATCGGGCCGCACATCTCCTCGACGAAGGCCGGAAAATGCGCGGTGATGAAGGCCAGCTGGTAGCCGCAGGAGAAAAAGCCGATGAAGATCATCGCAAACGAGGGATCGCGGGCGGCGCGCTTGAGGATGGTGCCCATGCTCTCCTCGATCTCGGCCTTGCTGGCGGCAGGCGCGCGCATCAAGGGCAGCGTGAGCAGCATCGCGAGGATGACGCCGGCAAAGATCAGGAACACCGTCTGCCACGTGTAGAGCCCGAGCAGCGCCTCGGCCAGCGGCGCGCCGATCACCTGCCCGGCGCTGCCGGCGGCGGTGGTGATCGCCAGCGACATCGAGCGGTTGTCGTCCGACGAGGCCCGGCCCACCACGGCGAGGATCACGCCGAAGCCGGTGCCGGCGATGCCGAAGCCAACCAGAACCTCGGCGCTCTGCATCCCCAGCGGCGTGTTGGCGCCGGCCGACAGCACGAGGCCCACCGCGTAGACGATGGCGCCGAGGATGATCGCCTTTCGGTCGCCGATGCGCTCGGCCAGCGCACCGAAGAGCGGCTGACCGATGCCCCAGAACAGGTTCTGCAGCGCGATGGCGAGGCTGAACTCGGCGCGCGGCCAGTTGAACTCCTCGGCAATCGGGATCTGGAACACGCCAAAGCTCGCCCGGATCGCGAAGGACACGAGGATGATCAGGCACCCGACGATCAGGACCGGGGTGAAGATGCTGGGCTGCTTGGGCATGAGAGCTTCCTTTGCGGCGGTGCGGCGTCAACCTGAGCCGCGCCTGCGAAAGCGTCAATCGAAGAAATGTGACCGATACAATCAAGCCTGCTGATGCTTGAGGCATCTACACTTTCCCCGCGTGGCAAGCTATGCGCAGGATATGACCACGCTGACCGACCTTTATGACGAACGCGTTGCCGAAGGGCAGATCCTGCGCGATCCCGCGCAGGAAGAGGCGCTTCCCGAGTTCGAACGCATCCGCCGCGCGCTGGCCGAGGCGCCGGAGCCGCAAAGGCGCGGGCTGTTCCGCAAGGCCAAGGTGCCCGAGCCGCCGAAGGGGCTTTACCTGTGGGGCGGCGTCGGGCGTGGCAAGTCGATGCTGATGGATCTTTTCGTCGAGACCCTCGACGTGCCGGTGCGCCGGGTGCACTTCCACGCCTTCATGCAGGAGATGCAGGCCGAGCTGCACCGCCTGCGCGGCGAAGGCGTCGATGACCCGGTCAAGCCGATGGCCAAGGGCGTGTCGGACGCGGTCAAAGTGCTGGCCTTCGACGAGATGCAGATCACCGATATCGCCGACGCGATGCTTGTCGGGCGGCTCTTCGAAGAGCTCTTCAAGGCCGGCACGGTGGTGGTCACCACCTCGAACCGGGTGCCCGACGACCTCTACAAGGACGGGCTCAACCGGCAGCTCTTCCTGCCGTTCATCGACCTTATCAAGGAGCGGCTGGTGGTGCGCGAGCTGGCCTCGGAGCGCGATCACCGGCAGGACCGGCTGAAGGGGGCGAAGGTCTATTTCACCCCCAACGATCGCGAGGCGCGGGCCGAGATCGACCGGGTCTGGCAGGAGCTGACCCACGGCAACGAGGAACCGCTGGTGCTCACGGTCAAGGGCCGCAAGCTCGAGCTGCCGCGCTACCACAACGGCGTCGCGCGGGCCACGTTCTACGATCTCTGCGGCCAGATGCTCGGGCCGGGCGACTATCTCGCCATTGCAGACGCGCTGCGCCTGCTGGTGCTCGAGAACCTGCCGCGCCTCGGCCGGACGAATTTCAACGAGGCCAAGCGCTTCGTGACGCTGATCGACGCGCTCTACGAGGCCAAGGTGAAGCTCATTGTCTCGGCGGTGGACGAGCCCGAGAGCCTTTATATCGAGGGGCCGGGCGCCTTCGAGTTCGAGCGCACCGCCAGCCGCCTGCGCGAGATGCAGGCCGCCGATTGGGGCCAAGGCCACTGAAGCCACTGAGGCCACCGGCATTGCGGCCACGCGCCATAAAAAAGAGGGTCCCGAAGGACCCTCTCAGGCTGCTCGATTGATTATTATTGCCTGTTAGTAATGGGTTCGGAGGGCAGGCGCGGTGGCTGACATCGGCGCTGAATATGCGCGACGCTGGCTTCCGAAAGATCTGTGAGTGGTTGTGTTCGCCGGGGCATTCGCCACGGAGCCGGCCGCTGCCGGGCGTCTGCGCCCGTTGCATGACTGTGCTCCGGTCCCGTCTGCAAGGCGATGCCTCGCAAGGGCGAATTGTGTCCCCATGTCCCTGTCCCTCGGGCTTGCGCGTGATCTTGCGCCACACGCTGCTTGTTTCATCAACATAGGTGATTTTACGGAGAACCGTCAACATTTTGTGTCGCGGCCAAGAAGTATGTTTGAAATATCTGACAACCCCAATGGGTTGTGGTCGAAAACGCTTATGAATGAAGCAGCTTTGCCACGCCGCGGCTGGGCAATTGTCGGGCGCACCGTTAGCGCCTGAGATGCGCGGGGCTCTCCCAGATATAGGAGACCGCGAATCACCCAGTCAAGCAAAAGCGATGTAAGCCGGAGGGGGGGGGTGAAGGCGCCGCTCAGCCGTTCTCGCGCAGCACCGCGCCTGCGAGGTAGAGCGAGCCGCAGATCAGCACGCGGGCGTGCGGGTCCTTGGCGGCGATGCCCTCCAGCGCCTCGGCCACCGAGCCTGCGGTCCCGGCCTGCATCCCGACCGACGCCGCGATGCGCGCGGTCTCCTCGGCCGGAAGCGTGTTTGCCTCGCCCGGGATCGAGACCGCGGTGAGGCTCGTCACATCGCCGGCCATCGGGCGCAGGTAGCCGCTGATGTCCTTGGTGTTGAGCATGCCGCAGATCAGGTGCGTCGGGCGTTCGGGCAGGGTGCCGAGATGGCGTGCCAGCGCGATCCCCGCAGCAGGGTTGTGGCCGCCGTCGAGCCAGAGCTCGACGTCCGGCGCGACCTCGAACAGAGGGCCGCTGCGCAGGCGCTGCATCCGGGCCGGCCAGTGCGCCTCGGTCACCGCGGCGTCGCAGGCATCGGCGCCAAGACCAAGGTGGCGCAGCGCCGCCAACGCGGCCCCGGCATTCTCGATCTGGTGTGCGCCGGGCAGGTTCGGCAGCGGCAGGTCGAGCAGCCCGGTCTCGTCCTGGAACACCAGCCGGCCGCGCTCTTCCCAGACATGCCAGTGCTGGCCGTGGGCCAGAAGCGGCGCGCCGAGCCGGTCGGCGCGGGCCTCGATGACCTCCATCGCTGCCTCGGGCTGCGGCCCGACCACGCAGGGCACCCCGCGCTTGAGGATGCCGGCCTTCTCGCCGGCGATCTGGGCCAGCGTCTCGCCAAGGAACTGCTGGTGATCGAGCGAGATCGGCGTGATCACCGTCAGGGCGGGGCGCTCGAACACGTTGGTGGCATCGAGCCGCCCGCCAAGGCCCGTCTCCATCAGCGTCACGTCTGCCGGCGTGCGCGAGAAGGCCAGGAAGGCGGCGCAGGTGGTGATCTCGAAATAGGTGATGCTCTCGCCGCCATTGGCGTCCCAGCACTCGTCGAGCACCTGCGACAGCTCCGCCTCCGGGATCAGCTCTCCGGCGAGGCGGATACGCTCGTGGAAGCGCGCCAGATGCGGCGAGGTATAGGCGTGGACGCGCTTGCCCGCGCCCTCGTAGCCGGCGCGGATCATCGCCAGCGTCGAGCCCTTGCCATTGGTGCCGGCGGCATGGATCACCGGCGGCAGCCTGCGCTCGGGATGGTCGAGCGCCGCGAGCAGACGCCAGACCCGGTCGAGGGTCAGGTCGATGATCTTGGGGTGCAGCGACATCATCCGCTGCAGGATGGCATCGGACCCCTGCTGCGCGGTCATTTGTCGTCGGGGATGGCGGTGTCGGGCAGCGGTTCGGGCGGCGGCAGGTCGCCCGCGACCGCCGGCGGCATCCCGGTGAGCATGCGCACGATGGTGGTCAGCTCTTCGCGCATCTTGCGG
>Ga0114903_1001134_pt1 | contig 11773 bp, 20 predicted proteins | sample MalvirDeepMed_s2_FD_87289 | JGI IMG/M metagenome (GOLD analysis project Ga0114903, IMG submission 87289) | Marine viral communities from the Global Malaspina Expedition - Malaspina viral metaG DeepMed_s2 | ecosystem: Environmental > Aquatic > Marine > Oceanic | place: Mediterranean Sea... | reverse complement strand
TCCATCAATATCACCTGCTCATTCCTCCGCGCTATCCAGCGCGGATGCTAACGTGGCAGGTGGGTCAATTTTACTCGCTCATAACCCACCCAAGTGGGTCAATTTCGCATGCCGATTCACAAAGATGCTCAATGATAGTCGAGTCGTAATCGTTGCTGGCCCACCGGGGGTGGGTAAAACAACTCTAGCAAACCTGCTGCTCTACGCGCACTTGGAACGCGGATATCAAGCCGTCTTGATCCAACGAGACATTAATGAAGGTCTGAAACTGTTTCAACCTGGCACACCGCAAGTTTTTTATTTCGATGACTTCATGGGGACTACATTTCTGGGGGACGGGCCGGGACTGCTTTCGGGGTCAAATGACAAAGCGTTGTTAGAATTCATTTCTATGGTGCGATCAACGCCAACCGCTCGAATGATTTTGACTACCCGAGAGCACATTTACTCCCAAGCAATAGGCAGGTCTGAACGCCTGCGGCATTCTGATTTGGATGACCTTCGAGTATTTTTGAGAATGCCGAATTACTCCTTCGGACAAAAGGCACGTATACTCTACAACCACCTCTGCTTCAGTGACTTACCGTCCGATTATCGCGATGAGTTGTTGAGAGACGAGTTTTACATGCGCATCATCAAGCATGAGAAATTCAACCCTCGCCTAATCGAGTGGCTGTCTAGCTTTCGCCGACTACAAAATGTCCCGATCGACAAGTACCGTTCTTTCGTTGAAAATCTATTGCGCGATCCATCTGAAATATGGCGCCATGCCTTTGAGAACCAGATTTCAGATGCCGGGCGTTCGATCTTGCTAGCAATGTTCTCGTTGGAGGGTAGAACTGTAGGCTCGGTTCTTAAGGCTGCATTTACTGCCTTGCACGAGCATCGCGCCAGCCGATATGGCTTTTCGACGCGCCCCGAAGATTTTCGTGTCGCTTTGCGCGAAATTGCTGGCACCTTCATCAAGCCCTATGGGTCTCACGGCGTTGAAGTGATCGACCCGTCTGTTCTTGACCTGTTGAACGCTGTAGTTCAAGTCGATCCAGAAAACGCTATCGACATCGTTGTAGGTGCGACAGGCTTCGATCAGATCAGACGCATTTGGGCCTTTTCAAAGTCGCAGCGAAGTGAGGCCGTTCTAAGCACTTTCAAAAACAAACCGGGGCTTATTGCCGAGTCGATTTCTAACCAAATGTTGAAACGGCGTCGGTTCGACCATGGAAATGGAAGTGTTAGCTATCGAGGTCCAACTTTTGAGCGCCGCTTGGTGGTTTTGCTCGACATTTCCAATAAATTGGAGAGCAATGACATCACCGCACTAGTGCCGGTGCTGTTCACTCGACTTGAGCAGGAGTGGGCTTCAGAAAGGCCGGAAATCAACGATGCAGTTGAGCTAGTGCGAGCGCTAGAATCTAGCCAATCCGTCTCGGAAGACGAGGCAGACCGTATGCTGAACATCATCAAGCCGGTTCTGCTCAACAAAATCCGGGAAGGGTGTCGTTCAGATGAGCTGCGAGAACTGATCGGTGTTTTAGAATTGGACGTGCTCAACGAAACCAAGGAAGCTGTTCGAACTGCGTTTGAGAAATACAGGCTTTCGCTATTTGACGGCGAAGTGAGCGACTGCAAGTCCGGCGAACAATTCGATGAGCTGATCGAAGATCTCGAGCTGTTTCGAGATGAACTCGGGGTAGATGTAGCTGCATTGTTGGATGCGGTGGAGGAAGCCAAGTCTGAGTTTGAGGCCAACGAGGAAGCTTGGTCCGATCACATGCAGGACGAGTGGAAAGAACGGTCGCGCGACGAACGCGCCAGTGCCCGAAGCGTTTCTGATATGTTTGGTTCGCTGCGCCGCGCAGATTAGGTGTCGGCTGCTGTCGAGGTTTGCTGACCGCACTGCAATCAAGTCTAGTTCTGTTGTTCAAACGGGATCAGCTAGCTCATAGGGCAAGCTGAACCCCGAAGTATGCCCTTATCGTTTGGCCGCTAGTACGCGGCGGGCCTCCTTTTCAGCAGCAGACCCTTTCACCCACTGCCACGGTGTGCGCGGCTTCCTTGCCTTCGCCAGTTCGGGATTCGCTTTGGCATCGCTGGCGTGTCAGGGGTAACCCCAACGCATCTCTAGCTTTTATCGATCTGCTGCTATGACTGATCTCGACATAGCAGACGCGGCCATGTTGGGGCGTGGAAACCCCTCGATAGCTGGGCCGAGCAATCGGCTGAAACCTTGACCCTATGGTCGGGGTGTCTGTGTTATACAACAGGCCCCGGCTAAAGGCACAGGGCCCGTGCTATCGCGGATTTCCAACACCCCGATCACCAGTCAAACGCGAGGGCGCTCGCAGTTCGGGGCGCTGTGGAGTTCAAGTTCTCGTAGTCGGTTTGTTGGCAGGAGCGTGGCAGTTTGCCCGACGCCGCTGGTGTGTATGTGATTACACAACAAGCCAATCTCGTGCCGGTCTACATTGGGTTAACCGCCGAAGAGAGGGGGCTTCGCGGGCGCATATCGAAGTTCCACCGTTCTGCCATCAACGGGGTTGGCAACCATGCGGGCGGTCGCACTTACCATCGGCTGTTCGGTGCTGATGTGTCCGGCTTGTCGTTGCGCTACCATCAGGTCGAAAACTTCAAGTTCCAAACCAGCCTTGTCCACGCCTACGTGACCTATGTCGAAAGACGGCTGACCTGGGAGCATGTCGAAGCGCATGGGGCGCTGCCGCTGAGCAACTCGGAATGACCCGCAACAAATCTCTGGCAAGTAGAGCTATACGCCCGCGCGGCGGCGTTGCAATGAGCCAGCAGTGCCAGCTCGAGCATTTTTCGATCAAACCCTGCGAATACTTGCCGGAGGTGCTGTGTGGCGCACTGAGGAGCTATCCCGACCCGTCCGCAGGGTGTTGGGTGTGAACACCTGTCATCAGCACTCACGCGGCCTCTACACAGCCCCGCAGGGTTTCACCTGACTGTCAACGGCGGAGTAAAATTCGGCCATTGTGGCGGAGCAAAAGTCGGCCAGTTTGGGGCGAGCGCCTTGGAGCGTGCGGCCCTCATATAGCAAGCCCGGTCCAAGGCGCTCGCCCCAAACTGGCCGACTTTTGCTCCGCCACAATGGCCGAATTTTACTCCGCCGTTGACACTCCCTAGTGCCTGCAGAAGCATCTGGGGCGCTGGGATCCATAAATTGGCCTTGGTCTTGCCCTGGCGGACGCTGATCGCCTCTCCGTCGAAGTCTGACCACTTCATCTTGAGCACGTCGCCGATCCGCTGCCCGGTGCCCAGCAGGAGCTCGAACAGCAGGCGGGTGCGCGGCTCAGCCTTCTCTCTGGCGGCGTCGATCATCTCGGTCGGCCAAGGCAAGCGCTCTTTCTTGTCGTTTGACCTCGGAGACGCCCTTCGCCCGGTTGCCGCCAGTGGGCAGCAGGCCAAAGTCGATCGCCTTCTCCATCACGATTTTGAGGATCCGCAAGCGATAGTTGGCTTTGTGCGGGCTTTTCTTGGCCCATGTATCCCGCCACTTGATGACGTGGTACCGCTCTATCGCCTTGGGCTGCAGGTGTCCGATCTTGTCCTGAAGAAAGTCTAGGTGCTGCCGGTAGTCAGCCTTCGTTCGCGGCGCAAGGTTCGCAAAGTCGTCAGACCGCTCGTAGCGCTCGATCACGTGAGTGACTGTCTTACCCTCAGCCACCGGCATGGGGGCGTTCAGCATGCGCTCACGTTCCTGGTGCAGGGCAAAGGGGACAGGGTCGCCCGCGGGGAACTGGGTCTGGAGCGGGATCTCCACGATCTTCGCGCCGTAGCGTTTTCGGAAGAACAGCTTACCGTCCCGCTTGCGCCTATGGATGTAGGAGGGGAGGTCGCGTCCCTTCATTCAGTCATGTCCACAAGGTCAGCTGGGTTCGACGATTTGTCATGGCCTGCAATCTCTACCTCGATCCCACCACCTGGCAAAATCGTTGCCTTGCCGATTTGGCGGCCGAGCTTCTGTTCCAACGTCGACACATAGAGAGCGACGCGGGCAGGAGACAAGATGGTAGTGCCCGAAGTCGGTTTGACGTGTGCGTTCATCGTGCTGCACTCCGGTACTGGCCGGGTCGCAGTCGCAGAGGCTTCGCATTAACGTCGACTATCTCGATGCAACTTGTACCGTATTCACGCGACATAACGTATCCGGTTTCCCGCTCGTGGGAGGGGGATCTGGTAAAGATTACCTCGTCGCCTACTTCGGGGAAGTGAAACGGGAAGCGAGAGTTCACGGAGGCGCTCGTCTGCGTATCGACATTCGGTGCCGCTTCAACCGTTTGCTCAGAGTGGGCAGAGGGCTTGGGTTTCGATGTGTCCATTCTGATATGTCCGCTCTTCGAGTGATGAAGGATATCTCGCCAACCGAATGGATTGGTTGCACCTAAGCTGCGCTGAGACCTTAGGTGCAACCAAGGTGCGGCATGGGCCACGCTAGTTGCAAGCCTGCCTATAAGTTTGGGAAAAACTGCGAATTTGTCAACTTTTTCGAACGCAAAAGCGGTAGCCTTGGGAAAAGAGCCAATCCGGATTGAGTTGCGCAATCCGGATTGACCTAGTGCTTCACAGGGAAGGGGTGCCCCCGAGCGGGAGTTAATGCTCGAGGGCCGATGGGAAATTGCGACACTGTTGCGGAGTGCAATTCCACTCATGAGTGTGACAGATCGTAATGGCATGTCAACATTCCTTGCAGCTGTGGCGTCATTCGCAGACGCCTTCGATATCCAGTTCCATGAGCCCCTGTTCAGTGAGATGTGCTCTGCGATCGGGCTTTTCACCAGAGACCTGAAGCAATCCAGCCCGCACCAGCAGCTGCATTGTGCTGTCGGCGTGGCGCTTCTTGTAGGTTGGGTTCATAGCAGTCCAAACGATATCCAGTGGGTTGCGCGAGGGCATTTCGATAAGCCCGCCGTAGTTCAGTGATCGGTGGGCATCTATCAGCGCCGCCAGTTGCTGCTCTGTCAGTTTCCGGGTGCTCATAGTGCCTTGCCCCGTTGCAGCTCCGCTAAGCGTGTCTGGTTCACACTGTGGCCGCGAGCCGCCATCAGCGTCGACCATGCAAGGCGGCGCAGAAGGGGGCGGTCGTGGACTTCCTCAGGGTAGGCCGCGACCGACATCGCATCGGCTAGCTGGGCAGGCGGGGGAACCGCCAGAGGAAATTGGATTACCCGCGGGCAAATATGTTTGCACGACTTGTCCGCGGGCAGGATGCCGGTGCTTCCAACACCGACATCCAATCCATCCCGAAAAAACAAAGGAAATACGGGATGAAACTCAGCTGTGAACTCAAGCTCCCTGGAGCGTGGAAAAAATTTAAGGAGGTTCGGCGAATGCTGACCATCATGTACGACAACCCCGGTCTCACCATCTTTTTGGCAGTGTGCTTGATAGTCATGGCACTGTGCCTGCTGGCTGCTTACGCAATCTACCGGCTTGGTTAGGCCTTGGGCTGATGGGGTGGGTCCGGTGTAGGTTAGCATGTCTTCCTCCAATATCACTGGAGGTTTGATAATACGAAAAAATTGTACACATCAATTCAATAATTCAAAAAAATCGTATTATTTGAAAATTCACCTATACACCGTGGCGCTTGGCGATGAGAATAAAACGTGAACATTTGGGGGAATCGGGTTGCTTGTGCGGTTAGTCGCTAGGGTTGGGTTGGCGTTGGGTATCAATCTAAACTGGATATTTGCGCCGATAACGTGGGCTATAGTTAGTCGAGCTCAGCCAAAATCGCTTCACGCACGTCGGCTGGAAGTCTCGCTGGATCACCGCCGAGAATGAAGTTGTAGTCGACCATGAATGCTTTGAGGTAAAAGGTCATGAGCTTCACAGAAGGAGATCCTGCTTTCTCCTGGGAGATGAATGTCGTGTATTTAATGCCAGCGCTGGCTGCCAGCTGCTTGCTGGTCATACCCGTCATCTTTCTGGTTGCGACCAGACGGTGATGGATCGCTTCAGGCGATGTATCGCCAGCGCGGGTGAGTTTTTCTTGTTCAATGTAATCCATAGGTCTGATTACGCCCTGATACGAAAAAATTGCACTTTCCATCGACTGAACGGTTGATTGTACGAAAAACTCGTACTACGCTTAGTGTATGGAAACACCGACGCGAGCGTTCATTTTGGCCTTGGGTGGCTATCAAGCTGTTGCCCGATCTCTGCATAAGAGGTCGACTACGGTTCATACCGCCATGCAAAGCGGTACTTTTCCTGCCTCTTGGTATGACGCGCTTTGTCGAATGGCGATCGATGCGTCTTTGGAAGAACCGCCACGCTCGATGTTCTCCTTTCTGCAGATTGAGGAGGACGCGGCATGAGCTGGTCACCTTCAGTTTACCACCCTGTTTATCGCGGAGGGGTGTTTGAGAGGCTCGACGGTGAATACTGTCTCGCAGCCACTGCAGATCTTAGTGTTGTTCCCTTGCAGAAAAGACTTTCTCTTGTTGGCCATGCAGTTCGGACAAATGAAATGCTCTGGTTCTCCCATGTCGTGGCCTTCTTTCAGCCGATACATGATGCTGCCGGCAGGAGTATTCCAAAGTTCATAGCGGTCGAAGTCAGGCTGCTTTGTCTTCGATGCCGCAAGCGAAGCGGCAAGTATCGACAACCGTTGTATCAGCGTCGCGTTCGCGACCTGGATGCTAGCCACCTGTGCCAGCAATTCGCTAGCGGCGAGTTTGATTTCTGAAGCTGGGATGTCTTCCACTGTTTTCGACAGCTGTTTGATTTCGACGAGGGTTTCAGTTGCCCGCTTCGCAGACGTGCCAGTGTCTTCCGCGAGTTCAATCGCGTCTCTGATGGATTGGAATTCGATATCCACAGTCTTCCCCAAGTTGATTCGTTTCCGAATGTTACCTCCAAAGGGAGTTTCGCGACATGAGTGCGTTGCCGGTGACCTGCCCCCCGCGAAATCCCTCACCATGATGTAGAGTCTGCCCAACCCTGAAGGAGTAGACGAATGCGGAAGAGCCGTTTTACCGAGGCGCAGATTATTGGGATGATCAAGGAGCAAGAGGCAGGCATGCCGACGGCGGAGGTGTGCCGCAGGCACGGGCTCAGCCCGGCAACGTTCTACAAGCTGAAGTCCAAGTATGGCGGCATGGAGGTGTCGGAGGCCTCGAGGCTGAAGGCCCTGGAGGACGAGAACGCCAAGCTGAAGCGGCTTCTGGCCGATACGATGCTGGACAATGTGGTTCTGAAGGATCTTCTGGGAAAGAACTGACGACGCTGACCAAGCGGCGAGAGGCGGCGCTCAGGGCGCTGCGGGATCACGGCATCTCGCAGCGCCGGGCCTGTCGGCTTGTCGGTGTCGACCCAAAGACAGTCCGGCGCGAACGCCCGCCGGACTGCCCTGAGATCCGCAAGGAGATGCAGGAGATCGCTGGAAAGCGGCGCCGGTTCGGCTATCCCGCTGCCCGGCAGGGCATCACGAAGTGATGTCCCGAGAGGGGGCGGATTGGCGTGTTGCTTGAGCGCAAGGGCATGAGAATGAACCACAAGAAACTGTATCGGCTCTACCGGGAAGAAGGGTTGTCAGTGAAGCGGCGGCGCGGCCGCAAGCGGGCCCGTGGAACGCGCTCCCCGATGCCGGTGGCTACGTATCCCAATGCGCGCTGGTCTCTGGACTTCCTGGCTGACAGCTTCGGCCCATCCCGAAAATTCCGCATCCTGGCAGTGATAGACGATTGCAGCCGCGAAAACCTGTGCCTGATTGCTGACACCAGCATCTCCGGCGCGCGTGTTGCGCGTGAGCTGGATGCGCTGGTGCGGATCTACGGTAAACCCGGATGCATAGTCAGCGACAACGTCCTATGTCGGGAAAATCTGGCTGCTTAGGTCAGCAGGTCATGGGACATCCGGAGCACCGGATGCCCTGTTACGTTTGCCCAGACGGGCTCTGCCATCAAGAAATGATCTCTTCCATAGCAAACACAGGGTACGCGCGCTGGCGGCTCTCACCGTCCTTAAGACGAGATCATCGGGTCGCAAACACAGAAGGCCTGAACATTATCTACGAGGTCAGTTACCTGCCTCCACGGCACCTACAGAGAAAGGTCCTTCTGCGATCGATCACCCCTCAAAGAAGGGGCGATAGGGCTCGCCATGTTTAATGATCCCGTGAACTGTGAGGGCCATTCACCGCCCGACAGGGTATTGCGCAGCAATGTCCCGAAAGGGTGGCGGCGATTGCGGTATACGCCTTTCGGCGCAAATGTGAGTTGTGGCGGTCCTTGGCAATGTAGCGCTCGAACTTATCCCGGAAGCTGTTGGTGCGCTGCAGAATGGCAACCTGACCAGCCATCCATAGGGTGCGGCGCAAACGGGCATTCCCGTATTTTGACAGCTTGGTTTGGCCCCGGAATGTGCCCGACTGAATGGTTGCCAAGTCCATGCCGCAGAACTTCAAGAACTGCCGATGATGTCCAAAACGGCGCAAGTCGCCAGCTTCTGCGAGGATGGTCAAAGCGTTGATCGGGCCGATCCCAGGTATTGATGTCAGCAACTGATAGTCAGGTAGATCCTTGAGAAGCGCGACGGCGCGATCTTCAATTTGATTACGTTGCGCAATGAGACTGCGGCCTTCTCCAAGGACCAAGCGGAACATTCTGATCGCATCAGAATCTGGGGCAACCGGCAACCCCACTGAAGACTTAGCTGTCTCGTAAATATCTGCAAGCAAACGCTCTTTCGCGACCTTGCGCCCAATGACATCCCAAGCATCAGTGGTGAAAGCGGCTTTGCCCATTGCTGCGATCAAATGTGGTGATGGATAACGCTCAAGGAATGCAAAGAACCAATCACTGCGTGAGCTGCGGTAAAACCGACCCGCTTCAGGGAAGTACAGCGGCAGATAATGGGTCAACACCCGGTGCCAAAGTTCAGTCTTCGACTTGGAGACGATATCGTGGGTTTTGGACAGCTCTTGAATGTCATTCGTGCCGCATACCAGAGGGTCGTGGTAATATTGCTCGTTTCCGATCTCCATCATATGCAGGATCACTTGCGCATCCTTTGGGTCATTCTTATCCCAGCTGTTGTTGAGGGCTTCCCGCGTCCGCGCCAAAGCCACTGAGGACACCAGCTTTATCTCAAAGCCAGCAGTTGCCAGATAGTACGCCAAGGCACGGTGATAAGTGCCTGTCGCCTCAAAGGCCACACGAACTGGGCGTCCGTATCCCTTAAGTGCGGTGGCGAGGCGGTTGAAGTCGGCGAATTCGTTCAAAACTGTTAAGCGACGTCGCCGTTTCTGATCTGGAATAGCGATCAAAACTTCATGCCGGGCCTTGGCGATGTCGATAGCCACCAAAACAGGGGCATCTTGTGCAACAATAATCTTGGTCATAGTTGGTCTCCTTTGCGGTGTGGTTTGTGCAAAACCACTGTAGGGACCCGAGACCCGGCTATGACCACCTGCTGCGCTATCTGGAGGCTGCGCAGGCGGCCATAGCCTCTCAATCAGCTTCATTCCAAAGGTGTTACGGGACAGAGTTCACGAGCCGGGCCATTCTGAGGTGGGCCGATCAGAACGCAATTCCGTGGCACTATATCGACCCAGGGAAGCCGCAGCAGAACGCCTTTATCGAGTCATTCAACGGCAGCCTGCGTGACGAACTGCTGAACGAGGAGATATTTGACACCCTGGACGACGCCCGTCGGAAGCTGGCGCTCTGGCGTTACGATTACAACACCGTCAGGCCACACTCATCGCTCGGGAACAAAACACCGGTCGAAGCGCGCCCGACGCTTGAGCAATTTGAGGGCTCCGCGCCCGGCGCGCTTGCCCAGCACGAAACCGACGACTATCAAGACCAAACCCGCAGACTCTCGTCATGAGCGAGGGACCAGCGGGGGGCAGGTCAGTACGGAAACTTTGGCTCGCGCCATGACCATCATCGAAACAGCCAAGCTAAACGGCCTCGATCCACAGGCCTATCTCGCGGACGTTCTCGACCGTATCCACGACCACAAAATCAAAAAGCTGGACGAATTGCTGCCGTGGAACTGGAAGGCGCGACACCCTGAAGCAAGCAGTCAGGCCACATAAACCGCGGTGCCAATGGCTTGGTTACCGCGGATCTGCGAACTGATCGCAGGAAACTCTTCGTTGAAAGTTGCAACTGCAGCGATCTTGAGGGCCCGAACGGCACTGCGTAGCGAACTTTCTGCCTACGAGCGCCGAGTCCCCATGATCGTACATTAGGACGATGCCTGTAGACTAATGATGACGATGCCAGGCGTCGGCACCGTGGTCGCCCAAACGGTCCGGTCAGTGATTGATGATCCAAGTCGTTTCCGCTCGTCGCGCGATATCGGCCCATGGGCAAGTCTGACGCCGCGAAGAGAGCAGTCTGTGAAGTCAATCGTCACAGTTGGGGACTCACTATCAAGCTCAAAAGCCCTCCCCCTACCATGCGCGAGCTAGGTGTAACCAACCGCAAAAACTTGCGACAGATCTCATTGCTCCGATTGCAATCAAGCTTCGCTGAGTAGGCGGGACAATATGCGTGCCTCGTGGTCCTGACCTCCGAAGAAGATCGCGAGAATGCGGACACGGTGTTGATGATCATCCACATCGAAATAGAGGACGGCGCGGCCCTTCGTAACGTTACGAATGCGCTTGCCGAGATGTGGACGGCGCGTCCCCTGATAGGGTGCCCCGCCCAGGCTGCGCATGGCAATTTCTATCTCGATCAATCTTTGCTCCGCGAGGTTGAAGGCCCGTTGTCCATCTTCTCCGAGCTCTTGCGCTGACTTGATGAGAAAATCAAAGATTAGGTCAAGGTCGTAATCGACGCCGTCGCCGCGAACGACGTCAAAGACCATGTTTGGTTTTCTTACGCGCTATCATGTCTTGGGTCCGTTGCTCACCCTCAACAAGCGACACGAAAGTGCCGTTCTGACGCTTGGTGAGAAGCTCACGCAGAGCTTCAGTCGCTTGTGATTGCTCTCTCAGGAGTTCAAGCCCCTGCTGCACGACTGCGCTCAGGGTAGCATAACGCCCTTGGGACACGAGATCGCGCGCGTAAGCCTCTTGGGCCTCGCTGATGGATACAGACGCTTTTACGCTCATTAGAGTCGCCTCATCTAGATGCTACTCAGTAGTATATACCCCCGGAGACCCATTGTCGAGAGGGTTAAGCAAACTGCCCTTCCAAAGAGCCATTGTTCTCGTAGCTATCAATCGGGCTTAGTTCGAGTGCCTTTCCAGACGGTTGCGATTGCGGGTTCGTCGGGGCGTACGATGTTTGAAGCTGAGTGCCCGAAGCCATCCGCGCGCAAGTCGTCCGCTGTCCGGCCCGGCGCGATGGCGCGCAGGTCGTCGTGGAACCACCTCGTAAAACCACGTACAGTGCGTAGCCAGAATAAATGGCGAACGATAAGCCGCCGACTAATTTTCGTACTGTACCTTTAATCGCCATACTGTGACCTTTATCACCGCACGGTCCGATCTGTGGATAACTGAGCGCGGGATTGATACTCGCCGTCAGATACCGTCATGTGTTTAAGTTCAGAATTTTGAAGTGCGGTTGGTTCTCGCTAACGCGATCTGAACAATGCAGGATGGACACCTTCCGGCGACTGCTCTCGCAGAAGTTTGCGAGAGCAGTTATTGGTTTTTTTAAACGTAAACCTCCGGCGGTGGCCGTCTGATCTCAAGCTCAATCCGATGGTAAGTCCGAGCTTATGTCCGACTTTATCAATCGTGCTCAAATCGAAGTACTTTCCGCAGCCGATGGTGAACGCCGCC
>Ga0114903_1001133_pt1 | contig 11783 bp, 10 predicted proteins | sample MalvirDeepMed_s2_FD_87289 | JGI IMG/M metagenome (GOLD analysis project Ga0114903, IMG submission 87289) | Marine viral communities from the Global Malaspina Expedition - Malaspina viral metaG DeepMed_s2 | ecosystem: Environmental > Aquatic > Marine > Oceanic | place: Mediterranean Sea... | reverse complement strand
TCGTTGCGGCGGTACTGCTGCGCCACCAGATCGGCCATCACCTTGCGCATCTCGTATTCGCTGCCGGCGTGGAGATCCTGCGTCATGGCGCCGTAGGTCTCGACCGAGCCGATGCCGTAGATGCACGACACCGAGGCCACGATGATCACGTCGTCACGCTCGAGCAGGGAGCGGGTGGCCGAGTGGCGCATCCGGTCGATCTGCTCGTTGATCTGAGATTCCTTCTCGATATAGGTGTCCGAGCGCGGCACGTAGGCCTCGGGCTGGTAGTAGTCGTAATACGACACGAAATACTCGACCGAGTTGTCCGGGAAGAAGCCCTTGAACTCGCCGTAGAGCTGCGCGGCCAGCGTCTTGTTGGGGGCGAGGATGATCGCCGGGCGCTGGGTCTCTTCGATCACCTTGGCCATGGTGAAGGTCTTGCCGGTGCCGGTGGCGCCGAGCAGCACCTGGTTGCGCTCGCCCTCGTCGATCCCCGAGGACAGCTCGGCGATGGCGGTCGGCTGGTCGCCGGCGGCGTTGAACTCCGTCTGCATGACAAAGCGCTTGCCACCTTCGAGCTTCTCGCGCTCGCGCACGTCCGGTGCAGGGGCGTGCAGGATCGGCTGGGACTTGTCGGAATGGGCATAGGGCATCGGGCGCGGCTCCTCGGGCGGACGGAGAAAAGAATTGATGCCGCGGGGGCGAGATTCAAGGGGGCAGGCGGCAGTGTCCTCAAAACGGGCGGACAAAGCGCACCCTCGCGCTCCCTTCGCGGAAGGGATGAGCGCTCGGGGCGAGCGATCGCGCGCGCCGGGAAAGCTCGGCTGGGCACCGGTCGCGATGTGCTTCCGGGCGCAAAGCCGATGGCTACAAGATCGACCTTGAACGGGCCGGCAGCCGGCGTGGCCGGCCGGTGCGCACGAGGCTCAGCCCGCGCTCCTGCCTGCCAGTCCGGTTGGACCGGGCGCGCTTTGCACCGGATTTGCCGCCATATGCCGATGATTTGACGACAAGATGTCGCTGATCCCTTGCCCTGTTCGGCCAAATTCCGGATAACGCGGGTGATCTTCAGGAGGGATTCCATGCGTGCACGGATCTACCAGCCGGCCCGGACCGCGATGTCCTCGGGTCAGGGCAAGACGAAACACTGGGTGCTCGAATTCGCCGCCAGCGCGCCGCGCGAGGTCGACCCTTTGATGGGCTGGACGTCGTCCTCCGACACCCAGAGCCAGGTGCGACTGCGCTTCGACAGCAAGGAAGCGGCGCTCGACTATGCCAAGGAAAACGGCATCGAGGCCACCGTCATGGAGCCGAACAAGCGCAAGCCCAACGTGCGTGCCCGGGGCTATGCCGAGAACTTCGCGGTGGATCGCCGGGGCGCCTGGACGCACTGAGCTTGCCTCGACCATGTCGGGGCGGTCTGCCGACCTGCAAAAGAAGACGCGGCACCATAAGATGCCGCGTCCCTGACGCCCCAAGCTGGCAGACCGATCACCCCTATCGGATCGGCTGGCCCGCGTCACGAGATCGTCTGACCTTCACGAGACCGAGCCGGGGCTGTCGATCGTGGTTGCCTCCCGGACCCATGACCTGACACCCCCGGACCGCGCCGCGCCTTACCAGTCGATATAATCGAGGAAGTCCTCGAGGTTCGACACCCAGCGTTCCACCGTGCGGTCAAACGCAGGCTCGCCCATGTCGATCACGCCAAGCACCGGGTGTTCAAGAAACGGGTCGCCTTCGTTGTCCATATGGGCCTTGCCGATGACCCTGTCGTGGTTCCAGGTGTTCATCCGCGCCGGGGTCACGAACTCCGGGGTGTTGAAACCTGCGCTGAACTGCAGATCCTGACAGTCGGTGTTGTCGTGACAGCCGTAGAAATTGATCGAGAAGCTGACGCCCGCCACGCCCGACTTGATTGTCGGATCGCCATAGCTGTCGGTGGACAGCTCCGCCCGATACCCCAGCTCGCGCATATGCTCTGCGATGCCTTCGGGGTCAGACGCGTTCAGCGTCGCGGCTGAGGCGGGTGCCGCGAGGACGCAGGTCGCCACCACGGCAAGGGCAGCACCGATGTTGATGGACCAGAGGGACATTGGGCGCAAAGGCATGATCTTAAACTCCTGTTCTTCCGCGCGCCGCCTAGCGCAGATCAGCCAGAGCAGCCACCCGCGTTTTGACGCCCGAGCAGCGTTTCGCCGGAAAACGTCGCCAGGATTTCGCTTCTTATCCATCGCGTTACAGGTTTCGCCACAGCCCGCGGTCCTCCAGAGCTGTAGCTGGAGACACGGGGACATGCCGGGTGACGGCCGAACGCTTGGGATGACGGGCAAGCATGACGTTGCCAACCGGCCTGTCCGCCTGATTGATCTGATCGGAAGAGCGCGCATCCGTCAGATGAGTATCCGCATTCTGGGCAGAAGCCCGCCTCAGCCGGGCGTTCCCAGGTCTTGCGCTCAACCTGGCCGGACCCTGTCCGCCTTGGGGCCATTGGCCGTCGAGCCAAGCATCTGACGGGGGATCGAAACCGCTTGTCTTGGCCCCGACCTGATCCCGATCTAGAAAGGGAAATCGGGCAGGCGCGGTCAGGATTTCGCAGGCACGGTTGGGGGGGCATCGAGCGCCCTTGTCATATCGGGAAGGGAGGGGTGCATGGAGTTTCTTTTCGACGGCGATCCCGCCGCGCACACGACCATCCTTCTGGCGCACGGCGCCGGGGCGGCGATGGACACGGCCTGGATGACCGCGGTGGCGGGAAAGCTCGCGGAGCGTGGTCTCCGGGTCGTAAGGTTCGAGTTCGCCTACATGGCCGGGCGCCGCAGCGGTGGCTCGAGGCGCCCGCCGCCCAAAGTCACGCTGCTGGCCGAGGAATACCGCGCCGCGATCGCCGCGCTGCCCGGTGAGGGCCGTCTGATCATCGGCGGCAAGAGCATGGGCGGGCGGGTCGCGAGCCTGATTGCCGATGACCTGCACGCGGAGCGGCGCATCGCGGGCTTGCTCTGCCTCGGCTACCCGTTCCATCCGACCGGAAAGCCCGAGACGCTGCGGACCGGGCATCTGGCCCAACTGCGCACGCCCACGCTGATCTGTCAGGGCACCCGCGACCCGTTCGGAACGCAGGGCGAGGTGGCGGGCTACGCGCTGTCGCCGGCCATTGCCCTGCACTGGCTGGAGGACGGCGATCATGATCTCAAGCCGCGCAAACGCCAAACGGGGCTGACGCTCGACGATCACCTCTCGAGCGCCGCCGATGCCATCGCGCTCTGGGTGCAGCGGCTGGTCTGAGGAACGGACGTGGCACGCGCGCGTGGTGACCGCGCGGGGCATGCAGCACCTCCCGCGGCATCGCGGCGTGAGACCGCCGGGCAAGGGCGCAGAGCTTGCTCTTCGCACCTGAACGGGGTCAGTGTGCCGCAGGGGACGAGGCTGAGCCTCGGCACGGAGGAGAGCCTTTGAACACAGACAGAGACATGAGCGAGCCGCGCCAGATCGGCACCGAAACGCGGGGCGCACTGGGGGTCATCTACCTTTGCAATGCGCCGGTGAATGCTTTGGGGCACGCGCTGCGCACGGCGATTGGCGAGGCGCACGCAGCCTTTTGCGCCGACCCGGAGATCAAGGCCATCGCATTGGTGGGGCTGCCGAAGTTCTTCTCGGCCGGGGCCGATATCCGCGAGTTCGCCACCGGGCGCAAACCGCCTTTGCTGACCGAGGTGATCGCGAAGATCGAGGCGGCGCCCAAGCCCACGCTGGCGCTGATTGGCGGGGTCTGTTTCGGCGGCGGCTTCGAGCTGGCGCTGGCCTGCGACATCCGGCTCGCGGCACCGAACGCGCGCTTCAGCTTCCCCGAGATCCGGCTCGGCAACATTCCCGGCGCCGGCGGCACGCAAAAACTGCCGCGGCTGGTGGGTGGCCCCGCCGCGCTCGACATCATCGTGACGGCCCGCGAGGTCCGTGCCAAAGAGGCCGTGGCGCTCGGGCTCTGCGACGAGGTGCTGCCTGATCTCGAGGCGGCCTTGGCGCGGGCCGAGGCGCTGGCCGCTGCTGGCATCGCGCGCCAGCCCATCGGGGCGCGCGCGGTGCCGGGCGATGTCTCCGATATGGACGCCGCCGCCGAGACCGCCCTGGGGGCGGCCCGTGGCGCGCTCGCGGTGGCGCGGGCGGTCGAGGGCGTGCGCATGGCCTATGACACGCCGCTGGAGCAAGGGCAGGCGTGGGAGCGCGAGACCTTCATCGAGCTCAACGCCTCGGACCAGTCGCGGGCGCAGCGACACGTCTTCTTTGCCGAGCGCGAGGCACGCAAGGTGCCGGATGTGCCGCCGGGCACCGAGACGCGCGAGATCACCCGCGTGGCGGTGGTGGGCGCGGGACACGCGGGCACCGGAATCGCCCTGCGCTGCGCACGGGCCGGGCTGCCGGTGGTGCTGATCGATACGGACGCGGCGCAGATCGAGCGGGCGCAGGCGCGCATCGCGGAGCTCCGGGATCAGGCGCGTGACGGACCTGAGATCGACGAGGCGACGCTTGCGGCGCGGCAGGAGCGGCTGGAGCTTTCGACCGACTTGAGCGCCGCCGCCTCGGCCGAGCTTGTCGTGGCGACGGTCTCGGAGGGCATGGCGCAGGCGCAGGAGATCTTCTCGGCGCTCGGTGGTATCTGCAGGCCGGGGGCGATCCTTGCCTGCGATGGCGCGTCCCTCGATCTGGACCGCATCGCGCAGGCAACCGGGCGGCCCGGCGATGTCATCGGACTGCGTTTCGCGCCCTCCGATGGCGCGATCCGCCTGCTTGAAGTGGTGCGCGGGGCATGGACCGCGCCAGAGGTGAGTGCCACGGTGATGGCGCTGGCGCCACGGCTGGACACGCAGCCGGTGCTCGTCGGGATCGGCGACGGGCCTGTGAGCCAGCGCATGGTTCGCGATGTCGGTCGCGAGGTGCGGATGCTCGTCGAGGAGGGCGCCACGCCCGGGCACATCGACGCGGCGCTCGCCGGTTTCGGCTGGGACGTCGGGCCGCACCTTCGCGCGGCCTCTGCCGGGGCGCAGGATTGTCCCGCGCCGGGCCCGGACATCGAGGGGCGGGCCATGGCGGACCCGGCGCAATCGCCGCTGACAGAGGAAGAGATCCGCCGCCGCTGCCTGTGGCAGCTGGTCAATTCAGGCTGCCGGATCCTCGAGGCGGGCATCGCCCGGCGCGCCAGCGACCTCGACGTGATCTTCGTGCACGGCTACGGCTTTCCGCGCTTCCGGGGCGGGCCGATGTTCCATGCAGAAGCCGTCGGGCTTTCGGAGGTGCTGGCCGATATCCGGCGCTATCACGAGACGCTTGGCCCCCGCTGGGCCCCGGCACCACTGCTCGAGCGCGCTGTGCGGGAGGGGCTGTCGCTCGAGGCGGCGCTGGCGCCGGAGGCCGTGGCCTGAGGCGATCGCCCGTGCGGTGACGGTGCGCACGGTCCGGGCAGCGCGGGGCCGGGTATGACGTGTCCAGGCATCCGGTCCGTCGCGGGCTCGGAAGGCCGGGCTGTCCTCTTGCGGCGGGCGGGGCTAGCTCCCCGCCGCAAGCGCCTCGCGCATGTCGAAGACGGTGGCACGCAGCGGCATGTCGTCGACCCGCACCAGGCCCTCCTTGGCGCGCTGGGTGTCGACGATGGTGAACATCACGATGAACAGGAAGCCCGAGAACACGAACATCCGCCATGTCAGCCGGCGCCCCAGCAACCCGGCGCGGTTGCCGAGCAGGAACAGCGCCGTCATCGCCGAGGCGAGCAGCACGAGGCGGGTGACCTCGGACATCGGGCTGGTGGTCATCTGCAAGCGGTAGAGATGCGCGTCGATGGCGTCGTTGACGGCCCCCGCGACAAAGGTCTTTATCGCCGGGGCCACCGGGTCCGCGGTCGCCTCGAGCGTGAGCGGCCAGAGCCGGGCCTGCGCTGCGAGCGAGCGTTCGAGGAAGGCCTGCGCCGCCTCCTGCGAGTTCAGCGCGCCGTTGCCGGGCAGCAGCCGGGTCTCGCTGTAGTCGAGCAATGCCTGCTGTAGCGGCAGCCGCCCGGCCTCGGGCAGGTAATCGGCGCGCAGGAAGGCCGTGCCAAGCGCCGCGGCCTCGTCCACTGCGGCGGCCTTTCGGGCCTGCGCAAGGCTCAGCGCGTCGCCGAAGCTGAAGGCCAGCAGCAGGCCGAGCAGGGCGAGGATCGCCGTGAGGGTCGTCTCGCCGACCACGTGGTCGATCTCTTCTCCGGAGCGCAGCAACATTTTGCGGCGGGTCCACCCGCTCCAGAAGCCGATCACGGCCATCGCGGGCAGGCAGATCAGCAGGATGAGGGCCGTGGCAATGAGTGAGAGAGTCGGCAGCTCTATCTGCGTGTAGAGCGACGCGGCGGTGGTGGGGTCCATGGGGGTATCCGGCTGATCGGGACGTTCTGAAGACCGATGCTACACCGAAGTCCCCGCAAAGCCACAAGCTTTGCGACATCGGCGCAGGTATTTCGTCGCGGGGCGACACGTCGCCAGTCGCGCGGCCTGCAGGCGTGAGAGCGTCGGGCCGTTCCGCACGAGGTGGCATCGCCTGACGGCCGGCAAGCCGTCCGTCAGACCGCGCGCGGCTGTCTCTCGGCGCGGGCTGGTAGACAAAGGACTCCAAGGGCGCTGCGGCCCCGTGGCCCGGTCGGGTGCCAAAGCCCGCCGGGCCTGCGTCAGAGCATCCACTCCACCGGCAGCCAGCTGATGACGCGCACCACCAGCATCTTGAACCAGCCGGTCTCGGGCTCCTGGGTCAGCACCGTGCGTTCACCGTCCTCGGCGGTTTCGATCCAGACCAGATCGCCGCGCTCGCCGCGCTCGACGTGGTAGTATCGTGCCGGATCGTCGAGCGCCGCCGCCAGTCCGGCGGCCATCTCCGGGCTCGGGATCAGCAGACCCATCTCGGTATTGAGCCGGGCCGAGCGCGGGTCGAAGTTGAACGAGCCGACGAAGATCCGCTCGCCGTCGACGGTGAAGGTCTTCGCGTGCAGGCTCGACGCCGACCCCGCGATCATCTCCGACAGGTGCAGTTCGCGCGTGCGCTCGGCCGCGGGGCGCAGTTCGAGCACGGTGACGCCCCCATCGATCAGCGCATCGCGATAGGTCATGTAGGCGCTGTGCACCGGCGCCACGTCGGTGGCGGCAAGCGCGTTGGTCAGGACTCGCGTCTCGACCCCGGCCTCGGCAAACCCGGTGAGCAGCTCGGTCCCGGCATCGCCGGGAATGAAGTAGGCCGAGACAAGATCGAAGGAGCTGCGCGGGTCGGCGATCTCGAGGATCCGGGTCAGCAGCAGCTGGTCCTCGGTCGCTTCGCCAAGACCCTTTGACGGGTCGTCGCTGAAAAAGTCGACCTCGGCCCATTCCAGCGCCAGCGTGCCGGCCTCGATCTCCTGCACAAGCGCGGTGTTGGCGATCGCGTCATCGTATTGCGCGGCTTCGGCGCCACTGCGGGCGCTTTCGGCATGGGCCATGAGGCTGTCGAGCCCCCCGGGCGCCTCGGGCAGGATCAACTCGGCGGGATAGGCCGACCGGCTGGCCCAGTAGGCATCGAAATTCTCCGAGACCTCTCCGACGACCGGGCCTGCGGCCAGCACGTCTGCGTCGAAGTAGTGCACGCCGGTGCCGTAGTCGAAATAGATGTCGCCGATGTTGCGGCCGCCGAGCACCGTGGCGGCCCCGTCGACGATCATTGCCTTGTTGTGCATCCGCCGGTTCAGGCGCGGAAAGTCGAACACGTAGGACAGCAGCTTCGGGTCGCGCAGGGTGAACGGGTTGAACAGCCGCACCTCGACATTGGGCATCGCGTTGAGCGCCGCGAGCTCGGGATCGAGCCCGGGAACGCCATTGTCATCGAGCAGCAGCCGCACCCGCACGCCACGCTCCGCCGCCTTGCGCATCTCGTCGAGCAGGATCCAGCCCGTCGTGTCGGTCTGCCAGATGTAATACTGCATATCGATGCTCTGCTCGGCGTTGCGGGCCAGCAGGATGCGGGCGGCATAGGCCTCGCGCCCGTCCGCCAGCGGCCAGATGCCGCTTTGTCCCGGATGTGCCTTGCTGGCGGTCATCAGGGCGTTGCCGAGCGTGGTCTCGGAGGAAACGGGAATACGGGTGCTGTTGCTGCGGCCTTCGAGATCCGGCAGCGGGTTGAGCAGCCGGAGCACGCCGATCGCGATCGCGATGAGGATCACGAGGACAAGAAGAAACCTCAGGAAGCGCATGAAACACCCTGGCAATTGACCTGTTTTCAATAGGCTAGAACCGGGCACGGAAACGGTCAACGCTTTCGGATGAGCCGTTGTCGTGGAATTCGCAGCTTTTCAAGCAAGGCGCTGAATGTCCCTTTCCACTCTTGCTCCGAAGCCCGCTCCGAAAATGGCCTCCGGGCGGCGTGGTCTTTCGCGCTGCCATTTCCCGCGCGCGCCGGTCGCATTCCCTCGGCCGCATTCCGGCCCTGGTGTCGCGCGACCGATCCGGACCCGCGTGAGGACAGTGTGACGATGGTGCGTCGCACCGCGTCTATTCGGTCCCGGCATCGATTTTCGATAGGAAACGCACGGATTTCATTGAATAGTCCGGGCATTGAATATGGGGCTGCGCCCCGGTCAGGAGGAAATACGATGAAGAATTCGGTCCTTTGGATCATATTTGGTGTGTTGCTGATTGTCGGCGGTTTTCTGGCGCTGATGAATCCGTTCGTGGCGACCGTCGCCGCCGAACAGATGGCGGCGTGGATCTTCATCTTCGGCGGGGTGCTGCAATTCTTCGCAGCCTTCAAGGCCGGAGGCTGGGGCGCGCGCATCTTCGGGCTCTTGCTCGGCGTCGCCTATCTCGTGCTGGGCTTCAGCCTGCTGTACCACCCGCTCGCCGGCATCGTCACGCTGACCGTGATGGCGGCGATCATGTTCCTTGTGAACGGCGTGCTGAAGATCGTCTTCGCCTTCAGCCTACGCGGCTCGCGCTTTTTCTGGCTGTCGCTGCTGTCGGGCGTGATCTCGGTGGTGCTGGCCGTTATGGTGTTCGGCAACTTCCTTGCCGCCTCGGCCTCGCTCCTTGGCATCCTGCTGGCGATCGAGCTGATCTCGAGCGGCATGACGATGCTGTCCTACGGCTTCTACGTGCGCAAGCACCCCGAGGTCGAAGCGGCCTGACCGCGACAGCGGGCGTCCCGCTCAGGCGGCGGGGCGCCTTCACACTTTCCCGGCGGGCCGGTTCCGGCATACGCTCGGGCGGGCGCGCCGTGCCGCGCCGGGAGGCTTGAGAGGAGTTCGGAGCCAGTGAAGAGAATTTTCCTAGCGGTGCTGCTGGCAGGACCCACCCTCGCCGGTGCCGGGGTCGAAACGCTGCAGGCGGTCGAGCAGGCCGAAGAGTGGGTGATGACCAAGGCGACCTGCGCCGAGGCGCGGGGGCTGTTCATCGGCGATCCGGCCGAGGCCGGCGACATGCCGGAACGCGACGTCATCGCGATGCAGTTCATCTTCGTCTACATGCGCGGCTACGCGGCGGCCAAGGACGTGAGCTACGGCACGGTGCTCGCGGAGTTCGGCGCCTTCTGCCAGGCCAATCCCGACAGCTTCTGGCTCACCGAGCACTAGGGCGGGGCACGGCCGGCACGATCGCCCGCCGCGCCGGGGGCCGTCATTCCGGCCGTTCGTTCAGTCGCAGCACCGTGACGCCGGCCGCGTTGGTGAGGCTCAGCAGGCTGCCGTTGCGCACGTAGCCGGTGACTGTGCCGACGGCATCGACCATGGTCTGCTCGAGCGTCATGCGCGGCGCCGGGCACATGCGGCGGGTGCCTGCGAACGCGTCCGGGAAGGATATCGTGCCCGCGCCGATCTCGGCGGTGCCGGTGAAGCGGTTGCAGCCTCCGTACATGGCGAAATTGCCCTCTGCGTCGAAGACGAGGGTCGGTGCGTCCTCGACCACCAGAAGGCGGCCACCGATCTCTGAGACCTGCCACGGAATGCCCGCGATGCCTTGCATGTCAGCCTCCATAGCGACGGGAGCGACCTGCTCCAGGACGATCTCGGGCCGTTCGGGGGCGTTGCGGGTCAGCGCCGGAAACGAGGTGGTGGTGCGCAGCACCGTCGTGCCGTCCATGGCGATGCTGGCCGAGACCGCGTAGCTCATGCGCGCGTCCACGTCGTCGGTCTCGTAGGGCAGGCGGATCTGCGCCGGAAGGCTGTCGATCCGGTAGCTGCGCGCGGCCAGCGTGGTCGATGCGGCATCGGCGCGCGACACGTCGAGCAGTTCGACCTGCATCCTCGCCTCGGGCGGCAGGGCCGCGCCATCGGCCAGCCGCACCACGACGTCGAGCTCGGCCGGCTCGGCAAGTGCCGGCGCGGCGGCGCAGGCCGCGAGGAAGGTGGCCGCAAGGCCGCGGCGCAGGGTCTTGGTGAATGTCATGTTGGCTCTCCCACTCGTCAGGTCGTTTCAGAGATGGGGACGCGGGGCACCGTTGTCGCTGGCCGCGGTCCCGTGACCTTGCGTGACGTGCAGATGCGCGCCGCACCTGCCTCGGTGGCACCGCCTGCAGGGTCAAGGGCGAGCGATGATCGTCACGTTCTCGCAAAAACTGTATTCTCGCGCCATGCACCTGTCCACGGCGATTGCCGTCGGGCGTCCTCACCTTGGCGTCCCCCGATCTGGGATGCTGCTGCCCGCAATTCCCTCTCACGTGCAACACCGACAAGAATGCAAAGCGAGGCGTGTGGGGCGCCGGCAGCGAGTGTGACACCGCCAGGGGGCGCTCACCGCATTCCGGTCGCCGTCCCGCGCCCTCTGGCGGCACCGGTGCGGATCGCCCCGCCGATGCCGTATCGAGACCGGCCGACCTGCATTGAGGCTCGCTGCCCAACCCGGCTGCACGCGCTCTCGGCTGGCAGCGCGCGGCAATAAGAACCCCGCATCGCGGCCCTGAGCCGTTGCCCCGTTTCCGGCGCTAGGTCTAGGGGCGACAGAACACGTGCGCCAGAGGGCAGGGGGGGCGCCCTGCACCTGATGCCGACGAGAAAGCCGATGTCATTCAACGATCCTGTCGGACGGCCGGAAAATTCTTGACGTAAGGTACGTTGCGGCAGAATGATCAACCTGCAATTGTCGCAGTCCGGCAGGTCCAGAGGTGCGTGCGTCCTCGGCCCCGGTCCAATCGGGAGATTTTCATCGTGGTCAAGCTCGCCCTTTCCGCCGCCGCCTATCTGATCGCCAATGCCGTCGGGCTGCTGCTCGCCGCGGTGCTGCTCGCGGGGTTCGAGATCGATCCGCTGTCGTTCATCATCGTGGTGGTGGCCTTCTCGATCATTCAGGCGGTGCTCGGGCCGATGATCACCAAGATCTCGCTCAAGCAGCTGCCGCAGCTGATGGGCGGCGTGGCGCTGGTGACGGTCTCCATCGGACTGCTGATCACCGACCTGCTGCTTGCCGGCATGTCGATCGGCGGCGTGGCCAACTGGCTGGCGGCGACGCTTCTGGTCTGGCTCGGAAGCCTGATCGCCACCATCCTGATCCCGGTCTACGTGTTCAAGCAGCTGGCCGAAGAGGCCAAGAGCAAGAAAACGGCCTGATCCAGGGCCTCGAAGGGGAGCGAGCACGATGGCGGAGCGCAGTCTCGGGCGGACCTTCTGGAACCTGGTGCTCGCGCTTGTGAATGCCACGCTGATCCTGCTGGCGCTGTGTCTGTGGCTGGGGTGGAGCCTGTTTTCCAGCGTCGAGCACATCACCGATGACATGACCGATGTCGTTGCAACCATCCGCCCTCTGCGGTCCGAGATCCGCGATCTGACCACCGAGATC
>Ga0114903_1001129_pt1 | contig 11794 bp, 10 predicted proteins | sample MalvirDeepMed_s2_FD_87289 | JGI IMG/M metagenome (GOLD analysis project Ga0114903, IMG submission 87289) | Marine viral communities from the Global Malaspina Expedition - Malaspina viral metaG DeepMed_s2 | ecosystem: Environmental > Aquatic > Marine > Oceanic | place: Mediterranean Sea... | reverse complement strand
TTTGAGTACAATGTGGTGCTAGGCCAACCCAAAACTTGGGCCAACCAATTCATCCTCAAACCCTTGCGCCGCATGAACCTCTTGATTTCACTACTCATAACTTGTTACACTTCCTATTGCGTATTAAATTACGCAATTAACGCATAGTATGCCACAGACTACTAACGCTAGTCAAGGGCAAGTATTATTTTTTCATGGCTAAAAGGAGTACCATAATGGAAAGCGGTGCGGTTCTAACAAGAGCAATGCAAGAAGTGGGTTCCAGACTAGGCCGAAAGGTTTCTCAAACAGAGTTAAGTAAGGTGTGTAACGTTACCCAAGGACACATGAGTAACGTTGTCTTAGGCAAGCAACGCCCATCACCAGGGCTGTTGCAGAAGATATCTGACTACCTAAGTGAGATCGACGAAGGATACAATTACACTGCTGATCACCTAGCCGGAGAGGATGTTCAGCATAGGGATAGTTTTATGGGTTCGTCGCCCATACCAATGGGTAGCGATTTCAGGGTCTTGCCAGAGGTATCGCACATACCTTGTGGCGGTTTCGACAACATAACGTCAGATGAGGTAAGGGAGTGGCATCTAGTGCCTAAATCGATGGTAGGATCAGCCAAGATCATCGTCAAGGCGGTTGGTGATTCGATGTCACCTTTCATCATTGAAGGTGATCTGCTAATGGTCGAAGAGATCGATGTGTTAGACGTTCAGTCGGATGACGTGGTGATCGCTGAGATTGAAGGTGAGTTCAGTTGCAAACGTATCAGCAAAGGTGAAGGTGCCATCGCTCTGCTGCCTGATAATCCGCACTACCGTCCGATCTTCATCAACGGGCAGACGGTTAGAATTGTGGGCAGAGTGGTAGGACTGCATCGTAAAGTTTAGACATAAAAAAACCCCGGCCAACGCCAATTGGCCAGGGTCGTACAGAGGTTCCTAAATCAGTGTCAAGATTTAGATGCCGTAATTATACCATCTGAATCCTGACACTGTTATGCCATCACTAACTTGACTAATATTCCCGCCAAAGCCGCAGCACTAACTATGCCTATGGCTGATAGCGTTTTGTTCGACGTTTCCAGCCTTCCTATCGCCACTTGTACTGCCACCAGATTCTCTTCTACTTTAGCTAGTCGTATCGACAGATCTTTCCACTGTGCGCCTGAACCATCAGCCATAGTTTTTCTTCCTGTCATTCATTGCGTAGGACGTTGCCTCTCTAAGCAGTTGGCTATCGCTCTCACCAAACCAATGCTGCGTTAACTTACTTTGCGTTGTGGCAATAGCAGTGAGCAGTATGAGAAAGGCATTCTCAACGCCGTTTTGCATTGGTGTTTCTCTGAACGCCATCGCACCTAACAGCCCAATCACGCCCACTTTAACCGCCAGCAAGCCAACACTTAATATGAACCGCCGTTGGCTTCTGTAGGTCAGCAGATCCAGCAGTTCTTTATTTACTTCATGTGCCAGTTCAAGCGAACCGTGATCAGTCTCCGTGTCCGGCATTTACTGTTGTAATGGGCCACTAATGATCTTGTCTAAGGCTTCTTGTTGCTGCTGCCAAGCCTGACTACCCTTCCTCGCTAATCGGGCTGCACCTTCTCCAGCTTCCTGTTGGCTAATGTAAGACCTCTGACCGCCTTTGATCGCCACTCTAGTGGGCAGGTCAGCCTTCTCAATGAAAGCTATCACCTCGGCTAAGGGAGGGAAACCTCCTCCTGTCACATACCGTTTACGGGTATCGACTAACCCTTTATAGGCATCTGTACCCAGGATTATCAAAGCCACCGCACCACGACCCAGCATGGCTGCTCTCGCCCCACCAGACACACCGCCCCGCATGGCAGTACTAGCCGCCATACCTATCACGCTGCCGGTAACACCAGGCGCACCACCGAAAATAAGACGTGCTATATTATCTAATTTCAGCCCCTTAAAATCTTCCATCCAACCCATATCCGGGGGCAACCCCCCCTTGGCTCGAATCACATCCATCGGAACCCCAGAGGTTTCCATCTCATTGAACACTTTCTCTATACCTAGAAGATCTTCGGCTATATCATCGCCTAACAGTTCAGCCAACCGTATTTCACCTTGTGACCTGTCTCGCCCATGTCCTAAGTCAGCTATTTTGCCACCCAATTTATTGACATTCAGGATACCACCCTTGCCTCGGCTCTCCTCTATCATCCTAATGGCAATGGCCGAACGCAAGTCAGAGGCAATGGATGGATCTATTTCATCCATCGCCTGATAAAAAGGTGCAATCTCTGAAGTCAGTAACGGCCCACCATTCTTGCCTTTGTCTCCTCTGAAAGCGTACTGATGCACAAAATCCATCAAGTCGTGGCCTTCCTCTCTAGCCCTCTTAATAGCCAGCCCCACCTTACCATCAGCCACCGCTTTGCCTTTAGCATGAGAAGTCCGAATCTTCTTGAAGTCAACTGCGAAATGCTGGCCTATTCTGCCCCAAAGAGGATGATTTGCGTTTTCCGAGAAGTTGATTGCCGCCTGATCCATATCATCGGTCAACCCCAGATACATCCTCTTCAAGTAACTGCGGGTAGTTGGATGCAAACCCACCTCACCCGGTGGACGTTTCTTTAAGGCATGGAATATTCTTGTACGCATCTGTTGAAGCTGTTCTAAGTCAGTAGCCAATGGGCCGTAAGTTGCCGAACCGCCATCCCTCAGTTCAAGATATTTTTCTACATCTTTAATCCATTCTGAAGCTGGAAGCCGGCTCTCACCTTTCTGAAGGTTATGAAACGCCTCTTGAGTATGGGCAAAAGTCCCTTCAATAGCCGCTAAAGCCTCACTCCCCTGCTCGATTATTACCCCTGGCGGTGCTTTTACCACACCTGCGTTTTTTAGCCCTATCCCCATTGAAGTGGCTTCCGGCCCACCTTCCTGTAACTCTGGGGCTGTTTTCCATTTACGGAAATCTTTTATACCCGCTTCCACCGCCTGTCTTAAGTTATTCCATAACTCTTCCTGTACCCGATAGAAGTTATCCTCAAACTGCTCAAAGCCAGCCATCACCTTGGCTGAAGCCGTAGCAACAGTCACGTTACCCAACTTCTCTGCAAGTATGGTTGGCATGTCCAATGTCGCCATCACCCGATTTCTCAACTTCTTGTTCTTCTTCTCAAATAGGAAGTTATCGTGCTTGATAGCCTTGGGGTCGGAAGTCACGGCTGAAGTCACCAAAGGCTCTTTCAGCAACTCCCTCTTCATCAATCGATCTTCTGTTCTCAACGTAGAGGCAGACGTCTTCTCACCCTTCTTAGGCATAAGCCATCCCCCCACCCCTCGGATCGCCCTCGGAGCCCAACCGGAAGGGTCAAGTATGTCCAGGCCAGTGCCAACTTTACTTGCAATAATAGCCGCTCTGGGCATATTAGCTAATTGAAGTGTAGCCCCAAATCCTTTGCCCAGCACACTGGCAGTCATGAGTGCATCACTAGCACCTCTCACTGGTGTCTTAGCCACTATCTTCTTACGCCCACCCTCGTCAGTATAATCTTTCCACTCACCGACCATACTACTAAGTATCGGCCATTCATCCAGACTGGTAGGCGTTTGATCTCTAGCCTGTTCCTTTGTCATCAACGGCACAAAAGAACCGGTTTCACCTTGTCCCCAACCCGTTTGCCCCATCTTTAAGCGGGTGGCTAAATCCATTGCTTGGCCTACCCCCTGCACCATTCCAACCCAGGATCGAGGATCAAATAACGCCCCCACTATACTGACGGCATCTCCTAATGCACTAGCTTTAGCTTCGCCAAACACATCATCCCAAGGCACACTGGTATAGCCAGCATTTTCCTTTTTACGATGTTCTTCCCGGAATTGGCCGAACTCAGGATCGTCCAATAACAGAGTCTGGATCTTATACTCACCCAGACCTTGCCCTAGATAACTATTAACTTTGTCCCTAATAGATCCAGACAACTCATAATAAAGAGGTGGCCCAACACCTCTCTTGGCTAGATGAGCGTTGTACATATCTTGCTGCTTTTCTCTCTCGCCTTCACCCTTACGGTTAATGAACCTCTCGTAATTCTCTAGCAGTATCCGACCTTCACTATCAACGTTTTCCATTAGTTAATCCCTAGTTCCCGATCCATTAAAATTACCTCTTCTGGCGTAGCCACAGCGGATGCGCCCCCTGCCGCTGGCTGGGCTTCAACACCAGTTGACCCCGGCGATTGGCCGAGCCCCGGATCATCCACTATAACCCCCACCCAATCACCCTTTACCTTCTTGGGTTCCAAGAAACGGGTCAATTTGTAATCGTCCAGGTTGATCGCTAACGGTTTCGGCCCTAATAACTCTCGCAGTACCGGCTTAACCTTGTCATAGACATCTGCCCCATACTGGGACTCCAAAACCGAGAAACGAGTTGTAACTCTATAGGCAGACCCTCCATATGGAAGTTCTTCAGACGGCTCACTCGCTGAAGCCGCATACTGTTCTAGGTACTCCTCCTGAACACCCTTCATCAAACGAAGAATTGCATTAATCAAACTGCTCCTAGATTTGGCAGTCAACATACCACCACGACCTTTTGCTTCAGCCTCCCACTTACCTATCATTTTGTTCCAGAAGTCTTGGAGTTGTCCGACGATCCTAAATTCTGATTCCCTAACCACAGACCCTTCATCCAGCAGTTTACGGAAATCACTAATCAGCACTACGTCAAACTCAGGAGCCCTTATCTCCCCAGCATTAAAGCCGGCCAACTGGTTGCGGAACTGGGAAAATTTAGTCGCCACTTCTCTATAGGCTAGAGAGTAATTTGATTCCCATTTACCCCTGAAACGTGCCTTGCTAGATTCGATACTGGATATGTCACTTGCCTCCAAGCCCTCATATCCCGGCTTCCCTGCAACCAATACCGTCATGGCCGGATTGGGTTTATTCCATTTCAGATCGTTATTGTCAACAACCGACACCCCGCCATCGGGAGTTTTGATCATAGTCGGTTCTTCCATGCTCAATATCATAGCCATAGTTTGAGGATTGCCCAAGAACGCCCCTAACTCGTCCATCGTATCAATAGCCGCAATCTCTTCAGCCAAATCAGGATAGTCTTCGCTCGCACCTTGGAACAGTTTCACCAACTTCAACTTAGCATCAGGAGTTACTTTCTTCTTAGCATCTATAGCTTGGATCAAAGCCTCTGTTTGCTTGCTCAGGTAATCGATCCTGCTTGTAGCTAACATCTGTTGTGTTTGCCCAAAAATGTTTTGCTGGTTCTGTCCCGTAAAACCAAGCAAGCTAAAAGCCAACTGCTGCGTCTCAGGTGAGGTGCCATCACCTTCGATGATCCCCCATAACCTGACATCATAATCCTCACGTGTCTCGCCATCCAACTGCGCCAGCCCCGAACCTCTCACTGCCGCATCCCTGAACTTTTCTTCAGTAGAAAGAGGGTCGGGGAGACCTCTCTGCCTTATAACCTCAAGCATCCTCTTTTGAGTTATCAACCTAATTTCATCGTCTCTCTTTTTAGCCGCAATATCAGCCACCTGTTTCTTTTCCGCTAAGGCTTGTTTGACAGCGTACTGCTCCAACCCAGTCTCATATGCTTTTTCCCTTAACCCAAAATCTTTCTCGCCCAGATCCAACCGTTGCTGAGCCTGATTCATCTGTGCCGTCTTCATCTGCTCCTCGACATCAGCCAGAGCCTGTCGCTGCCGTTGCAGATCACCTTTCTCACGAGCGTCCAGGAAAGCGTTGAAGCCATTAGCAATGGCGGCTGAGATTAGTAGCCCTTTATTTACTGGCATTAGTATAAGCCTCCTGTTAAACCCTATATCAAGCCCAATAACATACGCAGGGCATCCTCTGATAACTCTGCACCAGTCTCATCCTTGAGGACGGTATCGGCGATAGCAGGGAATGATTCTGTGGCATAGTCTAACTCCACATTACCAAATAACTTGTCAAACCAACCCATCTTGTCAGCGACCTTAAATCCACCTGTAGCCGCTAATGATAATAACTGCATCAACATCCTATCGCTCTCAGATTGATCTTGTCTTTGTAGCGTATCCTGCTGTTGAGCATATCCTAACCGCATCTTAGCCACTTCACTCTGCGCCCGGCCCAAGGCTTGGTTCATAGCCTGTGACTGTAATCCAGCCGCCAGAGGTGAATCACCCAACCCTCGTCGGTTGAAGGATTGGCCCATCTGTTGCCCAATGGCTGATGCTCCCTGCATAGCATCTGCATAATACTGTTGCGCCATCTGCTCCAAGATATCACCAGTACCCGTCTGAGGCTGGGCTGCTAACTGCTGGACGGGGTCACCAGCCAGGTATCTGGTTCTTATCTCTCTGTCACTACGTCTACGTGCCGGTGCTGGCTCAAGCGCACGATCTTGCCTTCTCATACCCCAGGTCTTCTTCTTTCTAGCATCATTAACATCCCTAATATACCCGGTGTTAGTGTTGCCATAATTAGTCCTTGCCATTTCATCGACTCCTAAACTGTAGTTCAAAGAAGCGCACTGTTTGTGCGCCTGATAAGGTGAATCCTACCTTGTGCTTGTAGCCACGCTGAAAGGTGCGGATGGTGAAGTTGTTGCTCTTGCTCAGAGTCTTGCCGGTCAGAGGCGTTTGCGTCACCCCGTCAATCTCCATGCTAACAGTCACGCTGGCATCCTGCTCAGATTCCGTGCCTATCCGTACCGAGTCCAGTCGTGTCGGTTTGGTGAAGGCGAACTCTTGAGAGGTGTAGGACGGCACGATGGCCGCCGAGTTGTCATTGGTGAATCCAGGGCCGCTGTAAGGAAAGATTTTAGCCACCTGATCATTATTGTTTCGCAGTGCATACAACCCCAAGGCGAAATCGGTTTCCTGACGAGGATTGCTAACAAAGCTCGTCATGTCAGCCGAGGAACCGAAGTCATGGCTAGTCCACTGGTCACGCAACTCATCAAACTGAAGCAAGATAACACTGTTCACATCCCTCTGCACCACGTAAATAGAACCTTCGTGAGCCACCAGTTGAAGGATTTGGCTGCTAAGAGGTGTCTCCAAACTGTCCAGCAACTCCTGAACAGCCTGAGATATCCAAGCCACATTACCGTCCCGGTCTATACGATAAACCCGTTGGTCATGGTTGGAGTAGAAATAGACATTACCTAACGACTCAGCCACACACCAGTCGTCCTTGGCTCCCATCAGTGTCAGGTATTGGCTCAAGTCTAAGTCAGTGCCAGGTTGCTGTTTGCCATAGATACCAGCGATCACACCTTGCCCACGTACCAACTGAATCGAGTTCTTACTGAAAACGGCCAGATAGTCACGGGAAGCACCGATGCCTGTCACTCGGTCACGCACACTGACAATGTGTGGAATAACCGCATCACTGCCGGGGAAAATGTCATATAAAGGAGCGGCAGTTTCATCCAGGGCTGAGAAGACTAATTGGTCAGAAGTGCCAATGCTCCCCCAAATACGACCGCCGTAGAGGGCAATATTAGTCAGATGGCTTGGCGGTTTAGCCGATCCTTCTAACGGCCCGGCCAGTGATGCCAATCCATACGCCAATGTCCCACTCAGGAAATAATTAAGGCTATAGGTTATAGGCAAAGCTCCAGCGTATTTAAGAGGCGCACTCTCAACCAATGTCTGTTCATACCCGGCACCTTCAGTGAAAGTAACCTCTGTCACCTTGTCGGTGCGATAAATAGCTAACCCTGTAACCTGTTTGTCTATACCATCCTCCCAAGTCGTAGGTGCGCCAATATCGGTCATAGTCACCTTGACTTGATTCTTCCCCTCCGGCACTGTGACCACAACACGATTAGACAAAGGCGATGTCCCGCCATGCCTCAACTTAAAGGCAAAGGCAAAGGCGTAAACGCCAGGCTCCATCATAGCAGCAGTCCCGGAATCATACAGATAGTCAACATCCCAACTTGTCCCTGAGTCAGGTGTCGGCGCGTCAACACCCCAGTTATAAAGCCCCAAGGTGGACTCACTAGTATCCAACCACAAGTTGGCATTGGTACTAGCCAGGAAGACTCGATTATTATCGGCTACCACCACCTTCAGTCGAGCCGCAAAAAAGTTGGTATAAGTTACGCCTGAAGCACCCGTCAAGTTAGTAACTGCCGTCCAGGTGCCACTCTGATCAGAATAGAGTCCCTGCATAGACTGCATTAGCAAGTCGCCATTAGCAAAGAAAACCTGAAGTGGAACCCCACCTGTTTCGCCCAGCACTGACAGGCTGAAATCGCTACCAACCTCCCAGCCGCGCCGTGTTTCCAGCACACCATCATTCGTAATGTCAAAGTTCTTGATATCCGAAGCACCTTGAGGTGAATACTCGTTGATGCCTTGAGCGAAGTTAGTAACCGAATATAGCTTCTTCATAAGGCCCAATCAAAACCCAATAGTAATGAAGTAACTCATCTTAATGTTGTCGCCCGACGACCAGGCAGTAGTGTAATCGTCTTCCACTATATCGTTATGCCCGATAGTTATATTATCAGAAGTCAGGGCTTCGACCTTATTTGGCAGTGTGCCTAATGAGGTGTCAATGCCAGAAAAGGTCATTGGCGTTTTGGCGGCTGGCGACAGTGACGATATGGTGGTACCTGTGAGGTCAGGGTCGCCAAGATAAACCACACTCTTATTCAAACTGCCGGCATCAACATGAGAGGTATGAGTGCCATAAGTCAAATCACTAGTCCTCGATGTCGTACCATCAGTTGGGTGTGTCCAGTAGAGCCTGATCTTAGCGAAAGCCACATTGGGCGTTGCCTCCGCCGCATCAGGCCCATCCCTGACCGTTTCGGCCAACCTGTCCACATAGGCTTCAGAGGTGGTGGTATCACCTGTCACCCTTACAATGTACTTAATATCAACCAAGTCATTAGCATCTATCTCATTTCCTTCGCCAATCTGACCGCCCAAATCGCCCGCGCCGTCACCCGTTTCACCGGGAGCCTGAGCGACACCTATTAACTGGGTGCCGCCATCATACAATTCCACCTTGGTTATACGAGTATGACTGCCATGCGCCCGAACCTGATTGCCACCGCTGCCAGTAAGCGCAGGGAAATTATTGGCTCCGGGGATGGCCACATAAGAACTATCCACATCACCATCAAAGGTCAATTGCTTTTTCTCGTAGACCAGATCCACATACCTCTTACCGCCAGCAGCCCCTTGGTCAAAGCCAACCGGGTCGTCGTATTGCAATTGATGGGTATGCCATTCGGCATCTTCCGAGGGTGTACCGCCACCGGAATCATGCCCTTTGACATAAATCTTCAATTCCGCTGGCTGGTAAGCGTTATCATAACCAAGGGTATTACTCGACATCCTGTTAGCCAGTTCTTCATAGACGTTTTGATCCAGAGCGTTATATATAGTCTGTTTGGCTACCCTGCCATCCGGTTTCTTAATAGTAATCTCAACTCGTCCTCGCAGCCCAAATGATTGTTTCATATTAAACCTATGACGTTAACTCGATAGAAAACCGAGTCTCTATATTTGTTCCTTGCGGGTAAGCATCTCTCAACTCTTGATTCAAACTGGTAGAGGCTATAATTTTAGCGTTCGACATGCCAGGCCGCTTAGACTCCCAATAGACATAAAACGGAACAGTCTCACCGTCAGAGGCCGAGGCATCCCATTCCAAATCACCTTCTGATGTGCCGATAAAAGAATCCGCACCTGTAGGTACAAAAGACTTAATTCCCATCTGACTGATATCCTCCGAATGCAACACGGCCTGATTAGGCACCAGATACTGGCTATTGTCGGCCTCAAAATCAATGATATTCCGCTGGCCCAACATCACTGCTGATAAGTCCTGGAAATAACTGGTAAAAACAGTAGATCCTCCAGTCTGATCATTAGCCGAAAGATTGATCATGTAGGCCACTTCAATCCGATCCGAAGGGTTAAAGGAAACACCATCAATCCCACTCCCCATAGCCCCAGCGATAGGCCAGTAAACAGAGTTCAACAAGCCCACAGCATAAACATAAGTCTCGCCATCGCCTTGGCTGAACTCAGTAATGGCAAAGAAATACATCCCACCGTCAGACATAGCATGCCTGGACTGAATGCGAGGATACACCGTTTCCATCTGACTGCTAGTGACAGAGAAGAAGTTTGGCACATACTCATCAGGGAAGGGTGTGTTATCTCTAACCTTAGCCGCTAGAGCCTCTCTGACCACTGACTGAATACTATTGTTAATAGTATAATCGTGCTTGACCTGCCCCTCAGAACCTATGATCCTAATCCGAACCCTACCTGTCACGAGCTTTTTCCTACCACTGCCCCATCCGAATAATTAGCCACAATAGATATGGTTTGCACCTGCTTCGGGTTATCCACCGCCTCAATTTCGCCCACAATTGTGTCTGTCATCTGTAACCCCAGCGACTTGGTTAAATAATGATCCTCTTCCACCTCGGAGATCTCAGCCACAATCGTATCCGTCACTTGCAGCCCTACCGATTTAGTAAGCCGATGATCCCTAACCTTTATTACATTCGACTTAGACTCGTCACTTACGACCAAGGCAAGGCTTTTAGTCAACAGGTGGACATCATCCACCTCGATGACATCGCTATCACCCATATCGTCCAGGCCGAAACCCGAACCCTTGGTAATGGCGTGATCCAGAACAACTGACTCAACAGGGGCTTCAACACTATCATCCACCCCCAAGACCAAGCCTTTGGTCAACGGGTGATCGGCGATAGTAGCAGACACTCCCACATTCGGACTGTCATCTACCGTCAGGTCAGCACTCTTAGTCAGCAGATGGATGACAGCAGGAGTAACATTTGACTCAGAACTATCATCTATGCCCAAGCCAAGACTTTTAGTCAGAGCATGATCGATGATCACATGGCCAACACTGGCTCTAGGGCTATCAGCAACTGATAAGGCAGTTGACTTAGTCAGATGGTGTTCGCCTGTACGGTCTAACCCAAGATCGCCAGTCCCAGCCAACGCAATTGATGACCCCTTGGTCAGTTGATGCGTATCAGCACCCGTCTTAATGTTAACCCTGGGGCTATCATCAACCAACAAGCCCAGACTCTTGGTCAGCGGATGCTCTGTAGGTGGTGTGACCTCGGCCTCCACCTCATCGTCAACGTTGATCGATACCCATTTGGTCAGGCTGTGAAATCCAGCCGTGATAACAACACTAGACTCGCCCTCGTCCTTACCTCCGGGGACATCCGTTATCGACAGCCCTACCGATTTAGTAAGCGGATGAACGTCATCAACGATTATGCGACCGTTGTCACTAGCAGTCAGGCTGACACTCTTAGTCAACCGATGGGTTACCGGGTCTTTCCTACGCCGATTGCCCTTAACTTCGACATTCGTCCAATTCATTCATTAGCCGTAACGTAAACTGCGTCCGTGCATCACATTACGTACCGTTCTCGATCCTCGGATATTCCTGGTACGCAGGAACTTCTGTATCTTCTGCAACTCTATTTCGTACAAGGCATAGGCTTGCGAGGACAGGTTATTACGCCCACCTTCCGCTTTCAAATGAACCTCGTATTCAGCGTGAAGCAACAGGGCTTCTAAAGCGATCTCTGGCAGTTCCAATTCATCCGTAACCAGAGCCATCCTATTAGGATAACGAGCATAGTAAGCGGTTAACCCTTCGGCTTTCTTCAGTTTCAAGATCTCATAATCAGCCGAGGTGCCAGCACCAGAAGAGAAACTTATCGACCAGGCACCGTCATCATCTAAGGTTATATCCCTATCCGGCTTGATTATCTGCGCCGAGGT
>Ga0114903_1001123_pt1 | contig 11828 bp, 11 predicted proteins | sample MalvirDeepMed_s2_FD_87289 | JGI IMG/M metagenome (GOLD analysis project Ga0114903, IMG submission 87289) | Marine viral communities from the Global Malaspina Expedition - Malaspina viral metaG DeepMed_s2 | ecosystem: Environmental > Aquatic > Marine > Oceanic | place: Mediterranean Sea... | reverse complement strand
TCCGACGCCAGCGCCGTCACCAGCCCGGCCTCGACGATCTCCAGCGCCGAAACCTTGCCGGCATGGCTGGCACCGCGCACCACGTTGGGCGCGCCCATGACCACCGGCTCGCCCTCGGCCCGCGCCGCCTCTGCCGCAGCATGGGTTTCCGGGAACTCCGAAATCCGCACGTCGCGCGCGCGCCAGACGGCGCGGGTGGCGGCATCGGGATCGTCGTGGCTGCCCAGCCGGACGCCGCGCGCCAAAAGCCGCTCGCAGAGCGCGTCGAGCGCGCCGGGCACTTCGCCTGCGCGGGCGTGCAGGTCTTGCATCAGCGCCAGATGCGCCTCGGGGTTGCGGCCGCTTTTCAGCGCCTGCCCGGTCAGACGCGGCGGGCGGCGGCCTGCGGCCAGACGGTCATGCGGCAAGTGGTCGTTGAAGACGACGTACCCGATGCCGAAGCGGTCGATGGCCGCCTCTGCGCGGGCGTAGTCGTCGAGCAGGAAGGTTTCCAGCCGCAGTTGCGGGCGCAGGTCCGTGGCGACGGTCGGGGCAACCTCGGCAATGCTGGCAAAGACATGCTGGGCGAAATCCGGGCCGCGCATCCCGCCTTCCCAGCTGAAGAACTGCGCGAGGACGGCGGTGGTGATGCCGTTGGCCGCAATCTCCGCCGCGCAGGCGGCGACGCCGTGAGAGGCCTCGCGCAGCGCCCCCCGGCGCGGGGCCAAGTGCCGCTCGAACCCGTCGCCATGCACGTCCACGATGCCGGGCAGCAGGTCGAAGCCCGAAAGGTCCACGCTCTTGCCGCCCGGCCCGTCCGCGATGACGCCGCCCGACAGGGTCAGCGCGCCGCTGTCCCAGCCGCCGGGGCGCAGCACGCGCGCGCCGGTCAGCGTTAGGTCAATCGGCATCTGCGCAAAGCCCGAAAAGACAGGTGATTTCCTCGGCCGAGACCATCGTGGTCCAGTCGAGGTCGGCGTCGAACCGGCCTTCGCGCAGGAACAGCAGCGTCTGCGCCATCACCGCGGGCGCCTGCATGATGAAGGTATGCGTCACCGGCAGGATAAGCTGCGAGGTCATGCCCTCGACACGGGTCGAGGCGACCGAGACCTTGCCGTCATCCGCGCCCGGGATCAGCGCCGAATAGACCGGGTTCAGCGAACGGGTGCCGGCGATCACGCCCAGTTCGAAATCCACCGGCGGCAGGCGCGCGGGCAGGTCCTCGGGCCCGGTGCCCAGCTGCTGCCCGGCGGGACCGTTCACCCAGTCGAAGACCTCCCAGCTGCCCAGCTCGTCCACGAGTTCGCTGCCGTGGTTGGGCGGGGCGAGCATCACCACGCGGCCCAGGTTCGCGGGCCGATTGTCCTGCAGCCAGACCCGCAGCAGGATGCCCCCCATGGAATGGGTGACGAAATGCGTGGTCTCGTCGCCGCATTGCGCCACCGCTTGGGGCAGTGTCTCGTCCACCAATGTCTGAATGCGGGCGGAGGTCGACGGGTAGCCCGGCACCACGGTACGGTAGCCGCGAACCTCGAGCACGCGCGCCATCAGCGAAAAGGAATATTCGCTGCGCGCCAGACCGTGCAGCAGCACGACGCAGTCCGCCCGCGCCATGGGCGCGGCGAGCATCAGGGCAAGAGAGATCAACAGGGCACGCATGGCGCTTGAGATAGGCCCCTTTGCGCGCCTATGAAAGAGACAGTTTGGGAGATTTCGAACCATGACGCCCCGTCTTGCCGTGCGCGCGGTGCTGGTGCACGCGGACCGCCTGCTGCTGGTCAATGCCTACCCTCCGGAGGCGGGCAGCGACCTCTGGTGCGCGCCGGGTGGCGGCGTCGAACGTGGCGCTTCGCTGCCCGACAACCTGCGCCGCGAGATGTTCGAAGAGACGGGGTTGCGGATCGATGTGGGCGCGCTTTGCCTGGTCAACGAATTCCACGCGCCAGAGCGCGGATTCCACCAGGTGGAGGTGTTCTTTCGCTGCACTCTGTCGGGGGGCACACTCGATCCCGCATGGCGCGATCCCGAAGGCGTGGTGACAAAGCGGCGCTGGTTCACGCGGGACGCGCTGGCGGCGATCCGGCTGAAACCCGACCGGCTGCGCGCTCTGCCCTGGGAGGACGGAGTGTTCTACGACCCGCTGGAGCGGATCGTGCGCTAGCGCCGTTGCGGCAGGATCGAGAAGGCCACGCCGCCCAGAACCACGGCAGCGGCCAGCACGACGCCCAGACTCGGCACTTCGGCCAGCAGCAGCAATCCACCGGCCATGGCGATGACCGGCACCGTCAGCTGCGCCACCGCCGCGACACTCGCCTCGAGCCGCGGCAGCACCGTGTACCACAGCGCGTAGCCCAGCCCCGAGGTCACGGCGCCCGACAGCACCGCGAGCACAAGGCCCAGCGGCGCCGCCTGGATCTGCGTGCCCAGCGATGCAAGGCTCAGCACCAGCCCGACCGGGACGGCAAGCATGAAGTTCGCCGCCGTCGCCATAAGCGGATCCGCCTCGCCGCGACCAGCCAGCGAATAGATCCCCCAGCCCAGGCCCGCCGCCGCCATCATGGCGCCGTGAAAGACGCTGATCTGCGGACCGGTACCGGGCCAGAGCAGCCAGACCAGCCCGGCAAAGGCGAGCGCCGCGCCGATCACCCGGCGGGGCGGCAGGCGGGCACCGCCGCGCAGGGCGCCCGCAAACATCGTGACCTGCACGGTGCCGAACAGGATCAGCGCGCCCACACCCGCACCGAGCGATACGTAGGCCAGCGAAAATCCGTAGATATAAAGGATCAGGGACAGGACGCCTGTGACCCGTCCGCGGCCGCCGCCCAGTTGCAGCCTGCCGCGCGCCGCGACGGCCAACAGCGCCAGCATGGCCGCGCCGGAGGTCAGCCTTACGATGGCAAAGGTCCCGGCATCGATGCCGCCGTCCACCAGCGCCCAGCGGTTGAGGATGGAATTGGCGGCAAAGGCCACCATTGTGAGGGCGGTGAGGACAAAGAGGCGCATGGCGCGCAAGCTGGCCGAGCGTGCCCCGGTTGGCAAGAGCTGGTGCCGTTAACGCCCGGCACCGAAACGAAAAGGGGCCGCCCGAAGGCGACCCCCTGAAGATGCGAGCGAGGTTGGCTCTCATCGCTTTTCCGATGGAAAAGCGACTGTCGCCTGCCGTCGCATTCCTGCGGAATGCGACTTACATCATGCCGCCCATGCCGCCCATGTCGGGCATGCCGCCGCCGGCGCCTGCGCCTTCTTTCTGCGGCTTGTCGGCGACCATGGCTTCGGTGGTGATCAGCAGGCCGGCGATCGAGGAGGCATCCTCGAGGGCGGTGCGGACAACCTTGGCCGGGTCGATGACGCCGAACTTGAACATGTCGCCATATTCATCGGTCTGGGCGTTGTAGCCGAACTTGAGATCTTCGCTTTCGCGGATTTTGCCCGCAACGACCGATCCGTCGACACCGGCGTTTTCCGCGATCTGACGCAGCGGCGATTCCAGCGCCTTGCGGACGATGGTGATGCCGGCGTTCTGGTCGCTGTTGGCACCTTCCAGTCCGTGCAGCACCTTGGCCGCCTGGACCAGAGCCACGCCACCGCCGACAACGATGCCTTCCTGCACCGCCGCGCGGGTCGCGTTCAGCGCGTCATCGACGCGGTCCTTGCGCTCCTTCACCTCGGTTTCGGTCATGCCGCCGACGCGGATGACGGCGACGCCACCTGCCAGCTTGGCCACACGCTCCTGCAGCTTCTCGCGGTCGTAGTCCGAGGTGGTTTCCTCGATCTGCGTGCGGATCTGGCTGACGCGCGCCTCGATTTCCGACTTCTCACCGTGGCCGTCGACGATGGTGGTCTCGTCCTTGGTGATGTTGACGGTTTTCGCGGTGCCGAGCATGTCCATGGTGACATTCTCGAGTTTCATGCCGAGGTCTTCGGAGATGACCTGGCCGCCGGTCAGGATCGCGATGTCCTGCAGCATGGCCTTGCGGCGGTCGCCGAAGCCCGGTGCCTTGACGGCAGCGATCTTGAGGCCGCCGCGCAGCTTGTTGACCACGAGGGTCGCCAGCGCTTCGCCTTCGACGTCTTCGGCGATGATCAGCAGCGGCTTCTGCGACTGGATCACCTGCTCGAGCAGCGGAACCAGCGGCTGCAGCGAGCTCAGCTTCTTCTCGTGCAGCAGGATCATGCAGTCATCGAGTTCCGCGACCATCTTGTCGGCATTGGTCACGAAGTAGGGCGACAGGTAGCCACGGTCGAACTGCATGCCTTCGACGACATCGGTCTCGGTCTCGAGGCCCTTGTTCTCTTCGACGGTGATGACACCCTCGTTGCCGACCTTCTGCATCGCATCGGCGATCTGGCGGCCGATTTCAGCTTCGCCGTTGGCCGAGATGGTGCCGACCTGCGCGACTTCGGCGCTGTCGTTGACGGGGCGTGCCGCGGCCTTGATGGCCTCGACGACCTTGGAGGTGGCGAGGTCGATGCCGCGCTTGAGGTCCATCGGGTTCATGCCCGCAGCGACCGACTTCATGCCTTCCTTGACGATGGCTTGGGCCAGAACGGTGGCGGTGGTGGTGCCGTCGCCGGCTTCGTCATTGGTGCGGGAAGCGACTTCCTTCACCATCTGCGCGCCCATGTTCTCGAACTTGTCTTCCAGTTCGATTTCCTTGGCGACCGAAACGCCGTCCTTGGTGATGCGCGGGGAGCCGAACGACTTGTCCAGAACCACGTTGCGGCCTTTCGGACCCAGCGTGACTTTGACCGCATCGGCGAGGATGTTCACGCCCTTGAGCATGCGCGAACGGGCGTCAGTATTGAATTTCACGTCCTTGGCAGACATCGGATATCTCCTGTTCTTTGGGTTGAGGGATCAGAGGAAGCGACGGCTCAGGCGGCCTTGGCCGCTTTGTCGTCCTCGATGATGCCCAGAATGTCGCCTTCTTTCATGATCAGCAGCTCTTCGCCGTCGACCGTGACTTCGGTGCCGGACCATTTTCCGAACAGGACCTTGTCGCCTGCGGATACGGCCATCTCGATGAGTTCGCCGGAATCCTTGCGTGCGCCTTCACCACAGGCCACAACGATGCCCTCGGCGGGCTTTTCTTTCGCGCTGTCGGGAATGATCAGACCACCCTTGGTCTTCTCGTCGCTTTCCACACGGCGGACCAGCACGCGGTCATGAAGCGGTTTGAATGCCATCTTCGAGTCTCCTTGCTCAAAGTTTCCATGGCCCCCCGTCTTCGGCAGGGCCGTTATCACTCACCCTAGTCGAGTGCTAACGGCGCATAGGTATGGACACGCGTGCCCCCTGTCAACAAGCGAATATGCAAAAATCTTGCGGCGCTCCGGGCGGCGGAAATGAAGGTGTTTTCGCGCCTTTTCACCGCGTCCCTGCCGCCGCGAGAGCCGCGAATTCCGCACCGGCGCCGGAACCAGACCGATCACTGAAAAGTTATGTGGCTGAATGTCATAGATTATCGAACGAAAGAGAGACGTAAATGAGCACAGTTATGAAGGTCATCCTCGCGATCGTCGCGGTTCTGGTGATCGTGTTCGGCTTTTACATGGTCAATGTGGACGTCACGGATGAGGGGTCGCTGCCCGACGTGGACGTGTCGGTCGAAGAAGGCGAGATGCCCGAGGTCGACGCCGATGTGGGTTCCATCGACGTGGGCACCGAAACCGAAGAGGTCACCGTGCCGGATGTCGACGTGGACGTGAGCACGCAGGAAGAAGAAGTCGAAGTGCCGACCATCGAAGTCACGCCGCCGGAAGAAGAGAACAACTGATCCTGGTCGCCGTACGCGCCACCCGAAACAGATACAGCCCCTGCGCCCGTCCCGGCGCGGGGGTTTTCGTGTCAGTTCTCCGGCGCCTCTTCCCAGCTGTCGGCCCAGTGCACCAACCCGGCCCGGCCATCGTCGGTCAGGGCGTAGATTCCTTTTTCCACCCGCGCGAACCAGCCGTAATGGTTGTCCGCCATGATCCGCGTCGCCGGTTTCACCGACACCGCCCTGGCCACCACCGCACCCTTGCTGGCGCCATGCTCGGCCAGGTAGGCGGCGCAACGCAGGGCGTCCTGCCGATAGCCGGTGACGATGCCGTGGCGCGTCGCGCCGCCGTCGTTGGGATCGCCGCGCAGCCGGTCGAATTCGCGCAAGAGCTTGGCCTGTCCCTTGCGGTTCTTGCGCGGGGCGTAAGGACCCGGATCGCAAAGCACTTCGGTGACGCCGTCGGCGCGCACTGTGATGAACCCGAGGCCCAGCCGGCGGCAGAGCGCCAGGTTGTCCTTGAGCGCCCGCCGGGCCTGCGGGCCGGTGGGCCGGGGCACGGCGATATAAACGAGATCGGCCAGCGCCTGACGCGCCACCGCCTGATGAAAGAGTGTGAGCGTGATGCGCAGTTTCAGCTCCACGATCACCGGCGCCTCTTCGCCGCGCCGCGCCACCAGGTCGGCATTGCCGACTTCGCCCTTGACGGCGTAGCCCTGCGCCTGAAGCAGGCGCTTGACCGGGCGATACAGATCACTTTCGCGTTTCATGCCGGCATCCTCGCCCGCCGGGTTGTCGCGGGCAAGACCGCATCCTAAGCTGCCGCGAAACCTCACGGAGCCCCTTCCATGCGCTTGGTTCTCGGCCTGATCGTCACCCTTTTCACCGCCGGGGCGGTGTTCGCGCAATGCTCCGGCGCCGACCTGCGCAGCAGCCTGAGCGACGCCGAACGGCAGGAGCTCGATACGCGTGTCGCCGCGACGCCCTATGCCACCGGCAACCATTGGCTGGCGACGCGCGGCGACATGCGCATCCACCTGATCGGAACGGTGCACCTCGACGATCCGCGGCTCGACGCACCGACCGAGCGGCTGCGCCCGCTGATCGAAGAGGCCGCCGCCCTGTTGCTGGAAATGACGCCCGCGGACGAACAGGCGTTGCAGCAGGACCTGGTCTCGGCGCCGGACAAGCTGCTGCTCACCGACACCACCCTGCCGGAGATCATGAGCGAAGAGGCCTGGGCGGCGCTGTCCGAAGCTGTGACCGCGCGCGGCCTGCCGCCCTTCATGGCGGCCAAATTCCAGCCCTGGTACCTGTCGATGCTGCTCTCGGTGCCGCCTTGCGCGACCGCCACGCTGACCGAGGGCGCCGGGCTCGACAAGCGTCTGGCCCGGATCGCGGAAGGCGCGGAGGTGCCGATGCACGCGCTGGAATCCTACGAGACGATCTTTGCCATGTTCACCGAAGCGCCGATGAGCGAACAGATCGCGATGCTGGAATCGGCGCTGGTGGCCCCGGACGAGGTCGAGGACATGTTCGCCACCCTGCTGGCCAGCTATGTCGATGAAACGACTGCCGAAGGCTGGGAAATCTCGCGCATTCTCGCGCGGCGCTCGGCACCGCTCGAGCCGGGCGAGATTGACGCGGTCTTCGACGCGATGGCGAACGGGTTGCTCACGGACCGCAACCGCGCATGGATCCCGGTGATCCTCGACGCGGCCGGCACGGCCGAGGGCCGCCCGGTCGTCGTCGCCTTCGGCGCGGCCCACCTGGCCGGCGACACCGGCGTGCTGCAACTGCTGACCGACGAAGGGTTCGAGCTGACCCGCCAGCCGTTCTGACCCGCGAGGACGCCCGCAAGGGCGGAAGAGCGCCTCCCCCGCCCCGGTTCAGGCCGCGAGCCCGCGCCCCTTGAGCAAGGCCTCGACCCCCGGCATCCGACCGCGAAACTTGGTGTACAGCGCCTCGGCCTCTTCGGACCCGCCGGCGGAGAGGATGAACTCTTCGAGCCGCGCCGCGGTCTCCGCATCGAAGGCCGACCCGGCCTCCTCGAAGGCCGCGAAGGCATCCGCGTCCATAACCTCGGACCACATGTAGCTGTAGTAGCCGCTGGAATATCCGTCGCCGGCGAAGACATGCGCGAAATGCGGCGTCGCGTGCCGCATCGGGATCGCCGCCGGCATGCCCAGACCTTCGAGGATATCCGCCTGCCGCGCCATCACATCTTCGGGCGGCGGGCCGCTGTGCAACTCCAGGTCCACCAGCGCCGAGGCCACGTATTCCACGGTCTGGAACCCCATGTCGAAGGTCGCCGCCGCTAGTACCTTGTCGAGCAGCGCCTGCGGCATCGGCTCTCCGGTCTCCGCATGGGTGGCGAAGCCTTGCAGCACCTCGGGCACCTCCAGCCAGTGTTCGTAAAGCTGGCTTGGCAATTCGACGAAGTCCCGCGCCACGCTGGTGCCCGAGACCGAGCCGAACTCCACGTCCGACAGGATCTGGTGCAGCGCATGGCCGAATTCGTGGAACAGCGTGCGCGCATCGTCATAGGACAAGAGTGCCGGCTGGCCTTTCGACGGCTTGGCGAAGTTGCAGACGTTCACCACGATCGGCGTCTTCACCTCGGGCCGCCGGGCCTGTGACCGCATCGCAGAACACCAGGCGCCCGAGCGTTTTGAGGCCCGCGCGAAGTAGTCCCCGATGAACACCGCCCGATGCTGCCCGTCGCGCAGCACCTCCCAGACCCGGCAGTCGGGATGGTACGCCTCGACATCCAGCGCCCGGAACTCCAATCCGAAAAGCCGCCGCGCACAATCGAACGCCGCCTCGATCATCCGGTCGAGCTGCAGGTACGGCTTGAGCTCCGCCTCGTCGAGATCGTGCAGAACCTTGCGCCGTTTCTCGGCGTAGTAGCGCCAGTCCCAGGGCTGCAGCGGGCCGTTCACGCCATCCTCCTGCAGCAGCGTTTCCATCTCTGCGGCATCGGCCATGGCTTGCGCGCGGGCCGGCGTCCAGACCTGCATCAACAGATTGCGCACCCGGTCGGGGCTGCCGGCCATCTCGGTCTCGAGCTTGTACTCCGCGAAAGTGTCGTAGCCCAGAAGCCGCGCGCGTTCCTCGCGCAGACGCAGCACCTCTTCGGCAATGGCGCGGTTGTCGGTTTCGCCGCCATTGGCCCCGCGCGACGTCCAGGCCCGCCAGGCGGTTTCGCGCAGGTCGCGACGCGGCGAGAACTGCAGGAAGGGCACGATCAGCGACCGGCTGAGCGTGATCGCCGGACCGTCAGTGCCCAGTTCCTCGCCCGCCGCGCGGGCCGACGCCTTGACGAACTCCGGCAGGCCTTCGAGGTCCGTATCGCTCAGGGCCATGTGCCAGCCTGCTTCGTCCGCCAGCAGGTTCTGGGTGAACTGCGTGCCCAGCACCGCCAGGCGCGACTTTACCTCTTTCATGCGCTCCGCCTCGGCGCCGGTCAGCGCCGCCCCCGCTCGGACAAAGCCGCGATGCGTAAGCATCAGCACCCGCGCCTCCTCGGACGTCAGGTCCAGCCCTGCCCGCGTGTCCCAGAGCGTCCTCACCCGGTCGAACAGCTGCGCATTGCCGTAGATCGCCGAGGAATGCGCCGAGAGCTTGGGTGAAAACGCCCGCTGCAACGCCTGCCGTTCGGGGTTGCTGTCGGCCCCCGCCAGCGAGAAGAACACCGACAGCACCTTGTCCAGCGCCTCGCCCGCGCCCTCCATCGCCTCGATCGTGTTGGCGAAACTCGGCGGTTCGGGGTTTTCGGCGATGGCGGTGATCTCGGCCATGTGCCGGGCCAGCGCCGTGTCCAGCGCGGGCGCGAAATCGTCGTCGGAAATCTTGGCGAAGGGGGTGATGCCGAAAGGCGTGTCCCACGCGGCGAGCAGCGGATTGGTCATGTCGGAACTCCTTTGCCAGATAGCTAGGGCGTCGGGGCGCCCGGTGCAATCGCCTCAGCCGCAGACCGGGCAGTCGCCGCGCCGCTTCGTGGCGATCTTTCGGGTCTCGCCCCAGAGCGCGTCGTAGATCAGCATCTCGCCCCGCAGCGGCTGGCCCGCGCCGGTCAGCAGCTTCACCGCCTCGACCGCCATCATCGCGCCGACGACGCCCGGCAACGGGCCCAGCACCCCGGCCTCGGCGCAGGAGGGCGCGAGGCCCGGCGCCGGCGCTTCGGGAAAGAGGCACTGGTAGCAGGGGCCGCTCTCCTTGGGGTGAAAGACCGACAGCTGCCCCTCCCACTGGCTGAGCGCGCCCGACACCAGCGGCCGCCCCAGCGCCACGGCGGTGCGGTTCGCCAGATAGCGGGTGGCGAAATTGTCGGTCCCGTCGAGGATCACGTCGTACTCCGCGAACAGCCCTGCCGCGATGCCGTCGTCGAGCCGCCGATGATAGGGCTTCACGGTCACATGCGGGTTCTGCGCCTTCATCGCCGCTTCGGCGGAAAAGACCTTGGCCTTCCCGATGTCGCGGTCGCGGTGGATCACCTGGCGCTGCAGGTTGGCATTCTCGACCGTGTCGTCGTCGATCACGCCGATGGTGCCGACCCCCGCCGCCGCGAGATATTGCAGCGCCGGCGCACCCAGGCCGCCTGCACCGATCACCAGAACCCGGCCCGCCTTGAGCCGCTTCTGCCCCGGCCCGCCGATCTCGCGCAGGACGATGTGGCGGGCATAGCGGTCCAGCTCCGACTCGCCGAAGCTGCCGGTAGTCGGCGCCGGGGCCTCTGCGGCTTCCCTGGCCTGCGCCTTGCCGCGCAGCCAGCCCAGCCCGGCGCGATAGATCAGTACCAGCACGACCCCGCCGCCCAGGATCAGCCAGAGCGCCGCACTTTCCCCGGTCGCCATGCGCAGCGGATGGCCGTCGGGCAGCACCAGGTGCAGCATCAGCACGCCTACATAGAGCAGCCCGACCATGATCAGCCGCGCCTGCCGCGGCGCGCCCATCAGGTGCCCGACGCCCCAGAGCGCCGCCGCCATGGCCAGCACCAGCAGCATCAGCGCCTGCCCGTGGAGCCGAAACCCCCGTCGCCGCGCGCCGTGCCCTCCAGCGCCTCCGCCACCGCGAAGTCCGCCCGCACGACCGGCGCGACGACCATCTGCGCGATCCGGTCACCGTGGCGGATCTCGAACGGATCGGAGCCCGCGTTCAGGACGATCACGCCCACCGGCCCGCGGTAATCGCTGTCGATGGTGCCGGGGCTGTTGGGCAGCGTGATCCCGTGCTTCAGAGCCAGTCCAGAGCGCGGCCGTACCTGCACCTCGAAGCCCTCGGGCACCGCCATGCGAAGACCGGTCGGCACCAGCGCCCGGGCCCCGGGTTCCAGGACGACGACGCCGCGATCCGCGAAGTTCGCGCGCAGGTCCGCCCCCGCCGCCCCGGCACTGGCATAGTCCGGCAGGCCCAGCGACCGGTCTGCCCCGTCGTCCCACATCAGATCAATCGTGACCACGCGATCCCCTTCATCTTGCCCCTAAACTCCCGCCGGAGGCATAAATCTCTACTGCAGCGCTTCCGCAATGCGCTGCGCCAGCCGTTGCGCCACCGCGTCCTTGCCCGCGCGCTCCCAGCTCTCTGAGCCATCGCCGGTGATCAGCGTCACCGCATTCTCTGTCCCGCCCATGATGCCGGTGCCGGGCGACACGTCGTTGGCGAGGATCCAGTCGCAGCCCTTGCGCGCACGCTTCGCTGTGGCATGGGCGACCACGTCATCGGTCTCGGCCGCGAAGCCCACGACGAGGTTCGGCCGCCCCTCCCCCATCTGCGCCACCTCAGCCAGGATGTCGGGGTTCTCGGCAAAGCGCAGCGCAGGCAGCGTGCCCGCGGTCTTCTTGATCTTCGACCGCGCCTCTTCCTCGACATGCCAATCCGCCACCGCAGCGGCAAACACCGCCGCATCGACGGGCAGCGCCGCCTGCACCGCGTCGCGCATCTGCCGCGCGGTTTCGACCCGCACAACAGTCACGCCGGCAGGCGGCGGCACCGTCGCCGGGCCGGTGACAAAGACCACCTCGGCCCCCTGTTCGGCCAGTGCCCGCCCGATCGCCGCCCCCTGCGCCCCCGACGACCGGTTGGCGATAT
>Ga0114903_1001118_pt1 | contig 11845 bp, 10 predicted proteins | sample MalvirDeepMed_s2_FD_87289 | JGI IMG/M metagenome (GOLD analysis project Ga0114903, IMG submission 87289) | Marine viral communities from the Global Malaspina Expedition - Malaspina viral metaG DeepMed_s2 | ecosystem: Environmental > Aquatic > Marine > Oceanic | place: Mediterranean Sea... | reverse complement strand
GCAGCCTATCCCCGACTCGATCCCTACCGCCGCCGCCACGAGGCGCTGCGCCGGGTCTTCGGCGCCATGGTCGGCGACGTGATCGATTTTTCGCGGGCGTTGCTGGCGGCGTCGGGCTGTGCCTCCGCACAGGAGATTCGCGAACTGGGCCGCGACGCGATCTCTTTCTCGCCGCCGATGTGGCGCGACATTCGGGCGATCCGGGATTTTCTTTTCGGGCACATGTACCGCGCGCCGTCGGTGATGGACCAGCGCGTCAAGGTGACAAGGGTCGTCAACGACCTGTTCCCGCTGTACCTGTCCCGGCCCGACCTGCTGCCCAAACGCTGGCACGACGACATCGCGGCGGCGCAGGACGACGCGGCGCTGGCGCGGCTGGTGGCGGACTACATCGCCGGGATGACCGACCGGTTCGCCCTGCAACAGCACGCGCGCCTGCTTGGCGTCGACATCCTGCACGACGCCACCTGACAAGATCGGGGCCTCTTTCACGAAGGGCTGGCCGCGTCTTTCGCGCCCGTTCCCGCCGCCTGTCGGTGCCCTGTCCGGGTGCTCGAAGGCCCGCCTCGCGCGACCTTCTCGGTCAGCTGTGTCTCCTTCGGTTGCAACGTGCAGGCGCTGCGCTTCGGGGAACGCGGCCCGACCGGTGTCGCCGCGACAGTGCAGGCGAGCGCTCTGGACCTCGCGCCGGGAACTGGGTGTCGGCGCGCTGCGTTGCGTTGAGCGGTGGCGCTTGGATGCTGGTGCATCCGGTGTCGCGGGGACTTGCACCCTACCAATCGCACGGGACCGCCATATACTGAATGAAATTGAAGCGTTGCGGGACACATCGCACGCAGGAACAACCGTGCCGCCGGAGCGGCGCCGCGGCAACGGAGATAACATGGCCACATCGGACATCGCCGGGATCGACCCGGTTCTCGGGTTCGCGCTCGTTGGGGCCCTGGGGGTCGGCTCGCAATGGCTGGCCTGGCGGCTGCGGATGCCGGCCATCGTGCTGATGCTTGCGGCGGGCCTGATCGTTGGGCCGGGGCTTGGGCTGCTGAACCCGTCTCAGGATTTCGGCAACCTGATGTCGCCGCTCATCGCCATTGCCGTGGCGATCATTCTCTTCGAGGGCGGTCTGACGCTCAATCTGCACACCCTGCGGGATGCCGCAGTCGGCGTGCGGCGGCTGGTCTTCGTCGGCGCGCCACTGGGTTGGGCGGTATCGTCGGCGGCGTTGCATTACGTGGCGGGGCTGAGTTGGGAGACCTCGGCGGTGTTCGGCGGCATCATGATCGTCACCGGCCCCACGGTGATCGCGCCGCTCCTGCGCCAGGCGCGGCTGAAAAGCCGCCCCGCCAAGCTCTTGCAGTGGGAAGCCATCGTCAACGATCCGGTGGGCGCGCTGGCGGCTGTTCTGGCCTTCGAAGTGGTCATCGTTCTGCAGACGGCGACCGGAGCAGGCGCAGCGGTGCAGGATCTGGTCCTGGGCATCGTCGTCGCCTCCGTGCTGGGCATTGCCGCGGGCTGGGGGCTGGTCAAGGCCTTCACCCTGGGCATGGTGCCCGAATACATGAAGGTGCCGGTGCTCTTCGTGCTGCTGCTTCTGGTCTTTGCCCTGTCGGACGCGGTCCTGCACGAAAGCGGTCTTCTCGCCGTCACGCTCATGGGCATATACATCGCCAATTCCGACCTGCCGAGCTACACCGAGCTTCGGCGGTTCAAGGAACATGCCACGGTCATGCTGGTGTCGGGCGTGTTCATCCTGCTGGCGGCCAACATGGACCGCGACACGCTGCTGAGCATGGACTGGTCGACGCTGGCCTTCGTCTGCGTCGTGATCTTCGTCGCGCGCCCGGTGTCGGTTCTGGCGTCGCTGGCCTTCTCCGGCATCCCGTGGAAAGAGCGGCTGCTGGTGGCCTTCACCGGTCCGCGCGGCGTCGTCCTGGTGGCGGTCGCGGGGCTCTTCGGCGAACGGCTGGCCAGCATCGGGATCGAGGACGGCACGCAGGTCTCGACCCTGGCCTTCGCGCTGGTGGCGGCGAGCGTTCTGCTGCATGGCTTCACCCTACAGCCGATGGCGCGCTGGCTTGGCCTTGTGGCGTCCGAGCGGCCGGGTGTGCTGATCGTCGGCGGGTCGCGCTGGTCGGTGGCGCTGGCCAAGGCGTTCCGGAAGATGGACCTGCCGGTGGCCATTGCCGATCCCAACCACACGCACCTGCGTGAGGCCCGGTCGGAGGGGGTCGAAACTTTCTTCGGCGACATCCTGTCCGAAGTGGCCGAGGACCGGCTCGACCTGGTGCGCTATGAAAAGATCGTCGCCGCCACCGACAACGACGCCTACAACACGCTGGTCACCACCGACCTCGCCCCGGAATTCGGGCGCGAGAACGTTTTCCAACTGCGCCGCGCGAAGGAAAGCAGCACACGTCACGCGCTGCCGGCGTCATTGGGCGGGCGGAGGTTCGGCCCGGACGACACATACGACGAGGCCAACCGGCGGATCGCGGGCGGCTGCGAGTTCCGCGTGACCAAGCTGTCCGAGGAATTCACCATCGACGACTGGCGCGAAACCAACCCCGACGCCGCGGTTCTGGCCGACATCGGCACGGCCGGAGAACTGCGTCTGCTGGGCCCCGACGACGAACCGCGCGAATCAGCGGGCATGCGCATCCTGTCGATCATGCCGGAACGCAAGGAACGCCACGAGGCGGCGAAGAACGGCAAGAACCCGGAGAACGGAACGAAAAACGCCCCCTCCGACTGATCGAAGGGGGCGCAGGTTTAGGTTGTTGCGAACGTATCAGGCGCGGTCGTCGATCAGCACTTCGATCGTGCCGTTCGCGGTCTTGTAGACGCCCAGAACGTTGTCGCTGCTGAAGCCGTCGGCTTCGACCGCGGCGTTGATCTGGTCGTTATCTGCGATGGAATTCTGGAATTCGTCCATCTCGGACTCGTTCTGGGCCAGCGCGGTATCCAGCGATTGCGCGTTCTCGTCAGCGTTACCCGAAACCTCCGACAGCTTGATCGTGTCGATCTCGGCATCGGCTTCGACGGTGCTCAGGTCGACTTCGGTGTTTTCGCCGGATTTCATCGACGACAGCACCTTGCCATAGGTCCACTTGTCGCTGTTGCCCGGTTCCATGTCGTTCGATGCGCTCATCTCGGAGCCGCTGTCCATTTCGGTGGTCGAATCCATGCCGGCGGTGCTGTCCATGCTGCCGGTGCCGTCCATGCCGGTGCTCACGTCGGTGTTGGTGCCCATTTCGTCTTGGGGCAGTTCCATGGAGCCTTCGTCTTCGAACTCCACGCCGGGTGCGGTTTCGGTGGTGGTGTTCTCTTGGGCGATGGCCGCGCCGGACACAGAGGCGGCGAGGATCGCGGCAAGGCTCAGGGATTTGCTGTTAAAGGTCATGGGTACGTCCTTTCAGTTTGTCGGGCACCGGGGGGGCGGCGCCTTCATGTCCAGTCAACCCGCGCCTTCCACCGATGTTCCTCCGCCGTGGGACACGTGGCCGGAGAGATGGGCAATCCCGCTTTTTTCCGCGCCGCGGCGTGGCGAATTCATGCCGTTTCTGGACGTGCGGAGGTTCCGCCGGGTCAGCTTCACGGAACCCGTCTCCGGTCATCCGCATTGTCCGCGCCGCCGTCTATTTGACCTTGCCTCCGCACATGCTAGACGGACGCCAACAGTCCGGAGCACATCCCATGAACCTCTTTACCGACATCGGCCATCTGGTGGCCGGGGCCATCGCGCAACTGCAATCCGACGGCACGCTGCCCGAGGGGCTAGACTTGGGTCCGGTCACGGTAGAGCCGCCGCGCGATCCGCTGCATGGGGACATGGCCACGAATGCCGCGATGGTGTTGGCCAAGCCCGCGAAGATGAAGCCGCGCGACATCGCCGAGGCGCTGGCGCCGCTACTGGCCGAGGACGACCGGATCACGTCGGCCGAGGTCGCGGGGCCGGGGTTCCTGAACCTGCGGCTGGCGCCGTCGGTCTGGCAGGACCTTGCCAGGCAGGTGATCACGCAGGGTGCAGCCTATGGCCGGTCCGAGATGGGGCAGGGCAAGCGCGTGAACGTGGAATACGTCAGCGCCAACCCCACAGGCCCGATGCACGTGGGCCATGCCCGCGGTGCCATCGTCGGCGACGCCACGGCGTCGCTGCTGGCCTATGCGGGCTACGAGGTCACGCGCGAATATTACATCAACGACGGCGGCGCTCAGGTCGACGTGCTCGCGCGGTCGGTCTACCTGCGCTACCTCGAGGCGCATGACCTCTCCGTCGACTGGCCGGAGGGCAGCTATCCCGGCGACTACCTGATCGAGGTCGGCGAGGCGCTGAAGGCCAAGGTCGGCGACAAATACCTTGAGGCCGAGGAGTCCGAATGGCTCGAAGAGGTGCGGACCTTCGCCACCGACGCGATGATGGACCTCATCCGCACCGACCTCGCCTCGCTTGGCGTGGTCATGGACCACTTCTTTTCGGAAAAGTCGCTCTACGACACCGGCCTGATCGAAAAGGCCATCGAGGAACTGCGGGACAAGGGCCTGATCTATCGCGGCACGCTCGAGCCGCCCAAGGGCAAGACGCCCGAGGATTGGGAGCCGCGCGAGCAGACCCTGTTCAAGTCGACCGATTACGGCGACGACGTCGACCGGCCGATCAAGAAATCCGACGGCAGCTGGACCTATTTCGCCCCCGACATCGCCTATCACTACGACAAGGTCAGCCGTGGCTACGACATGCTGATCGACATCTTCGGCGCCGATCACGGCGGCTATGTCAAACGCATGAAGGCCGCCGTCTCGGCGCTGTCGGAAAGCCGCGTGCCGCTCGACATCAAGCTGATCCAGCTGGTGAAGCTCTTCAAGAACGGCCAGCCCTTCAAGATGTCGAAGCGCGCGGGCACCTTCGTCACCCTGCGCGACGTGGTCGAGATGGTGGGTCCCGATGCCGCGCGTTTTCACATGCTGACGCGCAAATCCGATGCAGCACTCGATTTCGACTTCGACAAGGTCAAGGAACAGTCCAAGGAAAACCCGGTCTTCTACGTGCAATACGCCAGCGCCCGGATCTCCTCGGTGCTGCGCAAGGCCGCCGAGGCCGGGATCGACTGCACCGACGACACCCTGCGGGCGGCGGATCTCTCGGGCCTGACCCACGATCTGGAGATCGCGCTGGCCAAGAAGGTCGCCGAATGGCCGCGGCTGGTCGAGATCGCGGCGCGCACGCACGAACCGCACCGGATCGCCTTCTACCTTTTCGAACTGGCCTCGGACCTGCACACGCTTTGGAACGCCGGCAACGACGATACGTCGCTGCGGTTCCTGCAAGAGCACGATCCCGCCGCAACACAAGCCAAAATCGCCCTCGCGCGGGCCGTTTCTGTTGTGATTTCCGGCGGGCTTGGTATCTTGGGTGTGACCCCGGCAACCGAGATGCGCTGACCAAGGCGCGCCATGGCCGGGTGAGGCAGTGCAAGAACCGTTCGGTGGCCGTGGCCGCCGGGGCAGAAAGGCAGACATGGCGACATACGATCAGGCGGGTCCCGTGGCGGGGTCCGAGTCGAAAGGCAATCTGGCCAGTACCGCGAACTGGGCCGGGGCGGTGGTGTCCCTGGCCCTGATCGCCGGCGTGGCAGTCTGGGGCTACCGGCTGCTGGTGCGGGACGTGACCGGCATCCCCGTGGTCGAGGCCACAAGCGGGCCGATGCGCGTGGCCCCGCAGAACCCCGGTGGAGAGGCCGCCGATCACCAGGGCCTGTCGGTCAACGACGTGGCCGGAACCGGCGTCGCCGCCGATCCTGCCGACCGCCTGACGCTGGCCCCGCGGCCGCCGGATCTTTCCGAAGAGGATGTGCCGCAAGCCGAACTGGCGCCGCGCCCCGCTGCGGCGCCGGACCGGCGCGATGCGGAAACGCTTCAGCTCTCCGAAGCGGCGCCCGACATGGGACCGGCCGAGGACGCGCCCGCTCCGGCCCCAGAGGCCGAAGACACGACAGAGGCCGAAACAGCTGCGGACGACCCGATCCAGGCGCTGGCGGACCAGATCGCCAGCGACATCGAACCGCTGTTCGACCCCGACGCGCCCCGGCCCGAAAGCGCCCCCGCCGTGGCGACGCTCACCCCGCTCGAAACCGAAGAGGCGCCGGTGACCGGCGTGCTGGACAGCGAGGGCACGGTCGCCCGGTCGCTGCGTCCGCGCAACCGTCCCGGCGGGCTGGTCAGCACCGCCCTCGCGCAGCCCGAAACGGCCCCCGCCGAGCCCCAGGTGGCCGAGATCGACCCCGATACCCTGCCCGCGGGTACCCGCCTAGTGCAACTGGGCGCCTACGACTCCGCCGAGGTGGCGCGGTCCGAATGGGCGCGGCTCGAGGCGCGGTTCGGCGACTACATGGAGGAAAAGGACCGGGTGATCCAGAAGGCCAGCTCCGGCGGACGCACATTCTACCGCCTGCGCGCGCACGGGTTCGAGGATATCTCGGACGCCCGCCGGTTCTGCGCCGCCTTCGTCGCCGGAGACGCCGACTGCATCCCGGTGGTGTCGCGGTGACGGGCCGCTTCGGCGCGGCGATCCTGGGCTGCGCCGGGCCGCGCCTCGCCGCCGAGGAACGGCGCTTTTTCCGCGATGCGAACCCGTTCGGTTTCATCCTCTTTGCCCGCAACATCGACAGCGCCGACCAACTGCGCGCACTGACCTCGGAGCTGCGCGACGGCGTCGGCTGGGATGCGCCGATCCTGCTGGACCAGGAAGGCGGCCGAGTGCAGCGCCTGCGCGCCCCCCTGGCCACCGAATGGCTGCCGCCGCTCGAACACGTCGCGGCACTTGGTGCGAACGCCGCCCGGGGCATGGCGCTGCGCTACCAGATCACCGCGCTGGAAATGCGCAGCTACGGCATCGACGTGAACTGCGCTCCGATGCTCGACGTGGCGCGCGCCGAAACCCACCCGTTCCTGCGAAACCGCTGCTACGGCGAGACGCTTGCGCAGGTGGTGGCGGTGGGTCGCGCGGTGGCCGAGGGGTTGCTGGCGGGCGGGGTGCTGCCGGTGATCAAGCACATGCCGGGGCACGGGCTGGCGCAGATGGACAGCCACCTCGACCTGCCGCGTATCGGCGCCGCGGCCGACAGCCTGCGCGAGACCGATTTCGCGGCCTTCAAACCCTTTGCCGACCTGCCGATGGGCATGACGGCGCATCTGGTCTACGACGCCTTCGACGGGGAGCCCGCCACCATTTCCCCGGCGATGATGCAACTGATCCGGGACGAAATCGGCTTTGGCGGCTTCATCATGACCGACGACATTTCCATGCAGGCGCTGTCCGGAACGGTGGCCGAACGCGGTGCGGCGGCGCTGGCGGCGGGCTGCGATGCGGTGCTCCACTGCAACGGCGACATGGCCGAGATGGTGCCGCTGATGGAGGCGGCGGGTGCCATGACCGACGCCGCCCAGGCCCGTGCCGAGGCGGCACTGGCCGTGCGCCGCGACCCGGAACCGGTTGACATGGCCACGCTGAGGGCGAAGCTTGAGGCGTTGCCGATGGACCCGCCCGATGACCACCGACCCTGAGACCTTCCTGCCCGAGCCGCAAAGCGTCGCCGACCGCCTGGCGGCGGAGGCGCTGATCGTCGATGTCGACGGCTTCGAAGGCCCGCTCGACCTGTTGCTGACGCTGAGCCGGACGCAGAAGGTGGACCTGCGCAAGATCTCGGTGCTGGCGCTGGCGCGGCAGTACCTGGCCTTTGTGGAAAAGGCCAAGGAACTGCGCATCGAACTGGCCGCCGATTACCTCGTGATGGCGGCCTGGCTCGCCTTCCTGAAATCGCGGCTGCTACTGCCCCCCGATCCCGCCGAAGAAGGTCCCTCGGGCGAGGAACTGGCCGCGCACCTGGCGTTTCAACTCGAACGCCTGCAGGCGATGCGCGACGTTGCGGCGCGGCTCATGGGCCGCGACCGGCTGGGACGGGACTTTTTCGCCCGCGGTCAGACCCAGCAGGTCGAACGGGTGAGGGCTGTGAAATACACCGCGACGCTGCTGGACCTGATGCAGGGCTACGCGCGCATCCGCACCCGCGACGAATTCCGCCCCTTCGTGATGGACCGCGATTCGGTCTGGACCATGGAACAGGCGCTGGACCGGATGCGCGGCATGATCGGCTTTGCGGGCACCTGGACCGAGATTTCCGCCTACCTGCCCGAAGGCTGGGATGCGGATCCGGTGAAATGGCGCTCTGCCACCGCCGCGACCTTTGCCGCCTCGCTGGAACTGGTCAAGGAAGGCCGCGCCGAACTGCGCCAGTCCGAGCTGTTCGCGCCCATCGAACTGCGTCGTAAGGAGGGCCGCGATGACAGCTGAGCCCGAGAACGATCCGCCGCTGCCCGAGGAGGCCGAGGAGGAGACGCAGGAGCAGCAGGGCGAAAGCCTGTTCGCGGCCCCTGTGATGGCCGAGCAGGAGCGCATGATCGAGGCGATCCTCTTTGCCACCGCCGATCCGGTGTCGGTCAAGGAGCTTAACGCCCGCATGCCGCATGGCTGCGACGCCGCAGAGGCGCTGGTGCATCTGCGCAAGCGCTACGAGGGGCGCGGCGTGCGGTTGGTCAAGGTCGGCGACGACTGGGCCATGCGCACCGCGCCCGATCTTGGATTCCTGATGCAGAAGGAAACGGTGGAAACGCGCAAGCTGTCGCGCGCCGCCATCGAAACGCTGGCGATCATCGCCTATCACCAGCCGGTCACCCGCGCCGAGATCGAGGAGATTCGCGGCGTGTCGGTGTCGCGCGGCACCATCGACCAGCTGATCGAGATGGAGTGGATCCGTTTCGGGCGTCGCAAGATGACCCCGGGCCGTCCGGTGACCTTCGTGGTGACGCCGGGTTTCCTCGATCACTTCGGGCTGGAAACCGCGCGCGATCTGCCGGGCCTCAAGGAGTTGCGCGCCGCCGGCCTGCTGGACAACCGGCCGCCGCTGGGAGCCTTGCCCAAGGCGGGCGAAGGCGATGTGGACAGCGAGGAAGAGACCGACGAGGGCCAGAGCGAGCTTTTCGAGGACTGACCGGCGCCGCGGCCCTGAAATCTGCACATTCACGTACTATGTTAGGATGGAGCAGCCACAGGAGGGCGCAATGAACGCCAACGGCATCATCAACATGATCACCCGGATGGTTTTTCGCAAAGTCATGAACAAGGGCGTGAATGCCGGGATCGACAAGGCTTTCGGCAAGGGCAAGAAGCCGCAGGACATGACACCCGAAGAGCGTCAGCAGGCGCGGCAGGGCAAGCAGAACGCCCGCCGCGCACGCCAGGCCGCGCGCATCGCCCGCCGCGCGGGCCGGATGTAGCGAAGACATGACGCCGCCCCGCGGGGGCGGGACGGCGCTGGTCCGGCATCGCTCGGATACCGGCACCGGACGCCCGGTCGCGCGACTTGGGCGCGAATCCGGACCTCCATTCGCAATCTGTTAACGGATCACCGTGACGATGCGGCGGGTGTCGTTGTCGATCACCACCGGCTGGTTGTTGACGTTGACATAGGAATAGCCTTGCGCCGGCGTCTCGTAGATCGTCACGGTCTCGGGCACACCCGCACCCACGGCAACTTCGCCTTCAAGGTACACCGGCTCGACCGGGTTTTGACGCACGTAGGTCACGGTCTCTTCTTCCACGGTCGAGGACGCTCCTGTCGCAGCACCCAGGATCGCGCCGGCAGCGACGGCGGCGGGACCGCCCACCAGCAGCGCGCCCGCGGCGGCGCCAAAGCCCGCACCGGCGGTTCCGCCGACGGCCTTGTTGCCGTTGTCATAGGTCACGGTTTCGATCTCGATCGTCTGGGGCGCCTGGTAGAGCACCACCGGTTCGTTTTCGACCGGCGTCGTCAGGTAGGCGGAATAGGCCCAGCCGGTTTCCCCGCCGAAGGACACTTCACACCACTCGCCACCCGCAAGGCAGCCTTCGACAGCAACTTCGGCCGCTGCCGGGATGACGCTTTGGATGTCGTATTGGGCGCCGGGGCCGGAGCGCAGGTTCAGTTCGGTCGTGGTGTTCGCCGAAAGTGCGGCGAGCGCCGGGGAGGCTGCGACGGCGAGGATGACAGAGGAATAAAGTGCGGTTTTCTTGATGTTCATCGGTCTTGTCCTTGTTTTGTTGCGCAAAGGCAAAAGTGCCTTCCGTCAGACAAGTCCGGCCCGGCCCAACGCGTTCCGCGGCTTTTTCAAAGATTTCAGAAAGTTGGCGATGCTTGGCCGCGGCGTGATCGCGGATCGGCAAAAGTTTGCCGGTTCCCTGCGCATACGGCGCGTCAGGCGCGAAACTGCTTGGAGAGTTTCAGGCCCTGGCCCTGGTAGTTCGACTTGATGCCCTGGCCGTAAAGCTGTGCTGGCTGCTGAGACATGCGCTCGTAGACCAGCCGCCCGACGATCTGTCCATGCTCCAGAACGAAGGGCGCCTCGTGGCAGCGCACCTCGAGCACGCCGCGCGATCCGGTACCGCCTGCCTGCGCATGGCCGAACCCCGGATCGAAGAACCCGGCGTAATGCACACGGAACTCGCCCACCATGGCCAGGTACGGCGCCATCTCGGCCGCGTAGGTCGGGGGGATGTGCACCGCCTCGCGGCTGACGAGGATATAGAAGGCGTCCGGGTCGAGGATGATCCGGCCTTTGTCCGTGCGCAACTCTTCCCAGAACTCCGCCGGATCGTAGGCGCCGATGCGGTCGAGGTCGATGACCCCGGTGTGCGGCTTGGCGCGGTAGCCCACGAGGTCGGTGTCCTCGGGCCGCAAATCGACCGAGAAGCCCAGCCCGTCGCGGATCACCGGCGCGCCGCCTGTCACCAGCGTTTCCGTGGCGTGAAGCGCCGTCAGTTCTGCATCGTCCAGCACCGCCCGCCCGTCGCGGAACCGGATCTGGTTGAGCCGCATGCCGGTGCGCACCAGCACCGAGAACGACCGCGGGCAGATTTCGGCGTAGAGCGGCCCGGTATATCCTTCGGCGATCCGGTCGAATTCGGTGCCGCCATCGGTGATGGTCCGCGTGAGCAGGTCGAGCCGCCCGGTGGAGCTTTTGGCGTTGGCGATGGCGTGGATTCCCTGGGGCAGGGAGAGGCTTTCGAGCAAAGGCACGAGGTAGACGCAGCCCTTTTCCAGCACCGCGCCCTCCGAAAGGTCCACCCGGTGCATCTCGAATTCCTCCAGCCGCTCCGATACCCGCTGACCGTTGCCCGCGAGGAAGGACGCCCGCACGCGGTAGGCCACATGTCCCAGTCGCAAATCGAGGCTGGCGGGCTGCACCTGACCCTCGACCGCCGCGACCTCCATCCGGATCGCGCCGTCGGAGATAAGCGTTTCGATCTGCTGGCTTGCAAGCACGCCTGTCATGGCACGGCCCCCGGAAAACTGTTCAGGTCTTCTAGCAAGGCGGGGCGAGGGGGGAAATGCCAAAGCGCGCAGAACGGCGCGGGAACTGGCAGCGAAGGTGTGATTGGTCGGGCTAGCAGGACTCGAACCTGCGACCTTCCGTCCCCCAGACGGACGCGCTACCAGGCTGCGCTATAGCCCGACTGCTGCGTGTCATACCGGTTTTGCGCGCGGGGGCAACCCCGAAATCACACTGCGATGCGATCAGCGGACGCCGCCGGAAAGCCGGTCTTGCAGGGCGCGCAGCTGGGCGACCACCGGGGCCAGCCTTTCGGTATCCTGCGGGGAGAGGTTGTAGAGGCGCGCAAGAGCAGACAGCGGGCCCGTTGACGGTTCTATGGCGTCGAGATCGGGCAGGTCCGGCAGACCCTTGGGCGGTGCGTAGTCTTCCTTGGCCGCTGCGGGACCGTCCGGGGCAGGCGGCTCGGTGGTTTCCTCCGGCT
>Ga0114903_1001101_pt1 | contig 11967 bp, 15 predicted proteins | sample MalvirDeepMed_s2_FD_87289 | JGI IMG/M metagenome (GOLD analysis project Ga0114903, IMG submission 87289) | Marine viral communities from the Global Malaspina Expedition - Malaspina viral metaG DeepMed_s2 | ecosystem: Environmental > Aquatic > Marine > Oceanic | place: Mediterranean Sea... | reverse complement strand
GTGTTTGATGAATACAATGCTGAGGTTGTTATAACGTCAGGGATGGACGGAAAGCATTCTAGAGGGTCTATCCACTACTCAGGTGGCGCGGTTGATCTTAGGATCTGGGATATTGACGAGAATAAGAGGGAGCAGGTTGTTATCGACTTAAAGTATGCTCTCGGGCCGGACTTTGATATTATACTAGAGTCCAACCACATCCACATGGAATACCAGCCACACGAAGAATGAGCTACATATCCCTTATAAGCGGCGTCGTCAAGATTATTGGTCTAATAATGGAGTGGGCACAGCGCGCCAGACTAGTTAGCCAAGGACGGAAGGAACAGGTTAATGCAGATCTTCTCGAATGGCGCAAACGTGTCGACAGTGCTACTGCTGCTAGGCGTCGTGTTCCTAAGTATTTTGGCGGCTTGCGAGACAAGCACAAACGTGATTGATACTTCTTGTGCTGCATTTAAACCAATAACGTGGTCGTCCCGCGATACTGCTGAGACTATCCAGGAAGTTAGACAACACAATGCAGCTTGGGAAAGCCTATGTGAGGTAAGATGATAGAGATATCTATAGCCTGTTTACTTCTTGGTGCCGCTTGGCAGTGGTGGGACGGCCACGGTCGGCTTTATGGTGGTATGCCAACCCTTGCACGACTAGCCGTAGCTGGCCTGATCGTGAGCCTAGCTTTATGGTCAACCGGACTTCCTATATTGATATCCCTTATTTGTGGGGTGGTTGCCCTACTAAACACCCATATGGGATATACTAAGTGGGAGAGCTATAAGTGGATGGTTCCTAGGTTTGGATCTCCTGCTCTTATAGTGTTCCTACTAACTGGCTCGTGGCTATACCCCTTGCTATGCGCAACAGCAGGGGCTATTTATCCCCTCTTATACAATGTAAACAGGGGTGAGGAAATGGCTAGGCTTTCTAGGGGCGCAGCTATACTCGGCGGCCTAAGTCTTATCCCCTATATGAGTATAGCGCCGATCATTATTCTCGGATAGTATCGCAAGGTCTATCTTCTTCATCGCTGTTAGGACGTTGATAATAGTTTCCAGGGCCTCCTCCGATATGTCCCTGTACAAGTGATTTAAAAGCTCTGAGCGGAGGCAAGAGCCTCTCCTCTTAATGTAGGACATAACGATCTCTGTTTCAGCCACCCACTTGCTACGCCCTATCCCGCTAAAGACCATGTGCATATTCTCTTCGGCTTTTAACAGCAGGGTGATGGCCCTTTCCAGATCCTCAACATGAATAACCATTTCGTCGCTTCGTGAAGCACTCATGCACATGGCTATCTTCCGTACATGAGTCGGGCGGCGAGAAGCATAACCCATTAGGGATGGGTCTCCCAAGTGCATCTTTCCACTCTGTAGCTTTTCCTCTTCCACCTTGTACCAGTTCATGTAAAACTCTCTGGCATCAGTGCTTAGAGCTGCTTCCCCAGAAAGGCACATCATAAGCTCAAGGTCGTGGATGAGTGCCTCTCGCAGAGCGGGGTCTGGTCTATTCTTTGTAGGATCGAGTACAGTTTTCCGTTTCCTCTCCTCAACAACAAAGATACATCTGCTAGTAAACCCCCCTCCAATGGCCTCCCTAGTGAGTATTCCAGGCAACCAATCTGGAGCGGAGGAACCAAGAAGATTAAGGCAGACCCCAAGAACCTCCTCACTCGTCCCCGTTTTTGTCCGGCGCGCCCACTTATAACGGCTGTCATACCAATTTGTAAGATACGAGAGAAATTGGACATTCTGATAGCCCAGCATTACCGCTAGCTCTTCAACTATCGAAGTAACTGGGGATTGATACACCCAGTTTCCCGTCGTCTCATCCAGGAACTGGTTCTCCGCTTTTTTCATATCCTGAATAAAGGCTTCTGGCGTCGGGTTCTCACTCATTATAACAACGTTGGTTTCATCAACCAGGTCGCGCGCCACTTCAAGGGGATGGGCCTTACGAGAGCGCCCACTTGGCCCTACTAAAATAATATACTGGTTGGCAAATATTTGCGTCTCCCAGTTCATGTAAACCCTTCGTTGCAAAACCGAGGAGATACACGAAACCCCTGCCCATGTGTGATATGAGAGGGGGGACTCCGAGTTCTCAGTATATTTCAAATGAGAAGTGAGCCAGTCGTCAAGTCTGCGCTCCGCCACGTATCTCGTCCAACACCTCGTCTACGGCTTCCGCCGTCGCACCTATATCATCGGAGAGTAGACATTCGTGCATCCCCCCTCCGCCCCAGTTTGTCCCTAGTTTCATGGTGGTTCCGATCTGGAATTCTTTTTGGTTGTAGGTAAGTGTTGGATTCATATAGTCGAGGCCAATTTTTACTGCGTGGGGGGCTATATCCTTGCCGTTCTTAACATCGTTAAATTGGAAGGTTAAGCTGTCGTGGGTCTGGGCTAGTAACTCTATCTTGCTCATCTCTTCGTCGTTCTGCCAGCCGATCATTCCAACGCGAGTTATGTCGAAAGTGGTACTTTGGGGGATGAAGCTGTAAGCTGCGTCGAACAACTGTGGCCCCCAACCGTCCATGAAGCGGCGCTGACGGCCGAAGCAGTTTGTCAGCATTCTGTTCTTCCGTAGCTGTTCCTGTATCTTTTGATGCCATTGCCTAATTCCAGGATATGCCTGGTGGTAGCGTTCAACCAGGTCGCTGGCGTCACCCTCTTGTATCTCGTTCTCGAGGGCGAAGCGCCGATACTGCATATCGTAATTCAAGCCATGATTGGACTTCTTAGCCGCCTGTCGTATAGACATAGAACGTGGGAGCCACCACTCGTTGTCCATCTCCAAGTCGGCGCGTAGGTTGCTGATCTTGATGGGGTCAGTACTTAGCCCTACGACTTTGTTCTCAAGTTCAACAAATTCCTTGTTAGAGTATGAGATTAAAACACCAGTTGCAACGTGCGGCGAGAGTCCAGCCTCGATCACCTGGATCATGGCTCCATCGTTTGCGACGTAGGCCACTATTACCCATTCGGCGCCGGCTTTGTCTAGCTCAACTAGCAGGTTCAATGCCTTGTCTCCGATCCCTCGTCGATATAGATCCTGTTAATCTCATCTTCCATGCTCTCGATAATACCTTTGGCGATCATGATAGCGGTTGTCGCACAGGCTCCTTCCGGTGCCCCGGTATCTTTTCTTATATGATTAGAGAGATTATTCATTATCTCCATGAAGGCATCTAGAAACTCCTGTGGAGTCCTATATTTCTCAATACGAACAGTCATGTTGCCACCAAGAAGCCTTTAAAGTCTGGGTGTAAGTTTTGCATATTTAATCCAGTTCCGAAGATGGTCTTACTGCTGGATAGTCTGCCAGTGGTTGCTCCACGGGGGTTATAACTGCATCTAAGCATTCCGTCTTTATCGAACTGAACCTCAAGGTAGGTGCCTTGTAGCTTGTTAAGCGCCCTGATTTCTTGAACCAACTTGGCTTCTGGTAGGTTGTATCGACGGTATATTCGAGACATAGCCTTATCGTCAGTTGTAGGTCTACCTGTCGTTCGCGAGATATATGGCTTGATTCCTTTGTGGATATAAAAGTACTCCTGACACTGCTTGGGCGACGCCGGGTTAAACTCGTGGTCAGCCACCTTAGAAAGCTCATCCTCCTTCTCCTTTATCTTTTCCTCCACCTCTTTCTTTGTTGCCTCAAGGCGGTCTTTGTCAATCCCAAAGCCGCGTATCATCATGTAGAGTAGTGAAGGGAACATCTCTACAGTGTCCAAATAGGTCTGCATGAAGCCCTGCTTCTCGGCTTCCTCAGATAGGCTATTCCATAGATCAAAAGCGGCAACTGAGTCCTTAGCATTGTACTGCCAAAAGATCTTAATGTCGCCACCAGCTCCTCGGTGCATCTTACCGTCGTCCTTGTAATATGGTATATCAGTGTGCATTGAGCACAGGAAGTCCAGTCCCTTTGGGAAGTCTGGAAACATTATGTGGTGTAGTATCATAGTGTCCCCAACTGGACCGGATGTATGTATGTTCATCTGTTGCAGGAGGAAAGAGATGTCGAATATTAGATTCTGGCCTATCTTCATAATCTTCGAGTCTCGCAATATCGCAGTTATCGCCATCCATATCTCTTCTTCTTGCTCAAGTGAGAAATAGTCGGCGCCGCTATCTTTTACAAGAGGAACTGACATACATTCGGTAGGGCTTTTTGCGAATGATATACAGTGGACTTGGTGGTTAATCACCTCGATGTCAAAGGCCACCGCGGGAAGCTCTAAGCAGTCTTTCAGGTACGCCATAACGTCGCTGAATGACGGTCCTGTTATGATGTTCCTCTGTAGTAGGTTTAGCTCCGGACTCTTGCTCTCCCTCTTCGCTCTATCCAAGTCCGAGATCAGAAGGTGACGCCATAAGTATTGGCCCCGGAGACACGCCGCTGGATGAACAGTAGGGACAAGTTTCTTTTTCGCTATGTGTTCGCCCCCATTTAAGATTGATCCCCGCCACTTGAGAATCCTTGAATCTCCAAACACGCATGACAGTGCTGTGCCTCCAAGTGGTACTACCACATTCGCACCGCAGTTCGATAACCGCTGGAAAGCGTGTTCGGACATCTCTTGTCCCTTTAGAGTCAGTCCGTCCTTCTTCGTCCATAGTATGTCTCCTCCTTCATCCCTTACGGTGTTGCCAGTCTTGTCCTTGACCACCTGGACCTCAAAGATGTTGAGAAGATAACATTCCCGGCGAACCATCTTGGCGCTGTGCATACAGGTTTCTAGTAATTGGCCACTTGGTCCAACCAAAGGACGGCCGAGGCGAACCTCACTCCGCGCCGGGGCCTCACCCAGTATGCAGATCTTACTTTCAGGATTGCCTTCTTCGTAAGGTGTGGTCATTCCTCTTCCACCTTCATATCCCTATAAACTGCATTGATAAACCGCGCTTTACATAGCTCATCCAAGTCCCACCCAAACCCCATACACTGGTTTAAGTATGTAGCCCTGAGTGTGACCCCAGAGCCAAGGAATGGAACGCAGACCATTTGCTTAGGATAACAGAATGTCTCCATTATCTCTTGCATCAATGCAATAGGTCGTTCAGTGGGGTGGGTCTTGTTTTGGGGTGGGACAGGTTCAAAGTGGAACACGTTGCTGCGGCCTGGGCTACGGAGCCTGGGTTGTCCTTTACGGCAAATAAAGAACGGCTCATACGCACTCCCCAGCATCGTGTCAGGGCTAGCTGTTTGACCCGCAGAGCCCTTAGTCCATATTGCCGGTATGTCCCCCACCTTGAACCCTACTTTTCGTAGGATAGTTACCACAGGATCGTACCACTGTGGGCCTAACCACCAGACCATGAAAGCGTGTTCGGACATTAGCGAGTAGCAACTCTTGGCGACGGTTTCTATAAAGGACGGATACTCCTTGGCGTCGATCTCATTATAGTTGTCCATTTGGGAAAGATCTTGATTGCGGTTTTTTCGACTATGAAGGTCAACCCCATATGGAGGGTCAACCTCAACAAAGCCAACCTTGCCACGGCTCCCTTTAACACGAGCCATCCCCTCAATCGCGTCCCCAATCTTGTAAGCATTATGACAGGCCTTGTAGACCTCCTTGAACTTTGGGTCATCTTCAGCCATGAGCGACGATGTTACTACATCCTCACGAAGCTGTTGGTATGCTTTCCAGGCTTCCTTCTCCGTAGCTTTTTCAGCCAGCTCAGGTATGGCCTCAATCATTTCTGCCAGTTGCAACCTGCGGCTGGTCATGCCTTTAGAGCCGCCCATTAGCTCGGCCTGGTCGCGTTGGCTCCAGTCTGGGTCCTTTTCCTTCCTCAGCTCGTAGATACGACGCTCTAGGTTGGCCCGTTCAACCCAGGTGAAGTCCTTCCTTAGGGTGTTCTCGATAAGCTCTATCTCTCGGCTATCAAGCTCTCCATGTACCTCAAGAGTAATGGCCGGAACAGTTTTGAGGCCAGCAATTCCAGCCGCCGCCAGCCTACGTCCTCCAGCCAGCAAGTTACCCTTGCCGTCGATAGAAATAGGTTGAACCAGACCTTTTTCCCCAATGCTGATAGCCAGCTCCTCAATGTCTCCCAGTTCCTCACGAAATCTATCTCCTACCTTAACGTCGCTAACCTTGACTTGTCTGATCTTCATTTAATGCCTCCAGAAATTCCCTTTGCTCCTCAGGAGTCATAGCGGCAAAGGCTGCCCTTACCTTTGCCCCTTTGTCCTGCGCACGTTTGGCTTTTACTGTAACCGCGTGCTTGCTAATCTTCCTATCGTCCCTTATGTCTCGCAGCTTTGCTAAGCGCTCATCTGGAGTCATACCCTCAAGGGATTGTTTCAGTTCCTCAAGTCTATTAGTCATTTCTTCTTCCTCGGTATTATCTCATAGTCACCCTCCAACACTGCCCCGTAGATTAGCTTACCATGCTTTTCCCCGGCGTCCACTGTTTTCTCAAGCAAAATCCTCAGGAGTGACGCGCGGAGGCCCCAGGGTATACTCTTGGCCTTCTTAAATAGCTCGTTGGAGATGCTAAAGGAGAGTCGATGTTTCTTAGCCACTTTTTAATTCCTGTTCTTAAATGAAAAAGGTCAATGAGATAATGTACAAGGAGCAACGGGCGGGAAGCGGTGGGTGACGGTGCCTCTGTCGTGAATAATGTACACAATGCATCGCATAATGTACGAAATTCCCCATTACTCCGCTTCCCTTATCCCGTTAAACCCATGTTCTTAAAAGCTAACCAACGCCCATTCTTAGTGTCGCAAGACCAGTGGCTCCGAGTAACCCGAACAGCATATCCGCTTGGTCGGCACTTAGCCAACCCATTTGACTAGCGAACACTACCCCGGCCACTAGTAAGGCCACAATATAGGTCTTTTTACCTTTAAGGAAGTCCATAACTACCTCCTGTATGATAATGCTCTTGTCCTACTGGACCCTCGGGCAAGAGCGGTGGGGGTCACGACCCGGAGTTGGCCTGTCCAGCCCTGGCCTCTACAGAGACCTACGTGATTACTCCTGCACCACAGGAAGCATAAGAGAGTTGCGAACTGAACCTTCGTACTCTTCTTGCTTCAAGCCTAGCGTCGCGGTGCAGCCTATGATGTCCTCACCGTTGAAGCCTTTCTTTTCGAACTTGACGCCAAAAGCCTTGAGAAAGCGGCCATTCATCCGCATCTTCGTGCGCCTCTTCTCTGTGTCGTCGTCGTCGTTCGGGAACGTGAGGTAGTGAAAAATGGTAGCCGAATCAGGAAAGTCTGGGTGCTGAACTTTTATCATGCACATAATCTGGACCGACTTTCCATCTTTGGCTGTCTGCTCCTTGATATCCTCGACTCGAACTTCGTATTCGCCTTCCGGTACTGGTTTGTCTTCATAGTCATCGCCAAGACCTTCAATCTCAATGAAAGACATTTCTTACTCCTTGTTATTGAGTAGCTTAGCTACGCCAAACTGCTCAGGTTCATCGAAGTCACGGATTGTGACATCTTCATACATTTCCAGACCTCGTATAGAGGAACGGATAGTCTGAAGTCCTCGGTCAGCTGGGCGTGTCTGCACTACGTATTTTATCTCCTTATCTGTGCTTTGGCACTGTGCTAACCATATATTGCTCATTACCAGTGGTACTTGTTTCTTTGCGCTTCCTGATAGGGCTAGTTCTACGCTGATCGTCTTAGTGGTGTCGTCTTGCCACGAATCTGTGTGGCCTGTGAAAAAGGTGTTAACTTTTTCCGAAGTTGCTGACCGTATCAGGTCACTGATCTTTGAGCCTACTATGCGGTAGTCAGCTATGTCCTCCGGCTTGCCGAAGCGGTTATTTACATAGCTTTGACGATTGTGGCAAGCCTTTTGTAGTAACGTTATGGAGTCGAAGCAGACCCAGTCATATGGCTTGAAGAAGTCTTCTTTTGCCTTAGCCGCTATGTCCTCGCACCAGTCAACGTAGACTTTAGGTTCCCGTGGGTCTGCTGGCCTATCATCTGTCCTTGCTCCTTTGTTGAAGCCTTTGATAGTAGCATCTATCTCTAGTGCTTCTGGGAGCCATTCTTCATAGTCAACGTCAGCTCCCTTGAGAGAACGTAGGCCGTTGGGGTCGAAGATGTAGACAAATTTACGGCCTGGTAGTGTACGGATTAGACTGCTCTTACCTGAGCCTGGGACGCCCACTACCAAGATATTTTCATATATGGATGGCGCGGCGTTCTTAGCGTTGTTTACCATATTTGCTCCTTTATGTGAACGGAAAGTAGATCAACTTCCTAAAAGGACAGTGAGAACAAAAAAGATTAGCGCTGCTACCCAGTCAACAGAAGCGTTAAGCATTAGGGTTCTCCAATCCTATCTTGTCCAGTCCTAACCTCTCAAATGGCGACCAATGTTCTTCCTCGTAGCCACCGGGGAGATCTCTACCAATGGGGTTAGGTATCATCTTGCAGAGGTCTATGTATGGACAGTTCCTAGCAAAGTCCTGGCAACTGCTGGTGTTCTTGGGGAATGCGGCCATGTATGGTTCGTCGGAACCGTTCACTGACTGTTCCTTAACAGCATTCCAGTTTCCTTCGATCTCATCAATCCAATGATGAGTCTCCCATAGCCAAGCATCTAGCTGATTAAACTGCCTTTCGATTGGGATAATCTTGAAGAAGTCATGCTCAGTTTTGTGTACAAGAGCAGCGTCGATCCAGCAGGACTTTACTTCGTCGCCATATAGGACTCTGGCGGCGTGTAGGTATCCGTCAACCTGACTGTTGGGGGAGAAGGAGTCTATGAACATAGGCCTAAAGCCTCCTTGTCTTGCATAGAGGCTAGTAGTCTTATGCTCACCTATGATGATACCTTCTTTGACGCGGAACACTTTATCAAACCGGCCTACATAGAAAAGTGTCTCATCCTCAGGGTCGAGTGGAACTGCAAAGGGTTGCTCGATGGACAGTAGCTCGAAACTATCTCGTTGAAATAGGCTACGCCTTGCGTCAACGTAGCCATAGAGCATCTCTAATGCAACCATAGGGTTACGGAAACTCAACCTGTATTGCCATTCCTCGTCTATGTCATCAGTCTCGGGGCCGCCGCCTTCAACCCAGGTCTTCATGAACGCGGCATAGCCAAGCTCTGCAACCTCTTGGGTGCCCAACGATTGGGCATTGTTAGATTCGGACATAACCTTCCATACTTCATCCATAGCACTGTGCCATGACGAGCCAAAGAGTAGAGGGGGTGAAAAGCCTACGCTAACCCAATCCATAACGTGCCGGTAGAAGAACTTTCTTGGACAAGTCCTAAATTCGGACACCCGAGTGTTATCATAGTATCTATCTTCCATGATTTCCTCCTAGTTGTGATAAGCCTCATGGTGTATTATGACATATTTCGCGCCACTTTGCACGTTAAATTTCACAAGTTCGAGCGCCCGTGTTAGGGTCAATAGTACACCCCTCTTCGCCCTTGTCATCTAAGCTCTCAATGATCCCGAATCGTTTCCCGTTCCGGTTGAACGTAGTGCATCCCTTGGCGCCGCCATGATAGGCCTGGAGGTAAAGCTGCTTGAATTGTTTAAAGGAAACTGTTCCCTTGCTCCTTTCCCCCTTGATTGCCCCATTAACGTTGCAAGTTTTCGACACTGCACTATCCACAAACTGCTGAGCAGAGCAGAGCACTTTGATGTGATCCTTGGCGGAGACTTCCTCGGCTGTCTTTCCCTTGACACCGAACTCCCGAAACGCATAATCAATGAGATGGATCTCCTGTTGGCCGTCAGGCATATGGACAAGACGCTTTTGCTCAAGGCTGTAAGGAGGCTCAATACCGCTAGAGATATTATCAGCACACATACTGATAGTGCCAGTGGGAGCAATGCTAAGTAGTAACCCATTCCTCAGTCCCTTCTTTTTGATGCCATCTCTAATCTGTGGAGGCAAAGTCTTAGCAAAGCCTGAGCGCAGCCATCCCTTTGCGTCGAAAGCAGGGAATGATCCCAACTTTGCAGCAGACTTGATAGAAGTAAGATAAGCTGTGTCGCGGACCGTTGTGAGTATCTTCTCTTGCTCCTTAATATAAGCTGCACTTCCATACGCAAGATCCATGATCTCCAAAGCATTCGCCACGCCAGTAACGCCGATGCCCATGCGCCTCTTGTTCTGTGCCTCTTCACGTTGTTGCTCCAGTGGATAGCGTGTTACATCAATCACTTTGTCGAAGGCTCGGCAAGCCATCGCAACATCTAGCTTTAGCAAGTCGTAGTCAAGCTCTTTGCCTTGGTATGAGATGTACTTGACCATGTTTAGTGATCCGAGAAGACAAGCCCCATTTGGTGGTAGGGGCTGTTCGCCGCAAGGGTTCGTCGCTGAGATAGACTCAATGTAAGCGAGAGGATTTTGTTCATTAATCCTGTCGATGAAAAGGACACCTGGCTCAGCCCAGTCCCAGTTACGTTCCATGATTCTTGCCCATACATCGACGGCTCGAACCGTATCGTATGTCCGTCCCCCAAACGAAAGATCGTAGCTCTTGTCTCCTTCCAATGCTTCCATAAAGGCGTTGGTGCACGCGACAGATATGTTGAAGTTAGTAAGCGCATTGTTGTTTGCCTTAGCATTGATGAACCTCATTATATCTGGGTGGTCGACTCGCAAGACGCCCATCATTGCTCCTCGGCGGTGTCCTGCCGACAGTACAGTTCCGCACATACTATCCCAACAACCCATAAAGCTAACGGGACCAGTACTATAGGCTTTGATACCAAGACCGCGTATAGGATCGCCAAAAGGGCGAAGTGTGCTGAAATCCCAACCACAACCCCCGCCCGAACGTAGGGTGAGCATGGAGTGTTTAAGTTCATCCATAATTCCTTCGCTGGTGTCCGGGATGCTTCCGCCGACGTAGCAGTTCATAGCAGTTATGTCGTAAGGCCTGCCGACTGCGAGTTGTTGCCTGCCCGCGGGTAGTATTCGTTGTTGTCGTAATCCATCTAGGATATGTCTAAAATGCAGCTCGTCGTCTGTTGTAGTCCTTGCGTATCGCACACAGTAGTCATCGAATGTCTCACTATCAACCCGATATTTTGTAGCATGAAGATGCTCCGAGTAGGGTGTTGTTGGCCCATACACTTGGCTTGCTCCTAAGTCTGAGGGGGAAAGAAACATTATTACATATCCCTTATTAGTAAGCAAGTGCCCGTTCTATCTGGCGGATATCTTCAACAAACTTGGGCCACTCGTGTGGGAGTAGGGAGCAAGCCGTGTCAAGATGGCCACGGATATCACGCTCAAGTGTCATGTGCTTCTCAATTATCTCAGCCCTCATGCCGACGGCGGCTAGGGCACAAGCTGTTCCCTGAGTGTGGTCGCTGAATCCTATATCGTTTCTTATATCATGTATCATTTTCTCAAGCTGGTAGAAGTCAAGATGACTTGACGGGCAGGGATACTCGGAGACACAATACAAGATGCCGCCCACTTGATCTTCAATGCTCATCACTTCGTCCAAGTCGTGGCCTCCGGTGCTTACGATCACCTCCTTGCCACTATCTATGGCAGCGGGAAGTAGATCCCAATCCCCTGAGCCGATCTTTATCTGGTGTAGATCTGTCTCGTTTATGATGAAGTCCAGTGCCCACTGGTCGTGTGGGGTTATAAGGAAGTCAATCCCTTTGCTTTCAGCCACACCTTTTAGGTCGTGGATATCTGTTTTGGATAGCCAAGGTAACTCACGGTGTTCCCCCTGGAAACCTTCAGCGTAGTATTGTATTTTAAAACAGCTTGCCTTTGCTTTGATAGCGCTGTTGAGTAGCACCAGAGCTCGGTCGTACGAGCCTTCGTGGTCTACCCCTGCTTCTGCTATGATGTATACCATTAGTTAATTATCCCTTCCATTGGGATGCACTTTACATATAACTTTGCATCCTCTTCCCAGATCTTCTCTGGCTTAACCTTATTTACCTTATCCACGGCGGCTTGGCAGTCTATCTCCGTGTACAGCATGAGGTG
>Ga0114903_1001095_pt1 | contig 12009 bp, 15 predicted proteins | sample MalvirDeepMed_s2_FD_87289 | JGI IMG/M metagenome (GOLD analysis project Ga0114903, IMG submission 87289) | Marine viral communities from the Global Malaspina Expedition - Malaspina viral metaG DeepMed_s2 | ecosystem: Environmental > Aquatic > Marine > Oceanic | place: Mediterranean Sea... | reverse complement strand
GATCTGGAAAGCGGTCACCCGCGGCATCGGCACATCGGTCAGCTTGCCGACCGGCGCGATATAGACATTCACCGGATCGACGATGTCATACCCGCGCGCGGCCAGTTCTGTATCCAGCGTGTCGTCGCCGTCGCGGATCATGAAAATCGGGCGCTGGTCCATGGCGTGCATCGCGGCCTCGGCCTGACCGATATCCGCATTGGGTTCGGCCATCGTCGCGGCAGAGACGCGTTTGCCCCCGCCCTGCCCGTCCCGCAGGTTCCAGCCGGTTTCGGTCCAGATTTTCGCGGCGGGCCATGTGTGGTCGATGACCTGATAAAGCTGCGTCAGATCGGTCACGGGAACACCTGCGCGAGCTTTGCCATCGCCGCGTCGACCTCGGCCTGATCATTGCCATGGATCACGATATGCGCGCCGTATTTGCCGTCTTTCTGGAAGGGGTAGGACCCGATAGAGAGGTTGGGATAGCTATGCGCCAACTCTCCCAACGGTCCGGCGATGTCGCCCTCTCCGCGTTCGATGCGATGGGTGGCGCTGATCAGGGGGGCCCCACCGGTCAGGGTTGGCAGAACGCTGGCGACCATCGCCTCGAACACGGCGGGGACGCCGGCCATGACATAGACGTTTTCCAGCTTGAACCCCGGAGCCGCCGACACGGGATTGTCGATCAGCGTGGCATCATCGGGGATACGCGCCATGCGCAGACGGGCAGTGTTCAGCTCTGTCGCGCTTTTGGCGTAGTGGTCGGCCAGAATGGCGCGGGCATCCTCGCGCACGTCTATATGCTTGTTGAACGCAGCGGCGATGCAATCGGCAGTGATGTCATCATGGGTCGGCCCGATGCCGCCGCTGGTGAACACGCTGTCATAGACGCGCGACAGTTCCTGCACGGCGGCAATGATCGTGCCGTTTTCATCCCCCACCACACGGACTTCTTTCAGGTCGATCCCGACGCTGGTCAACTGCCCCGCCAGATGGTGCATGTTTGAATCGCGGGTGCGCCCCGACAGGATCTCATCGCCGATGACGATCATCGCAGCAGTGGGGTTGGGCATGGCTGTCTCCTTGAGGGGCCGTTGATTGAGGTATAGGTCACCCCCCATGCGCTTTCAAACCGAACTTGTCCCCGCCCGCCTGATCCGCCGCTACAAACGGTTTCTGGCCGATTGCCAGCTTGAGGACGGCACCGAGGTGACGGCGCATTGCGCCAACCCCGGGTCGATGATGGGGCTGGCCACAGCGGGCATGAAAATCTGGCTTGAGCCCAATGATGACCCCAAACGCAAGCTGAACTACGGCTGGCGGCTGGTTGACCACGAGAACGGGCATTTCACCGGCGTCGATACCGCGCTGCCGAACCGTGCGATCAAGGCCGCGTTAATGGATCGGCAGATCGCCCCGCTCGCGGGCTACACGACCGTGCGGCCCGAAGTGAAATACGGTGAAAACTCGCGCATCGACTTTCTGCTGGCCGAGCCCGGCCTGCCCGACGCCTATGTCGAGGTGAAATCCGCCACCCTGTCGCGCCGCGAGGGGCTGGTCGAATTCCCCGATAGCGTGACCAAACGCGGCGCAAAGCATCTGGGTGAGCTGGCGCAGATGGCACGGGACGGGCACCGCGCCGTGCTGCTTTATCTGGTGCAGCGCACCGACTGCAGCACCTTTAGCGTGGCGGCCGATATCGATCCCGCCTATGCCGCCGCTTTTGCCGACGCCCGCGCCGCGGGGCTGGAAACCCATGTCATCGGCACCCATATCAGCCCCCTTGGGGTCAGCGTTGCGGGCGCAATCCCCCTAATCGACCCGCCTGCACTGGCTCTTGGGGGCCAAGCGGGTTAGACAGCACCAAATTCATATGACGGAGACAGCGGTGATGAACGAACACCGAGGACGCCAGACCAAAGATGGCATTCGCATTTACGACCCCTCGGATTTCGCGGGGATGCACGCGGCGGGCAAGCTGGCGGCGCAAATCCTTGATGACATCGCCGAACATGTGTTTGTCGGACAGACCACAGGCGCCATTGACGGTGTGATCACGCAGATGATCGAAGACGCCGGCGCGAAGTCTGCCACCATCGGGTATAAGGGCTATCAACACGCCAGCTGTATCTCGTTGAACCATGTCGTCTGCCACGGCATCCCCGGTGACAAAAAGCTGAAGGATGGCGATATCCTGAACATCGACGTCACCGTGATTGTCGATGGCTGGTACGGGGATAACTCGCGCATGTACGTCGCGGGCAAGCTGTCGCGCAAGGCAGAGCGGTTGATCAACGTGACCCATGACGCGCTGATGCGCGGGATCGAGGTCGTGAAACCCGGCAATACCTTTGGCGACATCGGCCACGCGATCCAGACTTTCGCGGAATCCCACCGGATGAGCGTTGTGACAGATTTTTGCGGTCATGGGCTGGGCCGCGTGTTCCACGCACCGCCAAACGTGCTGCACTATGGCCGCCCCGGCACCGGTGCCGTGCTGGAACCCGGCATGTTCTTTACCATTGAACCGATGGTCAATCTGGGCCGCGCAGAGACCAAGGTCTTGGCCGATGACTGGACAGCGGTCACCCGCGACAAATCCCTGTCAGCGCAGTTTGAACACTCTATCGGCGTGACCGAAACCGGATACGAGATCTTTACCGAATCCCCCGCCGGTATGTTCCACCCGACCTATAGCCAGGGCTGATCCTCAGCCCCGGCGCTTGGCCAGCTTCAGCTCGATCACGGCCCACAGCACGCTGCCTGCATAGGCAAAGCAGCAGATCACCAATGTGGCCCAGGGGAAGCTGACCAGGCAGGCGATAAAGCCGGTAAAGAAGATCAGGAAATAGGTCACGTTGGCGCGCGAAAAGCTGACCGATTTGAACGACCACGTGGGGATGCGGCTGACCATGACCCAGCCGACCAGCACGATATACAGGCTGGATACAACGTCGGGCAGCGCGGCACCGGGGCCGAAGGCATAGGGCAGATAGATCGGCAGCATCACCAGCATCGCACCTGCAGGCGACGGCACACCGGTGAAATAGCCGCCATCGTCCAGCGGGTCTTTGGTGCGGGAATCGACGTTGAACCGCGCCAGCCGCATGACGCAACAGATCGCAAAGACCAGCACCGCCAGCCAGCCCGCGCGGTAGGAATCCTGTAGCCCCCAGAAATACACCACCAAAGGCGGGGCAACGCCGAAGTTCACAAAATCCGCAAGACTGTCGAGCTCGGCCCCGATCTTGCTGTTGAAGCCCAGATAGCGCGCGGTGCGCCCGTCCATTCCGTCAAGGATACTCGCCAGCGTGATCAGCGCCACAGCCAGCGCGATATTCCCCTCGGCGGCGAAACGGATCGCGGAAATACCGGCACAGATCGCGGCAATGGTCAGCATGTTGGGCAACAGCTGTAGCAGCGAGAATTCGGTTTTCGTCTTATCCGGCGCGACGGGGGGCTGATCGGTCATCTCAGGAAAGCTCTGCCAGCACGGTTTCGCCTGCGACCATCGTCTGGCCGATGCTGACGCGCGGGGTGACCCCCTCGGGCAGGTAGACATCGACGCGCGACCCAAAGCGGATCAGACCAAAGCGTTGACCCGCCTGCGTATGCGCGCCCTTCTTGGTGAAACACACGATACGACGCGCCACCAGACCGGCGATCTGGACGGCGGCGACCTCGCGGCCGTCGGCCATCTTGATGCGCAGGCTGTTGCGTTCGTTATCCTCGCTCGCCTTGTCCAGCGATGCGTTGAAAAACTTGCCGGGGCGGTAAGCGATTTCGGTGATCTCGCCCGCGACGGGGGCGCGATTCACGTGGCAGTTAAATACGTTCATGAACACGCTGACCCGTGTCAGCGGCGTGTCGGCCATTCCCAACTCTGCGGGGGGCACGGCAGGTTCGATCAGCGACACGATGCCATCTGCAGGGCTGATGACAAGGTTATCGCCCTTGGGTGTCACCCGTTCAGGGTCACGGAAAAAGTAGTAGCACCAGACGGTTGCGCCCACACCCAGCCACCCCAGTGGTTCAGCGATGATAAAGAGCACCAGCGTGATCGCGGCAAAGATCGCCACGAACTTGCGCCCCTCGGGGTGCATCGGCTTGATGAAGGTGCTGGTCATGCTCAGGCTCATGGCGGTCTACTTTCCTTTACGTCTTTGTTAGCACATAGGCCGCAGCGCAGCGAATGCAAAGCGGCAACTGGTGATGCCCAATGGGCTAGTCTTGGCGCAGCAGGGTGATCCAGGTGTCGCCATACTTGCGCTTGTCCTCGCGCGTGAAGCCTTGGGGCGGATCAAGCGGGGCGTTTTCCTCGCAGACGATCATGGCATCGGGTGTCAGCCAGCCGCCCGCGCGCGCCTTGACCAAGGCGGTCTGGCCCATCCCCTTGCCATAAGGCGGATCGAGAAAGACCAGATCGAACGGCGCCGCGATCCAACCCCCAAGGGCCGTCGCGTCGGAGCGCATCAGCGTGGTCGCGCCCTCGGCCCGCAGCTTCTTGATGTTCTCGGTGATCAGCTTTTGCCCGACGCGCCCGTTCTCGATGAACACCACCTCGCGCGCACCGCGCGACAACGCCTCTAGCCCAAGGGCACCGGTCCCTGCGAACAGGTCAAGCACCCGCGCGCCGTTGATCACATTGTGATGGGTCAGCATCGAAAACAGGCTCTCGCGCACGCGGTCAGAGGTAGGACGTAAATGCGCATCCGCATCGCCGTTGCCCACGTCGGCCAGTTGGGTGCCACGGTGTTTGCCAGCGATGATCCTCATGACTTCAGCAGCGCCTTCAGGTCTGTGTTCGGGTCTTCGATCAGCGCAGGCGCGGGGGATTTGCCCGCCTCGATCAACCGGCGCCCGATCATGAAGCCGCGCGGATCGTTCATTGCATCCACCGCCAGCAGTTCGTCCCCGCGATAATACCAAAAGGCCACGCTATCGGCGTCGCTGCATCGGGTGATCACGCGATCATAGCCCATGTTCAGCCCCGCGATCTGCAGTTTCACGTCATACTGGTCCGACCAGAACCACGGCTTGGCGACATATTCCTTATCCGCACCCATGATGTTTTCCGCGACCAGCTCGGCCTGATCAATGGCATTTGGCACCGATTCCAGCCGGATGCGCCCGCCGCGATAAGGGAAGGACGCGCAATCGCCTGCAGCCCAAACATGCGGTGCAGAGGTGCGCCCGTGGCTGTCGGTCATAATGCCGTTGTCATTCACGATCCCCGCCGCATCGGCCAGCGCCGTCGCCGCCCCGATGCCAACACCGACGATCACGAAATCCACGTCTAACGTCGTGCCGTCCGACAGTTCAGCGCCGGTGACATGGGTATCGCCCGTCAAACGCTCAAGCCCGACCCCTTCGCGGATGGTGACGCCATGCGCCTCGTGCAGCGCGCGGAAAAAGTCAGAGGTCTGCGGGGCCGCGACCCGTTGCAGGATGCGATCGCCCATCTCTACCAGTGTCACCTGCAACCCCAGCTTGGCCGCGACCGAGGCGGCCTCTAGCCCGATATAGCCACCGCCGACGATCAGCACCCGCGCGCCTTTGGTAAAGCGCGGGCCCATCGTATCGACATCGCTGAGGTCGCGCACCACATGCACGCCCGCCAGATCGCCACCGATATGCGCGGGCAGACGGCGCGGGAACGATCCGGTGGTCAGCACCAGATCGTCATAGGCCATATCCCCGCCGTTCACCCGCACGGTCTGCGCCGCCGGATCGATGCTGTCGACCGTGGTGCCCAGCATCAGGTCAATCCCGTGGTCGGCGTAAAAACTCTCGGGCCGCAGATACAGCCGCTCAAGCGCCATGTCGCCCAGCAGATAGGCCTTGGAAAGAGGCGGGCGTTGATAGGGCGGCACCGTTTCGGCCCCGATCAACGTGATCTTACCCTCAAAGCCGGAGTTGCGCAGCTTGGCCACACAGGATGACCCCGCCTGCCCTGCCCCGATCACCACCACATGACCCATCCTTGCCCCTTTCGAAAAAACCGTGTTCCTGCCTGCGTGCAAAGCCTATATCTTCCGTGAAGACAAACGCAATGACACGAAAGGTCACGCATATGACGATTTCCCAAGGCGACACGCTGCCCGATGCAACGCTGGTGCAAATGGGGCCGGACGGCCCGCAGCCTGTGCAGATGGCTGACAAGCTAAAGGGCCGCAAGGTCGTCGTCTTTGCCGTGCCCGGTGCCTATACGCCCACCTGCGATTCCGCCCATGTGCCCAGCTTTGTGCGCACCAAGGACCAGTTCGACGCCAAAGGCGTGGACGAGATCATCTGCGTGTCCTGCAATGACCCCTTTGTTATGGCCGCTTGGGGTGAATCGACAGGTGCGACGGCGGCTGGCATCACCATGCTCGCCGATGCCAACAGCGCCTTTACCAAAGCCATCGGCATGGAATTCTCGGCCGAGCCCGCGGGGCTGATCTCGCGCTCCAAACGCTATGCGATGCTGGTGGATGACGGCAAGGTCACGCTGTTCCAGGCCGAAGTACAGCCCGGTGTCTGCGATATGTCGGGCGGCGAGGCGCTGCTGGACAACATGTAATCCGGCACGACGCTGAAAAATGAAAAACGCAGCCGCGGGGACACCGGGGCTGCGTTTTTCTTTGGATAATGCGACGGTCAATGGTGCCTTAGCCCGCTTTGACCTCGCCCATCAATCCATCCATCTTGCGCGCCAGCTTGGCATCAAGCGAGCTTAGGCCATCCACGTCATGGGTCGTCAGGGTGACGGTCACCTTGTTATAAACATTCTCCCACTCTGGATGGTGGTTCCATTTCTCGGCCCAGATCGCCGCGCGGGTCATCCAGCCGAAAGCATCCGCGAAATCATTGAATTTGAAGGTTTTGACGATCGCATCCCGGTCCTCCACCATAGCCCAGCCTGTGCTGAACAAGGGGGCCAATACGGTTTTGCGCGTCTCTTCGCTTAATCTTTCGCTCATTCCTGTTCCTCAACCTCGACCCTTTTGAATGGGCCGTAATCTGTCAAAATGTCTATCTCTTCGTCAACGGCTGCCCGTTCCTGTACAAGATAGTCTTCAACAGCGCGCATAAAACCCTCGTCCCGCATCCAATGCAGCGACCACGTCGCCTGTGGCAGGTAACCGCGCGCGAGCTTGTGTTCCCCCTGCGCACCTGCCTCGACGGTAGAGAGGCCCAGTTTGATCGCGATATCGATGGCCTGATAATAGCACAGTTCAAAGTGCAAGAACGGATGATGTTCGGTGCATCCCCAATAGCGCCCATAAAGCGCATCGGCACCGATAAAGTTCAGCGCGCCCGCCACCCATGCACCATCCCGCTTGGCCAGCACCAGTGCCATGTCGTCGCGTAGCTGGTCTTGGGCGATGTCAAAGAATGCGCGTGTCAGATAGGGCGTACCCCATTTGCGCGCGCCTGTGTCCTGATAGAATTGCCAGAAGGCATCCCAATGTTCGGGCTTCAGATCGTCACCGGTGAACACCTCTATCTCTCCGCCAAAGGCCTGTGCCTGCTGGCGTTCCTTGCGGATGTTCTTGCGCTTGCGCGAGCTGAGCGTGGCAAGAAACCCGTCGAAGTCCTCAAAGCCCGCGTTGTGCCAGTGGAACTGCTGGCTTTTGCGGGCCAGCAGGCCCAGTTGCTCTGCGGCGCTGGCCTCGTCTTGGGTACAAAAGGTAATGTGCAAGGACGACAGCCCGTTTGAATCGGTCAGCTGAACCGCCCCCTGGATGAGGGCTGCGGTGCCTGTCTCTTCAAACCCCGGACGGGTCAGGAAACGGCGGCCCGTGGCAGGGGTATGGGGCACGGCGATCTGCAGCTTGGGGTAATAGCGCCCGCCCGCCCGTTCAAACGCATGGGCCCAGCTGTGGTCAAAGATGTATTCACCCTGACTGTGTGACTTGGCGTACATCGGCGCGACCGCGATGATCTGACCGTCAATGGCAGCGCTGAGGTATTGCGGCTGCCACCCCGTACCGGGGCCGACGCTGCCGCTTTCCTCTAGCGCTGAAAGGAAACGAAAGGTGGTGAAAGGGTCCGCGGGGCGCGCGCCCCCGGCGGCTTCGGGGCAGGCACAGGCATCCCATTCCGCCTGACCGATTTGCGCGATGCGCGAGGCAATTCTGATTTCGACGTCGCGCGCGTTCATACTGGATGTCCCGTTGTCATAGGCCTTATCTGTGGCCGAAGCCGGACGGTTCAACCTTGCAGTGGCGCGTCATAGCCTTCGAAGGTGATATTATGCGCAAATTCGCGTGCGCCGTTTTCAACTGAAAGGCTGCGCACGGTCCAGCAGCAGATCATCGCGCCTGCCTCGCGCAGCTCTGCCACGCGGGGGCGGGGCAGATCATCGACCTCGTGGCTGATGAAACACGCGCCGGTGCGGTCGTAATCGGGGATCTCGCGCAGGCGGTCGCAGGTGGCTTTGGGCAGCGGCCATTCGACATAGCGATAGGCGCTGGTCACCAATCCACGCGGCACATGCGGCAGCAGCTCTGCCATCCGCGCGACGCTGTTGGGATTGAACGACATGACCGCCACATCGCCCACATAGTCGCGCAGGGCTTCTGCCACCGCATCTTCCAGCGGTCCGATGTCCGTGCCCATTGCACCGTCCTGATCCTTGATCTCGACCAGCAGCGGCACGCGTCCTGCGATCAGTTCCAGCACCTGCGGCAGGGTTGGAATAGTGTCGCTGCCGCCGGTGAGCGTAATCTGGCACAGGTCATCCGCATCGCGTTGCCGGATGGCACCGGTCTGGCCTGTCAGGCGATCCAGCGCATAGTCGTGAAACACCAGCGCCACACCATCGCGTGACAGTTGCACATCAAGCTCGATGCCATAGCCCCGATCAATCGCGGCCTGAAAGGCGGCGAAGCTGTTTTCGGGCCGACCGGCATCGCGGTGATGAAAACCGCGATGCGCAATAGGGGTCGTATAAAACGCCTGTGGTAGGGTCATTCGATTTCGAAAATGCCTTCGATCTCGACCGCGACACCCAGCGGCAAGGAGGCGGCAGAAACGGCCGAGCGCGCGTGACGCCCCGCATCCCCCAAAGCTTCGACAAGGAAGTCAGAGGCCCCGTTAACCACTTTGGGCTGGTCGGTGAAATCTGCGGTGGAGTTCACAAAGGCCGTCAGCTTCACCACCCGCTTGAGCCGTTCGATATCGCCGTCACATGCGGCTTTGACTTGCGCCAGCAAGCTGATCGCGCAGGTCTTGGCGGCTTCGGCACCCGCGGCGACATCCATATCCGCGCCCAGTTTTCCGGTGATGAACCCGTCCGGCCCGTTCGAGATCTGGCCCGAGACATAGACCGTGTTGCCGGTTTTCACGAAGGGCACATAGTTCGCCGCAGGGGCAGGTGCGTCAGGCAGGGTGACGCCAAGATCGTTCAGACGGCTGGTGATGCTCATGGGGGACTTCCTTGGAATGAATGGCTTTGGCGGGACGATAGCGATGCGATGCCGAAACGAAAAGACCCAAGAGGGAGGAACTGCAACACCTGCCACCAACGCGAGCCGCCCAAGGAAACTCATGTTGCGTATTTCGGGGACGCTGCGCATAACAAACCATGTTTTTCACGCGTTTTCGGGATTTATACCATGTTTAAGGCCACGACCCTCTCCACATCGCTGCGCGCCTTTGTGGGTGTCACTTTGGTTGCAGGTCTTGCCGCCTGTAGCGGTGCATCGCGCCCCCAGCCCGCAGGGGTCAATGACCCGCACGAGGCCGGTAACCGCAAGGTCCACGCCTTCAATCAGAAGATCGGCGGATCGGGCAAACCCAACCGCGTGCTGGGGGCGGTGCCGATCGAATTCCAGACGGTCGTCCATAACGTCTCCGAGAACCTGTCGATGCCGCAAGCTGCCGTTAACAGCGCCTTGCAGGCGGATTTCGCGGGCTTTGGCCTGTCGACCTACCGCTTCTTGGTAAACAGCACGCTTGGGATGGGCGGCCTGTTCGACGTCGCGAGCGAATTCAAAGTGCCCGAGCATGATACCGACTTTGGCGAAACGCTGTATGTCTGGGGTGTGGGCGAAGGCCCGTATATCGAACTTCCGCTGATCGGGCCATCGACCCGTCGCGACACCGCCGGCCGCGTCGTGGACCTGTTCACCAACCCGCTGTCCTATACGCTTGATAGCCCCGAAAGCTACGTCGGCACCGTCACCGGTTATGCCGATAGCGCATTCGAGAAAAACCGCCGCATCGTGAATGGCAAGCAAGTGCCAATCTCCGCATCGGGCGACAGCTATGCCCAGGCACGTCAGGACTATCTGCAAAAGCGCCGTGCCGATCTGTCGCGCCCCACCAGCATCGCCGCCACCACCGGCCCGCGCATGGTTGACTAAGCATCAAATAACACGCGCCTCCCTTCCGGTCTCTTTCGGATAGGGGCGCGCGATTCAGGTCAGGGCAGCTTGGCAACGGGTCTGCGGAGGATCATTATCAGGGCATGGATATCACCCTGATCAAAACCTTTATCGAAGTCGCCAACACCGGCTCTTTTGTCGCTGCTTCCGAACGGCTGTTTGTCACCCAATCCGCTGTCAGCCTGCGCGTGCAACGGCTTGAGGACAGCCTGGGCCACCCGCTGTTCAAACGATCAAAAGCGGGGGCGGTGCTGACCTCGGAAGGCGAACAGTTTACCTCATACGCGCTGAGCCTTCTCAAGATATGGGAAGAAGCCCGGCAGCAGATCGCCATCCCCGAAGGATACAGCCGCAGCTTTTCCTTCGGCGCGCAGCACGCGCTGTGGCACAAGCTTGGCTTTCGCTGGATCGACGCGATGCAAGCGATGATGCCCGAACTGAGTATTCACGCCGAAATGGGTATGTCCGACCGGCTGACACGGTTTCTGGTCGAAGGGGTTATTCAGGCCGCCTTGCTTTACACCCCGCAGCTGCGCCCCGGTTTGCGCGTCGAACCCGTGCTGGAGGAAGAACTGATTCTCGTCGCGTCCTTTGAAACGGACGTCAAAGATCTTGGCAAAGAATATGTCGCGGTCGACTGGGGGCCGGAGTTTACGCATATGCACGCCAGCGCCCTGCCCCATCTGACCAATTCGGGGCGATCATTGGCCCTTGGCGGGCTTGCGGCCGACTATATCGTCAACCGTCGCGCGGCTGCCTACCTGCCCGCACGGGCAGTGCAACGGTATCTCGACGTTGGAAAACTGCATGTTGTGGCAAATTCCCCACGCTTTGCGTACCCCGCATGGGTGGTCTGGCGCGAAGATCTGGACCCCGAGATGCTGTCGATCGCTCGGCGTAGTTTGATGGACCTCGCTCAAGCGGCTGAAAATCAACAGAATATTCTGATCGAGAGCTTGGACAACGGGCAAAACACGCCTTAATTCCGCTTCAAGGGCAGTTAACACGAGTAATACTTGCTTCATGCACGATTTATTCGAATTTCACTTATCTGACCCCCTGTCTTAAATCCATTCTCAGCAGAGATGCTCTCGCCTCAATCAACGAGGCGGGTCACTTCTAAGGGAAAGGATTCCCCAATGAACACAGTACTTAAAGCGTCCGCGGTTTCCGTAATCGCACTCTTGGCTGCTGCTCCAGTTTTCGCGCAGCAACGTGCGCTTGGCATTGAAACGCTGAACGACCAGATCGACGACATCACCGATGATGTGAACACCGACCTGGCCCGCGGTACCGACGCAGAACGTTATGGCGCCAATGGCGTTGCCCAAGGCTGGCGCGGGTCTTTCGCCCTGTCCGCATCGGGCACCAGCGGCAACACGGACAACGGCGAAGTATCGGGCGCTGGCCGCCTGACATACGGTGTCGGCGACTGGAACCACCTGGTTGGTTTTGCGGTAGAATACGGCGAAGCAAACGGCACCAAGAGCGAAGAGAAGTTCTTTGGTACCTATGAAGGTAGCCGCTACTTCGTAAGCGCCGTCCCTGTCCCATTGATTTCCACGGTTCCGTTACGCTGATGGAGCGGCGAGTTTCTCTCTGAGCATTTAGAAGGAGACGGCGATGGCAGATGGCGGGAATGGGTTTGACGGCT
>Ga0114903_1001092_pt1 | contig 12038 bp, 10 predicted proteins | sample MalvirDeepMed_s2_FD_87289 | JGI IMG/M metagenome (GOLD analysis project Ga0114903, IMG submission 87289) | Marine viral communities from the Global Malaspina Expedition - Malaspina viral metaG DeepMed_s2 | ecosystem: Environmental > Aquatic > Marine > Oceanic | place: Mediterranean Sea... | reverse complement strand
GCCGTCGCACTCTGAACCGCACCCCACCTCAAGGATCTGACGATGAAAGAAAGCAGCAAGGTCAAGTTTCAGCACGTCTCCGTCGCGACCATCGCGACGGCGCTCTACAAGCGCGGGCGGGCATGTAGCGCAGGGTGAAGGCGGGGCCGACCATGTTGGCGCCCTTCCAGCCGACCGGGCCTGCGCCCTGGATCACCTGATGCCGCAGCCCGCGCTTGTAGAGCGCCGTCGCGATGGTCGCGACGGAGACGTGCTGAAACTTGACCTTGCTGCTTTCTTTCATCGTCAGATCCTTGAGGTGGGGTGCGGTTCAGAGTGCGACGGCCCAGCTGGGCACAGCGCCGATCCGGGCCGAGTTGATGGGTTCGGGCCGCCCGTCGGGCCCGATCCGGTAGGTCCACGCCTCTCCGCTCTGTTCGCCAAGCGCGACAAGGTGGTGGCCGCCTGCGGTCAGCGTGAAGGCGGTCGGACAGTCCGGCGCCTTGACGGGGCCGAGCGGCTGCATCCCGCCCGACGCATCGAGGCGATAGGTGAAGAGCTGTGACGTATTGCGTTCGGAGGCATAGAGATACGCCTCATCGGCCCCCAGCCGCAGTTCGGCGGCTTTCGCAGTGTCCGCGCCGGGGAGCAGCTCGAGGGTCTGGCGCACCGACAGCGCGCCGGTGCCCGCATCGACATCGAGGCAGGTCACAAGGCCCTGAAATTCCGACAGCAGGTAGGCGCGGCGACCATCCGCCGACAGGCGGATGTGGCGCGGCCCCGATCCGGCGGGCATGTAGATGCGGGACAGCGGCACAAGCCCCTCGTTCCCGCCGCCACGATAGGTCTGCACGAAATCGCCGCGCAGGCTGGTGGCATAGGTCAGCCCGCCCGGGCCGGGTTCGATGCAATGCGCCTTGAACGCCTCCTGTGTCAGCACCGGAGCGCCCGCGCGCCCGGCCTCGTCGAGGGGGCACACAGAGATCACGCTGCCGATGTTGGACGACAGCAGCACGTGCCGCTCATCCGCCGACAGGGTGAGATAGCACATGCTGGCCGGCAGGGCGGCGGTCCCGAGACAGGTCAGCCGTCGCGCCGAAGCATCAACCGCGATACTGTAGAGCCCGAAGGCCTCGCCCCGCCAGGCGAGGTAAAGCCGCGTGCCGTCCACGTTGGCCGCCATGGGCACGCCCCGGCAGCGGCCTGTGGCGCCGGGAAGAACGAGCCGGTCAACCTCCGCTAGGCACCCGGACACCGGATCGAGGGTGCAGAGCGACAGCGCGCCTTCCCCCGCCAGCGCGATGGCCACGAGGCTTTCGGCCGGCGTCGAGGCTGTGTCCGGATCCTGTGTCATCGCCGCTCAGACCCCGTCGGAGCGTTTCAGGCGCAGGCGCGCGCCCCGGCGCAGGCGAGGCTGGAAATAAACGCATTCGCCGCTGGTCCCCGGCTCGTAGGCGCCCTCGTTCGCGGGCATGTCGGTGACGTTGCGGCTGCTGGGATACTTGGCAATCTCCTCCTCGACCAGCTCGACGCCAAGGCCCGGCGCGGTGGGCAGTGGCAGGGCGCCATTCTCGGACTTGAGGACGGGGGTGACGACGTCGTAGCGGCCCTCCCAGTCGATTTCGACCCGTTCCAGCATGAGCACGTTGGGGATGGTCGCCAGCACGTGCAGCGCCGCGAATTCCGCCACCGGCCCCAGCGAGCCGGAATGCGGCGCCATGGTGATGAAATGCGATTCCGCCATGGCCGCCATCTTGCGCATCTGGGTGATGCCGCCTGCCCGGCCGGTGTCGGGCTGGATCACGTCGACGAGGTCGCGTTCGATATAGGGACGGATCCCGAAAATCGTGCTGACCCGCTCCCCCGCCGCGAGCGGGACGCTCACCGCGTCCCGGACCCGTGCCAGCGCATCGAGGTTCTCGGGTGCCACCGGGTCCTCGTAGAACAGGATGTCCAGCTGCTCCAGCTCGCGGCCGACCGAGATGGCATCGACGGCGGTCATCCAGGACGGCCCGTGCGCGTCGACCATGACGTCGACCTCCGCCCCCACCGCGTCACGGATCGAGGCCACCAGGTCGATGTTGACCGCCCCGGTGAAGCCGACCTTCACCGCGCTGTAGCCGCGGGCCACCAACTCGCGGGCACGGTCGGGCGTCTTGGCGTGCCCGTAGACGGGAATGGTGTCGCGGAAGCGTCCGCCGAGCAGGTTCCAGATCGGCTGGCCCAGCACCTTGCCCTTGATATCCCACAGCGCCATCTCGATGCCGGTCAGCGCGCCGCCTCCGACGGTGCCGGTCATGCCATGACCCATGGTGGCGATATAGAGCCGCTGCCACAGCCGGTCGATGTCGCGCGGGTCCTCTCCGACCAGGATCGTGGTCAGGTCCTGCACCGCCCGTTCTATCACCCGGGGCCATCCCGAGCATTCCCCGATGCCATAGACCCCCTCGTCGGTCTCGACCTTCACGAAGAGCCAGTTGCGCGACCCGCGAAAGGACCCCTCCGCCTTGTTCAGGCCGGGCCGCGGCCCGACCTGCATCAGGAATGTCTTGATGTCTGTAATCTTCACGTGTCGTCCTCAGGCTGATTGGTAGCGCACGCGCTGCTTCTGGCCGCGCACGCGGGGATCGGCCACCGGCACTGCCGACAGCAGCGATTGCGTGTAGGCGTGCTGCGGGTTGCGGCAGATCTCCTCGGTGTCGCCCGACTCGACGATCTGGCCGCGATACATCACCGCGATGCGATCGCAGAAGTAGCGGATCACCGCGATGTCGTGGCTGATCAGAATGAAGCTGAGATCCAGCCGCTCCTGCAAGTCCAGCAGCAGGTCGAGCACCTGCGTGCGCAAACTCACGTCGAGCGCCGACGTTGCCTCGTCGGCGATGATGACCCGCGGGTTTGGCGCGATGGCCCGGGCGATGGAGACGCGCTGCCGCTGACCACCCGAGAACGCGTGCGGGTAGCGCATGTAGGCCGAAGCCGGCAGCCCCACCAGCTCCAGAAGCTCCAGCACCCGCTCGCGGATTTCGGCCGCGCTCATGCGCCCCTCGACCAGCAAGGGTTCACCGATGATCTGGCCGATCGTCATGCGCGGGTTGAGCGACGAGAACGGATCCTGGAAAACGGTTCGGATATCGCGCCAGGGCTCTTCGAGCTGGTCCTCGTTCAAGCCGGCAAGATCCCGTTCCTTCCCGGCATCGTCGGTGTAGAGGATGCGCCCCTCGGTGACCTCGTGGATCCGCTGCAGGCAGCGTCCGAAGGTCGTCTTTCCCGACCCGCTCTCGCCCACGATGCCGAGATTCTCGCCCTTGCGCAGTTCGAGCTTGGCGTCGTTGACGGCCTTGAAGCCCTGCAGCTCGCGGCCGAACCAGCTCTTGCTGCGGCCGAACACCTTGGTCACGCCATCCGACACCAGGATCGGAGCGCCGATCGGCCGGGTCTTGCGCATCGACAGACGGCGCTCGGACGGGTGATCGAGCTCGCGCACCGAGTTCAGCAGGCGCTGGGTGTAGGGATGCTGCGGGGTCTCGAAGATGTCATAGACATCGCCGGTCTCCACCACCTTGCCGAAACGCATGACCGCGATCTCGTCGGCGATCTCGGCCACCACCCCCATGTCATGGGTGATGAACAGCACCGCCATGTCGCTTTCATCCTGGATCGAGCGGATCAGGTCGAGAATCTCGGCCTGGATGGTCACGTCCAGCGCGGTGGTCGGCTCGTCCGCGATCAGCACCGTCGGGTTGCAGGCCAGCGCCATGGCAATCATCGCCCGTTGCCGCATCCCGCCCGAGAACTCGAAGGGAAACTGGTCGATGGCCTTGCCCGGGTTGGGGATTTCCACCTTGCGCAACAACTCGAGAGTGCGTTCACGGGCCTCCTTCTTCGAGACGGCCTCGTGCAGGCGGATCGCCTCGCCGACCTGATCCCCGATCCGGTGCACCGGCGAGAGCGAACTCATCGGTTCCTGGAAGATCATCGCGATGTCGCTGCCACGCAGGCTGCGGATCGCCTTGGACTTGGGGTTCAGCGACAAGAGGTCGATGGTTTCGTCGAAACCGCCCCCTCGCGCCGTACGGTGCCGGTGCAGCAGCGCCTGACCGCCGGTCACACGCCCCGGGGGGTCGACGATCTGCAGGATCGAGCGCGACATGACGCTCTTGCCCGATCCGCTTTCGCCGACCACGCACAGGGTCTTGCCGGCATGGAGGTTCAGCGACACGTCATCCACGGCGCGGAAGATGCCGCGCTGGGTCGCGAATTCAGTTGTCAGGTTCCTCAGCTCGAGAACGGTGGTGGAATGATCTGCTGCGGTCATCAGTGGGTATCCTGTGCATAGGGGTCGGCCGCATCACGCAGACCGTCGCCTAGGAAGTTCAGCGCCAGCACCGCCACGAACACGGCCCCGCCCGGAATGAAGAGCCAAGGCGCCTGGGCGATGGAGCGCACGTTCTGCGCCTCCTTCAGCAGCACGCCCCACGAGATGATCGGCGGGGTCAGCCCGAGGCCGAGGAAGGACAGCGAGGTTTCCGCGATGATCATCACCGGGATCGCCAGCGTGACCGACGCGATGATGTGGCTGACCATCGAGGGCATCATGTGGCGGAAGATCACCCGCCTGCGCGTGCAGCCGTCGAGCCGCGCGGCCATGACGAATTCCTCGGTGCGCAGGGCAAGGAACCGCCCCCGCACCACCCGCGCCAGTTCGGTCCAGGCCACCAGCGACAGGATCACGGTGATGGCGAAATAGCGCGTCAGTGCGGACCAGTCCTGCGGCAGGGCGGCGCTGAGACCGAGCCAGATCGGGATGGTCGGCAAGGAGATCACCAGCTCGATCACCCTCTGGATGGTCATGTCGACCCGCCCGCCATAGAAGCCCGAGACACCGCCGAGGATCAGCCCCAGCACGAGGCTGAGCGACACGCCGATGAGGCCGATGGACATGGAAATCCGCGTGCCATAGATCGTCCGGCTGAGCATGTCCCGCCCGAGGCGGTCGGCACCGAAGAGGTAGAACCGCTCGTCGGGGTTCGCCGTCGTCAGGAAATGGCGCTGCATCGGAATGAGGCCCCAGAGCTTGTAGGCGTCACCCTTGCCGAAGAACGTCAGGTAGATCTTCTTGTCCGGGTCCGGTGTGAAGGTGGTCGCCAGGGTGAACTTGTCGCGCTCCATCGTCATGCCCCGAACGTGGGGCCGGATCGACCAGCCTCCGTCCGGCTGACTGTCGATGAGGCGGATCATCTGCGGCGGGTGATAGACGTCCGACGCCGATGTCGCGTTGGGGTCGTAAGGCGCGAGGAACTCGGTGAACGCGGCGATCACGTAGAGCAGAAGAACAATCGTGGCCCCGGTCATCGCGAGGCGATGCCGGCGGAAGGCGATCCAGATCAGCCGCCACTGGGAGGCGAAATCCTGGGGCGCGGTCTCGAGCGCGCGCGGGTCTGTTTCTGTTCGTGAGGTCATGTGGGTCACCGGAAACGGATGCGCGGATCAATCACCGCGAGAAGGATGTCTGATACGAGCATCCCGATGATCGACAGGCAGCACAGCAGCAGGATGAAGGCGCCGGCGAGGTACATGTCCTGCGCCAGCAGCGCCTGAAGCATGAGCGGCCCGGCCGTGGGCAGCGACAGCACCACCGCCGTGATGACGGCCCCCGAGATCAGCTGCGGGAAGGCCCAGCCGATGGTCGACACGAACGGGTTGATCGCGATGCGCACCGGGTACTTCATGATCAGGCGGAACTCGGACAGGCCCTTGGCACGGGCGGTGGTCACGTAGGGACGGTGCAGCTCGTCGAGCAGGTTGGCGCGCATGATGCGCACGAGGCTCGCGGTGGCGCTGGTGCCCAGGATGACGACGGGGATCCAGAGGTGCTTGAGCAGGTCGACGAACTTGGCCCAGGACCAGGGCGCGTCCTGGAACTCGTTCGAGAACAGGCCCGACACGTCGGCCCCGAAATGCACCACGGCGATGTACATCAGCACGAGCGCCAGCAGGAAGTTCGGGGTGGCAAGCCCGAGAAAGCCGATGGTGGTGACGATGTAGTCCCCGATCGAGTACTTGCGCACGGCGGAATAGATGCCGATGGGCAGCGCCAGCGCCCATGTGAAGAGCAGCGTGGCCAGGGCCAGCATCACGGACAGGGACATGCGTTCCCAGATCAGCGTGGAGACCGGCTGCTGCCATTCGAAGGAGATGCCGAAATCGCCCCTGACCGCGTTGCTGATCCACGACCAGTACTGCACGAGGAAGGGCTGATCGAGGCCGTAGCGGGCGCGCAGGGCGTCGAGACGGGCTTGGTCGACGACATCCCCGGATTCCGACAGCGCCGCCGCGAAGCTGGTGATGTAGTCACCGGGCGGTGCGGAAATGAGCGCGAAGGCAATGAGGGACACTGCGAACAAGAGCGGGATGGACCACGCGATGCGCCGCAGAATGTAGAGTAGAAGCATGTGAGACCACCTGCTGTGCTGCTGATGCGTTGGGCGGTGCAGTGCCGCTGCGCGGAGCGGCACTGCGATCTTGCGGACGGGCTCAGTCGGCCCAGTACCAGGTCTGCAGCAGGGTCGGCGACGGCGTCGCAAAGGCCCAGGAACTCGGCATCGATTCAGGCACGTTGCGCAGGCCGTTCTTGACGATCCCATAGGTCGGGAGCGCCTTGGACAGGCCGATCACCTCGAACTCATCGGCAGCGATGGTCGCGATCTCGAGCATTGCAGCGCGGCGCTCCTCGGGGTCGGCCATACCGCGAGCCTCGGTGTAAAGGTCGAGGCGCTTCTTGACGCTGGCGGGCGGCTCCTCGCCACGTTCGCCTCCGCTTTCATACCAGTTGACCCAAGGGATCCCGTAGCGGCTGTCGTGGCTCACCGGGAGGATCTGGTGCGGCAGCTGCCCCGGAACCCAGCTGGAGCGGGCATTCCAGATCGCGGCGTCATGGTCGTTGCTCTCGGAGGTGCGCTGGTAGAAGAAGGTGCGCTCCATGGCGTTGATTTCCATGTCGACACCGATCTCCGCCCACTGCTGCTCGATCAGCTGCAGCGAGTCGACCCAGCTCGGATCGAAGGTCGGGATGACATCGACCTTGAAGCTCAGCGGCGCGCCGCTTGGAAGGGTGCGGATGCCGTTTTCGCCCCGTTCGAGCCCAAGCTCGTCAAGCAGGGCGTTGGCCTGCTCGGGATCATGCTCGGTGTACTGGGTCGCGATCTTCTCGTAATAGGCGGGATGGTCCTCGAACGGCCCCTGCTGCCAGGGCTCGCCCTCGCCCAGCATGACGGTGTCGATGATGGCTTGCCGGTCCATCCCGAGGGACAGCGCAACGCGGAAGTCCTTCTGGTTGAACAGCTCCCGCAGTTCGTCGTTCTTGCTGGTCAGGTTCAGGTTGATGATCATGTTCGAGCCACCGACAGGCGCGGCCTCGAAGAAGCGATAATCGCCGGCTTCGCGGTTCTGGGCCAACACCGGCCGGTTGTCGGCGGTATCGATGTGACGCAGGCCAAAGTCGATCCGCCCCCCGATCGCCGCGAGGATCAGGCTTTCGGTGTCGGCACCAATCGGCATGACGAGCTGATCGATATAGGGTAGCTGATTGCCCTCGGTGTCGATCTGCCAGAAATACGGGTTTCGCTCCAGGACCACGCGGGTCGCGCCACCGGTGTAGGGCTCGGTCACGACCCACGGGTCCATGGTCGGCCGGTCGGGGTTGCCCCAGCGGGCCGGAACCTCCAGGTCGCCGCATTTCTGCAAAAACAGGTTCTGCCAGTCGGCGGCGTTCTCGGCCGCGACCAGCGCGTCGATGTCCTCGTTGTACTGAGGCAGGAACTGGCTGCAATAGGCCTTGGAATAGAGCACCGGGTTCTGGCCCAGCGGCGCGGCCAGCTCGGCAAGGAAGTCGCCGTAAGGCTCAGAGAAGGTGAAGCGCACGGTGAAATCGTCGATCTTCTCGACGCTCATCGGCTCGCCGCCGATGGTGTAACGCGACGGTGTCGGCGCGAAGTCCTCGTTGAGCAGCAGATCCTCGACGTTGAACATGACATCGTCAGCGGTGAAAGGCGTGCCGTCCGACCACTTGATGCCATCCCGCAGGTAGAAGGTAAATTCCTTGCCTTCATCGCCGACCTCGAACCGCTCGGCCAGGTTGGGCACCACCTCGGTGTAGTTCGGATCCCAGCGCACAAGCCCCTGAGGCCCGACAATCCGCAGAATGCCGTTGTGATCCGAGCTGCCCCGCAGGCCGGCGCGCAACTCACCGCCGTAGCTGCCGACGGAGTCCAGCGGCTCCACGACCTCGGGCTCGCGCCCCACCCGCTCTGCAACTGGCGGCAACTCGCCGGCTGCAACCTTGTCAGCGAGCATCGGCGCCTCACCGGATGGCTCTTGCGCCGCGGCCGAGAACGCCAGCAGCGGCGCGATCGCGGCTCCAAGCATCAGCCGGGAAATCACGCGCCCGGCCGCATTCGGCATGGCGCGCCGTTTACATATGTTCATTGCTTCCTCCCTAACCAATCGATGCGGCCCAGAGCTCCATCCTCCAGCCAGGCCGCTGCGATGAGAAAACCCTACAATCTTGGTTTACACTTTTCAACTCAGATTATACATTATTTTGAGAGGTGCAGCCCCTAGCGCAGAGAACTGATCATCTGCGCGGGTCATGATGCGGGACAGTGGGAGAAGGCGAAGATGGCGATAGTCACAGAAAAGAGCCAGTCAGAAGTGCAGGTTTCATACACTATTTCTCGGTACGGTGATGCGATGACGCACCCCACGAAGGGCCTGCCCACATGAGCCCGCCCGACACCCACGCCAGCGAAGAGACCCCGGCCAAGGAGACGCCCGCCAGCTGCCTGAACAAGCGCATCGCCATCACCGGCGGATCGGGCAGGGTCGGAACGGCGCTACGCCGGCTCCTTGCCGACAAGGTTGCGAGCATCAAGATCATCGACAAGGCCGATCCCGGCCAACTGGGCGACAACCAGACCTGGGAACGGCTGGACATCACCGATGCGGCGCGCCTGTCGGCTGCCATGGCTGACGTGGATGGCATTGTCCATCTTGCCGGATATCCCAATGAACGCAGCATCGAGGACATTCTGCGCGTCAATGTCATGGGCACCCACAATGTGTTTGAAGCCGCCCGGAGCAACGGCATCGACCGCGTGGTGCTGGGATCGTCCAACCACGCCGTCGGGTTCTACCCCCGCGCGACGCTTGTATCCGACAAGCACCCCATGCGCCCGGATTCGCTTTACGGGCTGAGCAAGTGCTGGGGGGAACTCGAGGCTGGGCTCTATTTCGACAAGTTTGGCATCAGGACGCTGAATATCCGGATCGGAAACGCCGGCGAGCGCCCCACCGATGCGCGCGCCCTGCGGATCTGGATCAGCGCAAGAGACCTCGCGCAACTGGTGATGATCGGACTGGAGCATCCCGACGTGACCAGCACCACCGTGTTCGGCATTTCACGGGTGCGCGACGGCTGGCTGGACAACAGCACGGCGGCAAAGCTCGGCTACGTTCCGGCCGACTGCGCAGATACGCTGACCGGCCCCGACAACGCGCAGGAACGGCCTTCCGCCATGCCCCATATCGCCGAGCACTTCCAGGGGGGCCGATTTTGCGTCTACGATCACGACGGCACGCTTCGCACCCGGCTGGACTGACGATGGCGGACGCGGCGCACGAGAGTGTTCTCGCGCAGGAGGTCTCGATCCAAAGCGACACCCTGAGGGCCGTCTTCCGCCCGGCGGCCGGCGGCCGCATGGCGCGCCTGCATCATGCCGATCACGGTGATCTGCTTATCCCGCTCGGCCCGGACCCGTTCGCCCCTTCGGCGTGGCCCAAGGCGGGCGCCTTTCCGCTCTTTCCCTTCCACAACAAGCTGCAGACCGGGTCCTTTCGCATCGATGGTCGAGAGGTTCGCCTGAGGTCCAACATGGCGGATGGGATCGGGGTGATGCACGGCCCGTCACACTGCCGCGCATGGAGGGTCAGCGGTCATTCCAAACGACACATCCGGCTCACGCTCGACTACGCTGCCGACGAGGACTGGCCGTTCGACTTCCAGGCACAGCAACGCTTCGCGCTGTCCGGCAACCGGCTGACCATCGCGCTTTGCCTGATCAACACCGGCAGTCATCCGATGCCGGGCGGAATTGGCTGGCATCCATATCTCCAACCCTCTGCGGAGGGCCTGATCGACCTGCACGCCGCGCGGCAGTGGCATCCCTTTGACCAGGAATGCCCGTCCAGACCGGTGCAAACCACTGATGCCGCGCCCGCGATACACCTCGCAACCGGTCAGACCCAGCATTATTCCGGCTGGCGCGATGTGACTGCGCTGATCGGCGCGGGAGCGCGAATATCCTTGGAGGCGCGCGATGGGCTGACCTGCCTCGCCGCGCTTCATAAGAGCGGGTACCTGTGTCTTGAGCCGGTGTCGCATGTCGCCGGCGCGCTCGACGCATCGGGCGCCTCGCCATTCGACATGGGCATGCGGCGCCTTGGCCCGGGCGACTCGCTCAGCGGCACGGTGGTCCTCGAGGTCTCCTGACAGGACCACCCTGCGCCGGTGAGACCTAGCCCCGAAACGGAGCCACTCCCGCCTTCCAGAGTGGCGTGACCCTTGCTTGGAACACGCGCAGTCCGCCGGGCGGCCTAGGCGCCGGATGTCAGACGCTCACGCGGTGCGCCTCAGGAACGCCGGAACCAGCACCAGCAGGATCAGGATGCGCGCGAAATGATGCGCCGCCACGAAGGCCGGATCGTAGCCCAGAGCCAGACCGATCGCGGCCATCGCCTCGACCCCGCCGGGAGCATAGGCGATAAGGATCTGGCCCAGCGGCAGCCCGGTCAGCGCCTGCGTGACCAGCGCGAACAGGAGCGCCATGCCAAGCGCCATGGCGACCACCACCGCGCCAGCCCCGGCCAGCTTCAGCACCGAGCGCAGATCGACCTTGCTGATCCGCGTCCCGAGCACGGCCCCGGTCATGGTGAAGCCGAGAAACACCATCCATGACGGCGCCGCCCCGTGGATCAGCCCGGCGCCATGGGCAACACCGCTCAGCACGATCCCCGTCAGCAGACAGGCGGCCGAAATGCCGTGCCTGCCCGCGAACCGCCCGAGCGGCAGCCCCACTGCCAGCAAGCCCGCGAAGGTCAGCAGCGGCATCACCGGGCGCGCGGCCCCAGCCGCCGTCTCCGGTGCACCCAGCATGGTCGCAAGCGGGGGAACCAGCGTGACGAGGATCATCAACCGCATCAATTGCAGGATCGTCACCGCCGACGCGTCGCCCTTCCCCTCGACCGCAATGGCCACAACGTTCGACAAGGTGCCGGGAGCGCTCGCCAGAACCGCTGTCTGCCAGTCGACCGCGAAGACCCTTTGCAGCACAAGGGTGCTCGCCGCCATGGTGGCCACCAGCGCCACCGCGAGACCGAGCAGGCTAATCGACCAGCCCGGCAGCTGCGGCAGCACCGAGGCATCGATGCCGGCGCCCAGCGAAATGCCGATGACGAGGAAGGCGAGGTCCCTCACCGTGGCCGGCACCGCGACCGCGTGGCCGAGTGCCGCCATCAGCGCCACCGCGAGCATTGCGCCCACCAGCGCCCCTGCCGGAACGCCGAGAAGGGCGGCGATCCCCGCACCGGCGAGGGCCGCAAGGCTTGTGAGCGCCGCTGTCCTGAGTTGCTCTGGCACCTGCATGGCGGGTCCTGATCCGATTGCGCGTCCTGCCTTGCGTTACCGCGTGAGCGCCCGAGGGACCAGATCCGACGCACCTCACACGCGATGCTGTGCTCTCGCGACAAGAGGATGCGCGGGCCACCGCACGGGTTCGAAGGCACGGGCGAAGCCGGGTCACGGCTGGAGCAGGCCCGCTCGGGACAGCCACAACGCAGCGTCGGGCGCGCCCGGCATCGCCTCCCCCACGCCGAGGGCGTCACGCCCCCGGCAGCGGCGCGGTGCTCCGACGGATCACCAATTCGACCGGGAGGATGAGCTCCTCCTCGAGCTTCGGCGCGGCGCGGTGCTCGAGCAGCATCTCCGCGGCACGGCGTCCCAG
>Ga0114903_1001088_pt1 | contig 12061 bp, 9 predicted proteins | sample MalvirDeepMed_s2_FD_87289 | JGI IMG/M metagenome (GOLD analysis project Ga0114903, IMG submission 87289) | Marine viral communities from the Global Malaspina Expedition - Malaspina viral metaG DeepMed_s2 | ecosystem: Environmental > Aquatic > Marine > Oceanic | place: Mediterranean Sea... | reverse complement strand
TTCCTGAGCGATCCGAACCCGACCGACGGCATGGATACCGTGTACGGCGAACTGGGCGACGACTCGATCTCGACCGGCGACGACGCCGACTACATCGAAGGCGGCGCAGGCAACGACACGCTGGACGGCGGCATCGACGACGACACGATCCGCGGCAACAACGACGATGACAGCATCCTCGGCGGCCACGGGTCCGACTCGCTCGATGGCGGTCAGGGTGACGACTATATCGACGGCTCGGCCCCGGCCGTCCTGGAATTGACCGACGATATCGACGTCAACACCGAGAACGACCGCGACAGCATCTTCGGCGGGCTCGGCAACGACACGCTGATCGGCGGCGACGACGACGACACCCTGCTGGGCGGGTCCGGCAACGACCTGCTCGACGGCGGCATCGACGAGGATCTGCTGTTCGGCGGTGACGACGACGACACGCTGATCGGCGGACAGGGTGGCGACACGCTGAACGGCGGTGCCGGTGTCGACAGCATCGACGGCGGAGCGGATCGCGACGTGATCGTGGTCGACAGCGCAACCGATGGCGCCGGCGACGTGGCCGGTGGCGGCTCCGAGGGCGACGACTTCGACGTTCTGGACCTGAGCGGCGTGGGTGAACAAGGCATCGACTGGCGGCTGGTGAACGTGACGCTGGACGACGACGGCCCGGACCGCGAACCCAACGGCATCGACGGCACGGTCGAATTCCTGAGCGACGGTATGGTCAGCGGCACGATGGATTTCACCAACATCGAACAGGTGGTGCCGTGCTTTACGCCGGGAACCCTGATCGCCACGCCGCAGGGCGAGCGTCTGGTCGAAGACCTGCGCGAAGGCGATCGGATCATCACCCGCGACAACGGCATCCAGGAGATCCGCTGGGTCGGCCGCAAGGACCTGACCGGGCACCAGCTCTCCCGCCAGCCGCACATGCGCCCGATCCTGATCCAGAAGGGCAGCCTGGGCAACGGCCTGCCGGAGCACGATCTGCTGGTGTCGCCGAACCACCGGGTGCTGGTCAACAACGACAAGACCGCGCTCTACTTCGAGGAAAGCGAGGTTCTGGCCGCGGCCAAGCACCTCATCGGCCTTGACGGTGTGGACGAAGTGGGAACGCTGGGGGTGAGCTACATCCACTTCATGTTCGACCAGCACGAGGTCGTGCTGTCGAACGGGGCCTGGACCGAAAGCTTCCAGCCCGGCGACTATAGCCTGAACGGGATCGGCAATGCGCAACGCAACGAGATCCTCGAACTCTTCCCCGAGCTCGAGCATGCGGAAGGCATCAAGTCCTACCAGGCCGCGCGCCGGTCGCTCAAGAAGCACGAAGCACAGCTTCTGACCAAGTAACCGAGGCCGATCGGACAGCTATATGCAGCTGTCCCGGCCCGGACCCTTGGCCGGGACGCAGAGAATGGAGCGGCTTCTGCCGCTCCATTTTTTTGTGGCAGAACTTCGGAGTGTGCCAAGGCGCGGGTGCCATGGCATGTGTCGCCGGGTGTCAGGGCGGTCCCTCTTTGAAATTCGGGAGGGTCGGAGCCTGTTTGCCGGGCAACGGATGCCGGGAGTGGTCGGAGATCGTGTCGAGGCCGTGCCCGGGTCTGCCTCAGCCCACCGCGTTCTCGGCGCGCCATGCCTCCCAGGCCTCAGGCGTGTCGAGGTCGGTGAGGGCGTTGCGCCCCGGCAGGGCGACGCGGCGCAGGCGGTGGGAATTGGCGCGCAGGATCTCTCGCGCGCCCTGATCGCCGGTGATCTGCCGCAAGGCAACAAAGCAGTCGGCGGGAAAGAGGACCGGGTGGCCGGGCGTGCCGTCCTCTGCCGTGCCTTGTTGCAGAGTCGCCTGAGGCATGGCGCGAAAGCCGTTGATCACGCTTGTGAAATCGTCCTCGGTCAAATCAGGCATGTCGCCCGGCGCGACCACCACGGCGGCGCAGGCGCGCGGCAGGCTGGCCACGCCGCGCCGGATCGAGGCCGCCATGCCGTCGGCGGCGTCGGGCACCTCGACCATGCGGATGGGCAGGCCGCTCAGCGCCTGCGCCCGCGGGCTGTCGGTCGATGGCAGGGTGACCACGACGTGATCGCCAGCGGCCAGCGCGCGCTGCGCCTGCCGGCGGATCAGGGGCAGGCCGCCCACGTCCTGCAACAGTTTGTCGGCGCCGCGCATGCGGGTGCCGAAACCGGCGGCGGGAATCAGGATGGCAACGGGATCCATAGGCGCAGTATAGCGCCTCAGCCCCGCATCCGCGCCCCGTCTGCATCGAAAAGCGGAGTCGCCAACCGACGCGCCGGCCGCATCTCGCCGAGGATCTCGATCTCTGCCGTCAGATCGGCATCGTCCAGCCGGCGCGGTATCAACGCCTGCGCGATGCTTTTGCCGCTGTGATGCGCATAGCCGCCAGAGGTGCAGAAGCCCTGCACCGCGCCGTCGATCCAGACCGGTTCGTAGCCGTGCACATCCGTATCCAGGGCGTCGACCTCGAAGACCGCGAGCATCCGCTCGGGCGGCGCGTCGCGCTCGGCCTCCGCAGCCGATCGCCCGATGAAATCAGCGTCTTTCGAGAAGGCGATGAACCTGTCCAAGCCGCATTCGGCAGCCGTGTAATCGGGCGAATACTCGCGCAGCCAGGCGCCGAAGAACTTGTCGAGCCGTAGGCTCATCATCGCGCGCATGCCGAAGGGGGTGATGCCATGCGCTTTGCCCGCCTCCGTCAGCGTGCCCCACAATTGCCGCTGCGCCATCGGATCGCAGTAGATCTCGTAGCCGAGGTCGCCGGTGTAGCTCACCCGCTGCACGAGGCAGTCGGACATGCCCAGAACCATCTGGCGCACGTCGAGGAAGGCAATGTCGGACACGTCCCGGCCCGCCGCCGCGGCCAGCACGTCGCACGCCCGCGGCCCGGCGATCTGGAAGCCGGTGAGCCGGTCGCTGACGTTCTCGATCTGCACGCCGTCTTCGAGATGTTGGAGGAACCATCGCATGTGGATCGCCTGCGCGCCGTAGGAGGCGGTCAGCTGGAACAGGTCTTTGGCGAGGCAGGAGACGGTGAAATCGCCCATGATCTTCCCGTTGGGGGCCAGCATCGGCGTCAGCGACAGGCGACCGGGTTTCGGCAGGCGGCCCGCCATGATCCGGTCGAGCCAGGCGCGGGCGCCCGCGCCGGTCACGCGGTACTTGCCGAAGTTCTGAACCTCGTTGATGCCGACGCCATCGCGGACGGCCTTGACCTCGCGCGCGGTGGCCTCGAAGGCGTTCGAGCGCCGGAAAGACGGGGTTTCATAGCGCGGCTCGTCGCCCTGGGCGAAGTAGTTGACCACCTCGAGCCCGTATTGCTGGCCCCAGACCGCGCCCATGCCGTCGAAGATGTCGTACATGGGCGTCGTGCGGTTCGGTCGCGCGGCGGGCTTTTCCTCGTTCGGGTAGCTGACGGAAAAGCGCGTCTGGTAGTTCTCGATCACCTTGGGGCGGGTGTAGCCCGGGGTGATCCACGGCCCGTAGCGCGCCACGTCCAGCGCGCTCACGTCGCGTTCCGGCTCGCCCTCGATCATCCATTGCGCCAGCGTCAGGCCGACGCCGCCGCCCTGGCTGAACCCCGCCATGACGCCGCAGGCCGACCAGTAACCGCGCAGGCCGGGGATCGGCCCCACCAGCGGGTTGCCGTCCGGGGCAAAGGTAAAGGGGCCGTGGATCACCGATTTCACCCCGGCGGTTTCCAGCACCGGGAAGCGGCGGTAGGCGAACTCGATGCTGTCGCCGATCTTGTCGAAATCGTCGGGCAGCAGCTCGTGGCCAAAGGTCCAGGGCGTGCCGTCGACGGCCCAAGGACGGCAGGGCTGTTCATAGAAGCCGATGCAGAGCCCGCGGCCTTCCTGGCGCAGGTAGGATTCGCCCGCCGGGTCCATCATGTGCGGATGCTCTTCGGCGCGTTCGTAGATCTCGGGGATGTCGTCGGTGACGATATACTGGTGCTCCATCGGGTGCAGCGGCAGATAGAGCCCCGCCATCGCCGCCACCTCGCGCGCCCAGAGGCCACCGGCATTGACCACGTGTTCGGTGTGAATCGTGCCCTTGTCGGTGACCACGTCCCAGGTGCCGTCGGGCCGTGGGGTGGTTTCGTGTACCATGCAATGAGTTTCGATGGTGGCACCGCCCATGCGCGCGGCCTTGGCATAGGCATGGGTGGTGCCCGAGGGATCAAGATGCCCGTCGAGCGGGTCGTAGAGCCCGCCGATGATGCCGTCGAGGTTGACGATGGGCGCCAGTTTCTTGATCTCGTCGGGTGTGACGATCGCGGTTTCGAGCCCCATGTACCGATGCTTTGCGCGTTCGGCGAGCATCATGTCGAACCGGTCCTGGTTGTCGGTTAGGGTCACGCCGCCCACGTGATGCAGCCCGCAGGACATGCCGGTGATCGCTTCGAGTTCCTTGTAGAGCTTGATCGTGTAGCCCTGCAAAGCCGCCATGTTGGTGTCGCCGTTGAGCGTGTGAAATCCGCCCGCCGCGTGCCAGGTGCTGCCCGAGGTCAGCTCCGACCGTTCCAGCAGCATGACGTCGGACCAGCCCAGCTTGGTCAGGTGGTAAAGCACGGAACAGCCGACGACTCCGCCGCCGATGACGACAACTCGGGTAGAGGTTTTCACGGGACGGGTTCCTTTCGCGCAGCCATGCCGTCAGACTGGCGTTGCCCAAAGGGGGGTGCCAGCCGGAATGCGACATGAGGTGTCGCAACGGGGCTGTGCCTCCTGTGCCTGAGGGGTATTAACCATCTGAGTCGGCAATCGCCCGCCAAGATGACCGGAGACCAGAGGTTAAGTTGACTTTTCCGGGCCTTCGCGGCACATGCGCGACTCGTGAACCTTTTTCCAGGGATCCTTTTTTCCGTATGCTTGCGCAAAAACCAGGAAACCAGACGGAGCGGCTGGCCGAATTGCAGGCCTACCCCGATCTGACCCATGGCGCCGATCCCAGCCTCGACCGGCTGGTGGCGCTGGCCGCGCGGCATTGCGAAACACCGGTTGCGCTGATCAGCCTCGTCGAGGAGGACCGGCAGTGGTTCAAGGCGCGCTACGGTTTCGACGGCAATCAGACCCCGCTTGACCAGTCGGTCTGCAGCCACGCGATCCTCGAAGACGGCATGACCGAGATCGCCGACACGCTGTCGGATACGCGTACAGCCGACAACCCGCTGTGCATCGAGATGACTCCGCCGCTGCGGTTCTACGCCGGGGTGCCGCTGATCAGCCGCAACGGCTTCAAGCTGGGCACGCTGTGCGTGCTGGACTTCCGCCCGCGCACGCTGACCGAATTGCAGCGCGAAACGCTGGAGGTGCTGGCCGAGCAGGTGATGCGTCAGATGGAGTTGCAGCGGTCCCTGCGCAACGAAACCGTGCTGCGTCACGAGATCGACCACCGGGTGAAGAATTCCCTGCAGACGGTGATGTCTTTCATCCGCCTCTATGCGTCCCGGACGCAGCATGTTGAGACCCGCGAGGCGCTGGCGGCGATCGGGCGGCGGGTGTCGGCCATCGCGCAGCTGCACAGCGAGTTGTACCAGACCGAGGATTACGACCAGATCCGCCTGGACCGCTACCTGACCCGCGTGGTCGGGCTGCTCAAGGGCTCGACGCCGCCAAACGTGGTGATCAAGACACGCATCGCGCCGGTCACCGTGGATTCGAGGGTCGCGGCGACGCTGGCGATGATTGTCAGTGAATGCGTCGCCAATGCGCTGAAACACGCTTTCCCGGATGACCGGGCGGGCACTGTCGAAGTGACGCTGGAAGGGGTCGCGCCGGACGGCTTCGTGCTCACGTGCCGCGACGACGGCATCGGGTCGCTCACCGATGGACAGGTGCCTGCCCAGACCGACGGGATCACCAGCATCGGCAAGCGCCTGATGGAGTCCGCCGCAGAGCAGATCGGCGGCGAGATGGTGCTTGAGTCGGCTCAGACCGGCTACAGCATGACGCTGGTCAAGCGCCCGATGCCTCAGCCGACGCCCGAACTTCAAGAGGACGCACCCTGAGCTTTGTGACCCGGTTGCCGTCGCGGCCGGTGACTTCGAAGCGGAAGCCGTGAAAGCTGAAGACCTGGCCCACCGTCGGGATCATCTGCGCCTCGTGAATGACCAGGCCCGCGACGGTGTTGGCCTCGTCATCGGGCAGCTGGTAGTCGGTCGCGCGGTTGAAGTCGCGGATCGTCATCATCCCGTCAATGTGGTAATGGCCGTCGGCGGCGGTGCTGATCGTCTCTTCGGCATCCTTGTCGAATTCGTCGGTGATCTCGCCCACGATTTCCTCGAGGATGTCCTCGAGCGTGATCAGCCCCTGAAGCGCGCCGTATTCGTCCACCACCAGCGCGAAATGCGTCCGGCGTTTCAGGAACTGCCGCATCTGGTCGTCCAGCGACGTGGTGTCGGGGATGAAATAGGGTTTCATCGCCACATCCGTGATCTTGAACCCCTTGAGCGCGTCCAGCGACGCGTCCTCGTCCTGGATCAGCTTGTACATGGCGCGCAGCAGGTCCTTGGCGTGGACCATGCCGATGATGTTCTCGGGGTCGTCGCGGTAGACGGGCAGGCGGGTGTGGCTGCTTTCCAGGCACTGGGTCAGGATCTCGAGCGGATCGTTGTCGGCATTGATCATCTCGATGCCCGAGCGGTGCAGCATGATCTCTTCGACCGTGCGCTCGGCCAGGTCGAGCGCGCCGAGGATGCGGTCGCGGTCTTCCTTCTGCACGACGCCTTCGGAATGGCCCAGATGCAGCGCGCCAGCGATCTCCTCGCGCACGGCGAGGATATGGCTGTCGGGGTCGGTCTGCACGCCAAAGACCCGCAACACGCCGCGCACCAGCACCCGCACGGCGCTGACCACCGGTGAAAAGACCAGGATCACCAGCGCGATCATCGGCGACACCCGAGCCGCGGCGGTTTCGGGATTGGTGATGGCGTAGGTCTTGGGGAGCACCTCGGCGAAGATCAGCACCAGAAGGGTCATCACGAGCGTTGCCAGCGCCACGCCGGATTCGCCAAACGCGCGGGTGAAGAGCGCCGTCGCCAGCGACGTGGCGAGGATGTTCACGAGGTTGTTGCCCAGCAGCACCGATCCAATCAGCCGCTCGCTGTCCTCGGTGATCTTGAGGGCGCGGCCCGCGCCGCTCGACCCCTTGTCCATCATCGAACGCAGCTTGCCGCGCGATGCGGCGGTCAGCGCCGTCTCGGACCCCGAGAAGAAGCCCGACATCACCAGCAGGAACAGGATGGCCGCCGAGGTGATCCAGAAGGCGGTGTCGAAGGGTGAAGCAGCTGCTTCCATTGTCGTGAGGTTCCTCTAGTCTGAACCGAGGTTATGGGGCGCGCGGCCCCGGCAATCAAGAGGCGCCGATGCAGATACACGATCTGGGAGAGCTGCGGGGCCCGGTGCTGGCCTTCGGCGGGCCGTATTCAAACCTTGCCGCCACCCGCGCGCTGCACCGCAGGGCTGCCAGGATGGGCCTGCCCGCTGGCAACGTCATCTGCACAGGCGACGTGGTGGCCTATTGCGCAGAGGCCGCCGAAACGGTGTCCGAGATCCGCGACTGGGGCGTAAAGGTGGTGGCCGGCAACTGCGAGAAACAGCTTGCGGCGGGGGCGCTTGATTGCGGCTGCGGCTTCGAGGACGGCACCGCCTGCGACCTGCTTTCGGCGGGCTGGTACGCCCATGCCAACGCCGCCTGCGACGCCGATGCGCGGGACTGGATGGGCACCTGCCCGGACATCGCCGTCTTCACACACGCCGGACGCCGCGTGGCGGTGATCCACGGCGGGGTGACGGATATCGCGCGGTTCATCTGGCCGGTTTCACCGGAGTCCGTATTTGCCGAGGAAATCTCGGCTCTGCGGGCAGAGGTCGGCCCGGTGGACATGGTCATCGCCGGCCACTCCGGCATCCCGTTCCAGCGGCAGGTTGGCGAGGTGCTCTGGCTCAATGCCGGCGTGATCGGCATGCCGCCCCATGACGGCGGCATCGCGACGCGCTTTGCGCTGCTGCCCGAGGCTGGCGCGCCGCGCATCGAGGTGCTGGACTACGATCCCGCCCCCACGGTGCAGGCGATGCAGGCGGCGGGGCTGGTGCAGGGCTATCACGCTGCGCTGACATCGGGCTGGTGGCCGTCCGAGGACGTTCTGCCGGCAGAGCTACGCCGCCGGAATCAGTCCTTGGCCAGCGGGTGATGGTCGAGCACCAGATCGCGCAACCGTTCTTCCAGCACATGGGTGTAGATCTCGGTCGTGGCGATGTCGGCATGGCCCAGAAAGGTCTGGATCGCCCGCAGGTCCGCACCATTGGCCAGCAGATGCGTGGCAAAGGCATGGCGCAGCGTGTGCGGCGTGACCTTGGCGGGCGACACGCCGCCTTCGACGGCCAGTTCCTTGATCAGCATGTAGAACGCGTGCCGCGTCAGGTGCCCGGCCTTGCCGCGCGACGGAAACAGGAAGGCCGAGGCCGGTTTGCCCTTGGCGCGCGCCTCGGTCTCCATCTCGTCGCGCTGCGCCACCCAGACCGCCAGCGCCGCACGCGCGGGCGGGGACAGCGGCACCAGCCGTTCCTTTCCGCCCTTGCCGCGAATGAGCAGCATCCGCGGATCGCCCTTGGCCGCCGACAGCGGCAGCGACACCAGTTCGCTGACCCGCATGCCGGTGGCATAGAGCAATTCCATCAGGCAGGTGTTGCGCAGCCGCTCGACCTTGCCGCGCCCATGGGTCCGCGCGGCCTCGAGCAGGCGATCCACCTCTTCGGGGCTGAGCGTTTTGGGCAGGCGCTTGTCGCGGCCGGGTCCGGCGATCTGCACCGCCGGGTTGTCGCTGCGCAGCCCCTCCTCGAAGGCAAAGCGGTAGAGCTGCTTGATCGACGACAGCCGGCGCGCGCGGGTGGATTTGGCCATGCCCTGCGCATCGCAATGCACGAGATAGGCCTCGACCGTGTCGCGGCTGGCGTCGGACAGGGTGCTGCCGCGATCCGCCAGCCAGCCCTCGAAATCCGCAAGGTCGCGGTCATAGGCCAGAAGCGTATTCTGCGCTGCGCCGCGTTCGGCCACCTGCGCCTCGAGAAAGGCCGATCTCCAGTGCCGGTCGCTCATTGACGGACACCTTCCTGTTCCAGCAGGATCAGCTGCAGCGCCGCGCGACGCGCCGTATCCTCAAGCCCAACGGTGCGGAACAGCGCCAGCGCATCGGTCAGATCATCTCCATTGCCGGCGGCGCCGCTGGAAAACAGCGCCATGGCACGAAGGATCACCTCTCCCAGACGGCCCTCGTCCAGCTGCGTCTGCAACTCTTCGGGCGGCTCCGCGCCGCGGAACGCAGCGGCGATCGCCTCGGCATGGGGCAAGCCGCGCGGCACACGCTCGGGCGCGCTGCCGGTGGCGATCCCCGCAAGGAAGGCGCGTTCGGGATCGTCGGTCGGCAGAGTTGCGGCGGCGTCTTCATAGGCCTCGGACATGAGTGCTGCGCGCCAGGCCAAGGTCGCGGCGCGGCCCGAGAGCTCGACCTCGGCCAACCGCGCGCCGAAGAGCTGCGAGAAAGGCACCAGCAGGCGGGCGCTACGCATCTGCGCCCAGACATCCTCGAGCGCCGGGCCGATCTGCGCGGGCCGCCCGGCGTCGAGCGCGGCCTCGAAATCCTGCATCGCCTCGACCCGGTCCCAGATGCCGCCCGAGGCCGAGCGTCGGCGCAGCGAATAGATGCCCAGCAGGCGGTTCTCAGAGATCGCACCGACCCGCGCCAGCCGTTCCGCCGCATCAAGCTGCGCCTTCCAGCCGGTGTCGCCGTTCAGATCCACATGCGCGAAGGCGCGCGGCAGGGCGGTGGTCGACAGCGGCTCTCCGATCGCTTCGAACAGTCGAAACTCCAGCACGCTGGGACGGACCGGGTGGCGCGGCGGCGGGTTGTCCTCGGCAAGGGCGGGGTCGAGGAAATGCAACAGCAGGTCGGCATCGCGTTCGGTGACCGACTCCAGCGCGCGGGCGGTGTCGAGCGTGGTCAGCGCCACGTCATAGGCATCGTTGCGCGCCATGCAGAAGATGCGCTTGCCCAGATCCGGGCTCAGCGTCGGGTCCTCCATCAGCGCTTCGCAGGCCGGCTGCACGGTGCCAGTGAGCAGCGCGATGTCGAAGCGACGTTCGAAAAGCTGGGCCGTGTCCACCTGCGCGCGTTCCACCAGAGCCTCGGCCGGGTCGACGACGCCCTGCGCCAGCAGCCTGTCGAGCCGCGCAGCGAGGAAGGACGGACCGCGCGACGCGCCGCGCGGCGGGTTGGCCTCGGCCAGCAGCAGCGTGTGCAGCAGCGCCGACATCGCCGGAACCGCGGGTTCGACGGCGCCGATGAGGTCGATCAGCGTGGCGTTGGCGCTGTCCTGCCAGAGCGTGATCGGCAGGCCGGTGACCTGCATCGGCAAGAGCCCGACCGCCTCGACCGTCGGCGCGCCCAGTTCCATCGTCTCGACCTCGGGCACGCGCACCTCGCTGGCGGTGGGCGGCTCCTCGCGGCGTTGGGGGGCGGGCTGCGCAGTGGCGCGGGGTGCCAGTTGCGGCGCCTGCTCGGGGGCGTTCAGCCAGTCGATGGAAGACAGCGGCGCCTGCGCCGCAAGCGGTGCCGCGGTCAGCAGAAACCCGGCCAGAACAACATGGTCAATCCGCATCAAGCTCCACCGGTTGCCGGACCTCGGTCTGCGGCGGCGAGAAATCGGCCCCGAAGAAGGGGCCGACATAGGCATAGGCCACAAGGCCGACGGCCCCCAGAAGCACGAGATAGAATAGCCATTTGAAAATTCGCCCCATGGTCGTTTCTGCCTTCTGCCCACTGCGTTGCCGCGCGTTTTTTCCAACTTATACCTAGCCTTTTCACCAAGATCACGTCATTCACGCAGCTGAATCGAAAAATGGCGGCAGATGGCCGAAGTGCAAGGGAAATGCAGGCGCAGCTGAAGAAAACAGTCGTGCTCGTGGGTATGATGGGCGCCGGAAAGACCGCCGTGGGCAAAGCCTTGGCACAGGTGCTGTCGGTGCCGTTCCGCGATTCGGACAGCGCCATCGAAGAGGCGGCGAACATGAGCATCGCCGAGATCTTCGCCCGCGACGGCGAGCCGTTCTTCCGCCGCAAGGAAAGCCAGGTCATCGAACGTCTGCTGGAGGCACCGCCCTCGGTCCTGTCCACCGGCGGCGGCGCCTACATGAGTGCCGATAACAGGAAACTCATTACCGGCAAGGGGATAGCGGTCTGGCTTGATGTGGAGCTTCCGCTTTTGTGGGCGCGTGTCCGGCACAAGGAAACGCGCCCGCTGCTGCGGACACCCGACCCGCATGCCACGCTCCGAGAGATCTACGCGGCCCGCGTGCCGGTCTATGCGCTCGCCGATGTCACCGTGAAGGCTCGTCCGCATTTCAGCGTGGAGGATATGGCGGTCAAGGTGCGCAACGCGCTGCTCAACCGGCCGGACGTCTTGGAGAAAGTCGAATGATCGAAACGGTTTACGTGCCATTGCCCAACCGGTCCTACAATGTGCGGATCGGCTACGGTCTGCTGGCCCGGGCGGGGGCAGAGATCGCGCCGTTGCTGCACCGCCGCCGGGTCGCCGTGGTGACCGACGAAACCGTCGCGGACCTGCACCTTGGCGCGCTCGAACGGGGTCTCGCCGCCGAGGGCATCGAGATGGTGGCGCTGGCGCTGCCGCCGGGCGAGGCGACCAAGGGCTGGGCGCAGTTCAGCCGGACGGTGGAATGGCTTCTGGAGCAAAGGGTTGAGCGGCGCGACGTGGTCGTGGCCCTGGGCGGCGGCGTGATCGGCGATCTCGTGGGCTTTGCCGCGGCGGTCCTGCGGCGTGGCGTGAGATTCGTGCAGATTCCCAGTAGCTTGCTGGCCCAGGTTGATAGCTCTGTCGGGGGCAAGACCGGCATCAACGCGCCGCAGGGCAAGAACCTGATCGGCGCCTTTCACCAGCCCGCGCTGGTGCTGGCGGACACCGGTTTGCTCGACACGCTGACGCCGCGCGATTTCCTGGCCGGTTACGGCGAGGTGGTAAAGTACGGCCT